>Ga0233425_10001962_pt1 | contig 42955 bp, 42 predicted proteins | sample Watercolumn_Towu_2_FD_181712 | JGI IMG/M metagenome (GOLD analysis project Ga0233425, IMG submission 181712) | Freshwater microbial communities from Lake Towuti, South Sulawesi, Indonesia - Watercolumn_Towuti2014_140_MG | ecosystem: Environmental > Aquatic > Freshwater > Lake | place...
GTAGGCCGGTCGGCACGCCAGCAACCGCGCGCCGCTGAAGGTGGACTACGATCACGCCCTGAATTAGCGAGAAAACAAGCGAAGGGGGTCGGGATGCCTTTGTCCTGGAACGAAATCAGAAGCCGCGGTTCGCGGTGGAGATCAAGTGGTCCGACGCCGCTTACTCCGATTGGGGCGAATTGCGCGGTATCCGGGAATTCGCGGCGAAGCACGCATTGTCGCGCCGTCCCTTGGTAACCACGCTCAGCACAAGCGGCATCGGTAGGAACGGAGTGACGGAAATCGAATTCATGCCGACCAGCCTGCACTGCTATACCATCGCCCGGAACATGCTGCGGATCGCCGCTTGAGAATCCACCACAAACCGCAGGCCAAACTTATTAACCCGGCAGCCATCGTCGTCGTCATTCCCGCCCAGGCGGGAATCCAGCTCGTAGGGCTGATTTCCTTGAAAATCAATCTGATGCACAACTTGCATTCCCGCCTGCGCGGGAATGACGGCGGGGTTATTGATTGCCGCCTCAATATTTACACCATGCCTTCCCACCACCCCCGTACCGGATGACTTCCTCCCTTTCCGTCTTCCACCGCCTCGCCGCCGTCCTCTTCCTCGGCTTCGCCTCCGGCCTGCCCCTGTCCCTCACCGGCCAGGCCATGCAGGCCTGGCTCACCATCGAGGGGGTGGACATCGCCACCATCGGCTTCCTGGGGCTGGTGGGGGTGCCCTACACCTTCAAGTTCCTCTGGGCGCCCCTCATGGACCGCTTCGAGCCGCCCCTGCTGGGCCGGCGCAAGGGCTGGCTGGTGGTGACGCAGCTGGTCATGGCGGCGACCCTGTGGTGGATGGCGGGCCTGTCGCCCAAGGACGCGCCCCTGGCCTTCGCCGGCGTGGCGGTGCTGGTGGCCTTCCTCTCCGCCTCCCAGGACGTGGTCATCGACGCCTACCGCACCGACGTGCTGGCGCCCCACGAACGGGGCCTGGGCGGCTCCCTGGCGGTGTTCGGCTACCGGGTGGGCATGATCCTCTCGGGGGGCATCGCCCTCATCTGGGCGGAGCAATGGGGCTGGGGCCGGGTCTACGAGATCATGGCCTGGATCATGGTGGGCGCCGCCGCCTTCTCCCTGCTGGCCACGCCCCGGGTAAGCAGCGCCTCCAGGCCGCTGGACTCCGACCCGCTGCGCGAGTTGCTGGGCTTCCTGGCCCTGCTGGCGGGCGTATTGGCGGGCGCCTTCCTCAGCCGCTGGTTGCTCATGGGCCTGGGCCTTCACCCGGACGACCCCAACAAGTGGATCCGCCTGCTGTTCGTCCTCGCCGGCATCGCCTGCGCCCTGCCCCTGGGGGGCTGGGCGGCGCGGAAAGTGGGCTTCGAGACCCTGAACAAATCCCTGTCCACCTACTTCGCCCAGCCCGGCGCCTGGGCCTTCCTGCTGCTCATCGTGCTCTACAAGCTGTCGGACGCCTTCGCCGGCAGCCTGACCACCCCCTTCCTCATCAAGGGCATGGCCTTCACCCAGGCCGAGGTGGGCATCGTCAACAAGATCATCGGCATCTGGCTCACCATCTTCGGCGCCCTGCTGGCGGGGGCGCTGATGCTGCGCCTGAACCTGTACCGGGCCCTGCTGCTGTTCGGGCTGCTGCAGATGTTCGCCAACTTCGGCTTCTACACCCTGGCGGTGCTGGGCCGCGGCGCCTGGGGCGGCTTCACCCTGCAACCCTTCGACTGGGGCTTCGTCGCCATCGCCCAGCCGGCCGAGATCGACAGCCTGCTCATGTTTGCCATCGCCGCCGAGAACATCACCAGCGGCATGGGCACGGCAGCCTTCGTCGCCCTGCTCATGAGCCTGTGCAACCAGCGCTACACCGCCACCCACTACGCCCTGCTCTCGGCCCTGGCCTCCATCGGCCGCATCTACGTGAGCCCCCTGGCCGGGGTCATGGCGGAGAGCATCGGCTGGCCCGCCTTCTTCGTCATGGCCGTGCTGCTGGGCGTGCCCGGCGTGTACATTGTCTGGCGCATGCGGGACACCATCAAAGCATTGATCGGCAAGGAGACGACATCATGACCTTCAAAGCCTTGCTGCTGGAAAACCAGCCCAGCTTTTCCGTCCGCGTCGCCGACATCGACCCGGCCCAACTGCCCGAGGGCGAGGTGCTGATCCGCGTCAGCCATTCCACCCTCAACTTCAAGGACGCCCTGGCCATCGGCAACACCAGCCCCATCGTGCGCGCCTGGCCCATGGTGGCGGGCATCGACGCGGCCGGCGTGGTGGAACGCTCGGACAGCCCGGACTTCCGGCCCGGCGACGCGGTGGTGGTGAACGGCTGGGGCCAGGGCGAGACCCGCTGGGGTGGCCTCGCCCAGGTCGTGCGCGTGCCTGCTGACTGGCCGGTGAAGCTGCCCGCGCCCTACGGCCCTTTCGAGGCCGCCGCCGTCGGCACTGCCGGCTACACGGCGGCGATGTGCGTGCAGGCCCTGGAGAAGCACGGCCTGAAACAGGAAGACGGCCCCATCCTGGTCACCGGGGCCACCGGCGGCGTCGGCTCCATCGCCGTGCTGCTCCTCGCCCGCGCCGGCTTCCAGGTACTGGCCGTCACCGGCAAAGCCCAGGACGCGGACTACCTGAAGGGCCTGGGTGCCGCCGAGGTGCTGCCCCGCGCCGACTTCTCCGCCCCTGGCAAGCCCCTGCAGAAGGAGCGCCTCGCCGGGGTGGTGGACACCCTGGGCAGCCACGCCCTGGCCAACGCCTGCGCCCAGGTGAAGCGCGGCGGCGCCGTGGCCGCCTGCGGCCTGGCCATGGGCATGGACTTCCCCGCCAGCGTCGCCCCCTTCATCCTGCGCGGCGTCACGCTCTACGGCATCGATTCGGTCTACGCCGGCCGGGTGCGCAGGGAAGCGGCCTGGGCACTGCTGGCGGCGCGCATCACGCCGGCCGACCTGGCGGGCATCGTGAAAGTGATTGGTTTGTCGGAAGCCGTCGAGGCGTCGGCCCGCATCTTGGCGGGCAAGGTGACTGGGCGCTATATCGTGGACGTAACCCGCTGATTTTCACTCCGCCTGGGCTCGCAAAGGGCAGGAGTCCTGGTATTTCTCACGGCTGGAATAGCTGTTATGGTTTTTGTGTTACTCCAAGGTAACGGCCATGAATAGGATGAATCTGACTTCCGGGCTGCCATTGTCCCAACCTGAAGTGCAGTCTCATCGCCGCTCGCATCGCTCGCCAGCTTCTACGATGTCCGTGCTGCGGATCCGTCAAACAATGTTTGTGACACAGTCAAAGTAAGCAGGCGTTGAACAGGAGGGTTCGGAACCGGGGCATGGGACTCCCGATGTTCTTATAGTGGCGCTCTCGTGGAGGGGGCGGCCAATTCCCGCCAGCCCAGCACCGGGAAATCGGAGCGGGTCTGACCGCTGTCTCCGCCGTACACCACCGCGCCCCGGGCATAGGCATCCGGGTAGGTTCTGGCCCAGGCCGCCAGGCCGCGGAAGTAGTCCGGATTGACGGTGGCGCCCGCCTTGATCTCCACCGCCGCGAACTGGCGGCCTTCCGGCAGCAGCAGGTCCACTTCCTGGCCGTTGGCGTCGCGGTAGAAGTACATCTCGCCGGTCTCGCCCCGGTTGAAGCGGCTTTTCAGGGCTTCCATGACCACAAAGTTTTCGAACAGGCCGCCCAGCAGGGGGTCGCGGGACAGCTGTTCAGGCTCGCGCAGGCCCAACAGCCAGCAGGCCAGGCCAACGTCGTGGAAATACAGCTTGGGGCTCTTGATCAGGCGCTTGCCGGTGTTGGTGAACCAAGGGGGCAGCAGGTGGACGATGTAACTGGTTTGCAGAAGATCGATCCAGGCCCGGGCGGTGGCGTGGGAGACCCCAGCGTCGTTGCCCAGGCTGCTGAGGTTGAGGATTTGCCCCACCCGGCCCGCGCACAGCCGCGCGAATCGGCCGAATCGTTGCAGGTCGTGCACGGCGGCCAGTTGGCGCAGATCCCGCTCCACATAGGTGGTGAAGTAATCCGCCAGAGCCTGGGCCGGGTCCAGGTCGCGGTCGTGGATGCGTGGGTAGAACCCCCGCAGCAGGGTGGACGGCAAGTCCCTCGGCGGGCCCAGGCGGGCGCTTTCGGCCAGGGTGAAGGGCAGCAGACGCAGCACGGCGGTGCGTCCGGCGAGGGATTGGCTGACTTGAGACATGAGCTCGAACTGCTGGCTGCCGGTCAGAATGAAACGGCCCGGTGTGGGGTCGGCATCCACCAGGCTTTGCAGGTAGGAAGGCAATTCCGGCACCCGCTGGATTTCATCCAGGACGGCGCCCCCTTCGACCCCCTTGAGAAATCCGCGCGGGTCTTCGCTGGCAAACCGGCGCACATCCGGGTCTTCCAGGGAAACGTATGGCTTGTCCGGGAAAACCGCTCTGCACAGGGTGGTCTTGCCGCTCTGCCGGGGCCCCGTGAGGGTGACGACGGGGTACTGGCCGGCAAGCCGCAGGAGCGAGGGCGTGAGGTCGCGGGGGATCATGGCCTGGATTGTAGGATCGTTCATGCAAATTGAAGAAAATTTCTTCAATTTGCATGAACCCGCGAATCCGGGCTCAGCCCAGCCAGCCCTCGATCTTCTTCCGGTCCGGCACGCCACCGGCGTGGACCACCTGGCCGTCGATGACCACGCCGGGCGTGCTCATGACACCGTAGCCCAGGATGGCGGCCATGTCGGTGACCTTTTCCAACTGGATGGCGGCGCCTTTCGCGGCGGCGACTTCCTCGATGGGCTTGGCGGTGGTTTCGCAGTTGCGGCAGCCGGTGCCGAGGACTTTCACGTTTTTCATGGGTGCTCCAGGGGTTTGACGGCCTCGATGCTGGCCGAGGCGATGTACTCCTCCACGCCCCACCATTGCGCCTTGGCCATGATGCCGGCCATGAAATCCTCGGGCACGTAGCCGTGGATGCCGGCGCCCACGGCGATGCCGGCGATGAGCCAGGGCCAGACCCGGCCGACGATCTCCTTGACGTGGGCCACGCCGACCTTCAGGCGTTCCGACCAGGTGGGCGGCGCGCCGACGCGGATGGCGCGCACCCAGTCCTCCAAATGATGCTCCATCCCCAGCTTGCCGATGACCAGGCCGGCGGCGATGGCCACCGCCAGGCCCAGCACAAGATATAGGGTCGCCACCTTCCAGCCGAACAGGCCCCACAGCAGGGCCAGGGCCACCTCGTTGACCATGGGCGCGGAAATCAGGAAGGAGAAGGTGACGCCCAGGGGCACGCCGGCGGAGAGGAAGCCGATGAACAGGGGCACCGCCGAGCAGGGGCACCGCCGAGCAGGAACAGAAGGGCGTGACGATGCCCAAACCCGCCGCCATGACGTTGCCCAGGCCCAGGGGCTTGTCCGCCAGCCAGGCGCGGGTGCGCTCCGGCGAGATGAAGCTGTGCACCACGCCCATGGCGAATACCACGCCCACCAGCAGGAGCAGCACCTTGGGGGTGTCATAGAGGAAGAAGTGGACGGCCGCGCCCAGGCGGCTGCCGGGCACGAGACGGAGTATGTCGAAGCTGAGCCAGGAAGCGCCGGTGTCGAGCATGACTATCCCCCCTCAGCTTGGTGTCCCCCCCTTTTCAAAGGGGGGAGCGGGGTGGCGAGCGCCCTCCCGTGCCATCACTGCGTCTCGATCCCCACGAAGGTCATGGTTCATGTTGACGGTCTTCCGGCTTCGTACCAGCCCTTGCTGCGATTGACGATCTTCACCACCAGCAGCATGACCGGCACCTCGATGAGCACGCCCACCACCGTGGCCAGGGCCGCGCCGGACTCGAAGCCGAACAGGGAGATGGCCGCGGCGACCGCCAGCTCGAAGAAGTTGGAGGCGCCGATGAGGGCCGAGGGGCAGGCCACGTTGTGCTGCTCCCCCACCTTGCGGTTGAGCCAGTAGGCCAGGGCCGAGTTGAAGAACACCTGGATCAGGATGGGCACCGCCAGCAGAGCGATGATGAGAGGCTGCTCCAGGATGGCCTCGCCCTGGAAGGCGAACAGCAGCACCAGGGTGGCCAGCAGGGCCAGGATGGAAGCGTGGCCCACGGTGGCCAGCGTGGCGTCGAACTTCGCCTGCCCCTGTTTCAGCAAAGTCTTGCGCCAGAGTTGGGCCAGGATCACCGGGATGACGATGTACAGCACCACGGAAGTGAACAGGGTGCCCCAGGGCACGACGATGGCGGACAGCCCCAGCAGCAGGCCGACGATGGGGGCGAAGGCGAAGATCATGATGGTGTCGTTGAGGGCCACCTGGCTGAGGGTGAAGTAGGGATCGCCGTTGGTCAGCCGGCTCCACACGAACACCATGGCGGTGCAGGGGGCGGCGGCCAGCAGGATGAGGCCGGCCACGTAGCTGTCCAGTTGCGCCGCTGGCAACCAGGGCGCGAACACCTGGCGGATGAATATCCAGGCCAGCAGCGCCATGGAGAAGGGCTTCACCGCCCAGTTGACGAACAGGGTGACGCCGATGCCCCGCCAGTGGGACTTCACATGATGTAGAGCGGCGAAGTCGATCTTCATCAGCATGGGGATGATCATCACCCAGATCAGCAGGCCCACCGGGAGGTTCACCCGGGCCACCTCCATGCGCCCCAGTACCTGGAAGGGGGCGGGGAGGAGCTGGCCCAGGGCCACGCCGGCGACGATGCACAGGGCCACCCACAGGGACAGCCCGCGCTCGAACAGACTCATGGCCGCGCCGGCGGCGCGCTTGGCGGTGACGTCACATTGGGCGCTCATGGCGGGCTTTCAGAGACCCAGGGCTTCCTTCACCGCCGGCATCAGCCGGGCGCGGATGTCGTCGCGGACGGACAGGAAACTTTCCAGAGGCTCGCCGTGGGGATCGTGGAAGGGCAGGTGGATGGCTTTCACGGGCCGGGGAAAGATGGGACAGGTCTCCCTGGCGTTGTCGCAGACGGTGACCACCAGGTCGATGGCCTCGTTCATGACCGCGTCCACGTCCTTGGGGTAGAGGCCATCGGTGTTCAGGCCGGCGTCCTTCAGGGCGGCGATGGCACCGTCCGCCACCTTGGGCTGGGGTCGGGTACCGGCGGAGAGGGCGCGAACCCGGCCGGCCAGGTCGTGGTTGACCAGCACTTCGGCCATCTGGGATCGACAGGAGTTGCCGGTGCAGAGGATCAGGACGGTTTTCATGGCGTTGTTTCCTTGAGGGGTGGAATTCAGGCGACGCAGGTCTTGCATTCCTGGTTGGGAACGGCAGCTTCGGCGGGCATGCCTTCCTTCATGTGCCAGAGCACGCGCAGTGCCCAGGCGGGCAGTTCGGGGTGCAGGCGATAGTGCATCCACACGCCTTCCCGGCGGGTGAGCGCCAGGCCGGCTTCGCGCAACACCGCCAGGTGGCGGGACAGCTTGGGCTGGGGGATGTCCAGAACGGCGAGCAGGTCGCAGACGCAACGCTCGTCGTGGGTCAGCAACAGGGCCAGAACCTGGCGGCGGATGGGATCGTTGAGGGCGTCGAAGAAGGCCTGCCGGTCCAGATTCATATACGTTATGTCAGATTAATTAAAACGGAAATGTAGAATATTACCGCTTATATATATCTGTCAAAACGTATTTTATTGAGCGGGGCGGCGACTGACCGCCGCCCTCCGGTCACGGGCTTACCACAAGGCGAGTAGCCGACCGTTTTCCAGCCTGGTCTCGAAGGATTTGAGAGGGTGCTTGCCCACCGCGACGCACTGGCCGGTGGTGATGTCGAACTGCCAGTGATGCTTGGGACAGGTCAGCGTCTTCCCCTCCAGAGCCAGGTGGGGAATGTTGGTCACCTGGTGCGGGCAGTGGGAATCGTAGACCTTGTAAGCTTGGCCTTCCCGATAGACGAACACCGTGCGGGCGCCGCAGTTCACCCGCTTCACCTCGCCGTCGGCGATGGCATCCGCCGCCACCACGTCCCGCCATTGCGGCAGGCTGTTGATGAGCTCCGGCGAAAACTCCGGCATGTCCATTTCCAGCAGGATCTCGGCAGCCCAGACGATCTTGGCCAGACCCAGGGCGGGAAAGGCCATGAGCAGGGCGTCGATGATCTCCATCGGCGTACAGCCGTCGCGCAGGGCGCGCATCAGGTATTGCTTGAAACCGCCCTCGGTCTGGGAGTGCACCTTGGTGATGACCGAGATCAGGTCCCGTGTCTTGGGATCCAGGTGCTTGCCGGTGTCCTTGAGGAACTTGAAGTAGTGGCCGAGGGCATCGCCGCGCACGGCGACCAGATAATTGAGTGCGTCACTCATGAAGTGCTCCTGCTGGGGGTGAAAAATGATCTTGGTCAAGAATAGCCGGTTTTCGCAATGTCTCCATGACTTGTCACCGGCTGCGATGGGATAGCGGTGGAATTGACATACCGGTGCAATAAAAAAAGGCCAGACGAATCTGGCCTTTGAATTGGTGGCGGGGAGTTTACTACCGAGTCGCCCCTGCAAAACCCCGCCAACCCGCATGGCCAGAGGGAAGCGGACGCGATTTGCCCCCCCGAATCCCGCAGGAATTGAAATAATCCGGCCAGAACCTGAGAGAAATCGCCTGCTGAGAGACGAGATGACCGCCGATTTTTTCCGCGCCCGCCTGGACCAGATGATCGACCTGAAGCACCCGCTGGCCGCCCTGGCCCAGCGCCTGCCCTGGAACCAGATCGAAGCGGCCCTGGCGCCGGCCTTCGCGCGCCGGGAGCGGGAAGGCCGGGTGATTGAGGGAAAGGACCTGTTCGGCCCGACCCTGGCCATTGCCGGGGTAGGCGTCAGCGCCGCCGGGCGCCCCCGCCTGTCGATCCGCCTCATGGCCTCGCTGCTCTACCTCAAGCACGCCCACAACCTCAGCGACGAAGACGTGGTGGCGCGCTGGGCCGAGAACGTGGTCTGGCAATACTTCAGCGGCATGGAGTACTACGAACCGAGGTAGCCCTGCGACGCCACCCAGGTCGGTCGCTTCCGCACCGCCATCGGCGAAGCCGGGGTGGAAGAACTGCTCAAGGCCACGATCGACACGGCGGTCGAGACGAAGGCGGTGCGCCCCGGCGAATTCGAACGGGTCATCGTCGACAGCACCGTCCAGGAGAAGGCCATCGCCCACCCGGTGGACAGCCGGTTGCTGGAGATTGCCCGGGCCAAGGTGGCGCAGGCCGCCAAGTCAGCCGGCATTGACCTCAAGCAGACCTTTGCCAAGGAAGGCCAGGCACTGAGGCGCAAGGCCGGCGGCTATGCCCACGCCAAGCAGTTCAGGCGCCTGCGGCGCACCGTCAAACGGCAGCGCACGATCCTGGGCATCCTCCTGCGCCAGGTTGAACGCAAGCTCGGCCTGGTCAACACGGAATCCCCGACCACGATCACCCGCCTGAAGACCCTGCTGGAGCGGGCCGAACGTATTCGAACCCAACAGCCCAAGGACACGCACAAGCTCTATGCCCTGCATGCCCCGGAAGTGGAATGCATTTCAAAAGGCAAGGCGCGAAAGCCGTATGAGTTCGGGGTGAAGGCCAGTATTGCCGTCACCCACAGGAGCGGGCTCATGGTGGGGGCGAGAACCTTCCCGGGCAACCCCTACGATGGCCACGTGCTGAACCAGCAACTGGAGCAGACGACCATCCTGCTGGAAGGGACGGGCAAAGTGCCCAAGCAGGTGGTGGTCGACCTGGGTTACCGGGGCGTGGATCAGGACAACCCCGGTGTGGAGATCCTGCACCGGGGCAAGTACAAGTCGCTGACCCAGCCGCAGCGCCGTTGGCTGAAGCGCCGACAGGCCATCGAACCGGCCATCGGGCATCTGAAGTCGGATAACCGCATGGATCGCTGCTGGTTGCAGGGTGCCACCGGCGATGCGCTGCATGCGGTGCTGTGCGCGGCGGGCTACAACCTGCGCTGGTTGTTGCGGGCCATGGCGCGCCTGGGGCTGAAGGCCCTTTTATTGCGCCCTGGGTTCTTGGCCCGTTTGTTCCGTTTCCTGGGGGCGATTACGCCAAGAAACGTCCGCTTGCTTCGTTACGACTTCGCTCATGTCGACCTTGGGCGCGTCAGATGAATTTTGCAGGGGCGACTAAATACCATGGTATTCACCCAGATCCCGTCCAGCGTGTTTCTGATCTTGGCCGCCCTGACCGACAGCCTGCCCTGGATGCTGGGGCTGCTGCTGGCGTGGGCGGCGCCCCTGGTGGCCTGCGACCTGCTTAAGATCGGGTACGACTCGGTGTTGTTCGCGGCCTTCAGTAGGACGGAAACCCGGGTACGCTAGAATCGATCCAACTCAACTCCGGACCGCATGCCCCAGGGCGATGGGCGGTTAACTATGGACATCGCGTTACTGTTGTTCCTGATTCTGCTCAACGGCGTGTTCGCCATGGCGGAAATCGCCGTGGTTTCCTCTCGCAAATCCCGCCTGCAAAGGCTGGCGGAGGACGGCAGCCCCGGCGCGAACTCGGCCCTGGAGCTGCATAACGAGCCCTCAAATTTCCTCTCCACGATCCAGATCGGCATCACCTCCATCGGCATCCTCAGCGGCGCCATCGGCGAGACGGCGCTGGCCGATCCCCTGGCAGCATGGTTCAGCGGCTGGGTTTTGCTGGTGCCCTACGCCAAGGGCATCGCCCTGACCCTGGTGGTGGTGGCGCTCACCTATTTCTCCGTGGTGGTCGGGGAACTGGTGCCAAAACGCCTGGGGTTGCTGGCGCCGGAAGGCATCGCCTCCCTCGTCGCCCGGCCCATGAACACCCTGGCACATGTCGCGCGCCCCCTGGTCTGGCTGCTGTCCACCTCGTCCGGCCTGGTGCTGCGGGTGCTGGGCGCGAAACGCAAGGAGGAGCCGCCGGTCACCGACGACGAAATCAACGTGCTCATGGAGCAGGGCGCCGAGGCCGGCGTGTTCCACGAGAGCGAACAGGAGATCGTCTCCAACGTGCTGCGCCTGGACGAGCAGCGCATCGCGGCCATCATGACCCACCGCAGCGACATCTATTTCATCGATCTGGACGAGCCGGAAGAGGAAATCCGCCGCCGGCTCGCCGAGAGCCCCTTCGAGCGCATCGTGGTGTGCCGGGACGGACTCGACCACATCGCCGGCGTCCTGCGTACCTCCGATCTGCTCAAGCCCATGCTGGACGGCGAGGCGCTGCACATCGAAGTCCGGCTGCGGGAACCGCTCTACGTGCCCGAAAGCGTGACCACCACCCAGTTGCTGGAAAACTTCCGCCAGACCCGCATGCAGATCGCCCTGATCGTCGACGAATACGGCGAACTCGAAGGACTGGTGACCCTGACCGATGTCTTGATCTCCATCGTCGGCGACTTGCCTTCCGCTGACGGCAACGACGAGGTAGACGTGGTCACGCGGGAGGACGGCTCCTGGCTGGTGGACGGCAGCGTCTCGGTGGAACGGCTCAAGTCGGCTCTGGGTATCGAGGAAGACCTGCCGGGAGAGGAGGAAAACGCCTTCAACACCCTGGGTGGCCTCGTCATGCACATGCTGGGCCGGGTACCCGCCGTGGCGGATCACTTCGAATGGGAAGGCTTGCGCTTCGAGGTGGTGGACATGGACCGCAACCGGGTGGACAAGGTGCTGGTGGCGCGCTTGCCGGCTTAGAGAAGACCTGCCAGCAGCAGGGGCGAGATTTCGCCCACCGGCAGCTTGACCAGCGGCGTGCTGCCGCCGAACAGGGCGGCGAGGGCGGGCCAGATGACTGAGCATGAGGAAATCATGGTCAGGTCCGTCGATGCCGAAGCCTAAGGAACCCCTGATTCATTCCCGCGCGGTCGCGACGCGGGCTTTGCGGGAGGGGATGCAAGGCGCGGTGCGCAGGCAATGGTCATTCCATTGCCAAGCGCCGCAACGCCGCAGACTGCCCGCAAAGCCCCGTCCCATGCGGGTTGAGGCGGAAACAGGGCGCTCGCTGTGTTGGGCTCCTCGGCATCGTAGCTACGGCTACGACCTTCGTCGCCCGCCTTGCGATCACCCTGTTTCCGCCTCAACGCGATCCGCGCGGGAATAAATCAGTGGTTCCCTAAATCAGGCTGAACTCGTCTCTGACGGCAAGTGGCCGACCAGGGCGAACATCGGTAAGCGGTCGTCCCCCTCGGCCAGGGTGGTGCTCGTGCTACTGACCGCCGAGGCGTTTGCCGTAGGAAACGGCGTAGGCTGCGGAACGGAACTGGAGTACCGGATCGTCGGTCGGCTCGATGCCATCGGTCATGACCAGCGGGTCGAAGTTGACTGCCTCGCACTCGGCGCCCTTCTGCGGCTTGGCGCTCGTGATGCTCAAAGTGCCGGCCTTGATCTCCTTGCGCGTCGCGGGCCAGGGGAGCGTCGGATTGTCCTGCGGGTCACCGGGCTCGCCGAGGCTCACCAGCATGTCCCAGCGCACGGGGCCCTGCTTGATGCGCTCGACCAGCGTCTGCTCGAGGAAGTCGCGCCCGGCGCCCTTCATCTCCGCGTCACTCAGCCGCTGCTCGCCGTCCTGCGGCACGAAGCGCCAGCGCACCGGCGTGACCCTTCCCTTGCCGTCGACGAACCTGAAGGTATGAATGCCCCAGTAGCTGCTTCTGGAATAGCTCGCGGGCGGGTTGTTGCCGGCCAGGTACTGCGCCTGGGCGAGGTTGTCCGGGTGGCCGGCCTTGAAGGCTTTCATCTTCTCCGGGTCGGGCTTGCCGGTGGCCGGGTCGGGCCGCAGGGCCTGCATCAGGTCGAGAAAGGTCTGCGGATGGGCTGCGCCGAACATGGGCGTGTTGAGCATCGCCATCTGGTGCACCTGACCTTCGGGCAGGGCGAACTGCAGCGCCATGCCGCGCGCGCTCTTCGCCGTATCCGGCGCCTTGGGATTGCCGCCGGACAGGGAGAAGCGGGCGATGACCGGCAGCGGCTTGCCGGAAAACAGGGCTGAGCGGGAATAACGCGCGGCCTCCGGCGTGCCGACGAATTCGCCGGCGGCGCAGGTGCCCTTGGTATGGTTGCGGCGCTCACCGGGGGTGGCGCCGAACACGCCTTCGATGGCTTCGACGACTTGCGGGGCGGTCACTTCCGGATCGGCCGCCCAGGCAGGCAGGCCGGCCAGGGCGAGGATGCCGGCGATGGCGTGCGGCAGGGGGGTGCGGGTCATAGGGTTTCCTTCCGTTGCAGTTGTTGGGGTTTACCGAGTTGGTCGTAGACGGCCATGGCGATACGCGACAGCTCGTCTTTCGGGGCGCCGGCCGAGAGGGCGTAGCCGAACTTGCCGTCGATCCAGTAGAAGACGTTGACCGGGCCTTCCGTGGCGAAGCGGAAGGCGGTGTCGCGGTTGGTCCTGTTTTCGGTGCTGACGTACAGCGTCAGGCGCTGGCCGCTGGCATCGTGGTACATGAACTGGGCGACCGGGCCGCTGTGGCCGGGCAGCAGGCGCCCGCCGATCAGTTCATAACCGAGGGCGCCCAGCTTGGGCGGCCGCACGGGCGTGCCCAGGCGCCTGGACAGCCAGGTCACGAGCTGGTCCTCGTGTTCCGCGCCGATCTCCACCGGGCGCTTGATGTCGGGGCTGAACACCACGTGGGCGATGGCCGCCCGGCGCGGCAGCATTGCGGCCTCGGCGACGGCCTCCGCCGGGCGGTACCGGTCGTGCGCCAGCCAGCCGAGGGTGCCGCTGACGGCGGCGATGGCGAAGCCGGCCGCGATGCGCTGCAGCGGCCAGCGGGGCAGGCGGCCGCGCGTACCGGCCACGCGCAGGGTGTCGGCCGACGCGCGCAGGGACTCGGGCAGGGGCTCGTCCAGCACGGGGTCGAACAGGCGCCGCAGCGCCCGCTTCTGCTCCCGATAGGCATGGAGCCGCTGCGTTGCCTCCGGATGGTCAGCGAGCCAGGCTTCCACCTCCGCCTGCCGGTCAGTGGGCAACTCGCCATCGACCCAGGCGTGCAGATCGGCGTCGGGAAGGCGGCTCACCGGACTACCCTCCGGTCACGATGTGACCACCTCCCCGAGGGAGGGCTTGAGACGACCCTCCTGTCGCTATGCGACATCCTCCCCGAGGGAGGCAGAGCGCCCCCTTCGGACGGCCGGGCGTGGGCGCTCATCCCACGACCCTCAGGCGGGGTGCCGGCTGGCGACCGGCGAGGATCAGGCGCAGGCGCTCGCGCCCGCGCGCCAGTCGGGACATGACCGTGCCGGGTGGAATGTCCAGGGTGGCGGACACCTCGGCATAGCTCATCTCTTCCAGCGCGACCAGCAACAGAACCTCCCGCTGTTCCTCGGGCAACTGCGCCAGGGCGGCGGCGAGATCCTCCAGTTCCCTGCGGTCTGTTTGCGTGGCTCGGGTCGGCAGCTCGATGTCTTCCTCCTCGAAGGAGGCGGTTTGCAGCGTCGGCCGTCTCATCTGGTCAATGCGCAGGTTGTGCATGATGGAGAACAGCCATGCGCGCAGATCGCTCTCCGGCCGCCACTGGCCGATGCGCGACCAGGCCCGCTCCAGGGTGTCCTGCACCAGGTCGTCGGCCGCCGCGCGATCGCCCACCAGCGCCCGCGCGTAGCGGCGCAGGCGCGGCAGCTCAGCGGCGAGGATCGCGCGGCTGTCCATCCGCTCAGGGCCGCGCCACGTGCCAGACGTTGTTGAAGCCGTCGCCGGTGGCATCGCCCGGTTTCTGGTCCTTGGCCCAGTAGTACAGGGGCTTGCCCTTGAAGGCCCACTGCTTCGCGCCGTCGTCGCGCGTGACGATGCTGTAGTCGCCGCCGGCGGACTCGCCGCCGGTTGCCAGCAGGGGTGGCCAGTTGGTGGCGCAGGGGCCGTTGCAGACGCTCTTGCCGCTACCGGCAGCATCCTTGTCGAAGGTGTAGAGGGTCATGCCGTTGCCGCCGGTCAGCATGCCGTCAGCGATCCTGGCCGGGGCGGTGGGGCGGATTTCGTAACTGGAGCAGGCTGCCATCGTGGCGGACAGGACCAGGGCGAGTGCGATCTTGGTGGTGTTCATCGGTGTTCTCCGGAATGGGTTGGGGACTACAGCTCGGTATACGTGCCGGCCCCCCGTCTTATTCCCGCGCTGGTACGTATGTCTTGCCTCCCCCTGCTCTCCACATCGCGGAACAGGGGGGAGGGATCAGCCCCCGTGGTGGTGGACCTCGATGGTGGCGTGCATGATCTCTTCATGCACGGCCAGTTGCGCCCGCACCTGGGCGGCGGTCAGCGCCGCATCGTGGCTCACCACGGTCAGGGCGCAGGCATAGGCCCCCTTGCCGACGCGCCAGACGTGCAGATCGGTGACGCGGGTGTCGCCCTGTTCCGGCCCGGTCTCCACCACTTCCCGGATTTCGGTCACCACCGGGTGGTCCATCTCCCGATCCAGCAGGACCTTGCCGGTCTCCTTCAGGAGGTTCTTCGCCCACACCGCCACCAGCGCGGCACCGACGATCCCCATGACCGGGTCGAGCCAGGACCAGCCATAGAGCCAGCCCCCCGCCAGGGCGAGGATGGCCAGGACCGAGGTGGCCGCGTCGGCGATGACATGCAGGTAGGCCGATTTCAGGTTGAGGTCGTGGTGGTCATGGTGATGGGCATGGCCGGATTCATGGCCGTCGTGCCCGTGGTGGTGGCCGTGGTCGTGCGCCCGCCCCAGGATCAGGGCGCAGATGATGTTCACCGCCAGGCCCAGGGCCGCCACCACCATGGCCTCCTGGTAGTGGATGGGCTGGGGCGAGAAGATGCGCTCCACCGAGCCCAGCACCATCATGGCGGCGACACCCAGCAGGAAGATGGCGCTGGCGAAGCCGCCCAGCACCTCGATCTTCCAGGTGCCGAAGGCGAAGCGCGGGTCGCCGGCCAGGCGCCGCGCCGCCGCGTAGGCGAAGGCGGACAGGCCGATGGCCACGGCGTGGGAACTCATGTGCCAGCCGTCGGCCAGCAGCGCCATGGAGTTGAACCACCAGCCGGCGACGATCTCGATGACCATGGTGGCGGCGGTGATCCACATGACCGCGCGGGTGCCGCGCTCGGCCATTCGGTTGCCGGTGTCGAAGACGTGGTCGTGGGTCCAGGGGGTGAGGTCGGAGGTATGCATGGTCGTGCCCTGAAGGATGGGATGAGGAAAGGGTGGCCGGAAATGACCGGTCTATTTGCCCGTCCGATAGGCTTCGCTATCGAGTGAACCGCCGGCCGTGGCCTCGATCCAGTCCCCCTTCCCGGTCCGCCTCGTTCATGATGGTCCAGAGCTTGTGGCTGGGCGCCGGCTGGTGGATGACGTGGTTGACCCCCTCGCGCACGAACTGCTTGTGTTCCTGGACGATGCCGGCCTGTATCCAGAACGGGGAACGGCAGAGGCTCTGCATCAGATCCCGATTGGTCATATCGGCACTGGTCATGCTGGGCGATGCACTGAAGCGGCAGCCCACCCATGCAGGCCGTAGCGAAGGTGAAAAGCAAGGTTTCTTCATTTCGATGTCCTCGATTCGGAGGTGGCGGATCACTTCAGGTTGAAGCTGACCTTGGCCGGCGTCTTGCCGGGCAAGGTCGTCGAGAGGACAACCCGGACGCCGACCCCCACCTTGAAGTTGCCCATGGCCACCATGCGGTTGTCCCCGGCCGGCTCCAGCTTGGCCGTGGTATTTCCACTGCCCGCGTAGATGACGGCCTCGGCGCTGGCGCCCTGGGTGGAGATGGGCTTGCCGTGGTCGCTGACGTAGAGGGTCAGGCTGTCCGGCTTCGCCAGCAGTTCGTAGGAAACGTGATGCATTTCACGCACCACGCCGCCGTACTTCGGGCCATGGTCGTGGCCGCCGCCCGCGAGAATGGGCGTGGCGGCGAACAGTGAGGTGGCAATAGCCAGGGACTGAAAGAGTGAATTCATGTCGAGTTCCTTTCGGGGTGGGGATTCAGACGGAGTTGATGCGCTCGCCGGCACGCCGATGCGGCATATCCGGGTTGGCCAGAATGCGGTGGATGGCCCCAAAACGCAGGTACAGCGCGGGCACGACGATCATGTTGAGCAGAGTGGAACTCAGCAGCCCGCACAGGATAACCACTGCCATGGGCGACTGGATCTCGCTGCCTGGCTCGCCGGCCGCCAGGGCCAGGGGTACCAGCGCCAGACCGGCGGCCAAAGCGGTCATCAGGATGGGCACCAGCCTTTCCTCGGCGCCGCGTCGCACCGCCTCGGCCGCGTTCCGCACCCCTTCCTGTTCCACCAGGTGGTGAATGTGCGAAATCATCATGACGCCATTGCGGGTAGCGATGCCGAACAGGGTGATGAAACCGATGATGGACGCCACCGACAGCACGCCGCCGCTGGCGAACACCCCGGCGACGCCGCCAATCATGGCGAGCGGTAGATTCAGCATGACGAGAAAGGCATCCCGGGCCGTTCGGAAGGCGATGAACAGCAGCAGGAAAATGCCAACCGTCACCGCCGCGCCCAGCCACATCAGCGTGCGCGCGGCCGATTCTGCGCTCTCGAACTGGCCGCCGTACTCGATGTGGTAGCCGGCGGGCAGCGGCACGCCCGCCGTCACCGCCTTGCGAATGTCGGCCACCACGCTGGCCAGGTCGCGCCCGGCCACGTTGGCCATCACCACCATCTTGCGCTGCACGTTTTCGCGGCTGATGGAGTACGGTGCCCGGTCGTTGCGGATGTCGGCCAGGGCCGATAGCGGCAGGCGTGCCCCGTCCGCCGTGGTGATGAGTGTGGCGCGCACCGCCGAGAGGCTGGCCCGGGTGGCCGGGTCGAAGCGCAGCACCAGGTCGAAACTGGCCTGGCCCTGCTGCACCCGGTTCACCGGCAGGCCGGAGAAGGCGGCCCCGATGGCGTCGGACACCTCGTCCATGGTCAGGCCATGCTGAGCCAGGGCCTCGCGGCGGAAGCGCACCGTGAGGAACGGGATGTCGGTCTGCTGCTCGTCGGTCACGTCGACCGCGCCCGGCACTTCCTGCACGACGGACTTCACGCTCGCCGTGAGGCGGCGCAACTCGCCGAGGTCGGGGCCGAAGATCTTCACCGCGATGTTGGAGCGGCTACCCGAGAGCATGTGGTCGATACGGTGGGAGATGGGCTGACCCACGACGATCTGGGTGCCGGGTACGCCGGCGAAGTCGGCGCGTAAAGCGGTGAGGAATTCCTCCTTGCTGCGCTCGCCCAGTTTCAGCGTCACCTCCATCTCGGAGGCCGACACGTCCATGGCGTGGGGGTCGCCCTCGGCGCGGCCGGTGCGTCGGGCCGAGGCCACCACTTCGGGGTGGGACAGGAGGATGTTCTCCACCATCTGGCCGAGGCGGTTGGACTCTTCCAGTGAGGTGCCCGGCAGGGTGGCCATGCCCACGGTCAACGTGCCCTCGTTGAAGTTGGGCAGGAAGGCGCGGCCGGCCAGGAACAGCGAGGCCAGGGCAACGGCCAGGGCAACGACGCTGACCCCGGCCACCATGTGCCAACGGGTCAGGGTGGCGTCGAGCACCTTGTGATAGCCGGCCTTGAGGGCGTGGATGAATCGCGGCTCGATGGTCTCGCGTACGGTCTTCGAATTAGGCAGCAGCAGCCCCGCCAGCACCGGCGTCACGGTGATCGCCACGAACAGCGAGGCGGCCAGGGATACCACGTAGGCCAGGCCCAGGGGCGCCATCAGCCGGCCTTCCACCCCGGAGAGGAAGAATAGGGGCAGGAACACCAGCATGATGATCAGGGTGGCGAAGACGATGGAACCCTGGATCTCGCGCGTCGCTTCGTACACCAGATGCAGCGGGCTGGCTTGCTGCTCTACCGGCCTGGCACGGTTCTCCCGCAATCGGCGGACGATGTTCTCCACCACGATGATGGCGTCGTCCACCAGTGCGCCCAGGGCGATGGCCATGCCGCCCAGGGTCATGGTGTTGATGGTCGCGCCCATGGCCTTCATGGCCAGCACCGCCGCCACCAGGGACAGGGGAATGGCCACCAGGCTGATGGCCGTGGCCCGCGCCGAGAGCAGGAAGGCGAAGACGATGGCCACCACCAGCACCGCCCCTTCCACCAGCGCCTTCTCCAGATTGCCGATGGAGACGCGGATGAAGTCCGCCTGGCGGAAGATGTGGCGTTCGATCTTCATGCCCTTGGGCAGGCCGGCCTGGATTTCTTCCAGCGTGGTGTCGAGGCGGTCGGTCAGGTCCAGGGTGTTGGCCCCCGGTTGTTTCTGGATGCCCAGGATCACCGCCGGCTTACCGTTGTGGGAACCCACGCCCCGGGTGGGGGCGGGGCCGATGTCCACGCTGGCCACATGCCGGATCAGCACGGGCTGGCCGCCACGCCGCGTCACCACGGTGTCGGCGATGTCGTTAAGCGCCTCGATGCGGCCGAGGCCCTGGATCAGGTATTCCTGGCCGCCCGCCACCATGAAACCGGCGGAGGTGTTGCGGTTGGCTTCGCGCAGGGCCTCGGCCACCTGGTCAACAGTCAGGCCGTAAGCCGCCATGCGCTCAGGGTTCAGCGTCACCTGGAATTGCTGGGTATCGCCGCCGATGGGCAGCACCTCGGCCACGCCGGGCACCGCCAGCACACGGCGCTTGATAACCTGTTCCGAGATGTTCTTCAGGGTCATGCCGTCGTGTTTGTCGGAGGCCAGGGCGATGAACAGGATCTCGCCCATGATGGACGCCGCCGGCGCCATGGCGGGGGCCGGGATGTCCGCCGGCATGGCGGCGCGCGCCAGTTGCAGGCGTTCGGCGACGACCTGCCGGGCCTTGAGCAGGTCGGTGCCCCACTCGAACTCTACGACCACCACCGACAGGCCGATCTTGCTGTAGGAGCGCACCCGACGCACGTCCGGGGCCCCGTTCAAGGCCGTTTCAATGGGGAAAGTGACCAGGTTTTCCAGGTCCGTCGGCGCCATGCCGCGCGCCTCCGTGACCACGGTCACGCTGGGTGCGGTGAGGTCGGGAAAGACGTCCACCGGCGTCTTGGCCGCCTGCCAGCCGCCCCACGCCAGGAGCAGCATGCCGGCAATGACCACGAAGAGCTTGTTGCGCAGCGACCACGCAATGATGTGTCCGATCATGTCGATTTCCTTATCGCGCAAGTCGCACGGCGAATTCTTGACGCGCCCCTCTCCCGCGGGTGGGAAAGAGGCTGGGGGCGTGGGCATCAGTGCGCATGGCCGTGGCCGATCTGCGCTGTGCCGGTACCCGCCAGCTTGACCAGGTAGGCTCCGCGCGAGACCACCCGCTGGCCGGGGGTCAGGCCGTCCAGCACCTCCACCCAGTCGCCTTCGCGCGCGCCCAGGCGCACTTGGCGGCGCTCGAAGGACTCGCCGCTCAACTGCACGAACACCACGCTCAGGCCGCCTTCGTCCAGCACGCTGGAGGCCGGGATGGCCACCGCATCGCGGGCGCCGCCAGAGAATACCTGGGCCTGCACCGCCATGCCGATGGGGAGAGGCCGCGTGCCCGGCGAGAACTCGAACACCACCGGAACGGTGCGGGTGGCTGTGTCCACCACGCCGCCGACAGCGATGAGCCGGCCGTTCTTGCCCGAGGTGATCTCGATGTTCGGACCCTCCCCCGCCGGCTGGAAGTCGGCGCCGGTCGGCTTCGCCAGCCGGGCCGCCTCGGTTTCCGGAACCCGCAGCTCCAGCCACAGCCGGCCGCGATCGACGATATGGAACAGGGGCGCCCCGGCCTCGGCATAGGCGCCGGGGGCGACGCGCACGTCCGCCAGGGTGCCGTCCACCGGCGCCTTGAGCGGAATGCCGCCGCCGGCGCCGCCGTACTGGCCCAGGCGCTGCTTCGCGGCCTCCAGTTCCGCACCGGCCAGGGCGGCGGCGGCGCGGGCGGCGAGCACCCGCTTCTCCGGCACCGCCTCCTGCTTGTACAAGCCTTCCAGGCGGGCCAGTTCCTGGCTGGCCAGGTCGTGCTCCACCTGGGCCTTTTGCCGGGCCGCCCGCAGGGTGGCGAGGTCGGTCTCGCCGCCCAGTCGCGGCACGAGATACGCCAGCACCTGTCCCTGCTTCACCGCCTGGCCCAGGCGCGGGAATACGCCCGCCGACTGTACCTGCCCGGACGCCACCGCGCTCAGCAGGGCCTCGCCGTCGGGTCGGGCGCGCACCATGCCGGTGGTCTGGAGCGCCGTCCGGATCGGCCGCGTCACCACCTCGGCGGTGGCGAAATCCACCTTCCACTGTTGTTCCTTGGTAAAGGCGATGCCCTCGTTCTCTTGGGGCGCTGGGTCGGTCTCGGCGGCCTTGCGGTCGGGGTACACGGTGACCGGCCCGAGTTCATGCACCACGGTGAACTCGGGGGTGCGCACCTCGATGGACAGTTTCCGCTCGCCCGCGTGTTTCGGCAGCGCCTCGGGACGGAAGATGCCGGGCTGCGCCGGGCGATCCACGGCAAACACCTCGTCCGCCTGGCCGCCGCCGCTTAGTCGCACGGTCACCTGTCCGGCAGGGACGGCGCGGAAATCCGACATCCGGCTCACATGGGCGGCAAAGGCGGACTTTTCGCCCACCACCAGGCGGGGAAACTCGACGAACAGCTCGGTGCGGTCGGTGAAATGGGTGAGTTTCTCAGTGCCTGTGGCATGGCCATGGCCTTCCTTTTCCGCAGCTTTGGCCGCCGGGGAGCGAGAGCCGTCCACAGCGTGTTCGTGGCCATGGTCGCCGCAGCCATACAGAAAGACGGCACAAAGGGTGGCAATCAGGGTTATGTTCATGGCTCGACACTCCCGGTCAGTAGGTCTAATTCAATGCGGGCATCGCGCGCCCGTTTCTCCAGTTCCAGGGCGGTGGTCTCCACCGCCAGAGCGCCCCGGTAGGCGTCGAGCAATTCAAGAAGGCTCGACTCACCGCCCTGGTACGCGGCCTCGGCGATGCGCAGCAGGTCCGGTGTGGCGGCTACGGCGTAGGCGCGGTAATCCAGCGCCGCCGCACGCAAGCCCTCGGCCTGGCGATGCAGGCCACGCAGTTCGCCCTCGGCGCGCGCCCGGGCCAGGTCGTATTCGGCGCGTGCCTGCCGGGCTTCAGCCGCCGCGCGTTGCCTGCCGGCCTGCTGGCGATCGAAGACCGGCAGGGGTACGGAGAGGCTGAGGGCAATGCCGCTGTCCTTGGTGAATCCGTTGTCCACCCACTTGGAGCCGATGCCTGCCGTCACTTCGGGAATGCCTCCGCGTTTTGCGGCGCGGCCTTCCAGCTCCGAGGCGTTGGCGCGATGGATCAGCGCCGCCAGATCGGGCCGCTGTTCCAGTCGCGCGAGCACCGCATCGATGGGAGGCAGGGCAGGCGGTGGGAGCACGCCCGTGACCACGGGATCTGAGCCGGTACCCGCGAGAGCCGCCAGGCGCGCCCGCTGACGGTCGATCTCGGCTTTTTCCCCAGCCAACCGTGTCTCGATCTCCCGGCGTTCCCGCGTCAGCCGGCGGCGGTCATAGCCCGAGGCCTCGCCGGCCTTGACCAGCCTGTTCACCATGGCCTCCACCCGGTTGAAATGTTGTGTCCATGACTCAGTGGCGCGGATGAGTTCCTGCCGATACAGCAAGTCATGAAAAGCGCGTCGAATTTCGCCGGCCATTGCGACCCGGTGGGCGGCGTTCTCCGAACTGGCCATATCCACCCGACGTGCCGCGGCCTCGCGGCGCAGGCCACGCCGGCCGGACAGGTCGAAGGACTGGCTGAGCGTCAGGCTTTGTTCAAGTGAGCCGGGTGTGGCGTTAATGCGGTCCCGTGTGTAGCTCAGGGCGGGGTTTGGCAACTGCCCGGCGGCCAGAACATCGGCTTCGGCGGCCTGGATTCGTGCCAGTTCCAGATCGGCGAGGCTAGCCCGGGCCAGGCCCAGACGGATTGCCTCAGCCTCGGTGAGGGGGGCTTGCGCCCACGCCGCCAAGGGCAGCGCGAGCAGGAATACGGATAGCGCGAATCGCATGGTTCTCCTCGATGTGCATGGACAAAACGAAGAACACCGGCGTGCGACAGCGAACGGGCACCCCGATTCTGTATCGAGGTGCTGGCAGGCGCCCGCCGGGTCAGGCGAGCGCTAGAGGGGGACGGTCGAGGGGGGGGAGTGGGCGGCTGGGGAAAGCCGCAAGATAGAGGGGTATCAGCCCACCGGAAGCGGTCGCTCCGAGTGTCGGGCGATCTTCCATGAGAATGAGGGAAAAGACGGGATGGTAGTGGTAGGCATGATGCCCATCCTCGCCTTGGCAGGGATCTGTATCTGTGTTCGTGTCCAATGCAAAGTTATCGCCAGCGTGCCCAGCATGTGGACGCTCCTTGGCATCGGCATGGTCGTGGACATGGGTGTGAAGACCCGGCGCGAGCGCGGTTTCACCCGCGTGTCCATGCAGGCCCACCACCGCCGACCAAGCGAACTGGAGCGGAATGATGAGCATGAGGATGAAAGCTGCAATGCGACGCATGCAGGCCATTGTACGTATACACCGCCGCCAGGCAACATGGTTTATTCATACGTTGCTTTTGTCCATGACTGGGCAGGACCGGCAATGTTGGCGGCTTGACTGGCGGCACCCCGCCGGCCCGCGTGGTGCTGAAGTCCAGCCTATGGCCTCCCGCGCTGACGTGCCTTCTGCAGCATCAAGCCGGGCGCCGGTCAGCCGCCCTTCACCACCAGCACCGGGCACTTGGCGTGGGTCACCACCTGCTGCGAGACGCTGCCCATGAGGATGCGGTCCAGGCCGGTGCGGCCATGGCTGCCCAGGACGATGAGATCGCAGTCGTTGTCGCGGGCGGCCTGGATGATGGTGTCGGCGGGCTTGCCCTCCAGGGCCAGGCTGTCGGCCGCCACGCCGTCCTGGCGCAGCAGGTCGCGCACCCGGTCGGCCAGGGGTTTGATGAGGTCGCAGCTCAAGTCGTCGCTGGCGCACACCGCCAGCACGGTCAGCGGCAGGCCGCAGCGCTTGGCCAGGTTGCCGGCGGCCACGGCGGCCATGTCGGCGTGGCGGGAGCCGTCCACCGCCACCAGGATGCCCTTTTCCCACATGCCGGCTTCCTGGGGCACCACCAGCACGCTGCACTTGACGTGGCCCACCACCCGGGCGGCGGCCTCGCCCAGCACCAGGCGTTCCAGCCAGTGCACGCCGCGCCGCCCCATGACCACCAGATCGGCCTGGCTGTCCTCGGCCTGGGCGGCGATCTCCTTCACCGGCTCCTCGCCGTAGCGCAGCACCGGGGCGCAATTGACGCAGGCGGTGCCGGCCTGCGCCTCCACCTGGCGCAGCACTTCCCGGGCCAGTTCCTCGGTCTGGGCGACGCCCGCCGGGTTGAACATGGCGTAGCTGGGGTCGGTCTTGGCCATATGCATGACGGTAAGACGGGCGCCGCAGCGGCCGGAGAGGTTGACGGCCACGCGCACTGCGCCGGCGCTCACGTTGCTGCCGTCGGTGGCGAGCACGATGTTGTCGAAGCGGGCGATGGGGGAAAGCTGGGCCGACATGATGTCTCCTCGTTTTGATCACACATGGACAAGAATAGTGAATTCCGGTGAGTTCGGCAGGACCGTTTCGCGTGGGCCCGGATCAGAACGGCGCCGGGCTTTCCAGGCTGAGCGGCGCGCCGCTGACCGGGTGGGCGAAGCTCAGGCGCCAGGCGTGCAGCAGCAGGCGCCCCGCAGGCGGCGGGCCCGCTTCCGGCGCATACAGGGTATCGCCCAGGATGGGATGGCCGATGGCCTGCAAATGCACGCGCAGTTGATGCGACCGCCCGGTGAAGGGCTCCAACTCCAGGCGCGTGCAGCCTGCCGGCGCGGGACCGGGCAGCACGCGCCAGCGCGTCAGGCTGGGCTTGCCTCTGGGATCGATGCTGCGTCTGGGCCGGTCGGGCCAGTCCAGGAAGATGGGCAGGTCGATGTCGCCCCAGCCGCCCGCGCCGGACGGTGGCGCCAGGATGCCCGCCACCACGGCCACATAGCGCTTGTCCACGGCGCGGGCGATGAAGGCGCGGCTCAGGGCGCTCTGCATGGCCTTGCCGCGCGCCATGAGCAGCAGGCCGGAGGTGTCCCGGTCCAGGCGGTGGACGACGAGGGCATCCGGATAGCGGGCCTGGGCGCGGGCGCTCAGGCAGTCCTGCTTGTCCTCGCCCCGACCGGGCACGGAATGCAGGCCGCTGGGCTTGTCGAATACCAGCAGGGCGTCGTCGGCGTAGACGGTGACGAGGGAGTCCTGGGACTGGGTGGCGGTCATGGTGGCGTTGTTCCTCCCGGCTTACCCAACCGGTGACGGCGGCGGGACCGGGGAGGAGGCGAAGGTAGCAAAGAACGGCGGCGGTGTGCGGACTGCATGCGCGGCCGGCAAGTGGGACAATGGCGGCATCCCCGATCGCCCGCTCGACATGTACCGTCCCGTCATCGCCTTCCTCGCCGTTTGCCTGTGGTTTGCCGCCGGCCTCGTCCGGGCGGATTTCGGCGTCGAAGCCGGCGGCGGCCAGCGGCTGGAGGTGAAGACCTGGGGCGAGGACGAAAAGGGCCCCCTGTTCCTCTGGCTGCTCAACCAGTACGGCGAGCGCGAGCGCGCCGACAGCCTGGCCTGGCGGCTGGCGGCGCGGGGCGCCACGGTCTGGCAGGTGGACCTGTTGGAGTCCCTGCTGCTGGAACGTAGCGGCGAGGCCATCCGCAAGCTCGATGGCGCGCCCGTGGCGGCCCTGCTCAAGCGTGCGCTGGCCGGCGGGCGGCGGCCCATCGTGCTGGTGGCCTGTGACCGCATGGCCATCCCCCTGCTGCGCGGCCTGCGCGCCTGGCAGGAGCAGGGGGGCGACAACGCCGCCGTGGCCGGTGCCGTGCTGTTCTTCCCCAACCTCTACCGTGGCACGCCGGTCGCGGGGGAAGCGCCGGAACTGCTGGGCATCGTCGCCGCCACCAATATGCCGGTGATGGTCATGCAGCCCGAGTTGGGCGCCAACCGGGGGCGCCTGGAGACGCTGCTGGGCGCTCTGCGCGAGGCCGGCAGCCCGGCTTATTCCTGGCAGGTGGACGGGGTGCGGGATTACTACCTGCTGCAGGTGGAAAAGCCGGTGAGCGAAAGCCTGCAGGCCATGGCCGGACCGGTGCCGCAGGAGGTGGAACGGGCGGTGCGGGAAACGCCGCAGCGGCTGTTGGCCGTCGCCCGGCTGCTGGCGGCCACCCCGCGTCCACGCGGCGCCGTGCCGGTCCGCTACGTGGCCGAGAAGCCCACCGCACCGGCCTACGGTCTGATAGAGCGGCCGGCGCGGCCGGCGCCGGAACTCGGACTCACCGATGCCACCGGCCGCCGCCACACCCGGGACGATCACCGCGGCCGCGTCACCCTGGTGAACTTCTGGGCGACCTGGTGTCCGCCCTGCGTGCACGAGATTCCCTCCATGAACCGCCTCGCCGCCGCCTACGATCCGCGGGAGTTCGCCATCGTCTCGGTGAATTTCAAGGAGCCGCCGGCCCATGTGCGCGCCTTCATGGGCAAGGTGGCGGTGGACTTTCCCGTGCTCCTGGACGAGGACGGCGCGGCGGCGGCGCGCTGGGGGGTGTTCGCCTTCCCCAGTTCCTTCCTGCTCGACCGCCAGGGCCGCGTGCGCTATTCGGTGAACACCGCCATCGAGTGGGATACCGCCGAAGCCAGGGTGGTCATCGACCGCCTGCGCGCCGAGGGCGGGCAGGGCCGCTAACCCCCGGTCTTCCCCTTTCGGGAAGGCTCTGTTCGCGTTGAGTATGGATGTCACCCACTTAGCGGTTGTGGTTGTCTTCCCCCTTTTGTAAAGGGGGGAACCCTGATTTTTCGGCTACCACCACGCATCACCCGTTATCGCGAACAGAGCCTTCCGGGAAAATCGGGGCGGGTCAGGGTTGGCCGACCAGGATGGGCATCCCCAGCAGCGGCCACATGACGCTGATCGCCACGCCCAGGATTACCAGCAGAAAGACGCTGAGCAACAGACCGTGGCGGAAGAACTCCCCGGGGGTGAACTGCCTGGAGTCGTAGGCGATGGCGTTGGGGGCGGCGCCGATCAGCAGCACGAAAGGCATGCCGGCGGTGACCAGGGAGGCGTACATCACCACGTCCGGGGACACGCTCAGGTACTTGGCGATGACCAGGGCCACCGGCAGGACGATGGCAATGGCCGCCACGTTCATGATGAAGTTGGTCAACACCAACACGAAGGCGGCAATGCCCATGACGAACACGAACCAGTGGGCGTCCTTGAGCAGGGCCAGCCATTGCACGGCCATCCATTCGGCGGCGCCGGTCTGCCAGAGGCAGAAGCCGATGCTCATGGCGCCGGAGAACAGCAGGATGATGTTCCAGGGAATCTCCTCCAGGTCCTTCACGGAGAGGATGCCGACGATGAAGAAGAGCAGGGTGGAGACCAGCATGATCGGTGCCCGGTCGATGGGCTTCAGCGCCGGCACCACGCCCTTGAGCGCCATCAGCAGCACGATGCCGAAGACGATCAGGAGCACGGTCTTCTCCCGCGCCGTGAGCGGGCCCAGGCCGGCGGACAGCTTGCGTACCGTGTCCTTCAGGCCGGGGATGGTCTTCTTCTCCGGCTTGAGGAAGACGATGAGGTAGAGCCAGATGCCGAGCACCATGAGCCAGCCGATCACCGCCATATAGGTGGGAAGCTCGAAGAAGCCGATCTCGTTGCCGGTGAATTCCTTGTACATGCCCGCCGCCGCCGGCGCCCGCGCCGAGCCGAGGAAGGTGATGATGCTGCCGGCCCCGGCGGCGTAGGCCATGCCGATGAACAGCCCCTTGCCGAAGTTGGTCTGCTTGTCGCCCTCGCCATACAGCGCGTAGATGGCCAGCAGGATGGGGAACATGGTGGCGGCCACGGCGGTGTGCGCCATGAGGTGGGCCAGGCCGGCGGTGACCACCAGGCAGCCGAGCAGGATCATGTTGCTGTTCTCGCCCGCCACGGCGAGCATCTTGTAGGCCAGGCGCCGGGTGAGGCCGGACTTGGTGAAGGCCAGGCCGATGACAATGGAGCCGAAGATGAACATCACCGACGGGTCCATGAAGTCGCGGAAGGCCTCCTTGGCCGGGCGGATCAGGAACAGGGCCTGGAACACGCCGATGGCGATGGCGGTGACGCCGATGGGGATGACCTCGAACACCCACCAGATGCCGGCCATGAGAAACAGGGCGATGGCGGCCTTGCCCTGCGGGCTCAGGGTGAAGGACTTGCCGGCGGGGTCCACGGCGTCCGGCCAGGCGGGCATGAACCAGACCGCCAGGAAGACGCCCAGGCCGGTCAGGAGAATGAAGAATTTCTTCCAGTCGTAATCGGCATGCGCCGCCTGGATGTGGGGGGTATTTTGCTCAGCAGCCATGGAGCACCTTCTCGGCGGCCTGGTTGAAGATGTCGACGATGCGGACGATGCCCACCACCCGTTCGCCTTCCAGCACGGGCAGCATGTCCACCCGGTGCGCCACCAGGAGATAGGCGGCGCGGGTCAGGGGCGCGTCGATCTGCACGGTATCCAGCACGGTGGCCATGTATTTGCTCACCTTGGCCTCGGCCAGGTATTGGCACTGGGACTGGAAGGATTCCTGCCAGATCAGGCTCAAGGCGGCGTCGTCGGGCAGAGGGCCGGAATACATGCTGTTCAGGTTGGTTTTCAGGTAGGGGGGCATCAGGGCGCGAATCAGGTCGCGCAGGCTGATGATGCCCACCAGGGTTTCGTCGGCGTCGAACACCATCAGGTGGCGATAGCGCCAGCCCCCCGAGGTGTGCTGCCGGTGCAGCAGGTCGAAGGCCTCGCGCACCGTGGCGTCTTGGTGGAGATAGGGAAGATCCCCTAGGGGGATGTGGATATCCCGAACCTGATTGGCAATCATCGAGCGTCTCCTCATTGGTGGGCCGGCCAGCGCCGGGCCCGACCGGGCACCTTTTATCCTCATGTCGGCGCCGCATCAAGCACTCACTGGCATGGCGCAGACAGGTCATCCGCCGCCGTCTCCTCCGACCGCCCGTAGATGGCGGCAATGGCCTGACCCGCGGTGGCGAAGATGATGCCTGGCTGATCATGGTGCGGTGCAGGTAATTTGATGGCCGGACCCTTGCCGATGCGCTCCTGGTGGGGATCCAGGCGCTACTTGGCCTGGGCCGCCCGGGCTCAATTTGCCCGGCAACGCGCCGATAATGCAGGCGACAGGCGTTATTGAGGCGACGCCGCGCCGGCTTGCGCTGTCCTGTCCGCCCGCGGCGCCGGAGGGCGTGAGCCAATCGCGCGCCGGGTTGTGTCCACCGAGGAGGCCACGATATGAAAGGCTTGCGTTTACTTCTGGCGGTCGCCCTGGCCGTGGCCACGCTGCCGCTCCAGGGCGCGGATCCGCCCGAGTTTGCCGAGAAGCGGATCACGGCCCAGCAACTGGGGGAAATCCGGCGTGGCGGTTTCGTGCTCTACCTGCGCCATGGCTACACGGACAACTCGCGTGCCGACCGGATGCCCAACGTCGATCTCGACGACTGTTCCACCCAGCGGGTTCTGTCCGACGCCGGCCGGGCGTTGATGCGGGAAGTGGGCCAGAACATCCGGGCCGCCCGCATCCCGCTCGGCGAAGTCCTGGCCAGCCCCTATTGCCGCACGCAGGAATCCGCCCGGCTCGCGGTGGGAGAGGGGTTCCGGGTCGAACTGCCGCTCGCGTACTCCGCCAATATGACCGCCGAGGAAAAGCGGCCGCGCATCGCGGCCCTGCGCCAGCTCCTGGGCAGGCCGGTGGCGCCCGGCGGCAACCGCCTGATCGTGGCGCACGCGCCCAACCTCGCCGACCTGATCGGCTTCTTCGTGAAGCCGGAGGGCAACATGGTGGTATTCCGCCCCGGTGGGGAGAAGGGCTTCGAGTACATCGGCAGCGTCCACCCCGAGGATTGGGCGAAGCTCGCGCGGTAGCCGCGCCATGGCGCTGAACCGGCAAAGCCATATCTTCCTGCGTTACTTCCTGCTGCCCGTGTTCATGGTGGCGGGGCTGGCCTTGCTGCTCAACGCCGGTGCCCTCTTCAGCCTCAAGCAGCACCAGGCCGCGGGGCTCGCGGAGGTGAAGCAGGGGCTGGGCATGCTGAACGAGGCCATGCGCATCAGCGCGGACATGGCGGCGATGCAGGTGCGCGTGGGCGAGTTGCTTAAACGCTCCGACGGGGGTGAATTGGACGAGGGGGCCATCTACCGCGTCCACGCGAAACTGGTGGAGGAGCTCGCGGGGCTGAGCAGCCGCGTCGGGGCGCTCACCGCCGCGATGTCGGCCGTGCCCGCGGCCGCCCAGGACGGTGCCGCCCTGAGGGCGGACTTCGAGAACTACCGCAACTATGTGCTCATGGCCACGGACATCGCGGGCATCGACCCGACGGTCGCGGGCGAACGCATCGGTGCCGCGCGCGACCATTTCGCCGCGTTCTCCAAGCGCGCCCACCACATCGGCGCCCACCTGGGCGAGCAGGTCGGCGCCAGCGGTGAGGCGGCGACCGCCGCCTTCGAGCGTGCGTTCAGCCAGTCACTCGTGGTTGTCGCCGGCGGCCTGCTCGCCATCCTGGTCCCGGGCTGGTTCGCCGCGCGTACCCTGGCCGGGCGCCTGACCCAGCTCGCGAACGGCCTGAGCAGCCTGGCCCGGGCGTCGGACGAGCCGCCGCCCCTGCCCGTCGTCGAGCACATCGCGGCCGACTCGCGCGACGGCTTCCACGAGATCGCGGGCGCCATCCTCAGCTTCCGGCGGAGCCTCGTCGAGCGGCAGCGGCTGGAGGCGGCCTTGCGCGAGAGCTCGGGCGTCTTCCGCGACATACTGGAAACCAGTCCGATCGCCGCGCGCATCGCCAGCGTGGGCGGCCGCGAGGTGATCTTCTTCAACCGGCGCTACGCCGAACTGGTCAACCTTGTCCCCGGCGAGGTCGCGGGCCTCGACCCGACCGCCTATTACGTGCGGCACGAGGACTACGAGGACATCGTGCGCCGCCTGGGACAAGGCGAAAAGGTGTTCGACCAGCTGGTGGAACTCGCCGTACCCGGCCACGGCAGCAAATGGGTGCTGGCCTCCTACCTGCCCATCCAGTACCAGGGCGCCCCGGCGGTGCTCGGCTGGTTCTACGACATCACCGGGCGCAAGCGGGCCGAGGAGCAGCTGCGCCAGTCCGCGAGCGTGTTCGAGCACGCGAACGAAGGCATCATGATCACCGACTCCGAGGGCGCCATCCTCGACGTCAACGCGGCCTTCTGCCGCATCACCGGCTACGCGCGCGACGAGGTCCTCGGCCGCAACCCGCGCATGTTCAAATCCGGCCGCCACGGCCCGGAGTTCTACGCCGAGATGTGGCGCGCGCTGAAGGAGGCGGGGCAATGGACCGGCGAGGTCTGGGACCGGCGCAAGGACGGCGGGCTGTACGCCAAGATGGCGACCATCAGCGCGGTGCGCGGCGAGCATGGCGAGGTGCAGCGCTATGTCTCGCTGTTCTCCGACATCTCGGTGATCAAGGAGCATCAGCACCAGCTCGAGCGCATCGCCCACTACGACGCCCTCACCGGCCTGCCCAACCGGGTGCTGCTGGCCGACCGGCTGCACCAGGCGATGGCGCAGGCCGGCAGACGCCAGACCCAGGTGGCGGTGGTCTACCTCGACCTCGACGGTTTCAAGGCGATCAACGACAGCCACGGCCACGAGGCCGGCGACCGGCTGCTCATCCAGCTGGCCGGGCGCATGAGCGAGGCCCTGCGCGAAGGCGACACGCTTTCCCGCCTGGGCGGCGATGAGTTCGTCGCCGTACTGATGGATCTGGCCAGTTCCCAGGCCAGCGTGCCCATCCTCGACCGCCTGTTGCAGGCCGCGGCCGCGCCGGTGCGGATCGACGGCGTGGAATTGCACGTCTCGGCAAGCCTGGGCGTCAGCTTCTTTCCGCAGGCTGGGGCGCCGGTGGACGCCGACCAGCTGCTGCGCCAGGCCGATCAGGCCATGTACCAGGCCAAGCAGGCCGGCAAGAACCGCTATCACCTGTTCGACGCCGAGCGCGACCGCGCCATGCGCGGGCACCACGAGAGCCTGGAGCGCATCCGCCTGGCCCTGGAAAACCGTGAGTTTGTGCTCCATTACCAGCCCAAGGTCAACATGCGCACCGGCGAGGTGGTCGGCGCCGAGGCGCTGATCCGCTGGCGGCATCCGGAACGCGGCCTGCTCGCGCCGGCCGACTTCCTGCCGGTGATCGAGGACCACCCGCTCGGCGTCAAGGTGGGCGAATGGGTGCTCGCCAGCGCGATCGATCAGACCCAGGCCTGGCGCCGTGCCGGCCTGCGCCTGCCGGTGAGCGTCAATGTCGATGCCCTGCAGCTGCAGCAGTCCGACTTCATCGAGCGCCTGCGCGCGAACCTCGCGCGCCATCCGGACATCCAGCCGGGCGACCTGGAACTGGAGATCCTGGAGACCAGCGCCCTGGAGGACATCGCCCGGGTGTCGCATGTGATCTACGCGTGCCGGGAGTTGGGCGTGGGGTTCGCCCTGGACGACTTCGGCACCGGCTATTCCTCGCTCGCCTACCTCAAGCGCCTGCCCGTGCAGCAGCTCAAGATCGACCAGAGCTTCGTGCGCAACATGCTGGAAGACCCGGACGATCTGGCCATCCTGGACGGCATTGTCGGCCTGGCCGAGGCCTTCCAGCGCCGGGCCGTGGCCGAAGGGGTGGAAACCCGCGCGCACGGTGAATTGCTTTTACGCCTGGGCTGCGAGCTGGGGCAGGGCTATGCCATCGCCCGACCGATGCCCGCCGAGGCGGTCGCGGGCTGGGTCTCGAGCTGGCAGCCGGAAACGAGCTGGCGGAATTGCCCGCGCGTGGGCCGCGCCGGTCTGCCGCTCCTGTACGCGATGGCCGGGCACCGCGCCTGGGTGACCGCGCTCGGCTGCCACCTGCGCGACGAACTGACCGCGCTGCCGTCGCTCGACTACCACCAGCGCCGCTGCGGCGAGTGGTTCGACATGATCGGCGCCAAGCGGCCTGCCGGTGACCCGGACATGGTGCACATCCAGTCCCTGCACGGGGCCGTGCACGACCAGGCGAATGCGCTGCTCGACCTCAGGCAGCGCGGCCGCGGCGTAGATGCCCTGGCACGCCTGCCCGAGGTTGAGGCCCTGCGCGACGCGCTGCTGGAACGGCTGGAGGCGATGATCGGGGCAGGCCCCGGCTGAGGGGGTGCTGCCCGGGTCACCCTCCCCGGGCATGGCACGGAACCGCCGGGTGAACCCCCGGCATGCAGCGCTTCCTGATCAGGCCCGGGCCGGCATGGCGCAGAACAGGTCGTCCGCCGCCGTCTCCCCCAGGCGTTCGTAGATGGCGGCGATGGCCTGGTCCTCGGTGGCGAAGATGTTGGCCTGGCTGATCTTGTCGAACAGGCCGGTGGCGCGCATCACGTCGAGGATCTGCTTCTTCAGGCCGGAGAACACCACCTCGATACCACCCTCGCGCAGGCGGTCCACCAGGTGGTGCACCACCTCCTCGCCGGAGGCGTCCAGCTGGTTGATGGCGTCGCCCACCACCAGCAGGTACCTGGCGTTGGGCTTGGCGGCCACCAGTTCCAGCACCGTGTCCTCGAAATAGGCGATGTTGGCGAAGTACAGCGAGCCGTCGAAGCGCATGGCGATGATGTGCGGGCTGGTGGGCAGGCCCGGGTTGACCTTGATGTCGCGCAGGGTGCCGTCCTTGAAACGGCCGAGCTGGGCCACGCGCGGCTTCATGGTGCGGTAGAGGTAGAGGATGATGGCCAGGCCGGCGCCGATGAGGATGCCCTTGTCCAGGTGGGGCGCGGCGATCAGGGTGATGGCGAAGGTGACGCCGGCGACGATGCCGTCGAACTTGCTGGCCTGCCAGGTGTGCTTGAGCGCCTTGGGCGTGATCAGGCTGGTCACCGCCAGCAGGATGATCACCGCCAGGGTGGCCTTGGGCAGGTGATACAGGTAGTCGGTCAGGAAGAGCAGGGTGACCGCCACGAACAGGCCGTTGAACACCATGGCGAAGCCGGTCTTGGCGCCGGCCTGGAGGTTGATGGCCGAGCCGGTGAAGGAGCCGCAGGCGGGATAGGACTGGAAGAAGGCGCCGCCGATGTTGGCCAGACCCTGGCCGATGAGCTCCTGGTTGGGGTCCAGGCGCTGCTTGGTCTGGGCCGCCAGGGCCTTGGCCATGGAGATGGATTCCATGAAGGCCACCAGGGCGATGATGAAGGCGGCCGACAGCAGCGACAGCATGGCGTCCAGGGACAGGGGCGGCAGGCGGAAGCCGGGCAGGCCGGAGGGGATCTTGCCCACCACGTCGCCGCCACCGATCAGCTTGACCTCGCCCTTCTCGATCTTTTTGATGTGCCAGTGGCGGCTGTCGGTTTCCACGCCGGGCGGCACGCTGCCCACCACGTAGAGGGCGACGGCGGCCTTCTCGTCGGCCTTGGCGCGCACGAACTGGAGCTTGCGGATGGCGTGCATGCGCTCCTTGTTCTCCGCCTCCAGGGTGGCGATGTCCAGCTTGTAGACGTCGGCGGTGTATTCCAGGTCGGCCACGCTGCGGGCGTCGTGTGCCTTCCTGGCCTGGCGGATCTGGGCGCCCAGGGCGGTGACCTCGGCGCTCATCTCCTTGATGCGCTTGTCGGTGCCGGCGTAGGCGACCACCAGTTCCTGGGCCTTCTGGTCGGCGATGAGATCCGGGGCGGCCTGGGTCTTGTGCTCGAAGCCGACCAAGGCGCTGACCACGATGGTGACCACCACGGCGATCAGCACCGACAGCTTGGACAGGGCGGGCACCTTCTTCAGGCCCAGCATCAGCGCCAGGGCGAACACCGACATGGCCAGGGTGGGCAGATGGGTCTGGGACAGGTAGCCGAACATCTCCCAGATGTCGTAGAGGAAGGAATCGCTGCGGCCCTTGGGGATGCCCAACAGCATGTCCAGCTGGGAGAGGGCGATGATCACCGCGGCCGCGTTCATGAAGCCCAGGATGACCGGGTGGGAGACGAAGTTGACGATGGTGCCCAGCTTGACCACCCCCAGGGTGAACTGGATGACGCCCACCATCAGGGCCAGCAGCAGGGCCAGGCCGATGAATTCCTCGGAGAAGGGCACCGCCAGGGGGGAGATGGCTGCCGCGGTCATCAGGGAGACGATGGCCACCGGGCCGGTGGACAGCTGCCGCGACGATCCCCAGAGGGTCCCGAGGAGCGCCGGGACGAAGGCCACGTAGAGGCCGAAATACACCGGCAAGCCCGACAGCTGTGCATAGGCCATCGCCTTGGGTACCAGCACCAGCGCCCCGGTGATGCCGGCGATCAGGTCGCCGCGCAGGAGGGTGGAGCTGATGGGAAACCAGGCCAGGAAGGGAAAGATGCGGAGCAGCAGCGGGTTATTCATAATGCGGGCGCCTGTCGGAAGTATTGCGATATGCAATCGTGATATGTCAAACCGCAGCAGTTTAGCAAAAGCTGATAGACCCTTACTTAAGGATTTGTCCAAGGAGCCCCCATGATCCGCCGCAACCCCAACGGCGACGTGCCCATCATCCACGACACCGCCTTCGTCGATCCCACCGCCATCCTGTGCGGCAAGGTCATCGTCCGGGAGAACGTCTTCATCGGCCCCTATGCCGTCATCCGCGCCGACGAGGTGAATGACGAGGGGGGGATGGAGCCCATCGTCATCGGCGCCGGCTCCAACATCCAGGACGGCGTGGTCATCCACTGCAAGGCCGGCGGCGGCGTAGCCATCGGCAAGGACACTTCCATCGCGCACCGTTCCATCGTGCATGGCCCCTGCACGGTGGGCGACCACGTCTTCGTCGGCTTCAACTCGGTGCTGTTCAACTGCGTGGTGGGCAGCCGTTCCGTGATCCGCCACAACTCCGTGGTGGAAGGTTGCGAGGTGCCGGCCGGCTTCTATATCCCCTCGGCCACGGACATCCACTCCGATGCCGACTTGGCCCGCATCGACCGGGTCACCCCGGACCTGGCCGGGTTCTCGGAAAGCGTCACCCAGGCCAACCGGGAACTGGTGAAGGGCTACAAGCGCATCCGCAACGAGTTCTGATCCCCTGGGCCGGAGTGGCTGGCCCGACTCTTGCAACAGGGGGGCATGCACGATGCCCCGCCCCTCTCCCTCCTGGTCGTCGAGGACAATCCGGACCTGGCCGCCAAGATCGTCGGCTTCCCCGGCTTCACAGCGGTTCCCCCCCTTCGTTGAGGATGGCCAGATAGGCGTCGTAGATGAACAGCCGGTTGCGCCGTCGGCCGGTGAGTTCCCGGGCGATGCCCAGGTACACCAGGGTTTGCATGGCTTTGGCGGCGGTGGGGAAGGTGAGGCCGGTCTCCTGGCGGAGGTGCTTGAGGCTGCACAGGGGACGGCTGCGCAGGGCGTCGAGCACGCGCAGGATGTTGGCGGCGCCGCGTCCGCCGCCCTGGGCGCGTTGTCTGTCCTGCTGGAACAGCCCGGCCAGGCGCTGGGCGGTGCTCACGGCGCCCAGGGCGGTCTGTTCCACGCCTTCCAGGAAGAAATCCAGCCAGGCCTCCCAGTCGCCTTCGCGGCGCACCCGGTCGAGCAGGTCGTAGTAGAGCGGGCGGTGTTGCTTGAAGTAGAGGCTGAGGTACAGAAGGGGCTGGGCCAGCAGGCCGCCCCGGTGCAGGAGCAGGGCGATGAGCAGCCGGCCCAGGCGGCCGTTGCCGTCCAGGAAGGGGTGGATGGTCTCGAACTGGACGTGGGCCAGGGCGGCCTGGACTAGGACCGGGGCGGAGTCGTCGTGTATATACCGCTCCAGGGCGGCCATACAGGCTTCCACCTCGTTGGCCGGCGGCGGCACGAAGCGGGCGTTGCCGGGGCGGGTGCCGCCGATCCAGTTCTGGCTGCGGCGGAATTCGCCGGCGGCCTTGTCGCTGCCCCGGCCCCGGGCCATGAGGTGGACGTGCATCTCGCGCAACAGCCGGTTGCAGAGGGGGAAGCCCTCGCCCAGGCGGGCCATGCCGTGTTCCAGGGCGGCGACGTAGTTGGAGACTTCCTGGGCGTCGTCGAAGGGCATGCCCGGCGCTTCGTCCAACTCGAACAGCAGAAGATCGGACAAGGACGATTGCGTGCCCTCGATCTGGGAGGAGAGCACGGCCTCGCGGCGCACGTAGGCGTAGAGGAACAGTTGCGGGTCGGGCAGCAGGGTGCAGACACTGTCCAGCCTGCCCACCGCCAGGGTGGCCCGTTCCAGCAGGCGCTGGCGGGCGGGGTCCAGGTCGAGGGGTGGGGCGGGCGGCAAAGGCCGGGGGACGAAGGCCCGAACGGTTTCGCCTCCGGCGATGCTGGTGCGGTAGTCGCCGGTCTGGTTACGCTGCATGGCGCGGTATCCTTGAATAACGCAAACTGTTATTCAATATTAACTTTTATTTCTTTAATAAAACCCGTTTTTTCCAGGTGGTGCGCCACCCTGGCTTCCAGTTCAGCGGCCTGCCGGTTCAATAGCGGCAGTGATGTTTCGTGGCGTTCCGCCAGTTTCTTCACTCTTTGGGCATCCACACGGTGGGGGCTTGGTGCTGGCCCGGGATATCAAGATTCGCCGGAAAACGGCCGATAGATGACTGCCCGTTCCAAGGGAACGTGGCATCCATTCACTTTGGAAGGATTCAGGCCCATGCATGACCTGCGCGCGCTCGTGGTGGACGACTCCAAGGTCGGGCGACTGACCATGCTGAGGAAGCTCGAGCCCCTGGGCATCCGGGTGGACATGGCGGAATCCGGGCACCAAGCCCTGGAGAGCCTGGCGCAAAGCCGGCCCGACCTGATCTTCATGGATCACATGATGCCCGACATGGATGGCTTCGAAGTCACCCGGCGGATCAAGTCCTCCCCCGCCACCCGGGATATCCCCGTCATCATCGTCAGCGGCAACGACGAAGCGGATTTCATCCGCCAGGCGAGGGAAGCCGGGGCACTGGACGCCATCGCCAAACCGCCGGCCACCGAGGTGCTGGAAAAGCTCCTCGCGGCGCTGCCGAAGCCGAGTCCCGAAGCGGCCGCCGGGGCGCCCGTCATGACGCCCGCAGCCTCCGTGGCCCCCGTGGCGCCGACGCCGGCGCCGGCCCCGGCGCCGGTCCTGGAGCAGGTCCAGGGGCTGGTGGAGCGCCTGCGTGCCGAACTCATGGTCGAACTGGGCAGCCTGGCGCAGGGGCAGGCCGTGGCCCTGGCCGACCTCAGGCGGCAGGTCACGGACATGGAATCCCTGGGCGGCCGCCTGCCGCTCCTTGAGCAGCGGCTGCACGCCCTGGAAGCGGAGGCGGGTCGGTCCCGGCCGGATTTCAGCGCCCTGCGTGCCGAACTGGATCAGCGCCTCGGCGCTGGTCTGGCCGGACTCCAGGCCCGTGCCGAGGGCCAGGAGTCGCATGTCGAGGATCTGCGGCGGACCTTGCTCGCCCGCGTGGACGAACAGGCCGGGGCAGCAGCGACGAAAGCGGGCGCGCTGCACGACGGCCTGCAAGATCTGTCCGCGGAGGTGGGCCGGCTCGCGGGGGACCTGCGCGCCACCCGGGCGGCGCTGGAGGCCAGCGTCGGCCAGCTGGAGGATGCCGTCCGGGCGGCCCTCCAGGATGCCGCGTCCGCCCCGCGGGCGGAAAGCACCGAGGCGTCTGCCGCGTTCCAGGCCCTCCGCTCGGAGTTCGCCGAACCGGGCGAGCGCCTGAGCGAGGCCCGTGTCCGGGAACTCGTGGCGGACGCTCTCGGCAGCGCCCCGCCGGCCATGCAAACCCACGCCGACGAGGCCGCCCTGCGCGCCGAACTGGCCCGCCTGCAAGGCAGGCTGCGGCGCCTGGCCGTCATGACCGCCGCCGGCGGGGCGGTCCTTCTGGGCGTGCTCGGCCTGGCTCTTTTCCTGCGCTGAGGCGGGCCGGAACGGGGATCCGGTCAACCCTTTTTCGCGCCGTACTTTTTCAGCTTGCGCCACAGCGACACCCGGTCGATGCCCAGCATCTGGGCGGCCAGGGTCTGGTTGCCTCGGGCTTCCTCCAGCACCCAGAGGATGTAGTCCCTTTCCTGAGGATGTAGTCCCTTTCCTGATCCTCCAGGGAAATGACCTTGCCGTCGCGGCGGCGGAAGGCGCGGATGCTGAGATCGCGCAGGTCGTCGGGCAGGTGGGCGGCCTCCAGGGTGTCGCCCTGGCACAGGGCCACGCCGCGCTCGATGATGTTCTCCAGTTCGCGCACGTTGCCCGGGAAGTCATAGGCATTGAGCAGGGCCAGGGCCTCGTCGGAGATCGCGCGCACCGGCTTGCCCATGACCGGGGCGGCGCGGTCCAGGAAGTGCTGGGCCAGCAGGGGGATGTCCTCGCGCCGCTGGGACAGCGGCGGGATATGCAGGTTGACGACGTTGAGGCGGTAGTAGAGGTCCTGGCGGAAGCGGTCCTCCGCCACCCACTCCTTCATATCGTCGTTGCTGGCGGCGATGAAGCGCACGTCCACCTTCACGGGCCGGGTGCCGCCCACCGGCAGCACCTCCTTTTCCTGGATGGCGCGCAGCAGCTTGACCTGCATGGCCGGAGACATTTCCGTGACCTCGTCCAGGAACAGGGTGCCGCCGTGGGCGGCGAGCAGCAGGCCGGTCCTGCCGACGGCGCCGGTGAAGGCGCCCTCCTTCATGGCCGCCACGGCGGATTCCAGGGTGGCGAAGCCGGTGATCATGATGACTTCGATGTCCGGGTGGTGGGCCTTGCAGCGACGCAGCAGCTGCATGCCGTCCACCTTGTCCATCTTCATATCGGTGAGCACCAGATCGAAGGGTTGGGCGTCCAGCAGCTCCAGGGCATGGCCGCCGCTCTGGGTGGCGGTGGTCCGGTGGCCCTCCTTGGAGAGCACGTGCTCCAGGTTGCGCAGGGCGATGCGCTCGTCGTCGACGAGCAGGATGCGGGCGGTCATGGCAAGTCCTTGAAACCCGGAAAGGACATTTCGTCCACGAAAGAACACGAAGGAAAGAATGTTCTTCCGGCCTGGGGTGAAAGCTCGCGGATAGCAGGAACTTGCACCATGAAGCCAGGTATTTTTCGTGTTCTTTCGTGGATAACCGGGGTTTGCGTCGCGTGTGACGGAGATGCGGCGGGCAGGCGGATGCGGAACTCGGCGCCGCCCCCGGGACGGTTGGCCGCGCCGATGCAGCCGCCGTGCTCCTCGACGATTTCGTGGGTGATGAACAGGCCCAGGCCGCTGCCCTGGCCCACGGGCTTGGTGGTGAAGAAGGGATCGAATACCCTGGGCAGCAGTTCTGCCGGGATACCCGGGCCGGTGTCCGCCAGGATCAGGTCGACAACCGGCGCGCCGGGACGGCATTGGCCCAGGTGGGCGGGAAAGCGGTCGTCCCGATCGCCGGCGTGGGCGGGGCGGGCGGAAATCGAGAGCATGCCGGCCTCCCCCATGGCGTCGTAGGCGTTGACGATGAGGTTGAGCAGCACCTGTTGCAGGCGTGGCCGGTCGCCCCGCACGGCCAGTTCCGGCGGGATGTCCACGCGCACTTCAATGCCGGGCGTCCGCTTGCTCTTGAGGAAGCGCAGGGTTTCCTGAACCAGCTCGGCGAGGACATCGACGCCGAGACCCTGCGCGACATCAAGGTCAACCCGGGCCTGCCCACCAGCAGGCACGTGGTGGCCATGCGCTTCGACGGCCAGCTCTACTTCGCCAACGTGTCCTACTTCGAGGACACCGTGCTGGGCGCCCTGGCCGATCATCCGGAGGCCAGGTATTTCCTGGTGGTGGGCGACGGCATCAACCAGCTGGATGCCTCCGGCGAAGAGGTCATCCACCACCTGGCGACACGCCTGAAGGAGAACGGCGTCACCCTGGTGTTTTCCGGCCTGAAGAAGCAGGTGCTGGACGTGATGCGCGCCACCGGCCTGTTCGAACTCATCACCCAGGCCAACCTCTTCGCCACCGAGGACCTGGCGATCGCCGCCATCTACGAGCGGCTGGGCGAGACGGCGAAGGACGACCTGTTCTGCGCCCTGAAGCCGGCATTGGCCTGAGTTCGCGTTTCATTGCCGATGGCGAGGCTCCATAATGCCGTCAGGCCGGCGCTGGCGCCGGCCTGACGGAGCAACCCGCCCCATCCACCGACCACCGTGCTGCGCATACTCCTCCTCCTGCCCCTCGCCGGCGCCCTGCTCATCGCGTTCCTGCCGGGCCGCAACGGCGTGCTGATCCGCCGGGTCGCCCTGGGACTCACCGCCGCCACCCTGGGTTGGTCCCTGTGGTTGGCGAGCACCTTCGACCCCTCGCTGGCCGGCGTGCAGCTGTTCGAGAGCCACGTCTGGAACCCGCGCCTGGGCAGCGCCTTCTCCCTGGGCGTGGACGGCGTCTCCCTGCCTTTGGTCTGGCTGGCCACCCTGCTGGCCTTCATCGCCGTGCTGGCCTCCGGCGGCATCCGCGACAAGCCCAAGGGCTACTACATCCTGCTGCTGCTGCTGGAAGCCGCCATGCTGGGGGTGTTCACCGCCCGGGACTGGTCCCTGTTCTACGTGTTCTGGGAATTGACGCTGCTGCCCCTGTTCTTCCTCATCGACCGCTGGGGCGGTGCCGGCCGGCAGAGGGCGGCCCTCAACTTCGTGCTCTACACCATGGGCGGCTCGGTGTTCATGCTCATCGCCCTGCTCATGCTCTATGACGCGGCCCCCGCCCACAGCTTCGACATGGCTGCCATCCAGGCCGGCGCCCGGGCCCTGCCGGAAGCGGTGCAGGTGACCCTGTTCCTGGGCCTGTTCATCGGCTTCGGCGTCAAGATGCCCATCTTTCCCCTGCACGGCTGGCTGCCCCTGGCCCACGTGGAGGCCCCCAGCCCGGTGTCCATCCTGCTGTCCGGCATCCTGCTGAAGATGGGCTCCTACGGCCTCATCCGCGCCGCCGACATGCTGCCCGCCGCCGCCCAGGCCCTGCAGGGCTTCCTGATGGCGCTGGCCATGGTGAGCCTGGTCTACGGCGGCGTGCTGGCCTGGAAGCAGCGCGACCTGAAGGCCATGATCGCCTACTCCTCCGTCTCCCACATGGGTGTGGTGCTGCTGGGCCTGGCGGCCCTCAACACGGCGGGCATCACCGGCGCGGTCATGCAGATGGTGGCCCACGGCCTGGTGGCCGGCACCCTGTTCCTGCTCATCGGCCTGCTCTACGAGCGCACCCATACCCGGGATCTGGCCGACTACGCCTCGCTGGTGAAGGTCATGCCCCGCTTCGCTTTCTTCACCGTGCTGGCCTTCATCGCCGCCGTCGGCATGCCCGGCACCGCCGGCTTCATCGCCGAGCTGCACGCCCTGGTCGGTGGTTTCGAGCGCTGGGGCGGCTGGATGGTGCTGCTGTCGCTCACGGTGGTGATCAGCGCCGCTTACGCGGTGCGCACCGTGGGCCGCCTGTTCACCGGCCCCGTTTCCGCCCGCATGCGGGGCCTGCCCGATCTGTCCAGGGGCGAGTTCACCGCCGCCGCCGTGCTCACCGCCGGCAGCCTGGGCCTGGGCTTCCATCCCGCGCCCCTGCTGCACCTCATCGCCGCCAGCGTCGCCGGCCTCGCCGCCCCCTTCGCCGGAGTCCTGCCATGAGCGGTGCCCACGCGACTCCCGGCGGCGACGGGTTCGCCGACCTGCTGCATCGCCTGGAACACGTGTTGCCGGCCCAGGCCCCCATCAAGGATTTCGTCCACCACAACACCCTGCACGGCTTCCAGGGCCTGCCCTTCCGCGAGGCCCTGGCGGCGGCGGAGGCCGCGACCGGCGCCCACGGCTACCAGCCCCCGGAAGCCTTCCGCGAATACTTCCGCCGCGGCCGGATAGACCTGTCAGACCTCGACGCCGCCCTGGACGAGACGCCCGAACTGCGCGCCGATGAGGCGCTGCCGGACCGTCCCAAGAACGACTTGGCCCCCCTGGGGGGCGGCTCGGGCGCTTTTTCCGAGCCGGGGGCACAGCTGACCCGCCGCCGGGCGCTGCGGGCCGGCCTGCTCCACGATCTGTCCCCCATCACCCGCGCCGCCCTGGTCTGGCGCCTGGAGGAAGGCGGCGCCCTGGAGTCCTGCGCGGCCGGCGTCTCCGCCGAGGCCCGGGGCAGGTTCGCCGCCTCCG
>Ga0233425_10001963_pt1 | contig 42943 bp, 39 predicted proteins | sample Watercolumn_Towu_2_FD_181712 | JGI IMG/M metagenome (GOLD analysis project Ga0233425, IMG submission 181712) | Freshwater microbial communities from Lake Towuti, South Sulawesi, Indonesia - Watercolumn_Towuti2014_140_MG | ecosystem: Environmental > Aquatic > Freshwater > Lake | place...
TGCGCGAGGCAGCCGCCCGCACTTCGGGGTTGACGTCCGAAAGCCGCGATTCGCCGTGCACGAACGCATCGAGGGCTGCCCGCAGAGGCCACAGGCGATCTCCCAGCCCCTCGGCATCCATCCAGCTCAACAGCATCTCGCCGAATCCGCGCTCCCTCGCCATTTGCAGAACCCCGGCCAGATCGACGTGAGCGCAGAGCAATTGCCCTACTCCGAAGCGCAGTCGAAGGGCGGCGGGCAGGTTGGAAGTTGACTCGACCCCGCCCAGCACGTTCTTCAAGTGTCCCGCGGCGACTCCGAAGTTGTCGTCCAGGAGCGCCCGGTATGCGTTGAACAGATCCATGCACTGAGTAGGAACTTGAGCCGCGATTCCCCGGAACAACTCCTCTCCCTCCGCTCGACGACCGGTCAGAGGCAGGAGGAGGTAGGCGAGATTCATGCGAGCGAGGATGTATGTGCGGTCAAGCTCGAGCGCCTTGCGAAACGCCGACTCGGCTTCGTTGAGCCGGTCCGGCTGCTTCGCCAGCATGCACCCAAGCCCGTCCCACGGCCACGGCCAACCGGGGGCCAGAGCGGCTGCCCTGCGGAAAGCCGCTTCGGCCTCGCTCTCACGGCCGAGGATGAAGCCCAAGAGTTGGCCCAGCCCATTCCAGGTACTCGACTCTTCCGGAGCGATCTCCAGGGCTCGGCGGTAGGCAGCTTCCGACTCTTCGTAACGGCCTGAGTCCATAGCCAGGACACAGCCGAGGCCTGACCACGATGGGGCGTGGCGGGGATCTCTCTGCAACGCCTTGCGGCATGCCATCTCAGCGTCGTGCGAGCGATCCAGTACCTGCAAATGCAAACAGGCCAAGTTGTGCCAGAACGCAGCGGTGCCAAGCGAATCGTCCATGCCTGATGGACGGACAAGGGCATCAACGATGTCGGCGAGATCCAGGAGCACCTCTGATGACGGGAATGCGGACTGTGTTCCTGCCGTCCCGCATGAGATGCTCCACGCGACAACCGGAATGGCAGGGTTCTGGAACCTCCTGGCTGCGGCATTAGCCCCGCTCATGTCGTGGATGTCCTTCATGAGTCCTACCCGGATAGCCTCCTCGAGGTTGTCTACCGCTGAGGGTACGCCCCAGAATCCTACGAGGTGGTCGTGGTAGACTCGGCAGGAACTTGCGAGGCGCTGGATGTCAAGTGAAGAGATGTCGGACAGGTGGCCAACCACATGGGCCTTCTGTGCGGGCGAAGCCAACAGCGAGCCGCCCAGCCAGTGCCAGAGATCCTCGGGGTCGATCCCGGCCCAGTCTCGGGGGCAAGCCAGCGTGCGCCGCCTGAGCTCATCCATCTCCAGGCAGGGGCTGTCCATGTCACCAAGATCGATGATCTCCGATAGATTCCTGCGCATGCGATGGTAGTGCTCGGCCAGCGACGCCGTTCCTGCGTGCAGGAGGGCGCGACGACGCCCAGCCCCTTCCACTGCGTCGCTCAACGCAAGGCACATCAGTCCGCGGCGGTGCAGGTCCGAGTGGTTTCCCGACAGGAGCGAGTCCGCTACCGAGGCAAGTTGGCCCCGGGCGTAGAAAGCTTTCAGGAACTCAGTGAGCCATCGAAGCCGGTTGCGCTGGCGCCGGGGAGCATGGCGCATGAGATACCAGATCTGGAAGAAGCGCTCGGCAACCTGGAACGCGGCGCGGCTGCTGCTGGACACGCTGACCTTCTCCAGGATGCCGTCCTTGCACAGGCGGTCGAGCTGCGAAGAGACCGCGGCGACAATCAGGCCCGTGACGGTCGAAACGGCCGCAGCTGTAATCGGGTTCCACGCCAGGGCGACCGCATCGAAGACGGCACGAGACTGAGGGGCCAATTCCTCGACCCGGGCCTTGTAGAGCGGGGTCGCCTGATCCATCAGCCGTTCGAGGTCCTCCATTACCTCGGCATCCTCACTGGACTCGAGAAGCAGGTACAACATGGTGAGCGTGCGCGGGTTTCCGCCGGTGAGATCGTGCAGAGTCCGCACTCGGGCAGGGTCCTGAGCAAGGTTGTGAACCACCTTGAGACCCTCCTCCCCGCGCAAGCGGGCCAGCTCCCTGAGGCACGAGACGAACTCCTCCTTCTCGATGCGATCGAGCACATCCACGTGGAAGAAGTCGTAGAATGCCTCCTCGGGATTTGCAGCGACCTCGAGGTGCGCTGCCGACGCGCCGACCACAACGACTCCTCCGGGCTCCTGGAGTGCGCGGCGGAAGTCCCACTGGGCCTGCTTCAGGCCGTTCAGGATGAGGTCTATGTTATCCAGCAGGAGCAGAGGGCGCTTCTTCTCACGTCGAGCCCATTCGCGGAGCTTCTCCAAGGCCAGGTCTCCGTGCGGGTCTTCCGCCGCACTTCCGAGGGAAGCAACGTCCCGATCGATCTGCTTCGCCATGTCGGAGCGGCCGGTCGTTTCGTACCAGTCACCGAGCGCGTCCAGGCAGTTGCACCACAAGACGTGCAGGCTGGTGACGTTGTACTGCTCCTCCCGGAAGGCCAGGGGAAGAAGGACTTTGGACAGTGCGCCGTCGTTGCGGATTCCCAGCCCGATCCGTCTGAGCAGGCTGGTCTTCCCCATGCCCCTCTGCCCCATCAATAGCCTGTGCTGGGCTGTCCCTCCAGGTCCTATTTCCGCCAGCCTGGACAAGAGCCTGTCCACCAAACGCCGTCGTGCCACAAACCCGCGCAGGAAGTCCTCGTCCGACAGTCGGCCGGGGTTGTGCAATGCTATTTCCAGCGTTCTAGCCATCAGTTCCTCCCTGGAGGTGCCGTCCTACCACGTAGCGCTGCCACCATAGCCTCAGCAGCTCCATGCGGAAACGGAAGCGGGAACTGCCTCCGTTGGTCGTGAGGTACCCGTCCTGCTCCAGCGTGTCCAGATCGGCCCCAAGCGTGCAATCATCCACCGGTTCCCCCTTGAAGAGAGAGAGGCGGAGACTGTCGAGTGTCGTCCCCTCCACCGAAGAGGATGCCGCAGCCAGGATGGCGAAGAGGCGGGTGCGTTCAGGATCGGAGAAGTTCTTGTCCAGGTGCTCGCGCCAGGTGGTCCAGTGCGGCCGGTGCGAGAGGTCGAGGAGAGCGTCGACCGCGGCGCTGGCCTGGGCTGACGAAACGGGGCTACTGCAACTCTGTGCGCCGAGAGCTCTATCGGCAATTCGATCGAGGTAGTACGGCACGTGCCACCCCAGCCGGTCCAGGATCGTGTCAACTGCGCCTGGGCTGAATTCCCCTCCCCTCACAGCTGCCAAGTGGCGGAGAAACCGAGCAGCAGCCACCGGGCTTCTGCCGGGGCCGCGTTCAACTGCGCAAGCAGGTGGTCCGCAAACTCAGCCCAGTCCGTGCTCAGCAGCAGGCTCCGCCAGTCATCCGCTTCAGACGCTCCGCGCACCACTCGCTTGAGCCTGGCGGTCAGAGCCGCCATGACAGCCTGGCCCACCCCGATTTCCTCCTGAATGGTAGCGCACATCTTGCGGAAGAACGCCTTTTCATCCCGGTAACCCTCGACGTCCAGAACGACTCCTCTGAAACCGTGGACGCCTCCGCTATCGCGTAGTTGGTGCAGAATGACGGTCTTCCCGATCCTGCGCGGGGCCAGCATCAGAACGTTCTGGCCCTGTTTGAACCTTGTCCAAAGCCGCTCACATTCTCTTTGACGACCGAAGCATTCCACATGACACCTCCGCTTCACAACAATAATGTATCACAACAAATCTGTTTTACAACAAACTTGTTTTGCTGCAAATCGGTTGTGCGATGAAACGGTCTTGGATAGCCGGTGCCGCGAGGTGCAGGTCGCTGCCCCCGGTCTCCTGGACAAAGTTGGCGAAGGGGAATAGTATTGGGCCGCACTGAGTTGTTGCGGCCGGAAGCGGAGGCGCATGGAAGGGCAGGATACCAGGGGAATCGGGTGGGGCGGCGAAGAGTGGCGCGCAGTCCCGACTCTGCTCATCGTGGACGACGACAGCTCGAACCTCGAGAGCCTTCAGAAAGTGTTTGATTCCGAGGGGTACCGGGTGCTTACCGCCAGCGGGGGGAAGGACGCGCTGGAGACCGTGCGCAAGCAGCGGGTGGACGTGATCCTCACGGACCTGATGATGCCGGACATGGACGGGCTCGACCTGCTGCGGTCGGTCAAGACCGTGTCTCCGGAAAGCGAGGTCGTGCTCATGACCGCGTACGGCACGGTGGAGCGCGCGGTCACGGCCATGAAGCAGGGCGCCTACGACTTCGTGACCAAGCCTTTCAAGAAGATCCAGATCACGCGGGGCGTGCGCCGCGCGATGGAAAAGCAGGTGCTGCTGCGCGAGAACCGGACCCTGCGCAACCGGCTGGAAAGCCGTGAGAACGAGCGGATCATCATCGGCAACTCGTTCGGAATGCGGCGGCTCCTGGACATGCTCCGGCAGGTGGCGGGAAGCGAGGCCGGCGTGCTGTTCCTGGGCGAGTCCGGGACCGGCAAGGAGCTGTTCGCAAGGCAGCTCCACCTGTGGAGCCGGCGAGCGGACAAGGTGTTCATCCCGTTCAACTGCGCCGCGCTTCCCCGGGATCTCGCGGAGGCGGAGCTCTTCGGTCACGAGAAGGGCGCGTTCACGGGTGCGCACAAGGAGCGCTCCGGGTTGTTTCGCGAGGCCGACGGCGGAACCCTGTTCCTGGACGAGGTGGGGGAGATGGACCCCGCGCTCCAGGGCAAGCTGCTCCGGGTGCTCCAGGAGGGCGAGGTGCGGCCCGTGGGAGGCGCCCGGCCCGTGCAGGTGGACGTCCGGATCGTGGCCGCGACCAAGAGCGACCTGGAGACCGCGGTGAAGGAGGGGCGGTTCCGCGGGGACCTGTACTACCGGCTCAACGTGATCCGCATCGACCTGCCGCCGTTGCGCGAGCGCCGGGAGGACATCCCGCTGCTTGCCGACACGTTCCTCAAGCGGTTCGCGGCCAAGAACCGCCGTGCCATCGACGGGATCTCCCAGGGCGCCATGGAGGTCCTGAGCACCTATGACTGGCCTGGAAACGTCCGGGAGCTGGAAAACGCCATTGAACGCGCGGTGGTGCTCAACAAGGGCACCACGCTGGTCGAAGAGGATCTTCCGGAGCACATCTTCAAGGAGGGCGCGGCCGGCACCTCCATCACGCTTCCCGTGGGCATCTCCATGGAGGAGATGGAGAAGGTGGTGCTGGCCGAGACGCTCAAGGTCACCCGCGGCAACAAGCGGTTGGCCGCACACCTGCTCGGGATCTCCCTGCGCACGGTCTACCGGATCCTGGAGCGCCAGCAGGGCGAGTAGGCGCTGCCTTTCTGACGTTACGCACGTACGCGAGCGTATCTATTTGCCAATTTGACAAGAGAGGGGTCTGTGGGAGGATCGGCTTCCACTGGGGGGCAGAAGGGGCTCGTATCGGCCTGCAGCTTGGGGACGAGCAAGCCCCCGGGGGTGGTTGCCGGCCACCGGACGGGGCTGGCACGGGGATTGCTTGAGATGCCCCCTGTGCGCGACGGCGTCACGCGGGGAAGCTCCCCGGGCGGGACGCGGCACGATGAAAGAGGTCGCAGCGATGGAGACCCTGCTCAGGCAGTATTTCTGGATCGTGAACATCCTGCTGGTCATGGGAACGGGGTATGCGGTGGCTCGGGCCACGTCGTCGTACGTGGAGCACGAGGTGCTCAAGGTGCCGCTGGTGGAGGAGAAGGCAGCGGAGGAGACGGATGCGGAGGAGGAAGCGGGCTTTGGCCGCACCGCGATCAACCGGAGCGTGGACCTCGAGCGCCGCAGGGCCCTGCTGAGGCCTGCGGCCGCGGAGCAGGCGCCTGTCGAGGCTCCGACGGAAGCCGCGGCCGAGGCGCTGCCTGCAGAGGAGACACCGCCTCCGGAAGAGCCGGCCGGCGAGCTGTCGATGGAGTTCATCGCGGCCATCACCACGTCGGACCAGTCGAAGAACCTGGCGCTGGTGCGGGTGGACGGCGGTGCGACCATGTGGGTCGGGGTGGGCATGGAGGTCAAGCCGGGCTTCCAGGTCGCGGAGATCGCGAACTACTACATCCGGGTGACGCAGGGGGTCACGGAGCTGCTCTGGAAGAAGAAGGAAGCAGAGCCTCCCAAGCCCGCGCTGGCAGCGGCCGGCCGTCCCGGGACGCCTCCCGACCGCGGTGCGGCCGCGGCTTCGGCGGAGCCGAAGCCGGCCCCGGCCGCGGCCAAGACGCCGTACACCGAGGGCGTGAAGCAGACGGGTCCGTTCGAGTACAACATCGACCGTGCCATGCTCAACGAGCAGCTCCAGGACCTGGCCAAGCTGGGGAGGGAAGCCCGGGTGATTCCGAACTACGACCGGGATTCCGGGTCGTACAAGGGGTTCAAGCTCATCGGCGTGCGCCCCAACAGCCTGTACCGGGCCATCGGCATCCGGTCGGGTGACGTGATCATGCAGATCAACGGTGAGGAGCTCAACTCGCCGGGCAAGGCGCTGGAGCTGTTCACGAAGCTCCAGAACTCCAGCGGCATCTCGCTGGACATCATGCGTCGCGGGCAGAAGCAGTCGCTCACGTACAAGATCGAATAGCTTTTGAGGTCTACCTTGAAGGACAAGGGTGACGGGATGAATCACACCAAGTTGCTGACGATGTGGGTTGCGTGGACCGTTGCAGTCTCGTGGGGCGGATGGGCTGCGGCGCAGGAGGTGCCGCGGGGTGAGCCGGCAGCTGCCGCGCCTGCCGGCCCGACGCCTGCCGAGGCGACCGGGGGGGTCATCGAGAAGGATGGCCGGACGCCGCCGCGGAAGTTCGCTCCGCGCAAGGACGAGGGGGGCGCGGCCCCTGCCGGTGCGTTGCCCGCCGGTGCAGGCCTGGCCCCTGCCACGGGAGCGGCCGCTCCGGGTGGTGCGGCACCCGTGGGAGCGCTGCCCGGTGCGGCTCCTGCGACCCCGGGCCAGGAGGGTCCCGGGGTGCGCCTGGCGCCGGGGGGCGTGGTGGTGCCCGGGGGCCCCGGAGCGTTTCCGCCCGGGGGGATGCCTGGAGCCGCGCCCGAGAACACGGTGGCGGTGCAGCCGCCGGCCAACCAGGTGAAGATCAACACCACCGGGGTGACCGACATCCCGTGCAAGCGGCTCGGGCTGGACGAGATGGTCAGCCTGGACTTCAAGGAGATCCCGCTGGACGACCTGATCCGGCTGATCTCGTGCTGGACGGAGAAGAACTTCCTCATCCAGGGAGGGTTCCAGGGCAAGACCATCACGCTGATGTCCCCCATGCCGGTGACGGTGGCGGAGGCGTACAAGGCGTTTCTTGCGGTGCTGCGCTCCCACGGTCTCACGGTGGTGCCCAGCGGGAAGTTCCTCAAGGTGGTGCCCGATGCGCAGAGCAAGCAGGAGGGGCTTCCGATCTACAAGGAGAGCGCAGGGGTTCCCAACGACGAGGGGATGGTGACGAAGCTGGTGAAGCTCAAGTACGTGCCGGCTTCCGAGCTGTCGCAGGTGCTGTCGAGCTTCAAGGGCAAGAGCGGCGAGATCCTGGCGTACGGCGAGGACACGCTCATCATTACGGATGCGGGCTTCATCGTGCGCAAGCTGATGGAGTTCGTGACCGAGCTGGACCGACCCTCTGAGAAGGAGAAGATCTGGGTGCGGCCGGTGCAGTATGCGGAAGCGGCCGCAGTGGTGGAGATCATCAACGGGGTGTTCGGTGACGACGGCTCGGGCCGGGCGCGGCCCGGCGCCGCGGCCGCGCCCAGGGCGCCGGCTGCGCCCAAGGGCCCGCGGGGCTCGACCCCCGCTGCCGGTCCCTCCTCCGTGTCCAGGGAGGGGGAGGAGCAGATCAAGGTCACGAAGCTGCTGGCGGACGAGCGGACCAACCAGCTCATCCTCATGTGCAACTCCAGCACGTACATGCAGGTGGACAAGCTGCTGCGGAAGATGGACGTGCCGATCCCGGGCGAGGGCGGGATCCATATCTACTACTTGGAGAATGCGGATGCGGAGGAGCTGGCTTCCACGCTGTCCGGGCTCTCCTCCGGGGGGGCTCGGGGCGGCGGTGGAGGCAGGGGCGGGGCCGCGGGGGGCGCGCCCCGGCCTGCCGGCGCTGCCGCGGGGGGCGGCGGCGGAGTGGCAGGGCTGTTCGAGGGGGAGGTGAAGATCACCGCGCACAAGCAGACCAACTCCCTCATCGTGGAAGCGTCGCTCAAGGACTTCACGAGCATGAAGAAGGTCATCGAGCTGCTCGACATCCGGCGCAAGCAGGTCTACGTCGAGGCGATGATCATGGAGATCAGCTCGAACAAGGAGCGCAAGTTCGGCATGTCCGGAAGCGCGGGCACCACGGTGCAGAGCGACGGCGAGACGGTGCCGATCCTGTTCGGCCTGGGCGGTCTGGGGATCTCCGGCTTCGACTCCCAGCAGCTGACCAAGGGCGGACTGGCCGTGGGGATGCAGGGCCCGCTGGTGGACGTGTCGACGGGCAACACCGGGAGCGGCAGCAGTGGGGGCAACCTGTCGGTGCCGACCTTCGGGTTCCTGCTGCAGGCCATCGCGTCCAACTCGGACGTGAACATCCTGTCCACGCCGCACATCCTGACCACGGACAACGAGGAAGCGGAGATCCAGGTTGGCAAGCAGATCCCGTACCAGGCGTCCTCGATGGGGGGGCTGGGCGGACTGACCTCCATGATGGGCCTTGCCGGCGGGCTGGGCGGGCTGGGCGGGCTGACCGGCAACCGGACCAACTCGTCGACCGCGGGCGGCTACGGCGGGATGGGCGGTCTCGGGGGCCTTGGCGGGTACGGCGGCCTCCTGGGAGGCCTCGGCATGGGCATGGTGCAGCGCATCGACGTGGACCTGACGCTGAAGATCACGCCCCACGTGAACGAGTCCAACTTCGTGCGGCTGGAGATCGACCAGTCCATCGAGGACGTGGAGAGCATCGACCTGCAGCTCGGCCCCACGACCTCGAAGCGGAAGGTGAAGAACACGGTGGTGGTGCGGGACCAGCAGCCGGTGGTCATCGGCGGTCTCATTCGCGACACGCAGTCGGACGGCGTGGACAAGGTCCCGTTCCTGGGCGACATTCCGCTCGTGGGGGTGTTTTTCCGCAAGACGGTCAAGCGGACCGAGAAGAAGAACCTGCTGATGATCATCGTGCCGCACATCATCAACGACCCGAGCGACCTGGAGCGCATCCACCGGGAGCGGATGGAGGAGACGCGGCGGTTTGCGGAGTACCTTGCGACCCGGCAGCTGGAGGCGTCGGGGATCGTGGACTACGACAAGAAGAACGGCGGGCTCGAGCACATGCGGCAGGTGGTGGACCGGGCGCGCAAGGACCGGGAGATGCGGGAGCGGGCGGAGTTCGAGGGGACTGCGGTGGACACGGTCGGGCCGCCCGAGACCCACGACCTGGAGTACGACCCCACTGCGCTGCCGGTGCCGGATGCGGCTCCGGGTGCGCCCGGCCAGGAGGGAAGCACGCCGTGACCAGGCCGTTCGACAACAGGCCCATCGGGCAGATCCTGAAGGAGCTGGGGCACGTCTCGGACACGGAGATCGCTCAGGCGCTCAAGACGCAGCAGGAGAGGGGCGGGCTGCTGGGGCAGGTGCTGGTGGATTCGGGTGCGGTGAGCCAGAAGGAGCTGACCCGCGGCCTGGCCCTTCAGTTCGGGCTCGAGTTCCTGGATGCGTACGACCCGAAGCAGTTCGACCCCGCGCTGGTGGAGCCGTTTGCCCTGGCGTACGCGAAGCAGAAGGCGTTTGCCCCGCTGTACCGCAAGAGGGGCAAGGTGGTGGTGGCCGTTGCAGACCCGCGGGACACCGGCGTGCTGGACGACCTGGCCGCGGTGTACGGGGTGGGCATCGAGCCGGTGCTTGCGACCGCGGAGTCGGTCACGGACATGCTCAACAGCCTGTTCGACCGGAAGACCGGTGCGCAGCAGGTCATGGGGGACATCCAGGAGAGCGAGGATCTGGACCGGCTGGCGCACGACCTGGAGGAGAGCACCAAGGACCTGCTGGAGGAGGACGACGAGGCGCCCATCATCCGGCTGGTCAACTCCATCATGGCGCAGGCGGTCAAGGAGAAGGCGTCGGACATCCACTTCGAGCCGTACGAGAAGTGCATCATGGTGCGCTTCCGCAAGGACGGCGTGCTCCACGAGGTCCTGGAGGTGCCCAAGCGGCTCCAGGCGAGCATCTCGTCCCGCGTGAAGATCATGGGCAACCTGAACATCGCGGAGAAGCGGCGGCCGCAGGACGGGCGCATCCGCATCCGTATTGCGGGCCGCGACGTGGACATCCGCCTTTCGACGATCCCGGTGGCTCACGGCGAGAGCCTGGTGCTGCGCCTCCTGGACCGGACCTCGACGGTGCTGGACTTGAGCGACCTGGGGCTCCTGGGAGAGGACCTCAAGCGCATGGATGTCCTCATCCGCAGGCCTCACGGGATCCTGCTGGTGACCGGACCCACGGGCTCGGGCAAGACCACGACGCTGTATGCGGCGCTCAACGCGATCAACTCTCCGGACCTGAAGATCCTGACCATCGAGGACCCGGTCGAGTACCAGATGCAGGGGATCAACCAGATGCAGGTGAACCCGAAGATCGACGTGACGTTCGCGTCCGCGCTTCGAGCGTTCCTGCGCCAGGACCCGGACGTGATCCTCGTGGGCGAGATCCGTGACCGCGAGACCGTGGAGATCGCGGTGCAGGCGTCTTTGACCGGCCACCTCGTGTTCTCGACGGTGCACACCAACGACGCGCCCTCGACGTTCACCCGACTGACGGACATGGGGGTGGAGCCGTTCCTCATCGCGTCGTCGGTGCTCGCGGTGCTGGCGCAGCGGCTGGTGCGCATCCTGTGCCGGTCGTGCAAGGCGCCGTACGAGGCCAGCCCCCTGCAGCTCAGGCAGCTGGGCGTGTCGGACCTGCGGGGCGCGACGATCTTTACCAAGAAGGGATGCCCGGAGTGCTCCGGGGTCGGGTACTCGGGGCGCAAGGGCATCTTCGAGTTCCTGATGGTGACGGACGCGGTCCGGGACCTGGTGATGGACAAGGCCAACGCGTCGGAGATCCGAAAGCAGGCGTTGAAGGACGGGATGCGGAGCCTTAGAGGGGATGGCGCTTCCAAGGTGCTCTCGGGGCAGACGAGCATCGAGGAGGTGCTGCGCGTGACGCAGGACGACACGATCATCGTGTAGCGGGGAGCCATGCCGGTATACGAGTACAGAGGGGTCAACAAGGCGGGCCGGGAAGTCAAGGGGGTCGTGGACTCCGACAACCCGAAGTCGCTCAAGGACGACCTGAAGAAGCAGGGGGTATTCGTCTCGTCGTTTGCGGAAGCGTCCTCGGGAGGGACGGGGGGCGGCCAGGGAGCGGGGGGCGACGGCGGCTTCCTCACGCGGCTGACCGGCCGAGTCAAGACCGCGGAGCTGGCCGAGATGACGCGGCTGGTGGCCACGCTGCTCAAGGCGAACATCTCCATCGTGGACAGCCTTGCGGCCGTGGCGCGGCAGAGCGACAACCCGCGGCTGTCCCGGGTGCTCAACGAGGTGCGCCGCGCGGTGACCGAGGGCAAGAGCCTGGCCGGCGCGATGGGGGAGCACCCGTGGGTCTTCCCGGACCTGTACATCAACATGGTGCGGGCCGGCGAGTCGTCGGGCACGCTGGACCAGGTGTTCCTGCGGCTGGCCGATTTCACGGAGTCGCAGGCGCGGCTGCGTTCGCGGATCATGGGAGCGATGACCTACCCGGTGATCATGCTGTTCCTCGGCACGGGCGTGGTGTCGCTGCTCATGGCCTTCGTGGTTCCCAAGCTCACGGTGATGTTCTCGGAGATGGGGGGCAAGCTCCCGGCCATCACGCGGGGGCTCATCGCGGTGTCGGAGTTCGTGCAGAACTGGTGGCACGTGTCCCTGGGCTGCCTGGTGCTGGCCGCGTGGCTGTTTGCCCGCTACCGGAAGACCGACACGGGGCGCAAGCACCTGGACCGCCTTCTGCTGCGCCTGCCGCTGTTCGGCGGGCTGATGCGGCTGGTGGGCGTGGCCCGGTTCTCCCGCACCCTGGGCACCCTGCTGCACAGCGGCGTGCCCATCATCACCGCGCTCGAGATCGTGAAGCACGTCATCGGGAACTCGGTGCTGTCGGACGCGGTCGAGGCCGCACGGCTCTCGGTCAAGGAGGGCGAGGCGCTTGGGCCTCCGTTGCTGCGCAGCGGCCAGTTCCCGGCCATGGTGGTGCACATGATCACCGTGGGAGAGCAGTCCGGCCAGCTCGAGGAGATGCTCGACAACGTGGCCGGGGCGTACGAGATGCAGGTGGACGGCAAGATCAACGTGCTGACCGCGTTGCTCGAGCCGCTGATGATCGTTGGCATGGGCGTGGTGGTGGCGCTCATCGTGTTCGCCATCCTCACCCCGATGCTGCAGATGAACGAGTTGCTGAAAGGATAGACCGGGAGGTGTCATCATGAAGAAGTGGAGAATGCTCTGGAAAGAGGCAGCCAAGCGCGGGCAGGAGGGCATGACCCTCATCGAGATCATGGTGGTCATCGCCATCATCGGCATCGTGGCCGGCGCGGTGGGGTTCGGCGTCACCCGCTACTTTGCGCAGGCCAAGATCGACGCGTGCAAGGCGCAGATCGACAACATCGCCAACCACCTCGAAATGTACCTGTACGAGCACGACGAGTACCCGGGGGCGCTGGACGAGCTGGCCAAGAAGGAGAAGGGCAAGAAGAAGGCCATTCTCAAGAAGTCCCAGCTCAAGGACCCGTGGAAGAAGAAGCTCATCTACTCCAACGACGGGGACAGCTTCAAGCTCTGCTCCGGCGGCCCGGACAAGAAGGAAGGGTCGGAGGACGACATCTGCTACGGCGAAGGCGAGGAAGGCGAGGAATAGGCCGTGACGGGCAGAGCCCCCCTCCCACACGCTTCCCCCTCCGAGGGGGGAGCCACGGTGCCCAACGGTTCCCCCGCCGAGTGGGGAGCCACGGTGCCCAACGGTTCCCCCGCCGGGTGGGGAGCCACGGTGCCCAACGGTTCCCCCGCCGGGTGGGGAGCCACGGTGCCGAGCGCCCTTTCCCCGGGTGCGGAGAGCGGCCTGACGCTCATCGAGATCCTGACCGTGCTCATGCTGGCGGCCATGGTGCTGTCCGTGGTGGTGGTGTCCGCGGGCGGGATGATGGGGACGAAGCTGACCGCGACGGCCAGCAAGCTCGGGGCCATGGCGCGCTACACCTACGACCTCTCCAGCCTGCACGGGAAGATGCACCGGCTGGTCATCGACATCGATGGCGGCGAGTACTACGTGGAGGAGATGGAGCCCCCCAAGGAGTGCTCGACGAACCTGGAGGAGGACGAGGAGAAGGAGAAGGAGCGGGCGCGCCGCGGGGGCAAGGAAGGGGCGGACGAGGAGGAGGCCGCGGGCAAGACCGTGACGGACATGCGCATCCGGAAGGAGAAGCTTCCCGGCAAGGTGCGGTTCACGGGCGTCATGACCCGCCGCAACAAGAAGGTGGTGGAGGCGGGCAAGGAGTCGGTCCATTTCTTCCCGGACGGCACCGCGGAGAAGGCGTTCATCTGGCTGTCCGACGGAGAGCAGGTATTCACCGTGGAGGTCAAGGCGCTCCAGGGCACGGGGGTCGTGTTCAAGGAGGAGCTTGACGCCCGGGACTTGGAGAAGCGGTGATGCGGTCTGCCCGCGACACGGGGTTCACCCTGCTGGAGATGATGGTCGCGATCTCGGTGCTCGCGGTCGCGCTGCTGGCCATCACCGGCGCGCAGCAGTCCAGCATCAACAATGCGTTCCGGGTGCAGCGCGGGCAGGCGGCTGCGCTCCTGATGCGGGGGCTGGTGCTCAACATCGAGGAGGAGTACCGCATAGAGGGCTTCCCCGAGAACAGCATCACGGACCGGGACTGCGAGGTTCCGGACGAGTTCGAGGACCTGTTCGAGTGCGTGTACGACCTCGAGCGCATGGACCTGGACGCGACCCAGATCCAGCAGATTGTGGACCAGAGCTTCGGCGGGCTGCTGGGCGAGGGCGGTCTCAACAACCTGGGCGGCGGCGACCGGTCCGGCATGTCCTCCACCGTGGAGGGCCTGCTGTCCGGCGGCGGCGAGGAGTCCGGGACCCATGCAAGGGGCAGCGGCGGGCTCGACCTGTCGGGGCTGAGTTTCCTGCTTCCGTTCCTGGGCCCGGAAGGGGAAGCGCTCATGAGCCTGTGCAACATCAACCTCTCCATGCTCGTGATGGGCTTCATGGGCGTGCAGGCCTTCGTGCCGCAGGTCCTCCAGGAGGTTGGCAACCGGACGCGGAAGCTCACCGTGAGGCTCACCTGGAACGAGGGGCCCTTCGGCACGCGGGAGTTCAAGGTGTCCACGTTCATCGCGTCGCTTCCGGAGGAGCAGATCGAGCAGCTCAAGCAGGTGGAAGACGCGCAGGAGTTGCTGGACGGCGCCGCGGGCGGTCTGCAGGGCGTTCCCGGAGGGGACCGGGGCGGGGCTGGCGGCGGGGCCGGCGGCGGGGGCGGCGGCGGCGAGGGTGGCGGCGGCGACCGCGGGGGCGGCGGGGGAGGTGGGCGGTGAGGCGCGCGGGGTTCACCATGATGGAGCTGCTGGTGAGCGTGGGCATCCTCGCGATGGTCGCGTCGCTGGTCTACGGCAGCCTGTCTGCAACCTTGTCTTCCCAGCGCACGGTCATGAAGACGCAGGAGCGGTACCACTCGGGCCGCGTCGCGATGACCAAGATCATTAAGGATCTTACGAATGCCTTCATCTCCAAGCACGTCAACGCGGTCGAGAGGGTGACCAAGACCCTGTTCATCGGCCATTCGGACAAGGTCACCTTCACCTACCTCGGGCACTACCGGTTCGACCCCGAGGAGCCGGAGTCGGACCAGGGAGCGGTGAGCTACTTCCTCAAGAGCGGGGACGGCACCAAGCAGCTCATCCGCCGCGAGAAGACCATCATCGACGACAGCCCGGACAAGGGCGGCGTCGAGGAGGTGCTGGCAGACGGGGTCAAGCGGCTCGAGTTCGAGTACTACGACACCGAGGCCGAGGACTGGACCGACGACTGGAAGGCGGAGATGGACGAGCTGGAGCCCGTGACCCTGGACAAGCAGGTGGAGAAGGCGCGGAACCTGGCGAAGAAGCTGACCGGCATGGACCAGCTCGACACCTTCGTGCTTCCCAAGATGGTGCGCGTCAAGCTCACGCTGCTGGACGAGGACGGGGAGACATACTACTTCGAGTCGCAGACGCAGATCCCGCTGAGGGATCCGTTCAACTGGTAGGGGGCTTGGGTGGAACGGCCGACGGCACATGGCAGGGAGCTTGGAGGGCAGCAGGGGGTTGCGCTGCTCATCGTGCTCTCCGCTGTGGTGGTGCTGGCCGCGGCGGTCTCGGAGTTCTCGTACAACACGCGCATCAACATCGGCATGACGCAGCACGTGCAGAAGGAGGTGCAGGCGTACTTCGCGGCGCGTTCGGGCATTGCCATTGCCCTGTTCACGCTGGAAGCCAAGGAAGTGGTCGACAAGGTCCTGGGGCTCTACTCCGCGTTCACCGGCGGCAAGGGGAGCATGGCCAACATCGAGATCTGGCGTGCCATCGAGCCCCTGTGCAAGGGGTTTGCCACCAGCAAGTTCTCGCTGTACGGCATCGACCTCATGGACATGAGCGGCGTGCCCGGGCTCGGGCTGCCCGAGGGGCAGGACTTCAACTGCAAGGTCGAGTTGGAAGACGGGAAGATGAACATCAACCTGGTCAACTCCGCGGCGGACAAGCAGACGCTCTACACGGAGCTTCGCGGGCTGTTCATGCGGGAGTTCCATTCCGACCTGTTCGAGGAGAACGAGCGGCGCATCGACGAGGTCATTGCGGCCATCATGGACTGGGCGGACCAGGACGACAACAAGACCCAGTTCGAGCAGGGGCTGGTGGTGGAAGCCACGGGTGGCGGCGGGGAAGGCGGCGGCGGGCGGTACGGCCGGTACGGCTACAAGGTCAAGAACGCCAAGTACGACACGGTGGAGGAGCTGCGGTACGTGGACGGCGTCACCGACGGGCTGTACTGCCTGCTGAAGGACCGCGTCACGGTGTACAACACCGAGAAGCTCAACGTGAACAGCGCGGACATCGAGGTCATCAAGGGGCTGGTGTGCTCCCACCTCGTGGACAAGGGGCAGATCCTGTGCAACCCGCAGATGCGGGAAGCCGGGGTGCCCACGCCCATCGACATCGTGGCCGAGTACATGGAGATGTGCCGCCAGGTGAAGAACCAGCTCTTCACGCCGCCGTTCTCCAGCGCCAAGGACTTCGTGGGCTTCTTCACGAAGCTGGGAGCGTTTGTCGGAGAGGACCTCCCGCTGGATGCGGCAGGTCTGCAGGCCAAGGTGGGGACCAAGGGGAAGATCTGGCGGGTGTCTGCCACGGGGCAGGCGGGCAAGGTGGTCAAGACGATCAGCGTGGTGCTCGACACTTCCACGGGGAAGGTCGTGTACTGGAGGGAATAGGCATGGCGCAGAAGGTTCAGGTCCTGGATCTCGGCAACTGGTCCGTCAAGCGGGTGGACGCCAAGGTGCCGCTGGTCGGGTTCGCGGTGGTTGCTGCGGCGGAGGCGCCGCTGAGCTCCTCCCTCGAGCCCAAGGTGCGCAGGGCGGACCAGTGGAAGGTGGCCCGGGAGCTGCTTCCGGGCAAGCGGCTGGTGGGCGGGGCCGTCTCGGTGACGATGCCTGCGGACCGGATCATGAACCGTTCCGTGGAGCTTCCCTTCTCGGACCGCGGCAAGGTGAACCAGGTGCTGGGCTTCGAGCTCGAGAACCACGTGCCGTACCCCGAGTCCGAGATCGTGTTCGACTACATTCTGAAGGAGCGCACCAAGCAGGGCTCGAAGCTGTCCGTGTCCGTGGTCCCCCGGCGGGAGATGGAGGAGATGAAGGAAGCGTTTTCCACGCTGAACGTGGACCCCCGGGTTGTGGGACACCAGGCCATGGCCAACGCCCGCCTCTACGAGATCCTTGCGCAGCCCGGCGAGGGCGTGGCCGCGTTCGTGGACGTGGGGCATCGCAAGACCGTGGTGTCGCTTGCCGGGCCGCGGGGCTTTATCGGAAGCCGCGTCGTGCTGCACGGCGGGTACGACCTGACCCGGGCGCTGTCGGAGCAGCTCTCGTTGAGCATGGCGGAAGCGGAGAGTCAGAAGCATGCGGCGCACCTCTATCCCGCGGGCGACGGAGTGGCCGTCGGGCGCTTGCAGGAAACAGCAAACTGCCTGCTGGACAACCTCCAGCCGCTGCTCAGGGACCTGCACCAGGCGTTCAAGGCGCTGGGCGATCCCGACGAGGTCTACCTCTTCGGCGGCGGGGCCAAGCTCCAGGGGCTCGACGGCTTCCTCGGCAACGGGCTGGGGCTTCCGGTGCGCCTCCTGTTCCCTTCCATGCTGAAGGTGAACTACCCGCAGGAGCTGGACTCCCTCCAGTTCGTCTCCGCGATTGCACAGGCGTACAACAGCCAGAAGGGGGGCGACGCTTCCCGCATCAACTTCCGGCAGGCGGCGTTCGCGTACGAGGGCGACTTCAAGTTCATGCGCGGGCGGATCATCTATCTCGCGGTCAACCTCCTGGTGCTGGCAGGCCTGCTGGCAGCGCCGCAGTGGATGAAGTACCAGTCGTTCGTGGAGCAGGAGGACCTGTTGCGGACCCAGTTGTCGCAGCTTTCCTCCACGCTGCTCGGGGAGGAGCTGGACGACTGGGAGGAGATCCTGGCCCGACTGGAGGAGATGCCTCCCGCGGAGGTGTGGACCGTGTTCCCGGACCTCACCGCGCACGAGGTGTTCTGGGAGGTGATGGACATCGTGGCCCGCATCGAGGGGCAGCCCACGGGAGAGATGGCCGGTCCGGGTGCTCCGGCCGCTGCCGACGGCGCTGCGCCGGGGCCTGACGGGGTCCCTGCCCCTGCCGGCGACGCGGCCGCGGCAGCGCAGCCTGCGGCCGTGGGACCGGACGGGTTGCCGCTTCCCGAGTCCGCGGCTCCGGCCGTGCCGGTAGCGGTCGTGCACCACCTCGAGATGAACATGATCCGCATCGAAGGGGCCACCCGGACCGGGGTCGGGGACGGGATGGTGGAGTTCACCGGCAACGCGTCCAGCGTCGCGACCATGGAGCTGTTCCTGAGCACCGTCGGGAAGCACGCGTGCTTCCACAACATCGAGCGCACCAAGCAGGAGATGCTCAAGGCCACCCCGGGCAAGGAGGGGTGGTGGCGATTCACGGTGGAGTTCACCATCTCCTGTCCCAAGAAGAGCGCGGGGGACCTGAAGAAGGACCGGGGTGGGCCGGAAGGCAGCAAGAAGGACGGAGAGCCCGGGGCTCCCGGGGCCGGCACGTCGGCGCCGGGTGCGGTTCCCGGCAAGGAGGAAGCCGGCGACGGGGCGGAGCGCGGGGCCGTGCCAGCGGCGCTTCCCGTGCCCGGTCAGCCCGAGGCACGCCGGGACGCGGGCGAGGGCAGAGGCGCGGTCCCGGACCGCGGGACCTCCCCTGCCGATGCCATTCCGAAGCCCGACAGGCAGCCCGTGTCTCCTGCGCCCGCGGGGGACCGCCCGGGCGGGGCGGCCTCGAGGCCGGGGGGCGAGGTGCTGCCCCGCGGGGACGACATCCTGTCTCCCCCGCCCCGGGGAGCGCTGCCTGGCGGCGAAGCGGCCGCGGGGGCCGCGGCAGCTCCATTGCCCAGGCCGTCGCTGGTGCGGCCCGGCATCGGAGGCGGGCCCCGGCCCGGCATGCGGGATCTCGTGACCCCGCAGCGAGTGCCGTCGTCGCCCATTCACCGCGTCAATCCACCATCGTACGAGGGGGAGTAGCCATGGCTGGCGGAGTGTTGCAGAGACTCGGTTCCAGGGAGCGGACCATCGGTGGCGTCGGGTTGGCGCTGCTGGTCGTCGGCCTGCTGGTGTTCGGGTACCAGTACCTCGGCTCGCAGATCGCGGACATGGAGCAGGGGCTGGCGGACGGGCAGGCCGCACTGGAGGAGATCCAGGCAAAGGCCCGTGACTTCCTCGACTCCCAGAAGCGCAAGGCAGCGCTCGAGGATGCCATCAAGCAGAACGACCCCAAGATCCAGACGGCCATCGACGCGGTCGCGCGCAAGGTGCGCGTCACCAGGATGGAAGGCGACAAGGGGGAGGACACCACCTTCGACAAGGTGCTCCGCTACGACGCGAAGACCACGGAGCGGGCCATCTATCTCGGAGAATCGGGGAAGAAGAAGAAGCGGGACGCCACCTCCGACTTCGTGGAGCTGTCCCAGCCCGCGGAGTACAGCTTCGTGCGTTTCCCGGACCTGGTCTACTTCCTCGAGCAGGTGGAGTCGCCGGACCGGCTCATGTACGTGTCCAAGCTCCAGGTGACGCAGAAGTACCTCGACCCGGAGTACGTGCAGGGCAAAGTGACGATCTCCACCTTCGTGTACAAGCCCCAGGAGAAGTCCAACGAGACTTCGGAAGAGGAGTAGGAGGAGCGTGACATGTTGAAGCGCATTGCAGTCATCGCCGCCTACTCGGCCCTGTTCACGGTCTCCACCGTGGTGTTCACGTACTTCAGCTTCCCGCTGGAGCGGCTCGCTGAGTTCTTCGAGCACAAGGTCAACTCCTCGGCCAAGTACAGGGTCTACATCGACTCGGTGGAGCGGGACGGCCTCGGAAGACTGGTGTTCTCGGACGTGAGCCTGGGGCTTTCCCGCAAGCTCATCAAGCGGCCCGCCATCGGCCCGCTGCCCGCTCCGGCCCCGGTGCCCGCCGCGAGCCCGGACGGGAAGGGGGACACCCCGGAGGAAGCCGACAAGGCAGCCACGGAAGGGGAGGACGACGACTTCTCCTTCGTGGACATCGACACCGTGGCCGTGGACTTCAGCCTGCTGGACCTCCTCAACCCCGCGGGCACCACCGTCGGCATATCCATGGACCTGCTCGGCGGCCGGATCACCGACGGAGAGGTGGAGTTCGACCGGTCCGTGGGATACTCCAAGCCCGCGGTGCGGCTCCAGACCATCGAAGACCTGTCGCTGGGCGACACCGAGTTCTTCGCGGCCATCTTCTCGGCCATCCTGCCGTCCCTCAAGACCGATCGGGTTGCGGGCACGCTCACCCGCGGGTCCGTGGTCATGGAGCCTGCGCTCGCGGAGGACGAGGAGGCTGCTGACGAGGAAGCGCCTGCAGAGGGAGAGGAGAAGACGGGGGACGCCAAGACCGGGGACGAGGAGAAGAAGGAGGACGCGGTACCCCCCGCGTACTACTCGGGCTCCATCGAGCTGGAGCTGTCGGACATCGTGGCGCTCTCGCCCATCCTGGTGCAGACGGCCAAGGGGACCCACACCGAGGTCCCGCTCACGGACATGAGGCTGGGGAACTGCAAGTTCGGGCTGAAGATCGACCGCAAGGACCGCATCGAGGAGTTGGACAAGGTCAAGACGCAGAACCCTGCGGCCACGGTAGTGCTGTTCGAGGAAGGGACGTGCAAGGGGGAGAGCCTCGACTACATCATCAAGGGAGGGTCTTACATCCTGATTCCGCCCAAGGCCTCCCTGGCCAAGGCGCAAATGGAGCTGTGGACGAAGCTCGCCTTCTCGCCCGACTACTTCGAGGAGAAGCGGGAGGAGGACGGCCAGGTCGTGACGAAGAACAAGGAGCTCGGGCAGGGGCTCGACTTCGACCCGCGCTGGCAGAAGTCGCAGGACGTTGACGGCTACTACTGGATGCAGTGCAAGGGAACGTTGGCCAAGCCCCGTTGCCAGCGCAAGCTGCCCCCCGCGGAGACCGCGCGCAAGAAGGCGGCCAAGGAGCTGGAGAGGAGCAAGGCGGCCGCGGAGAAGAAGGCTGCGGCAAAGGAGAAGGGAGCCTCGGCGCCCAAGAAGACCCCGCGGGTCGCGGGTCCCAAGAAGGTCATCGACGCACGCAAGAAGGCCGAGGAGAAGAAGCGGCAGGAGGAGATCCAGCGGAAGATCCGGGAGGCGGAAGCGCGCACGGTCACCCCGTCGCCGCCCTCGCCATCCTCCGGGTACCCGGCCTCGCCGTCACGGCCCGAGGAGCCTGCGGCCGAGTCGCCCCCGGAGCCTGACGTGACGCCGCAGCAGCCGGACGTGACGCCGCAGCAACCCGACGTGGTGTCCCAGCCGCAGCCCGACGTGCAGTCCGGGGCCCAGGCCGGCGACGTGTCCCACGACACCACGCCCCCGCCGATGGAATAGCCGGATCAGGACTCGGATGCCCGGCCCGTGGCCGCGGCGTCGGCCGAGCACGAAAGGCCGAGGCGTGCGGCCAGCATGAGTGCGGCCCTGACGCCGAACGCGGAAGGTTCCGGCGAGGCGCCAAGCTCGGCCCGCACCGACGTGGCGCTCACGCCTGCAAGGCCGCACGGCACGATGTGCGCGAACCACGAGAGGTCCGGGGAGAGGTTGACGGCAAACCCGTGCAGCGTCACCCCGTGGGACAGCCGCACGCCGACGGACGCCAGCTTTCGACCCTCCACGAACAGCCCGGGCCGGGCCATGTCCACCGCGTCGCAGCTCAGTCCGTGGTCCGCAAGCGTGGTGCGCAGCGCATCCAGCAGCCGCTCCACGTACTGCGACAGCGACACGCGGAGTCGGCCCAATCGCAGGATCGGGTAGCCGACGAGCTGTCCCGGACCGTGGAAAGTGACCAGGCCGCCGCGGTCCGAGTCCACCAGGCAGGCTCCCATCGCCTCGAGCTCGGCCGGCGCCCGCAGCAGGTGCTCCCTGCCCCCGCGCCTGCCGAACGTGTACACGGGCGGGTGCTCCAGAAGCAGCAGCGTATGCGGGCAGCGGCCCGCAAGAACGTCCGCGTGCACCTGCCTCTGGATGTCCCGGGCGGCCCGGTAGTCCACGAGACCAAGGTCTCTCACGGCAAGCAGGCCGGGTCCTCCCCCGGTGCCGGTGGACTCGGCAGGCAGGCCGGGTCCTTTTCCGGTGCCTCTGGACTCGGCAGGCAGGCCGGGTCCTCTTCCGCTGCCCTCGGAGTCCCCGTTCACGTCAGTACCGCACGGTGTAGAAGTCCCAGGTCTTCTCCCACGCGGCGCCGTTCTTCTCGCCCACGATGGAGACCCAGTAGCGTTTGCCCGGGGAAAGCGGCTTGTACGGGTAGAGGGCGATGGTGCTGGCCCCGGCCAGGTTTGCGTCGCTGCCCGGGTCGAGCCAGACGTGAGGGAGCTCCTGCTGGTCGTCCTCGGCCCAGATCTTGTGCGAAGTCACCTTGAATCCCGCATTGCCCGACCAGGTGACGGAGATGATGGTGCCGGAGGGGTATCCGGACGGCGGCGGCGGCGGCTGTGGCGATTCCATGCCGTCGAAGGAGACCGGGATGCCGCTGCTTCCCGGCGGCGGGTAGATCCCTTCCGCCACCGGGCCGGAGTAGGAGGTGCCCGCGGCATCCACGGAGCCGAAGTCCACGGTGTCGATCTTGGTGGAGTTCTGCCAGCCGCCGCCGCCTGCGGCCCCGTATCCCATCGCGACCATCTGCGCGTTCATGAACGGGATGCGGTGGTACAGCGTGTTCATCCAGCCGTCCACCGAGCCCTCCGGGTGGTGCATGAACGCGATGACCTCGGAGGCTCCTGCGGCGTACCCGAAGTACGCGTCCCGTTCCCAGAAGTTCACGCCGGTGAAACCCTCTGACCACGAGGGGTTCTCGTCGTGGGGAGAAAGGCCCGTGGCGTTGTACTGGTCGATGTGGGTCACCCAGTAGTCACAGTGGGCCTGGCACGCGTCGTTGAGCCCCTCGATCATGTCCAGGGGGGGGAGGCCGGACTGCCAGCGGTACCAGTTGGCCCGGTCCAGCGCGCGGATCTGATCCTCCCGCGCCGTGTCCGGGACGAATCCGGTGCCGGGGCCGTCCTCTCCGGGATCTTCGGCAGCGTCGGCCAGCAGCAACGGGTCCACGTCCCGGGCCTGGTCGAATGCCTCGTCGCCGCACCCCGGCGACGCGAGCAGGCCGACCGCGGCAACAAGCACCGGAACGGACAGGGGGAAACGCTCCACCATCTGGTCCTCTCAGCAACGCCCGGGCCATTCTACGCGGGAAGAACCGACCGCGCAACCGTGCGAATGCGGTCCAACGTGACGCAGGAGCCCGCGTGGAGGGGAGCGGGGGAGACCGGCGTTCAGCCGCAGCTCCCCCGGCTGCCCCGGAAGCAGAGCGGCTCCTGCCAACCTGCCACCGCGGCCGTCACAGCCCGCGTGTTAGTTTCTTGAGATTGGCAGCGACCGACGGTATAGTGGAGTCACCTGACGGTGTGCACGTGGACGAACGAAGGCAGTACCCACGATTCAAGTCGCCGGACATCATCGCGATGGTCCGTGTGCCGGAGTCCCGGCTGGACTACTACTTCCACGTGGGCAACGTGTCGCTGGGCGGCATGGCGCTGCTCACATGGTCGACCGAAGGGTTCCCGTTCAACGAGGAATCGGTGCTGGACATCGAGGTCTACTCGCATCGCGGCAGCCTCCAGTGTCGCGGGGTGGTCGCACGCGTGATCCCGTGCGGGAGCGAGGGAAGCCAGGGCTTCGGAGTGAAGATCTACCACATGGCCGAAGGAAGCCAGGAGCGGTGGGCGGACCTGGTCCACGAGTCCGAGAAGTGGGGCTCGGCCTGAGCCGGACGCGACTACTTCCCCTGTGAGAGCAGCTCCTCGGCTACCTGCCAGGGAGAGAGGCTGCGGTCCAGAAGCGCCGCGGTGAGCCGGTGGTCGCGGTCGGCCAGGGCGAACTCCCTGGCGAAGCGTGCGGTGGACGCCTCGCGCACGATGGAAGCGACCATCTCCCGCAGCCGTGCCTGCTCCCGCGTGGCGAAGCCGCCGCTGGCCCGAGTCGTCTCGCGGTGGGACAGGATGGCCTGGGCCAGCTCCTCGATGCCCGTGTTCGTGGGGGCCACGGTCTTGAGCACCGGGACCGGCGTCCGGTTGGAAGCCTGGGTCATGAGGTCCTGGAGCGTCTGGAGCTCGGCCAGCACGCGCTCGGCTCCGCCCCGGTCCGCCTTGTTGACCACGAAGATGTCCGCGATCTCGAGGATGCCGGCCTTCATGATCTGGATCTCGTCGCCGAGGCCCGGGACGAGGACGACGACCGCGGTGTGTGCGGTCTTCACCACGTCCACCTCGTCCTGCCCCACGCCCACGGTCTCGATGAGGATCGTGTCGAAGCCCATGGCATCGAGGATGGTGACCACGTCGTTGGTGGAGCGGGTCAGCCCTCCCAGATGGCCCCGGGTCGCGAGGGACCGGATGAAGACGCCCGGGTCCTCGGAGTGGCGCTGCATGCGGATCCTGTCGCCCAGGATCGCGCCGCCGGTAAAGGGGCTGGAGGGGTCGATGGCGACCACGCCGACGGTCTGGCCCCGGTCGCGGAGCTTGCGGATGAGCATGTCGACCAGGGTGCTCTTGCCGGCTCCGGGGTTGCCGGTCACCCCCACGATGTGGGCCTTGCCCGTGTGCGGGTAGAGGGCCTTGAGCTCCTCCCGGACCGCGTCCTCCCGGTCGTCGGCCATGCGCATGAGGCGCGCGGCGGCCCGGATGTCGCCTGCAAGGAGCCGGTCTGCCAGCATGGCTAGTTCCTCGAGCTGGTGATGGACGGGGGGATGCGCCCCTTGAGGCGGATGAAGTCCGCGCTGGAGAAGTCGGACACGGGCATGATGACGAGCTGGCCGAGCAGGCCGCCCAGGTCGATGACGTCGCCAGGCTTGGTATCGGGCACGGGCAGGATGCGGACCGCGGTGGTCTTGTTGTTGATCATTCCGATGGCCAGCTCGTCCGCGATGATGCCGGAGATGGTCTCCGCTGTGGTGTCGCCCGGCACCGCGACCATGTCGAGGCCCACGGAGCAGACCGCGGTCATGGCTTCCATCTTGGCCAGCGACAGGCTTCCCCGCAGCGTGGCCGCGACCATGCCCGCGTCCTCGCTGACCGGGATGAACGCGCCGGACAGGCCGCCCACGGAAGAGGATGCCATGGTGCCGCCCTTCTTGACCGCGTCCACCAGCATGGCCAGCGCCGCGGTGGTGCCCGGTGCGCCGGTGGACTCGATGCCCATCTCCTCGATGATGTCGGAGATGCTGTCGCCGATGGCCGGCGTGGGGGCCAGCGACAGGTCCACGATGCCGAACTGGACGGGCGGTCCCAGCTCCTCGGCTACGTGCCGGCCGATGAGCTCTCCGGCCCGGGTGATCTTGAACGCCATCTTCTTGATGGTCTCCGCGATGTCGCTCAGCCGGTCGAACTGCCCCTGCCGCTTGAGCCGGCGCAACGCGTTGAGCACGACGCCCGGGCCGCTGACTCCCACGTTCAGCACCGCGTCCGGCTCGCCCACGCCGTGGAACGCACCCGCGATGAACGGGTTGTCCTCCGGCACGTTGGCAAAGACCACCAGCCGCGCACAGCCGCTCGCGTGCACCGTGCGCCCGGCAAGCTCCTTGATCACCTGGCCCATGAGCCGCACGCAGTCCATGTTGATGCCCGTGCGGGAGCTGGCCAGGTTGACGGAGGAGCAGACGCGCCTGGTCGCTGCCAGCGCGTACGGGATCGAGTTCATCAGGTTCAGGTCGCCGGTGGTCGCTCCCTTCTGGACCAGGGCCGAGTAGCCCGCGATGTAGTCCACGCCGCAGTCCTCGGCCACCTTGTCCAGCACCCGCGCCACCGCGACGTACTCGTCGATCTCCTTCAACCCCTCGGCCACGATGGAGATGGGCGTCATGGAGATGCGCTTGTTCACGATGGGCACGCCGAACCGGTCCTCCACCGCCGCGGCCACCTCGGTCAGCCGGCGGGCACGCGAGTGGATCTTCTCGTAGAGGAAGTTGCACAGCGCGTTCACATCCCCGTGCGGCGCATCCAGCAGCGACAGCCCCAGGGTCACGGTCCGGATGTCGAGGTGCTCGGCCTCGATCATGCGGATGGTCTCGTGGATCTCCTTGATGGAGGTGAACATCGGCTACACCTCGTGCATCGCTTTGAAGATCCCCTCGTGCATCACCAGCACCTGCACCTGCCCGATCCGCACCGCCTCGTCCTGGAGCCGCTCCTTGAACACCCGGAAGCTGGTGTTGGTGCGGGACAGCCCCTCCAGGTTCACGATGAAGATCATGGAGAAGTAACGGTCGAGGATCACCTGGCTGATGTCCGCGAGATCCCCGCCGCACTCGGCCACGGCCGCGGAGATGCGGGACACGATGCCGGGCCGGTTCTCTCCGACCACGGTCACCACCGCACGCTCGCCGGACGGCTGGCCCGGCGCGCAGTCGAGCACCCGCTGCAGGCATTCCGTGCCGACCGAACCCACCCGCGTGTCCCGGGCCGCGGCCTCGGGGATCCGCTCGGGCGGCGGCTGGGGCGCAGGCGGCGGCGGGGCTGCAGCGGCCGGAGCCGCTGCCCTGGCCAGCTCCTCTGCCAGCACCTGCTGGATGACCCGGCTGATCTCGTCCTGCGCCGCGGGGGCAACGGGGGGCGGCGCATCCTCAGCGTACGTCACGCTCAGGCCCTTGCGCGAAATGGCTTCCCGTGCCGCAGGGGTGAGCACCATGTCCCGGGTGACCACCAGCTTGCCGTCCCTGGCCAGACTCTCGATGTCTCTCTCGGTGATGGCTCGTTTCATGCGTTGTCCTTTGCCGCGTCTTCCACGTGGTAGTGGTCCACGATGGCCACAACGGCCGCGTCGATGGGACGCGATGGCAGCTGCCCGTCGGGCAGGTCCGGCTCCACCGCGACACGGGCCGAATGGCCGTAAGCGACGATGACGTCTTCCCCGACGCCCGCGCCCAGCACGTCGCCCGCCACCACGCCGTCGTACATGGTGAACGGGTGGGGTTTGGCAACCATTCCCGGGGCCAGGTCCGCGAGGTGGTAGGGGCGCACCACGAGGAACTTGAGCCCTTCCAGCTTCTCCCATTTCACCGTGGACCACACGGTGCCCACCACGCGTCCCATGAACATGGCTTACTCCAGGTACTCCGGCTGATCGTCATTGCCGAGCGTCACAGCGTCAACGATGCGGGCAACGGCCGCATCGGCCAGCACTGAGCGGTTGTCGGGCGGCGCGAGCACGGCCCGGGCGCCGCTTCCCCAGGCCACGGCCACGGTGTGCCCGATGCGGGCGCCGATGGTGTCGATGGCCACCACCACCTGGCCCGTGGGCTCCATCGCGGCGTCCTGCCCTTTGCGCAGCGCGGCCACCAGCAGCAGCTTGCGGCCTTCCATGCGGGGGCTCTTCCGGGTGGCCCACACCTCGCCGATGACCCGTGCCAGCATCATCTGGACCGGTCCTCCGCCATGGTATCCCCCTCGGTCCACTGCAGCGACGCGGGCAGGAACGCCTGTCGCAGAGCGAACCGCGCCTGTGCGTCAGACAGGCTCTTGCGTGCGATCCGGGTCTCGTCCACGATGGCCGCTACCGAGGCTTCGATGGGGCAGCGGAAGTCGCCTGCGGCCCAGCGGCCGGGCTGGCCGAGGCAGACGATGACGTCCTGGCCCACCTCGGCACCCACCTGGTCCACGGCCACGAGGTGGTCCACGTCGTGCGACGGGTCGTACCAGAAGTAGGGGCGGACCAGCGCAAGCTTCAGATTGCCCAGCCGCGGGTTCTTGCGGGTCGCCCAGACCGTGCCGACCATGCGTCCGAGGATCATGGCGTCACCCCTGAGGCGTCGGGCGTCCCGGTGTCCGCATCCGGAAAGAGCGCGGGGTCCACGTGGCACGAGTCCACGATCGCGACGAGCACGTCCTTGGTGGGCAGAAAGGGTCCCACGGTGAGGTCGCGGATCCGGCTTCCGTGCCCCACGAGCACGTATTCGCCGATGCCCGCGCCGAGCTGGTCCAGCGCGATCTTGAGGGCTGGGGTCAGCGGCTGGTCCGCACCGTCGGCTTCCACCGCGACCACGGGGCCGTGCGCGGGAAACGCCACGGGCCGCACCAGCGCCAGCTTGTTCACGCCAAGCGACGCGGCTTCCTTGCCGCCCCAGACGCTGCCCACCACCCTGCCGAGGAACATGGATCCTCCCGTGCCAGAGCCCATGCGTGTATAGCAGCACGGCTGTACGTTTGCAACGATCCGTTGTCGCGTGCACGCGGCGCTGGAGGTCGCGCCTGACATGCGCTATGCTTGGGTGAAACGTCTTGACGGAGGTCGCCATGCCGGCTCGGCTCAACCTCGCGATGGCAGCGTTCCTCTGTGTGTCGCTGACCGCATCGGCCGCGAGCGCAGAGGGGCTCTTCCTGCTGCGGGACACGCTGTTCGAGGTGTCACCGGAGTACAACTACAACAACTTCGTCTTCCCCGACGCAGCGGACAAGATGCAGATGGTGGGCCTGCGCATCCACGAGCGCAACGGCATCGCGGGCCGCGTGTTCGCCACCGCCATCGTCGGCATCATCATGGCGCTGGGCGCCTCCGACCGGGAGTACGTCGGCTCGGAGTACGGTTATGGCTACCGCATCGACTACTACCGCATGAAGTCCTCGGAGGAGATGGCCCAGGAAGCCGCGGCACGCGAGGAAGCCATCGACGCGACAGCCAGCAACGAGTACCAGTTCGACCTGCGCTTCTACGTGCGGGACGACCGGTGGGGAGGGTACTCCAACGGCGAGGGGTTCATCCTGACCCTCTTCCCGTGGAGCTGGGGCGACGGAGGCTGGGTGTTCGAGTTCGGGTTCCAGGTGGCCTACGTCTACGGCCTGCTCAAGCCCGGGGCGCCGTCCGATACGCCGGCAGACACGGGAGGCCAGCCAGCCAACAGCAACACAGGGCTTCCTGCCGACTCCAGGGAGCAGTACCAGTACACCAACGTGGGAATGCCGTTCCGGCTCATCGTGCCGATCCTCTCCCCGTGGGTGTACCTCGACAACGAGTGGGACGTGAACTTCCTCTGGGTTTTCGGCAAGGAGGAGGGGAAGCACGACTCCTACGACGCGCCGTTCCGCTCCAACCTGACGCTGAATCTGACCGAGCGGGTGTTCCTGCGCGGGGGACCCTCGATCTCCGCGTTCTCCGGTGATGCCATCGGCTACCAGGCCGAGGCAGGCATCCGGTTCTAGGGAGGAAGCCATGGAACGAACGACTGCGATCCTCGTTGTGGCGCTCCTCGGTCTGGCCGCGGGCCCTGCTGCGGCAGAGGACACGGTGGGCTGTCTCGGTTTCGACGATTCCATCGCGCTGAGCCTCTCGTTTGGCCCCGCGGGCGTGGATATGACCGGGGAGGGCAAGTACCTGGAGGCGCCCGAGGTCATGGAGCCGTACAAGACCGACGGGTTTGCAACCCTGATCTCGTTCCGCTACGGGCAGTTCCTGGCCGCGACGCGCTACGGAACGCTCATGGGGTTCGAAGTCGGCATGACCTTCGGAATGCTGACCCAGTCCGCCATCGCCCGGAACGCGGACGACCTGGAGCCCATGACCTTCGGCCGCTTCTACTACGACATGGACGGAGGCCTCAACCTCGCTCTGGTGAAGTGGGGAGGCAAGGGCAGCGGCGCAGGGCGCATCGGCGTCGCAGGCGGTGCGGGCTTCAACTCCGAGATCGGCTACTTCTACGGCGGGCCGCGGCTGGCCATGCAGATCATCGGCGACACGCTGGGCATCGAGGGGCGGTTCGACTTCCTGCCGCTGGCCCACAGCTACTCGGCCAACACCGTCCGGGAATGGCGCGGCAGCGGCACCGTGGTGTACCAGACGTCCGACGACTTCGGCCTCGGCTTCGGCGTGGAGTTGCGCAACGGCTCCAACCCCATCCTCGACCAGGCCGAGTTCCAGGCGCAGTTGGACGACGACGCGGACCGGATCCGGAAGCAGGACGCACTGCGCGGGGACTACCAGATGACGCTCGCAACCATCAGCTGCCGTTGGAAGTAGCGGGGCTGACTCCGGCAGGAACGCTGCCGGCCACAGGCTCCTAGAGGTCCAGGACCCACACCTCTTCGCCCTTCACGGCCGGCAGAGAGCCGACGAACAGCAGCTTCTTTCCATCCGGCGTGATGCTTCCGCCGTAGCAGGACGCAAACTTCTTTTCGGTCAGCCGCACCGGCGTCTTTGACGCGGGGTCGAAGCGGTAGATGTCGTAGCCCTCGCCCTCCTTGCCGACGGCCATGACAATCGACTTGAAGTCCGGCACGGACCACATCCAGCTCACCATCTGGCCCTTGGGCAGCGTGATGTCGAGGGTCCCCCTCTTCTTCGTCGCGAAGTCCCAGGTGACCAGCGGGTACACGAAGTCGTCGCCCTTGAGCACCTGGTCGATGACGACCAGAGTGCTTCCGCCGTTGAGGTATGCGGGCTCGAACGAGAAGACCGGACCCATGGAGGTCTTGGTTCTCTTGCCCTTGTCGTCGATCGCGGTGATGAAGCGGTTGGAGTAGCCGTCCTGCTTGTCGGGGTATCCCCCTACCGTGACGAGGCGGCCGTCGGGCATCAGCTGAGCCTTTTCCCCGTCCGCGACCCAGTCCCGGGTCAGCATCGAGACCTTCTTTGCGGCAAGGTCATAGAGGCACAGCTTGGTCATCACCACGCCCGCCACACCCTTGGGTGCGGGCTTCTCCAGGTCCGCCAGGCTCAGCGCCCGGCTGGAGGAGAACACGACCCCGCCGCGCCTGGGCGCCATCAGGATCCAGTCCACTCCTTCCCCGTCGGTCAGGGACTGGGGAGCGGCCGAGCCGTCCGCCGCGACGCTCCACAGCTCGTTGCCCTGCACGTACACCACCGTCTTGCCGTCGGGCGTGAGCTGGGGAATGAAGAAGTTGTCGGTATACGGAGCTTCCTTGAGCCTGGCCGTAAGATTCGTCATCTTGCCGGTAGCGACGTCCGCGACGCACACGTCGTCGCCGATCTGGTCGGCCCGGTCCATGAGGAACGCGACGCGTGTGCCGTCCGCGGACAGGGAAAGCCCGCTCTTGGGCAAGCCATCCTTGACGAGCTGCCGGGGCTCTGCCGAGAGCGCGGCAGATGCGACCAGCAACGCAACCACTGACACGGAAACCGACAGAGCGCGTGCCGACATGTCATCCTCCCGAGGGGCGTGGGTACCCTGCATCCCCGATCTGTGTCGAGACTAGCACGCCAGGCCGGGGTCGTGCAACGCGGAAGCTTGCCGCGGGAAGCCTCTGGCGGTACCATGAGGGCCGAAGTCCGTCCGGGAGGAGCGCCGCGCCGTGACCGAGCAGTACTGCACCAGGTGTTTCAAGAGATACCCGGCCGGAGCCGCGGGCTGCCCGGAGCACGGCGACACGCTGGCCCGGTTCGCGGACCGTGACCTCGTTGGTGAGACGCTGGACGGGAGATACCGGGTGGTCAGCGTCATCGGCAAGGGGGGCATGGGCGTCGTCTACCGAGCGGTGCAGGACGCGATCGACCGGCCCGTGGCGCTCAAGGTGCTCAACCGCGAGATCGTGCAGGACGAGACGGCCATCAAGCGTTTCCTCATCGAGGCCAAGGCCATGGCATCGCTGAGGAGCCCGCACGCGATCATGCTGTACGACTTCGGCGCGACCCGGGACGGCCTGCTCTACTACACCATGGAAGAGCTGGACGGGCGGCCGCTTTCCAGGCTGCTGCAGGAGCAGGCGCCCCTGGACTACCGCCGCGCCGCATCCCTCGTGTTCCAGGCATGCGACGCGCTGGAAGACGCACACGACCGGGGCATCTGCCACCGCGACATCAAGCCCGACAACCTGTTCATCACTCACCGGGGCCGGGGCGACTCGGAGTTCCTGGTCGTGCTCGACTTCGGCATCGCCAAGCTCCGCGGCGGGGGCTCCTCGGAAGCCGTGACCCGGACCGGCATGGTGATCGGCACCCCCGGATACCTGAGCCCGGAGCAGGTGACCGGCGGGGAGGTGACGCCCGCCAGCGACCTCTACTCCCTCGGAATCGTCTTCTACGAGATGCTGGCCGGGGCCGTGCCGTTCAGGGCCAACACCGCGGTCCAGGTGCTCATGATGCACGTGAACGAGGAGCCCAGGCCGGTGACGGCAACCAATCCCGCGGTGCGACTGCCCCCGCCTGTCGAGGCGGTGCTGCGCCGCGCGCTTGCCAAGAAGCCGGAGCAGCGGTTCCGGAGCGCGGGGGAGCTGCGCACCGCGCTGGAAGCAGCGCTCGGCGAGGCCGCGCAGCCGCAGACAGCCACGCTTTCCAGCCGCGAGCCGACCCCGGCGGGCATGGCGGTCCCGGGCAGCGCGGCGACCCCGGCGGGCATGTCCGCGCGCGGCAGCGTGGCGACCGCGGCAGGCATTCCTGCCCCGGCCGCGGTGCCTGTCCCGCGAAGCCTGGCTTCCCGGCTGGCCTGGCCGGTGGCAGCGTTGGCCGGGATGGCGGCCGTGGGTCTGGCCGTGGCGTTCCTGCTGGCCCCCGATCCGCCCGGCGCAGACACGGCCGCTCAGCAGCCTGCCACACCCGCGGCCGTTTCACAGCCAGGCGCTCCCACGACCGAGGCCGGAGCGCAGCCTGCAACGCCCGCGGCCGTTTCACAGCCCGTCTCGCCCGCTGCCGAGGCCGGGCCGCTGCCCGCTGCCCCCGCGGCCGCTTCGCAGCCCGCTACACCCGCGGCAGCTTCACCACCTGCCAGGCCCGCGGTGGTCGCGGCACCTGCCGCTACTCCAGCAGTCGCGGCAGCGGCGCAGGCCGGGAGGGACCAGGCGCAGGCGCTGCGCGGGCAGATGACCGCGCTGCGAGAAAGGGAGCGTGCCTCGGCCGCGGAGCTCCGGACGCTTGCCGATCAGTGGGAGTCCCTGGACGACGCGGCAGCGGAAGGCCTGCGGGGGATCGCAGGCCGGCTGGACAGCCAGGCGCAGGCCGCGGACCGGATGCTGGCGATGATCCCGGCATCTCTCGACGGGCCTGCCGACGACCTGATGCAGGGGATGCAGAGGCTGCTTGCCGATGCGACGGCACTCGATACGGAGCAGAGGGGCGTGGTGGCCGGGGTGACGCAGCGTCTCCTGCTGCGTGCCGACCGCGTGCGGCAGACCGCGGGGCCAGCCGTGTTCCAGCTGAGGGCCGCGGCGCAGGCGTGGCAGTACACCGCGCCGGACGCGGCCATGGCTCTTGCCAACGCGGCCAACGGGCTCGCGATGCTCCTGACCCGCCTCGACACCGAAGTGAGCGGGGCCATTGCCGGCGGCAAGCTGCTGAGCGCGGCCACCGCGCTGCAAGAGATCGAAGAAAGCGTCTCCGTGATCCTCGACGCGGTCAACGGCCAGGCCGCGCCGCCGTCAGCCGACGAGGGGTCCTACTAGCACAGCCCCGGCAAGTCCGGACGACCACTCGGACACTCATTCCCGTCACTACTGCTTCGCCACGCAGGTGCCGGGCGTCTCCAGAAGGCCCCAGATGCATCCGAGGCAGGGAGAGCAGACATAGGCCCCTTTGCAGACCTGGTCCGGTCCACAGTCCGAGTTGCCCCAGCACTGCCCCTGCGGGGCCGGGAAGCTGCACTGACCGACGGTGCCGAACTGCAGGCCCACGCAGGAGGTTCCCTGCGGGCAGCCCGCGTCGTTGCTGCAGCACGAGTCGTTGGGGTAGGAGCACCAGCCGGGCGGACCGGGCTCCTTGCCGCAGGGCCAGCCCGGAGAGCCGAAGCAGGCCATCTCGGGCGGGCAGTCGTCGTTGTTCAGGCACATCCCTCCCGGGGGGTCCAGAACGCACTGGCCAAAGGTCGCATCCGGGAAGTCGCCCGCTCCGGGAACCGGCTTGGCCGTGCACGAGCGTCCCTCTGCACACTCGGAGTCGTCCACGCAGCACTCCGCCTTGGGCGGGCCGCAGGCGCCCGGCTTCGCACCGGTGTCCTCACCCCCGCAGCCTGCGCCGGGGTAAGCGCCGTGACACACGAGGCCTGCCGCGCAGTCGCTGTTGGACCAGCACGAGCCCGGAGCCGGATCCGGCTGGCACGACATGCTCTCGATTCCCATGAGCCCTCTGCACTGGTAGCCGTCCGGGCAGTTCGCATCGCTGATGCAGCACCCGTTCTTGGCCGGAATGCAGCTGCCGTAGGGCACGCCGCCGGCCGTGCCGCAAGGCCAGGCGCCTGCATCCGCGCAGACCTGGTCGGGTCCGCAGTGGTCCGTGGTGAAGCACTTGTCGGCCAGTGCGGGGACGCACTGGCCGATCTCCACGGCCGGGTTGCCCGAGACCCCCGAGGGAGCGGTCGTGCAGATGTCGCCTGCCGCGCAGTCTGCGTCGCCGGTGCAGCACGCCTTGGGCAGCGGTGCGCACACACCGGGCTGCGACTCGCATCCGAGCTGGCACGGGCACAAGGCTGCGAACGCGCACCCCTCGCCGGCTTCGCAGTCTGCCGCGGTCCAGCACTCGATGCCCGTGAGTTTTGGCTGGCAGGTGCCGCCGCCGCTCGGAGCCAACGCGCACGCCTCGTCCGGACCGCACTCTGCGTTGGTCGCACAACAGGCCGGCATGTACGTGCAGGTGCCGGGAACGACCGAGCCCGCGACAGGGCACCACTGGCCCTTCTTGCAGGCCTTCGGCTTCTTCCCGCTCGAGAAGAGATCTCCGCAGACCGAAGCCGGCGCGCCCGAGCAAACTTCGTGCGAGCCGCAGTCTTCGTCGAACCAGCAGGCGCCGGGCGTGTTCACGGGTGCGACACAGAAGCCCTGGCGGCAGATGTAACTCCCACCGCACTCCTCGCTGGAGGTGCAGCAGACGGGAGGCGCGCACGCGGCAACGCACTCGTCGTAGGTGGGCAGGATGTCCGCACACGCCGCGCCGCAGTCGCAGCCCTGCACCAGCGAGCAGTCCGCACCGGTCCACATGTAGCCGAGCTCGTCCGTGCACGTCCCGAACATGCTCCCCGCGGGGATCGGGCACATGCCCCCGGGTCCGTTGGGCACGCACGTACCGAAGTCCAGGAAGCCGCCGTCTTCGCACGCGGCGGTCGCGGTCGCAACGTCGCAGGAGTAGCCCACCGGGCAGTCGGCGTCCTCGTAGCACCCGCCCGGCGGCAAGGGCAGCGAGCCGCTGCAGAATCCCTGGACGCAGGGGCTCTCGTCCGGGCACGGAGTGCCGCCCGGGCAGCAGTTGGAAGGAGGAAGCGGGAAGCAGTTCCCGATCTGGTTGTTGATGAAGACCCAGAAGCGGTCGGTGGTGGTCCAGTCCCCGAATGCGAAGAACATGTACTGCCCGATGACGTCCCCCGCGCCGCTGTTGCCGGGGCTGCCGTCATGCCACTCGGCCATGCGCCATCCCTCGCCAAAGGTCTGCGCGCAGAACGCGTTGACCTTGGCCAGCGAGGTCATCTCGCAGCCCTGCATGGGCTGGGTGAAGCCCACCTGGCCCGGGAACCAGGGGCTCTCTCCCGCGGGCGCCTCGGCCCCGGTGTGCTGGACGCACAGCACGGGCCGCGACTCGGTGCACGGGGTGTCCCCGTTGTACGGGTTGCACTGGCCGGTGGCGTCACCGCACGAGACGGAGAGCGTGCCGGCCTCCGAAGGGCCGGAAAGCTGGAACCACGTCAAGCCGCTGCCCCAACATGCGGGAGCGCCCGCGTCCCCGGCGTCTGCCGTGTCCGGCGGTGCCGTGTCCTCCGGTGCGGTCGTGTCCGCGGCGTCCGCTGTCGCGTCCGGCGCGTCCGGTGCGGCATCCGCGGCAGCATCCGCTGCGTCATCCTGGGCAGCGTCGGCGGCCATGTCGGGCGTGCCGACATCAAGCGCATCTGCGTTGGCTTCCGAGTCTGCCGCGGCATCGGGCATTGCGGTCTCGACCGCGTCGCCTGGAGCGCCGTCCGGCAGAGGAGCCATGACATCGTCCCGCCGCGCAGCGTCCGCGGGCGCATCGCTTCCGGCATCGAGCGCGGTGCCGCCAGTATCGGTTTCGTCACCCGCTGCGCCCCCTCCTGCGCAAGCAGAGACGACCGCCAGGAATGCCGCAACAACAGGAACGACTTTCGTACGCATGGGCTGGACCTCTCAGATCGGTGTCACCTGCCGGGCGTCGGACCATACTACCGGTGCGCGCAAACTACAAGAGGTGGAGGAAGAAGGGGTGTGATCGGCGCCGTGGCAGATAGGCAGGAGCCGCTCTGCTTCCGGGGCAGCCGGGGGGACTGCGGCTCAGAGCCGGTTCCCCCCGCTCCCCTCCACGCGGGCTCCTGCCACACGCTGGATCGCACCCAGGAAGAAGCGCGGCTTCGTGCTCGTGCGCAGAGCGAGAACCCCGTGCGCTCCCTGGAGCATGGGGCGCCGTCCGGCAGGGGAATCAGCCGTTGGCGCGACTTCGCCGCGCTTCGGCACGAGCGGCCTGCTTGACCGAGATGGTGAGGGTGAACTCCCCGACGGGCTCCTCTGAAAGCTTGTCCGGACAGGTTGCGGTGACCCGGACGGTGGCCTCCTCGCGCTGGCCCGACTGCGCGGCGCGGTCCACGAGCGCGGCCAGCGCGGCTGCGTCCTGGCAGGTGAACCGCACGTCCCCTTCGGCCCGCTTGAGGAAGCGGGCGTGGAACTCCTTGAAGATGAGGCTCAGGCCGCGAGCGCGGCCCCGGATGAGCTTCAGCGTGAGCAGGCCGGGTCCCAGCTCCGCTCCTGCGCACAGCGCGCCGAAGTACATGCAGTCAAGGTGGTTGCGCGTGCGCCGGCCGAACGGGATGCGGACGACGGTCCGCTGCTCCGAGATCTCTTCCACGCTCGGCCGTGCGTACGCCAGCATAGGAATCTTCACCGCGGCGATTGCCCGCAGCACCAGGGTGTCCCGCAACGCCTTGAAGCCCGTCATGATGCCTCCGTGTCCGCGTGTGTCCGCCTCCCGCCGGCTCCGGTGACCGCCGCGGGGTCAGAGCGTGACGATCCCGTCGCACCACGAGCAGTAGAACGGCTGCTGCTCAGCCGGAAGCTGCAGGCAGGCCTCGCACTCGAGGTCCTGGGTGCAGTCGGGCGGCCGAGCGAAACCCTCTTCCTGGCACAGCTGGCTGGGCGGCGCTTCCGCATTCCGGTCCAGCAGATCCCCCAACCAGTCGACGAACCGGGTTTCGTCGTGAGACTGCTTGCTGAAGAAGATCGAGTGCGGCGTCACGCAGTGCAGGTACCCCGGAGGGACGAAGTAGCGGAAGTTCGGGGCCTTCCCGGCCAGCGTGGCCAGGGATTCCGCCAGAGCTTCCGGCCAAGCGCCTTCGTCTCCTCCCATGAGCTTGTAGAACGCTGCCTGGTCCTGGTCGTGCGCGGTGGAGTAGAAGGCCAGGCGCTGCTCCGGATATGCCTTGGCGATCTCCTCGACCATGCGCTGGAAGGTCAGCTCTTCCTCCGGCGTGTCCACGAGGCCTGGAATCCAGTCCGGCAGGTTCTTGGCCACGCCCCAGGCCGCGATGCTGTCCAGCACGAACTGAGGCGTGGTGATCCCGCCCGCGGCGTCGACGAGGATGGTGACCTGGGCATCGGCGTAGTGCTTGGCCGCGTAGGCTCCGTGCAGCAGGGCTCCGTAGCCGCCGGCGCTGCAGCCCGACACGACCACCTGCGCCGCGTCGGCCGCGTTCTCATAGACCCATGAGAGCACCGCCTGGCCGTTGGCGAATCCGGTGTGGTGGAACACCAGCCCATCCGCGTATTCCTTCACCGCGCTGCCCCAGTGGATGTCGCCGGTGCAGTACGGGACGTGGACCAGGGTCCATTCGCGAAACGGGTTCTCCGGCTGCGCGGTGTCCAGCACGCCAGAGAAGGCTCCCTTTGCGAGGCCATCCTCGAACTCCTCGAGCGTCGGGGCCTTGGCCGACATCGTGGCGCTGGCCACCGCGCACGTCAGCGCGTTCCAGCACGCCCCGCCCCCCTCGAAGTCCACCAGCACCCGGTCAGTCGCCCCTTTCCTCACGAAGAAGCGGAACAGGTCCCCGCCCGAGCAGCCGGTCCCCTCGCTCCCTTCCACCGCAATCCACGGTTCGACCCGCGGGGGCAGGTCCGGAGCCGGGTCCCCGGCCACGTCCCCGTCCACGGGGGCCGGGGTCTCGACGCCCGCTGCATCTCCGGCGCCGTCCACTTCCCCGCTGCGGCCGTCACCGCCGCGGCTGCCTTCTGCCGAGCTGCAGGCCGCGGCCAGCGCCGCGAGTGCCAGGACACGGACCATCAGCAACCGCACCAGGCGGGCACCGGCCCACATCGGTCACCTCCGGTGCGCTAGGATAGCGCGGGATGCAGCCAGCGTCCAGCGTCGGACTGGTCCCGGGAGTCGCGTTACTCACTTACAGCTTCACCTACACGACCAACGGCAACTCCCTGACGATCTCGCAGACGTGTCCCGACCAGAACCAGGCGAGCCCCAGCTACGAGGCCACGGACACCACATTCACGTGGCTCAACGGCAAGTAGCTGACGGTCTTCACGAAGCAGTAGGGTCGAGTCGCCTGTGCCCCCGGGGCCTTGCCCTGAGCGCAGCGAAGGGGGGGGGCGTCGAACCGCCTGTGCCATGGGGTCGGGGAGGACCATGCCAGAGCCCCGCAGTCATTACAGAAGGCTGCCGTCCCGGACGGACTCCACCAGTCTGGCGAACGGAATCACCTCGATGCCGTCTCGGGTCATCATGGTCGGGCCGGACGGAGTCACGAGCAGCCGCCTCGAAAGACCGGCGAGGCCTGCGACCGCGCGCAGTCCCTTGCACCAGGACTCGTGGAACACGGGGCCGCTCTTGGCCTCGATGGCCGCAAACCGGTCGCCCTTGGCAACCAGGAAGTCCACTTCCGTGTCCCGGCTTCCGGCCGGAGCCCAGTAGTAGAGACTGTCCCCGAGGTTGCGGTAGTCCATGGCCGCCCTCACGTGCTGAGCCACGAGGCCCTCGAACAAGGCCCCGCGCTCCTCCGGATGTACGTCTCCGGTGAAACGTCTGGCCCCCCTCACGATGCCGGGGTCGGTCCAGTAGAGCTTGGGATGTCGGCGCTCCCGTACGCGCAGCCGTCCTTCGAACGCGGGAACCCGGAAGGTAAGCATCGTTTCGTCGAGGATGTCCAGGTATCCGGCGACCGTCGTGCGGGCAACTCCAGCATCGCGAGCGATGTTCGATACGTTGAGGCTCTGGCCGTGCAGCAGCGCTGCCAGCGGGAGGAAGCGAGCGAATCCCGGAAGATTCCTGACCAGGGCCTCTGCCTGGATCTCCTCCTTGAGATAGAGCTGCGTATACGCTGCCAGGCGCTCGGCCCGATTCTCCGCTCCCCAGACCAGCGGAACAGTCCCCCAGGTCAGCGCTGCCTCGATGTCGAAGTCCGGGCCCAGCTCGTCGGCAACAAAGGGATGCATCCGCTTCAAGAGTGCCCGGCCACCCAGCAGATTCACGCCGGCTCGACGGATCTTCCGCGCGCTTGACCCGCACAGAGCGAATCGCAACTGTCGCTCCTCCATGGCCCTGTGGACTTCGTTGAGCAGGTTCGGCAAGCGCTGGACTTCATCCACGACGACCCACGACCCGATGGGAGCCGCCCTCAACTCCGCGGCGAACAGCGCCGGCGCAGCGAGGAACCGCTGGTACAGGGCCTCGTCCAGGAGGTCGAACCACCTGGCATCCGGGAAGGACTGCCTGAGCCACGTGCTCTTTCCCGTGCCACGACAACCCCACAGGAAGAACGACTCGGTCGGTGCCGGGAGAAGCCTGGGATAGGCCATGCTGTTCTCCTCGTCGTCAATTTGCATGGATAATTGACGACGAGGTATACACTACTTCCCAGCCGCGGGCGTGTCAAGCCGGCGGGTCGGCGGGCCTTGGAGGGCGGGTCGGCGGGCCATGCCCGCCGCTACCAACGGAAGCGGAAGGGGTGATCGGGAGGCTATGGCCGAGGAACGGCCGAGGGGTCCTTGCGGATGTGCCCCCTCTCGCGATCATCACCTCCTTATCCGTTGGTAGCCCCGCCCCGGGGGCGGGGTCTTTGCCGTTCAAGGAGCCAAGAACCCGTTCTCCTTCAGAAGGTTCTTGTCGAATGTGAAGACCGCGCGGGAGCCGGCAGCGGCCGTCTGCTCGCAGATGAGATAGTCCGAGAAGTCGCCGCGGCCGTCTTCAAAAGCGTCGAGAGCGGCACGAACATGGTCCGCGGACGAGAACGCGACATTCGAAGCTCCGATGAGGCTTCGAAGCACATGGGCCAGCAACGGACGCCCCAGGCCGTATCTGCGGTCCAGGACCCACACGGTCTCGCACAGCACGATGTCCGAGATGTACACGGTCTCGCCTGAAGCAACGGCGTGGGCAACCAGCCGCCTGGCGCGGCGGCTCTGAGCCGGATCGTCGTTGGTCAGGAACCTGATGAGCACGTTCGTATCGATCGCGATCACGAGCGCCCCGTTCGCCGGCGGCCGGACCTGCGTGTCGCCTTCTCGAAAGAGTCCACGGCCTGCGAGAGCACCGCCTCGTTCATCTCGCGGACCTCCACCGATGCGTCTTTCGCTTCGACCATGCCGGCCAGGGAGGACAGGTCGATGGTCTTGCGGTGCATCTCGGCCACTCCGTCCGTCCGGAGCCGGAACTGGGGAGGAGGTCAGGATCTGCCGTACCAGTCCCCTGGCTCAGACCCCTGGTCAGTCCGAGTAGCAGTAGGTGGCGAGGGTGAAGTCGAGGGTGACCGCGGCGGTCCACTGGAAGCTGATCAGGCACCACGGGGCTGACACGCGCATGCCATCCCGGCGGGCCTGGAAGTAGTCGTCGCATAGCGTGCTGGCGCCGGGCCGCTCGGCCAGGTGTTTGAGCACGTCGGGAGCACACTTGGCAGGGTCCCGGCCCGCGACCTTGGCCCAGTTCGTTCGGGTCCATCCCCACCCCGGAAACTGCGCGGCCTCCTCGGGGGGCAGTTCCGCCACCGCACAGGTCACCGCGACCTTGTCCGGCTCCGTGAAGCCTGGAGTGCCCCTCCGGCCCGTGGTTTCCAGCACCTGCCATTGGAGCATGTTGCTGCCCCGACAATCCACAAACGCTTCTGCCCGGTGGGCCTCGGTGCCCCGGAACTCATGGCGCTCGATGTGCCAGGGCTCGGGCGCAGGAGAGCCGCACGACAGCAGCCCCACCGTGAAGCCCACGACCAGCCACCTGTTCCGCGACGTCCCCATGCCCCAACTATCCCGGAGAGCGGGCGCGAGTTCAAGCGGATTCTTGCCTTGCCCCGACGCCAGCTCTCCGGGAGGCAAGCCGGGCGGGTCGGCGGGCCTTGGAGGGCGGGTCGGCGGGCCATGCCCGCCGCTACCGGGGGCATTTCTGAACCGAGTTGGGGTCCCTCCCTCCCTCCAGGGCGGGCAGGGCCGAGTGCGTGGGCAGAGCGTCGGGTCGGTCGGGATGACGGGTGCCGAGTGCTAGGGCACAACACTTTTTGTGTCCGAAACCGCGGGGCAACCCCGCCGCTTCCCCCATTGGAGCCCGAGAGCTACCCCTTCGACATGGCCGACATCAAGGGCCAGGACTTTGCCAAGGAAGCCATCCCCGTCACCACGTCCTTCACCGCCTCGACCCCTTCGTCGGTCTCCTCCTTGAGGAGCCGCTTGCCCACGGCACCCCTCACCCCGGCTAAGCAACAACCTGGGCTACAGTTCCTCCGGCTCGGCGTGGAGCGTCCGGAACACGTGCGTCCTGGCTCCCAGGTCCTTCGGCTCGATCAGGATCGTGGTCGGCTCAGGCACGGCGGGTGGCCATCGCTTCCCTACGTCCCGGAGGATCTCCTGCATGTAGTCGACAGAATAGTGATGTTTGAAAGCCTCCTCCCCTTCTCCAGGGGCGTTGTCCAGGATGACCATGTAACATCTGAGGCCGTGCACCTGACGACGGGGAGCCAGACTCAGAACGGCCCTGTGGAACACCATCAGCTTGGCGAGGTCTCGGCGGATGCCTGCCGGTGGCGTGTGCTTCATAGTACTGCCCGTCACTTTCAGTTCGGTGACAATGGCAATCCGGCTCAACAGGGAGACAGCATCCTTGACCTCTTCGCATCGGGCTTCCTCATGGCGAGCATCGATAGCGGGCTCCCACGAGACGGCGAGATCGGGGAACAACTCGTGGCCAACGTCGAGTCCGGCGTCAGGGTCCTCGGCCCCCGGGGTGTGGCCGCGGAACAGTTGATCTTTCCCAAGATGAAGCTCCCGATAAACACGGGCGAGCCCGAACTCCTGGATCACTGACGAGGCGTACCAAGCCTGAAACGATCTTTCATTGGCCCGTAAGGCTCCGCAGCTTCGCCCGAAGTTCGCTACTGCGATCTCGAAGCGGCGGCACAGAGCGTCCAACCTTCCGGCAACCTCCGGGTCTTCCTTCCCGTGTCCCGACTCCTTGGCCGCCTTGTTGTCGTACCTGGTCTCGTCGTCACGCATGTCGTCCCCCATGGCATTCCCTGTTCTCCAGGAACCTGCGTTGAGGATAGCACCACGGACGGCCACAGGGGAAGCACCGGGGTAACGTGCGTCCGCGGCTTGCCTTTCGGGAAGATCTTCCGAAAGGCCAATGAAGTGCAAGACGCGTTGACCATGGCCCCGTTGCACCGATGCTGTCCCAGAATGCCAGGAAGCCACGACAGGCGTCAGAAGGGGCCGAGGCGGGGTCAGCCTGCCCGCGGGAGGATGTCTGACGCTCGTCGTGCAAAGTGGTCATGCTGGGGGATGCGACTTCCATGTTGGGCCCCTCTCCGGTCCCGACTCAATCTCGCCTGCGCCTCTGCCCCGCCGAGCCTGCCACATCGCCGTCAGAATCCCGCCCATGCGTCAGACCGTGCGGTTACTTCCCTCCCGACCTGTTCATCATAGCGCACTGCAAGCCAGGAGACTCTCACTACCGCGCTTCCAGAACTACCGGGGCAAGACAAGGTTGCACGCGCACGCGTCTGACTTCATAGCCTGACTGCGGAGCTTCGGCGGCAAAACGTGCTTGTCTCGGTGTGGAACGGACTGTAAGATCGAACGGGCAGGGAGGGGGGGATGCAAGTGGATCGCCGGTTCTTGGATGAGCTTGTGCGGAGGATCCGGGAAGTAGCGGATCCT
>Ga0233425_10001964_pt1 | contig 42937 bp, 47 predicted proteins | sample Watercolumn_Towu_2_FD_181712 | JGI IMG/M metagenome (GOLD analysis project Ga0233425, IMG submission 181712) | Freshwater microbial communities from Lake Towuti, South Sulawesi, Indonesia - Watercolumn_Towuti2014_140_MG | ecosystem: Environmental > Aquatic > Freshwater > Lake | place...
GAGCATAAGGGATTCCCATCTCCCGCTCCATTCTGCTTCGCCATACAGCAGTATGACCGAGGTATGGCTTCGCAGGAATAGTTTCTTCGAAGCCCTACCGGCGTTTGAGAGTTGAGGGGCGAAGAAGAACATTTCTAGCAAAATTACCATCAGGAGGACTCAGATGCCCACCACAGTCGACGCTATCAATGAAAAAGTCAAAAGAGAGAGCGCCTTTGTAGGGAAGCTTGTCGAAGAGATGGAGAAAGTTATAGTCGGACAGAGGTATCTGCTCGAGCGCCTGATCGTCGGGCTGCTGGCGAACGGCCATATACTTATCGAGGGCGTGCCGGGGCTGGCGAAGACCATGGCGGTCAAGACGCTGGCGCAGGCCATAAATACGAAGTTCCAGCGCCTCCAGTTCACTCCCGACCTTTTGCCGGCCGATCTTATCGGCACCCTCATATACAATCCCAAGTCGAGCGAATTCACGGTAAAGAAGGGGCCCATATTCGCCAATATAATCCTCGCGGACGAAATTAACCGCGCGCCCGCGAAGGTCCAGAGCGCCCTTCTCGAGGCGATGCAGGAGCGCCAGGTCACGATAGGCGAGACCACATTCAAGCTCGACGACCCGTTCCTGGTTCTGGCAACGCAGAACCCGATAGAGCACGAGGGCACCTATCCTCTTCCGGAAGCCCAGGTCGACAGGTTCATGTTGAAGCTGAAAGTCGAATATCCGTCCAAGGAAGAGGAGTACAAGATAATGAAGCGTATGGCCATGACGGACAAGAAGATATCGGTCGCTCACGTGATCGGGCCGGAGGATATCGTAAAGGCCCGCAAGGTGGTCGACGAGATATATATGGACGAGAGGATCGAGCGCTATATCGTGGACGTCATATTCGCCACGCGCGATCCGAAAAGCTACCGCATGGCGGACCTCGCTCCGCTCATCCAGTACGGAGCTTCCCCCAGGGCGAGCATATTTCTCTCGGTAGCCGCTAAGGCATACGCGTTCCTGCAGGGCAGAGGGTATGTGGTTCCTCAGGACGTCAAGACGATAGGCCAGGACGTCCTGCGCCACCGCGTAATAGTCAGCTACGAAGCGGAGGCCGAGGACAGGACTTCGGAGGACATCGTCAAAAAGATCTTCGAAGAAGTTAAGGTGCCGTAGGTGATAATGACAAATGTCAAAACCCAAATGACAAATCGGAATTTCAGATTTTGAATTGCCATTTGCGCTTTGTAATTTGTCATCCCTGTTTTTCCTGAGGAAAGATGCTTCCCAAAGAGATCATCTCCAAGATACGCCGCATCCACATCACGACCTCACGGCTGGTCACCGACTTCCTTTCAGGGCAGTACGAGAGCGTCTTCAAGGGCCGTGGCATGGAGTTCGACGAGGTACGTGAATACCAGCCCGGCGACGAGATACGGACTATCGACTGGAACGTAACGGCCAGGACGGGGCGGCCGTTCGTAAAGAAGTACATCGAAGAGCGCCAGCTGACCGTAATGATACTGCTCGACGCCTCGGCGTCATCCTACTTCGGTTCCGTCAAGCGCCTAAAGAGCGAGCTGGCCGCCGAGATATCCGCGGTGCTCGCGTACGCGGCCATAAAGAATAACGACCGCGTGGGCCTCATAATATTCACCGACCGCATAGAGAAGTTCATTCCCCCCAGGAAAGGGCCGCAGCACGTCCTGCGCGTTATCCGCGAAGCCCTCTATTTTAAGCCCAAAGGGAAAGGCACCGACATCGAGGGGGCGCTGCGTTATCTTGATAATGTCACCAACCGCAGGGCCGTGACCTTCATAATTTCGGACTTCTTTTCCAAGGGTTTCAAGAAACCGCTCTCCATAGCGAACAAGAGGCACGACTGCGTGGCCGTTACGCTTACCGACCCGCGGGAAATGGACATGCCGAACGCCGGACTGGTCGAGCTTTCCGACGCCGAGACGGGGAGATTCTTCATGGTCGATACCGCGAGCCCCAAGGTAAGGAGGACTTTCTCCGAGAAGGCCAGGGCGCTGGTGGCCGAGCGGACCAGGGCGTTCGGGTCCATAGGAGTCGACCACATAGATATCCATACCGACAAGCCGTATCTCGACGAGCTCATAAAGTTTTTCAGCGCCAGGCGCCGAAGGTATGTGAGGAGCTGATGGATAAGCGAACCGCTCTCAATATAGCGCTGCTCTGGGCCGCCGTCTACTGCGCGGCGGCGCTCGTACCGGTTTCGGATGCTTTCGGCGGAGACGCCGTAAGCCTGAAAGCATACGTCGACCGCAAGAGCGTACTGATCGGCGACAGGGTACAGTTTAACGTCGAGGTCAGGGCGCCTAAAGGCACGAAAGTCCGGTTCCCGCGCTTCGATGACTACAAGATGGGGGATTTTGAGATAAAAGACAGCGGCGAGCGCGTGCGGAACCTTCTGTTCGGAGACAAGCTTTACCGGCGCTGGTATTCGCTCGCCGTCTATTCGGTAGGCAAGGCTGCGATACCACAGTTTGAGGTGATGTTCAGGAAAAATGGCGCCAAGGAGTGGTCGTCGCAAAAGACCGCGGCGATCGATATAAAAGTGCTCAGCGTCCTGCCGGCGGGAAAGGAGCCCGCGGACATAAGGGGCATAAAAGGCCCTCTTATGTTCAGGAACGTCTATTGGGGTATAGTGTCCCTCGGGACGGCGCTCTTTTTACTCGTGGCCGTCGCTTTCATATTCTACAAGAAGCTTAAGCAGTATGCGCCGGTAAGACTGCCCCACGAAACCGCTCTCGAGGAGCTGGAGTCGATAAAAGCCGCGTATCTCCAGGGAGGGGGCGTAAAAGAGTATTACGTCGGCGTCTCCGACTGCATAAGGCGTTATGTGGAGAGGGCTTTCAAGCTCAAGGCCCCAGAGATGACTACCGAAGAGTTCCTGAACTCCCTGCACAACTCCTCGGCGCTTACCATGCCGCAGAAAGACCTTATGAGGGGGTTCATGAACGCCTGCGACATGGTGAAGTTCGCCAAATACGCCCCTACGAGCGTCGAGGCGGAGTCGTTATATTTTACCGCGAAGACGTTCGTGGTGGAGACGAGTCAGGGCGCATCGAACCCGGCCTCCGGTGGAGGCACCGCGCCGTCCGGTCCGGGGGGAGGGGCATAATCATGTTCGCATTCAAGGATCCATGGGCATTCCCTCTCCTGATACTGGTGCCGATCCTCCTGTTCCTGGTTCTGCGCCAGAAGTCCAAACCGAGCTTCACCTTTTCTTCGGAAGAACTGGTAAAAGACCTTAAACCCACGATGAGGGCCAGGCTCGGGAAGTTTATAATATTTTTCAGGGCCGCGGCTATAGCGCTGATATTCTTCGCTCTGGCAAGGCCCCAGTCCGTACTGGAGGGCATGAAGACGGTCTCGGAGGGTGTGGATATAGTCCTCACCATAGATACGTCCACAAGCATGCTCGCGGAAGACTTCAGGATAGGGTCCGGGCGCATAAACCGTTTCGACGTCGTAAAGGACGTGGTTAAGGAATTTATACAAAAGCGCAAGGACGACAGGATAGCCCTGGTAGCGTTCGCCGCGCGCGCCTACACGGCGTGCCCGCTCTCGACGGACTACTCCTGGCTTAACGAGAACCTCGACAGGATAAAGGTCGGAATGATCGAGGACGCCACTGCGATAGGCTCGGCCATAGCCAGTTCGGTCAACAGGCTGCGTACCTCTAAGACAAAGAGCAGGGTGGTCATACTTCTCACCGACGGCGTCTCCAACGCCGGCACGATATCGCCGCTGGTCGCGGCCGAGGCGGCTAGGGCGCTCAAGATAAAGATCTATACCATAGGGGTGGGCTCCAAAGGGCTTGTCCCGTATCCTCTGAAGGACCAGTACGGCCGCACCGTATATAAGAATATACCGATCGAGATAGACGAGGACATCCTGAAGAAGATAGCCGATATGACCGGGGCGAAGTATTACCGCGCGACCGACACCGAGACGCTCCGCAGGATATACGAAGATATCAACCGGCTCGAGAAATCTAACATAGAACATTTCGGATATACGGAATACAGCGAGCTATTCTTTTACTTCCTGATCCCGGCGCTGGTAATACTGGGCCTCGAGATACTGCTGGCAAATACAGTATTCATGAGGGTGCCGTAGCCATGTACTTCGCAAATCAAAATTATCTTCCGTGGATATATGCGGCGTCGGCCGTCCTGTGCGTCTTTTACGCCCTCGCCCTTATGAGGCGGAGGACCCTGATGGAACGCTTCAGCGCGAGGGCCCTGGTCGGAAACATAGCCGCCACCGCGAGCACCGCCCGCAAGATATTGCGCATGGCCATGGTAGGCGTCGCGTTCATACTGTGCATGATAGCCCTGGCGCGCCCGCAGTGGGGTTTTATATGGGAAGAGACAAAGCGGACCGGCATAGACATGCTGATCGCGGTGGATGTGTCGAAGAGCATGCTGGCCACCGACGTGAAGCCGAACCGCCTGGAGCGGTCAAAGTTCGCCATAAAGGACCTGGTAAAGAAGCTTAACGGCGACAGGATAGGATTGATAGCTTTTGCCGGGACGGCGTTTTTGCAATGCCCGATGACGATAGATTATAACGGGTTCCTGCTCACCCTGGACGACCTTACGACCTCCACGATACCGCGCGGAGGGACGGCCATAGCCAGCGCGATACGCGAGGCCATGGGCCTTTTCAAGGGCCCGGAGATGAAGTACAAAGTCCTCGTTATAATCACCGACGGAGAGGATCTCGAGGGTGACGCGCTCGCGGCGGCTAAGCAGGCCGCGTCCATGGGTATGAGGATATATTGCGTGGGCGTAGGGTCGGCCGAAGGGGATCTTATACCCGCGATAGGCGAGGGAGGCCAGCGCGGATACCTGGCTGACCGCAGCGGCCAGGTCGTAAAGACGAGACTGAACGAGGATATACTCAAAAAGATAGCCCTGTCCACCGGCGGAAGTTACGTCCATGCCACTCAGGCCGAGTTCGGGCTCGTACTCCTTTACGACCAGAGCATATCGAAGCTCGAGAAGAGGGATATGGAAGCCAAGATGCGGCGCCACTACCACGAGCGATTCCAGTATTTTCTTGTCATCGCCCTGATCCTGCTTCTGCTGGAGCCGATCATGCCGGAAAGGAAGGCGGCCAGATGAGGAGGATGGCGTCTTTGCTCATATTTGTCCTCGCCCTGCTGTCGGCCGCCGGCGCGTCCGCCGTTCCGCCATCGCAAAAAGAGGATGTGAAAAAAGGAAATGTATTATATAATGCTTCGAATTACGCCGCCGCGGCAAAGGCCTACGATAAGGCGCTCTCCGCCGGCCCCGGCACCGGAATACCGAATTTCAACTTGGGCGCGGCCAGGTACAGGGAGGGTTCCTACGCAAAGGCCATAGATTCGTTCAACAAATCCATAGCCTCGGGCGACGAGTCGATAGTCTCCATGGCCGATTACAACATCGGCAATTCAAATTACCGGCTCGGATCCAAGATAACGTCCACCGAAAAGAAAGAGCTGGAGAAGACGAAGGAATATTACGAAACCGCGCTTAAGTTCTATAAGCGCGCGATGGACCTGGACCCAAAGGACCGGGACGCGAAATTTAATTACGAGTTCGTATCGAAAAAATTAAGCGACCTCAAAGAGACGTTCAATTTCAAAAAAGAGGACGATAAGAAAGACGAGAATAAAGACCGGAAACAGGATAAACAGAAAGACCGGCAGCAGGACAAGCAGCAGCAAGATCAGCAGCAGAAAGATCAGCAGCAGCAGAAAGACCAGCAGCAACAGGATAAGCAGCAGCAGGGCCAACAGCAGAAGGACCAGCAACAGCAGCAGAAAGATCAGCAGCAGGACCAGCAGTCGGGCGGCGGTCAGCAGGACCAGAAGCAGCAGGGCGGCGACAAACAGGACCAGCAGTCGGGCGGCGGAGAGCAGTCCAATGACGAGCAGCAGAAGGAAGAGGACAAAGACCGGCAGAAGTCCGGTGAGCAGGATAGGAACCAGGGCGGTCAGGGTCAGGAAGACCGGGAGGGCGGTCAGGATAAACAGGAAGAGCAGAAAGATCAGCAGCAGAAGGATCGGAACGACAAGGAAAAACAGGATAAGCCTGCCGGCGGCCGCGGCGAAGGAGAAGAGGATAAGCCCGAAGAGAAGAAAGGCGAAGAGAATAAGGCCGGCGGAGGCAAGCAGGAGGAGAAAGACCGGCAGAGTGGCGGGCAGGATAAGCAGGAAGCCGGAGAAGGCGCGGAGGGAAAAGAGGATCGGCCCCAGCCGGAACCGGAGCCTCAGGGACAGGAGGAGGCCGACGCCGGAGAAGGGGCCGGTGAGGGCGGCGAAGAGAAGGCGGCGCAGCCGAAGGATGGCGGACTCGCGGCATATCAGAATCCCGGGCAGGACCCGAACGCGCTCGCCATGGAGATGACGGAGCAGGAAGCAAAGATGCTGCTGGAAGGCTATAAGGGCGAGGAAGCGACCGGCAAGGTTATCAAGATGAGGCGCAAGTCCATAGACATGCCTGAACCGGCGAAGGATTGGTAATAAAATGTCAAGACGCATACTTGTATCGTTGCTGATCATAACGGCCGTCTTCGCGGCGATCTCCGGTTATGCCGCAGCCGCCGACAAGAAGTTCGAGGTCAACATCGACAAGAACAGGGTGGCGATCGGCGAAAAGGCCCAGTTGGGCATATCTTTTTACGGTACCCAGACAATGCCCGCTCCCGATATCAGCAATATAGACGGCCTCGAAGTCCGCTATATAGGCCCGTCCACGATGATGACCGTTCTTAACGGGCAGATATCGACCTCGGTCACCCACCTCTATTCGGTGCAGCCTCTGAAGATAGGCAAGTTCCAGATAGGACCGTTCGCTTTTAAGTATAAGTCCGATTCGTATACTTCAAATATGGTACTTCTGGAGGTTTCCGAAAGTCAGCCGATCGGGCCACCCGTCTCCTCACAGCCGGTCGCTTTGAGAACGTCGGAAGAGCTCAACCTCGGCGACAGGATGTTCCTCGTCCTTTCCGTAGAAAAGACCGTGGCCTTCGTTAACGAGCTTATACCGGTAACGGTGAAGCTTTATGTCAATAGACTTAATGTCAGCGATATACAGCTGCCGACCTTCGAGCAGGAAAATTTTTCAAAAGTTGAATTCAAGGAGCCGAAACAATACCGCGAGCGCCTTAACGGGCTGCTCTACGATGTCCTGGAATTCAGGACGAGCATATTCGGCACGAAGCCCGGCGACTACCGCCTCGGCCCTGCCGAAATTAAATGTAACGTCATGATCAGGAAGTCGATGCCGCGCAGCGCTTCCATGGCCGACGATTTCTTCGGCGATGACCCGTACAGGAACCCTTTCGCGGACGATTTTTTCACCCGCTTCGAAAGACATCCGATGGCCCTTAAGTCGAAAGACGTGCAGCTCGGCATTCAGCCGGTGCCGGCTGCCGGCAGGCCGGCGGACTACACGGGCGCCGTCGGGGATTACCAGTTCATATATACGGCCAGCCCCACCAAGCTTAAGGTGGGCGATCCCGTTACCCTGAAGATGGATATTAACGGCACCGGCAACTTTAATACGGTGCTTATGCCCAGACTGGACGACACCGGGGGGTTCAAAGTATATGAAGCGCAGGTCAAGACCGAGGAGAACCGGAAATCCTTTACCCAGGTCCTGATACCCGAGACCGATACGGCCACCCAGCTTCCTAAAGCCGTCTTCAGCTATTTCGACCCGAACGCGCGCCAGTTCAAGACCATAGACCAGGGACCGATAGCCATAAAAGTAGAAAAGGCGAAAGAAGAGGCGCCTTCCCAGGTCATCGGGCCCGTCCCTGCCGCCGCCGGGCCTGGCCAGAAGTCGGACGACCTGGGCAGGGACATAATATTCATAAAAGAGTCTCCGGGGCGGTGGCGCGCCAAGGGCGACGCTTTCTATAAAAGCAAAGCCATGCCCGTCCTGTTCATCCTGCCGGCCATACTTCTTATCGCGTTGTACATATATCAAGGCAGACAGAACAGGATGAGAAGCGATTCGGTATACGCCGGAAGGATCGCCTCGTTCAAGGCGTCGAGGCGCGAGATGAAGGGGCTGAAGCATAAGCTGAAGACGGGGGATCCAAAGGTCTTTTATGAAGCGATATTCACGGCCCTGCAGGATTATCTCGGTTACAGGCTCGGCATGCCGTCGCACGGCATAACCTACGATGTCGCCAGCGGCGCGCTGGACTCGAAGGGCGTCGATACGCGTATACTGGACAAGGTGCGCAGACTGTTCACGATATGCGACGAGGCGAGGTTCGCATTTCTCAAGCCGGACAACTCTAGGATGCGCGATGACCTTAAGGAGCTGAAAGAAGTGGTAAAATATTTCGAGCGCAGGAAGATATGAAAAAATATTTGAAGACAGGCGTCGTCGTGATATTGTTCGCGGCCTGGCCGGCCATTCTGGCCGTGTCCGCAGCGCCGGAGAGCGGCCCGGCAAGTTCAGGGTCTTCCGGCCCGGCGCAGGTACAGGCGGAGTCCGCCGCGCAGGACCCCAACCAGCTTTTTTACACCGGCAGCCATTATTATCAGAAGCAGGACTACGTGAATGCTGTCGAGCAGTATGTGAAGCTGCTTGACATGGGCCTGGAGTCCAGCGCCCTGTACTATAATATAGGTAACGGGTTCCTGAAGCTGGGCAAGATAGGCTACGCCATCCTGTGTTACGAAAAGGCGAAACGCCTTACGCCTCATGACAGCGATCTCAAGTCGAACCTGGCGTACGCCCATTCGCTCATCGGCGAAGCCGTAGACGAAACCCCCGATAAAAATATCGTAATAAGAATGGTCGGCAAGGTGTACTCGGACCTCAGCCTCGGATCCATAGCGGTAATAACCCTGGCCTCGTACCTGATACTCTGCCTGGTCATGGCGATTTTTATAATCAACCCGATCATCGGCCGTAAGTTCGGCCTGGCGGCCGTTTTGCTTTGGGCGATATTTATCACCAATACGCTCGCATTTTGTGTCAGGTATTACGGGGAAGTGCTTATAAAACACGGAGTTATCGTGAAGAAGGGCGTGGAGGCCAAATACGAGCCTATAGACAAATCCACCACATTCTACCAGCTCAAAGAAGGAAACGAGGTCAGGATATTGAAGACAAAAGAGGGGTGGCGGCAGATAAGGCGGTTCGACGGCAAGACCGGATGGATAAAAAAGGACGCCGCAGAGGAGATATAATCTTTAGATCTTGCCCCGCAGCCAGAAGGCCATACCCGTGAGGGTGTGGATGAATGGCCTTCGGGCGGGATTCCGCTCCATGGCAGAGATCGGGATCCCGCGTTAAAAGATGCCATGTCCGTAAGGCCATGGAGCTTCACAGATAAATTCAGTATAAAAATATTTAAAAAATTCTTGACAGAAAGCATTTTTTTGCTATAATGGGTCGACTTAAAATTATTAAGTGTAAATAATTGGTACATAAATATATAAAGAGTGCCGCGCCACAACTCTGAGAAAGAGTTTTTTGTCTTTTAATGCCATTCAGTTCATGGTGGCAGTTCCGGCGGTGCGTGAATATATTGGCTGCCGTCAATGTACATACCAAGGAGTAGGCGCCTAACCGCGTAAAGGCTAGGTAGGCTGCAGTAGCTCAGTCGGTAGAGCACGTCCTTGGTAAGGACGAGGTCATCGGTTCAATCCCGATCTGCAGCTCCAGAAATAGAACGGCATTTTAACTAAAATACCGGAGGTTTTATGGCAAAGGAAGCGTTTGTCAGGAGCAAGCCCCACGTAAACATAGGCACGATAGGCCACATCGACCACGGCAAGACCACATTGACCGCCTCCATCCTGGCCACCCTCGCCGCCAAAGGCAAGGCCACGGTGAAGAGCTACGCGGATATCGCCAAGGGCGGCACCGTCCGCGATGAGACCAAGACGGTAACGATCGCGGTCGCGCACGTCGAATACGAGACGGACAAGCGCCACTACGCGCACATCGACTGCCCCGGACACGCCGACTACATCAAGAACATGATCACCGGCGCCGCCCAGATGGACGGGGCCATACTCGTAGTATCGGCCGTTGACGGCCCGATGCCGCAGACCAGGGAGCACATCCTCCTGGCCCGCCAGGTCAACGTGCCATCGATAGTCGTCTTCCTGAACAAGGTTGACCTCGTCGAGGATAAAGAGCTCGTAGACCTCGTAGAGCTCGAAGTCAGGGAGCTTCTGACCAAGTACAACTTCCCCGGCGACAAGACCCCCGTGATAAGAGGCAGCGCCCTCAAGGCGATGGCCAACCCCAACGACGACGCATCCACCAAGTCCATCATGGAGCTCATGAACGCCTGCGACACCTTCATACCGGAGCCCAAGAGGGATATCGATAAGCCGTTCCTCATGCCCATAGAAGACGTATTCTCGATCACGGGCCGCGGCACGGTAGGCACGGGCCGCGTCGAGAGGGGTGTGGTGAAGGTCGGCGAAGAGGTGGAGATAGTCGGCATAAAGCCCACGAAGAAGTCCGTAGTGACCGGCGTCGAGATGTTCCGCAAGCTTCTCGATTCGGGGCAGGCCGGAGACAACATCGGCGTACTGCTCAGGGGCATAGAGAAGACCGACCTCGAGAGGGGCCAGGTCCTCGCAAAGCCCGGCAGCATCACGCCGCATACCAAGTTCAAATCCGAAGTGTACATATTGTCGAAAGAGGAAGGCGGCAGGCACACGCCGTTCTTCAACGGTTACCGTCCTCAGTTCTACTTCAGGACTACGGACGTGACCGGGGTCGTAACGCTGGCGAAGGGCGTTGAGATGGTGATGCCCGGAGACAACGTGACGTTCGAGGTCCAGCTGATAACCCCCATAGCTATGGAGAAGGAATTGCGCTTCGCCATACGCGAAGGCGGTCATACGGTGGGCGCCGGCGTCGTAACCGAAGTGATAGAGTAATATGCAAGAGTTTTTTATATTCGAATGCACAGTCTGCAAGAATAAAAATTATACTTCACTGAAGAATAAGAAGCAGAATCCGGACAAGCTCGAGCGGAGCAAATTCTGCAAGACTTGCAAAAAACATACATCGCATAAGGAGACGAAATAACCCTCCCCGATATTCCGCGGGAGGTATACTTGGCAGAGCTGAGTATAAAGCACGTAGGCCGTACGGTAACAGTCTTCATTATCCTGCCGGGGTAGAAGTCAGGAGGTCGTGGAGAGGCCAGTAGCTCCAATTGGTAGAGCGGCGGTCTCCAAAACCGCGTGTTGGGGGTTCGAGTCCCTCCTGGCCTGCCACTCATGTTGTACCGGTGAGTGGCGCCAATCGCGCCCAGTCCTGAAAAAGCGGCACTAAACCGCTAGGTAAAGGACCTGGGGATCGGTAATAGATCCTGCGAGTGAGACTGGAGTGCTGCGGTAAATAGCCTGGGTAATACGAGCGACAGATCCGGGTAGTGGATGTTTGTCGCCATAACCGGCATAAGGGTCATATTCACTAAAAATGGCAAACAAGTTCACAAATTTCTTTAAAGATATAAAGATAGAGATGTCCAAGGTATCCTGGCCGTCCAAAGACGAGCTCATAGGATCTACCATTGTGGTTATCGTGTCGTTGACTATACTCTCGGCCTTCATAGGCGTATGCGATGTCATACTGTCGAAGATAGTCAACATAATAATGACGACGCTTTAGGGGCCCTGAGCTTAATGGCAAAGCACTGGTACGTTATACATACGCAGACGGGATACGAGGACAGGGTAAAGAAGTCCTTAGACAGCAAGGTGAAGGCAGGGCTGGCCAAAGACGCCATATCGCAGGTGCTCGTTCCGATAGAGCAGGTCTCGGAGATAAAGGCGGGTAAAAAGAGAATATCGCAGAGAAAGTTCTTTCCGGGATACATTCTGGTAGAGATGGAGCTGACCGACGAATCCTGGTATCTGATAAAAAGCATCACGGGCGTCACGGGTTTCGTAGGGGCAGGGTCTAGGCCTCTCCCGCTCAAGCCCGACGAAATAGACATGATACTGAGGCAGGCGAAAGAGGCCAAAGAGAAGCCTACCCCAAAGATAGTTTTTGATAAGGGCGAGAATATACGGGTTAACGACGGGCCGTTCACAAATTTTAACGGCACTATCGAGGAAGTCAACCTCGCCAAGGGCAAGATAAAGGTGATGATATCCATATTCGGAAGGGCGACGCCGGTTGAGCTTGAGACCTGGCAGGTAGAAAAGGTATAACATGGCAAAAAAAATAAAAGCGGTAATAAAGCTGTATTGTCCGGCCGGAAGCGCGAATCCGGCGCCGCCGGTGGGTCCGGCGCTCGGCCAGCACGGTCTGAACATCATGGAATTCTGCAAGCAGTTCAACTCCAAGACTCAGGGGCAGGATGGCATGACCCTGCCGGTGGTCATAACGGCGTACGAAGACAGGACCTTCACTTTTATAATCAAGAGCCCGCCATCATCGGTATTGTTAAAGAGGGCTTGCGGCGTGGCAAAGGCGAGCGGCGTGCCTAACAAGGAAAAGGTAGGCAAGGTCACGCTGGAGCAGGTCAAAGAGATCGCCAGGATCAAGCTCAAAGACCTGAATACCGAAGACATCGAGCAGGCCATAGAGATCGTTAAGGGTACGGCCAGGAGTATGGGAATAGACGTAGAGTAACGGTAGTCCATCCCTCGCCATAGGCTCGGGATGGTCGGACATTTCAAGAGAAATGCCCAGGCCCAGAGTTAAACCGCTGCGGCCGCACCTTTAGGTGCAGACCCATATAATATAGGTAAGGCAAGCAGAGAAGAAGGTATACAGTGAAGAAGCTCACTAAAAGATTGAAGACGGTCCAGACTCTTTTTGATGTAACCAAGTCCTACAATTTAAAAGACGCCATCTCTATCCTGAAGAGGGCGCCCAAGCTTAAATTCGATGAGACGGTGGAGATATCCGCCAAGCTGACCGTCGATCCTAAGCAGAGTCAGAGCGCCTCCATACGCGGTACCGTGACTTTGCCGAACGGAACCGGGAAGAAGGTGCGCGTGGTGGTATTCTGCAAGGGCGAAGAAGAGAGAAGGGCCAAAGACGCAGGCGCGGATTTCGTGGGGGGAGACGATCTTATAGCGAAGGTTCAGGGCGGATGGTCTGATTTCGACGTAGCGATAGCGACTCCGGAGATGATGAGGGATATGGCTAAGCTCGGAAAGATCCTTGGGCCGAGGGGCCTGATGCCAAACCCGAAGTCGGGAACAGTTACTATGGATACCGCAAGGGCGGTCAAAGAGACGAAGGCCGGAAAGATAGAATTCAAGATGGACAAGCAGGCCGGCATACACGCCCCGCTCGGAAAGATGTCATTTACCGAAGACGCGCTTTATGCCAACGCGCTTTCGCTGATCGACGCCGTGTTGAACGCCGGTCCGCAGGGCGGGCTTAGGGGGCAGCATATAAAGTCCCTTTACATTTCGACCACAATGGGGCCGGGGCTCAAGCTCGACCTCGCTGAATTCAGGAAATAATACGATGGCCAAACAGGAAAAGTTCGCTAAGCTTTGTAAAGAGAAGATGGTCGACGAGATAGTCGACCGCATAAACAAGCACCCCAATTTTATCATAACGACCTACATGGGTTCGAGCGTGGCGGATATCGAGGGGCTCAGGAAGAGTCTTAAGAAATCGTCCGGCAGTTATATGGTGGTCAAGAATTCCATATTGAAGGTCGTTTTTGACAAGCTTAAGCTCGAGGGCGAAAATTCCAAGATAGAGAGCGGCATGGGGATCTCCCTGAGCGGGGACGATATAATATCTACCTGCAAGACGGTAGCCACCTTCGCCAGCACCCACGAGAAGTTCAAGATAAAAGGGGCGGTAATAGACGGTAAGAGCGTTCCGGTCGAGAAGGTGAAGGCCCTGGCGACCCTGCCTCCTAAGGAAGTGCTCCTGGCGCAGGCCCTTCGCACTATGAAGAGCCCGATAACGGGGCTGGTATACACGCTCAGCGGTGTGCTGAAAAAAATAGTATACGCTGTCGTAGCGATAAAGTCGGCGAAGCAGGGCTCCGAAGCGGCGGCTCCCGCTCAGGCCGCGCCGGCTCAGGCTGAGGCCGCGCCGGCAGCTCCGGAAGCAAAGGCTTAGCCGGGGCGAGAGTTGCCGCCCCGCTGATGTCATAAACATAACGCAACGCATAAATAAGGAGAGGGAAGAGATGGAAGCAAAAGTTGAGTTGACTGAAAAGATGAAAGGCGTGATGGATTCTATCGAAAAGATGACCGTCATGGAACTCGCGGACCTCGTAAAGGCTCTCGAGGAGAAGTTCGGGGTAAGCGCAGCGGCCCCTGTCGCTGTCGCGGCAGCAGGCGCAACCGCCGGCGCAGCACCGGCCGCGGCCGCGGAAGAGAAGTCCACCTTCACGGTGGTTTTAGCCGCCGCCGGCGCTAACAAGATACAGGTCATCAAGGAGCTCAGGACGCTGACGAACCTCGGCCTGAAAGAGGCAAAAGATCTCGTCGACGGGGCGCCGAAGACGATCAAGGAAGGCGCTACGAAAGAAGAGGCTGACAAGATCAAGAAGCAGCTCGAAGCTTCCGGCGCGAAGATTGAGTTGAAATAGGCCAGGACGTTTCTCAGGTTTGGGTCTTTCCGAAAAGCCAGACCGTCCAGGATCGCCGATTCTGGACAATGTCCGGATATGAGTATCAGCAAACCGTAAAGGCAGGTAATGGCAAAGCGAAAAAGCTACGCAAAGATCGAGGAGTGCTACAGGTTACCAAATCTGCTGGATGTACAGCTCCAGTCTTATTACGAGTTCCTGCAGACGGATGTTCCTAAGTCTAAGCGAGAAAATAGAGGTCTCGAGTCGGCGTTTCGGGAGGTATTTCCCATATCCTCTCCGGATGGGGAGTACAAGCTCGAATACCTCAGCTACTCCATCGGCAAGCCCAAGCACGACATCTACGAGTGCAAGAAGCGGGGCGTGAGCTACGCCGGAGCGCTTAAGGTCATGATGAGGCTCAAGTCGAAGAAGGAGACCAAGGAGCAGGAGGTCTATCTCGGCGACATACCGCTTATGACCGAGACCGGCACCTTTATCGTTAACGGCGACGAGAGGGTCGTCGTCAGCCAGCTGCACCGCTCTCCGGGCATATCGTTCGAATCCGAGCCGCACCCAACCGGGAAGAATATATTCTCCGCCCGCATAATACCTTACAGGGGCGCATGGGTGGAGTTTGAGTTTGACACCAACGACGTCCTATACGTTTACGTCGACAGGCGGCGTAAGTTTCTGATGACCGCGCTTCTGCGCGTCTTCGGTTATGAGACCGACGAATCCATACTTAAGGCATTCTGCGGCATAGAAAGCCACGAGCTCACCAGGTCCGCGCAGCTTGAAAAGCTTGAAGGTATGACGCTCGCCAGGGACCTGGTAGAGAAAGAGACCAACGTCGTCATCGCCGAACGCTACGAAAAGATCACAAAAGAGATCGGCGAAAGGATATGGGCGTCTTCGGTAAGGCGTGTCGACGTACTGATAAATGCGATACCCGAGATCATCAACACTTTAAAGAAGGACCACACCAAGAACAAAGAAGAAGCGATGATGGACGTCTACCGGAAGATCAGGCCCGGGGATCCCCCGACGCCGGAATCGGCGGCGACCCTGGTTGAGCGCCTCTTCTTCGATATCAAGCGCTACGACCTCGGACAGGTAGGGCGCCATATGCTGAACCGCAAGCTCGATATGAAGATATCGCTTGAGGAGAGGCTTATCACTCCCGCCACGCTTATAAGGGCGATAGGAAAGCTCATAGAGGTCAAGGGCGGGCATGGCGCGACAGATGATATAGACCACCTCGGCAACAGGCGTGTGCGCTGCGCCGGCGAACTTCTGCTCAATCAGATCCGCATAGGATTGGCGCGCGTCGATCGTTCATGCCGCGAGAGGATGAATATCTACGACCTTTCAAACGTAATGCCCCATAACCTTATAAACGCAAAATTGATCTCCGGAGTCATAAGGGACTTCTTCGGCAGGAGTCAGCTGTCGCAGTTCCTTGACCAGACCAACCCGCTTGCCGAAATGACCCACAAGCGGCGCGTAAGCGCGCTTGGGCCGGGCGGCCTGAACAGGGACAGGGCGGGCTTTGAGGTCCGCGACGTGCATTATTCGCATTACGGACGCGTCTGCCCGATAGAAACACCCGAAGGCCCGAACATAGGCCTTATAGCGTCTTTGAGCACATATTCAAGGATAAATGAGTTCGGTTTTATCGAAACCCCTTATCGTAAGGTGGAGAACGGCAAGGTCACCGACAAGGTCGAGTATCTTTCGGCCGATGTGGAAGACCTGTACATTATCGCGCAGGCAAACTCAAAGATCGATTCTAACGGCAAGCTTGTCGAAGACAGGGTCTTCTGCCGGTTTAAAGATAACTTCCTGCAGGTGGAGCCGAAAGAGGTCCATTTCATGGATGTCTCTCCGAGGCAGCTGGTGAGCGTGGCGGCGAGCCTTATACCGTTCCTCGAGCACGATGACGCCAACCGCGCCCTTATGGGTTCCAACATGCAGCGCCAGGCCGTCCCGCTTCTCGATACCGAATCTCCGCTGGTCGGCACAGGCATGGAGTACAGGACGGCCAAGGATTCCGGGGCTACGCTTGTGGCGAAGAACGCGGGAACGGTCACTCTTGTGGACGGAACCGAGATAGTTATAGGCGGCCAGTCCTATAAGCTTAGAAAATTTGAGCGCTCAAACGCGAATACCTCAGTCAACCAGCGGCCTATCGTCAGTACGGGCGACAGGATAAAAGAAGGCGACGTCATAGCCGACGGGCCGGGCACCAAAGACGGAGAACTTGCCCTCGGTAAAAATGTCCTTGTGGCGTTCATGCCGTGGAGGGGTTACAACTTCGAAGACGCCATACTTTTGAGCGAAAAGCTCGTGGCGGAAGACAGGTATACATCCGTTCACATAGAAGAGTTTGAGATAGAGGCTCGCGATACCAGGCTTGGCAACGAAGAGATCACCAGGGACATCCCGAACGTCGGAGACGAAGCGCTGCGCAATCTTGACGAAAGCGGTATTGTCAGGATCGGCGCTCATGTCGAACCGGGAGATATACTCGTTGGAAAGGTCACCCCCAAATCCGAGACCGAGCTTTCGCCTGAAGAGAAGCTGCTCAGGGCGATATTCGGGGAGAAGGCGGGAGACGTAAGGGACTCTTCCCTCATAGCTTCTCCCGGCGTCGAGGGCATAGTAGTGGACGTCCGGGTATTTTCCAGGCGCGACGCCAGATCGAAGACAAAGGAAGAACGCACCCAGGAGACGAAAGAGATAAAGGCCTTGGAGGTCACCTTCGGCACCCAGATCGACAGGATAAAAGAAGAGAAGAAAAGGAAACTGCATAAACTTCTGGTCGGTCAGAAGCTCGCGGCGGGCATACTCGATCAAGAGTCCGGCCGGGCACTGATGTCGCAGGGCAGGACGATACGGGTAAAGGACCTTAAAAAGATACTCGAAAAAGGGGATCTCGAAAACATAAAGCTGAACGACTCCGTGACCGAGCAGGAGATCAGCAGGATATCCAGATTGCTGGACAGCCAGATAGAGGAGCTGTCGTTCGAGCTGGAACGCGAGATCGACCGGGTAAAACGCGGCGACGAGCTTCCTCCGGGCGTCTTGAAGAAGGTAAAGGTATACGTAGCGAGCAAGAAGAAGATATCGGTAGGCGACAAGATGGCGGGGCGGCACGGGAACAAGGGTGTAGTCGCGAAGATATTGCCGGAAGAAGACATGCCTTTCCTTGCCGACGGAACGCCCGTTGAGATCGTTCTCAATCCGCTGGGCGTGCCCAGCCGCATGAACGTAGGGCAGATACTCGAGACGCATCTGGGCTGGGCGGCCAGGATATTGGGCATGAAGATATCCACTCCGGTATTTGACGGCGCTTCCGAGAAAGAGATAAAGGAAGAGATGAAGAAGGCCGGTCTGCCGCTCGAGGGAAAGGTCGACGTATTTGACGGCTTGACAGGCAGGCCGTTTGACCAGAAGGTTACGGTAGGCTACATATATATGCTCAAACTCGCCCACCTGGTCGACGATAAGATACACGCCAGGTCGATCGGCCCCTACTCGCTTGTTACGCAGCAGCCTCTTGGCGGAAAGGCGCAGTTCGGCGGACAGCGGTTCGGCGAGATGGAGGTATGGGCTCTTGAGGCGTACGGCGCCGCGTTTACATTGCAGGAACTTCTGACGGTAAAATCCGACGATGTGCTCGGGAGGACCAAGATATACGAGGCCATCGTAAAAGGCGACAATAAATTACAGCCCGGGACGCCCGAATCGTTCAACGTTCTCGTTAAAGAGCTGCAGAGCCTGGGCATGGAACTTAAGATGGAAAAGAAGGCAGTCGAGGAGAAAGCCAAATAATGATAGACGAAGTCACGCCGTTTAACGCCATAACGATCCGCATAGCTTCGCCGCAGGTGGTCCGTTCCTGGTCTAAGGGCGAGGTGAGGAAGCCGGAGACTATCAACTATCGTACGCTGAAGCCCGAAAAAGACGGCCTATTCTGCGAGAGGATATTCGGCCCTACCAAGGACTACGAATGCAACTGCGGTAAATATAAGAGGATAAAGCACAAGGGCATAACCTGTGACAGATGCGGCGTCGAAGTGACGCGTTCCAGCGTAAGGCGCGAACGTATGGGCCATATCGAATTGGCCTGTCCGGTCTCTCATGTCTGGTTTTTCAGGGTCATGCCTTCCCGTATGGGCGCCCTTATAGGGATAACTTCAAGAGACCTGGAGAAGGTCCTTTACTATGAAGATTATATCGTCATCGATCCCGGCGAAACATCGCTGAAGAAGCTCGACCTTCTTTCGGAGGAGAGATACAGGGAGTTCAGGGATAAGTTCGGGCAAAAATTCACGGCGAAGATGGGTGCGGAGGCGATAAAGGACCTCCTGAAAGAGCTCGATCTCGATAAGATGACGGCCAAGCTTAAGAAAGAGATGCGCGAATCGAAGTCGGATAACGCGCAGAAAAAAGCCGCGAAACTATTGAGGATAGTGGAGTCGTTCAAGGGGTCGGGCAATAAGCCCGAATGGATGATACTGGAGGTCCTGCCTGTCATACCTCCGGATCTCAGGCCGCTGGTTCCGCTCGATGGCGGAAGATTTGCCACAAGCGACCTGAACGACCTTTATAGAAGGGTGATAAACCGCAATAACAGGCTCAAGAAGCTTATAGAGCTCAAGGCCCCCGAGATCATCATAAGAAACGAGAAGAGGATGCTCCAGGAGGCCGTCGACGCCCTGTTCGATAACGGCAGGCACGGCAAGGCGGTGCTCGGTCCCGGCAACAGGCCGCTCAAGTCGCTTTCGGACATGTTGAAGGGCAAACAGGGCCGCTTCAGGCAGAACCTTCTGGGAAAACGGGTGGACTACTCCGGAAGAAGCGTAATCGTTGTCGGCCCGGAACTGAAGCTGAATGAATGCGGGCTTCCGAAAAAGATGGCCCTGGAGCTTTACGAGCCGTTTATCATAAAGAAGCTGAAAGAGAAGGGCCTCGTCCATACGATAAAGAGCGCCAAGAAGATGGTCGAGAAAGCGAAGCTCGAAGTATGGGACATCCTGGACGACGTCATAAAAGACCATCCCGTCATGCTTAACAGGGCCCCCACCCTGCACAGGCTCGGCATACAGGCCTTCCAGCCGCATCTTATCGAGGGCAACGCCATACGCATACATCCCCTCGTATGTACGGCCTTCAACGCCGACTTCGACGGCGACCAGATGGCCGTCCACGTCCCGCTGTCGATAGAGGCGCAGATGGAGTGCAAGCTCCTCATGCTCTCAATAAACAACATATTCTCCCCGGCAAACGGCCGCCCCATAACCAGCCCGACCCAGGATATCGTTCTCGGATGTTATTACATAACCAAGGAGAAGCCCGGCCTTAAGGGCGAAGGGAGATATTTTTCATCTTCGGACGAGGTCGTGGTCGCTTACGAAGATGAAGAGGTCGATCTGCACGCCAAGATCAAGGTTGGTATAGGCGGCAAATTGACAGACACGACCGTGGGCAGGGTTATTTTTAACAGGCTGCTGCCGCCGGATATGGAATTTGTAAACGAGGTCATGTCCAAGTCCCGTCTCAGCAAAGTCATATACGGATGCTATGCCGCGAATGGACACGAGAGAGTTATAAAACTTCTCGACGACCTGAAGAGGCTGGGATTTGAAGAGGCGACCAAGGCCGGCCTTTCGATATCCGTCGACGACCTCAGCATACCGAAGAAGAAGGACGAGTACATCGCGCGCACAAAGGCGGATGTCGAGCACGTGGAAGACCAGTACAGAAAAGGATTGATAACCGACCGGGAGCGCTACAACAAGATAATCGACTTGTGGACGCACGCTACCGAGGACGTCTCCGACCTGATATTCCAGGAACTCGATCCTTTCAACCCGATATTTATGATGGCGGATTCGGGCGCGAGGGGCTCCAAGCTGCAGATCCGCCAGTTGGCCGGAATGAGAGGCCTTATGGCGAAGCCTTCCGGAGAGATCATAGAGACGCCCATCACGGCAAACTTCAAGGAAGGCCTGACCGTCCTCGAGTATTTCATCTCCACTCACGGCGCGAGAAAGGGTCTGGCCGATACCGCGCTCAAGACGGCCGATTCCGGTTATCTTACCAGAAGGCTGGTGGACGTCGCCCAGGACGTGATAATAACGACCGATGACTGCAAAACCCTGAACGGTATATGGATAAGCGCCATCAGCGAAGGCGGCGAAGACGTCGTCAAGCTGTCGGAGCGGATCGTCGGAAGGGTCGCGCTCGACAATATAGCCGACATTATCACGGATACCGTCCTGGTGGAGGCGGGAAGCGAGATAACGGAGGAAAAGGCCAGGCAGATAGAAGAGATGGGCACTCCGAGGATCAGGATACGCAGCGTTCTCACCTGCGAGGCCGAGCACGGCGTATGCGCCAAATGTTACGGAAGAAATCTCGCGACCGGCAGGATGGTCGAGCTCGGCGAGGCGGTCGGCATTATTGCCGCCCAGTCGATCGGAGAGCCCGGGACGCAGCTTACGATGAGAACATTCCATATAGGCGGCACCGCGTCAAGGATCGTCGAACAGTCGTACCTGGAGTCGAAGCATAAGGGAGTCGTTAAGTACCATAATCTTAAAGTGGTCGAGACCAAAAAATCCGGAGAGTTCGTAGTGCTGAACCGCAACGGCCATATCAGCATAAACGATGCTCAGGGGCGCGAGCTGGACCGCTATCCGGTCCCGCACGGCTCCATAATACGTTCCGCCGAAGGCAAAGAGATCGAAGCCGGCGTGATATTCGTGAAGTGGGATCCGTACACCGTTCCCATACTTACGGAAGTCACGGGAAAAGTTAAATTTGAGGATATCAAAGACGGCGTTACCATGAGAGAGGAGCTCGATCCGGAGACCAAGCTTAAGTACAGGGTCATCGTAGAGCACAAGGGAGATTACCATCCCCAGATACTCATACACGACAAGGACGACGCCGTATTGGCGATATATCCGATCCCCGCCGGGGCGCACATCGTCGTCCATGACAACAAGAGCGTCGCCGCCGGAGAGATACTGGCGAAGACACCCCGCGTGGTAACGAAGACAAAGGATATAACCGGAGGTCTGCCGAGGGTCGCCGAACTTTTCGAGGCCAGGAAGCCGAAAGATCCGGCCATAATAAGCGAGATCGAAGGAATCGTAGAGTTCGGGGAGTCCAAGAAAGGCCAGAAGAGGGTTATCGTGAAGTCTTCGACCGGGATGAAGAAGGAATACCTCATACCCCATGGAAAGCATCTGAACGTTTATAAGGGGGACAAGGTTGTGTCCGGCGAGCAGCTGGTTGACGGCCCTGTCGTACTGCAGGACATCCTGAGGGTTTCGGGCGATAAGAAGCTCCAGGAATATCTTGTAAACGAGGTCCAGGAGGTTTACAGGCTTCAGGGGGTAAATATAAACGACAAGCACATAGAGGCTATCGTCAGGCAGATGCTCCGCAAGATGAAGATAGAGGATCCGGGCGATACCAGCTTCCTTGTCGGACAGCAGGTAGATAAGACCGTATTCAACGAAGAGAACAAGAGGGTCGTGAAGAAGAAAGGCAAGCCGGCCAGCGGAACGCCTATACTGCTCGGGATAACCAAGGCCTCGCTCAGCACCGAGAGCTTTATATCGGCGGCAAGCTTCCAGGAGACGACGCGCGTGCTTACCGAAGCCGCCGCGAGCGGCAAGACGGACCTTCTCAGGGGGCTCAAGGAGAATATAATAATGGGCCATCTCATACCCGCCGGAACCGGATTCGGCGTACACCGCGACATATCTATCGTCAAGAACGTTTCGGACGAAGACAAGAAGAATCAGGCTGCCAAGGAAAAGGAAAATAAAGAAGAGATGGCGGAAGCCAAGAAGAAGGAATAGCATACAAATGCCGACTATCAATCAGATCATAAGGTTAGGAAGAGAGAGATTCAAGAATAGGAGCAAATCGCCGGCTCTGAAGGGCTGCCCGCAGAGGCGCGGCGTCTGTCTGCAGGTCAGGACCCAGACGCCCAAGAAACCGAATTCAGCCTTGAGAAAAGTGGCCAGGGTGAGGCTTACAAACCACGTCGAGGTGACCTCTTACATACCGGGAGTAGGGCACAACCTTCAGGAGCACTCGATAGTACTGGTCAGGGGCGGCAGGGTAAAAGATTTGCCCGGAGTAAGGTACCATATCGTCCGGGGCGTCCTTGATACTGCGGGTGTTGTGGACAGGAAAAAATCGAGATCGAAGTACGGCGCCAAAAAACCGAAAGATAAGGCTGCAGGAAAAGGAGCTAAGGCCTAACGCATGAGAAGACGAAGAGCTGAAAAGAGGGAAGTTATACCGGATCCGAAATATAAGAACGTCACGGTATCCAGGTTCATCAATACTATAATGACCCAGGGAAAGAAGTCGAAGGCCGAGGGCATAGTCTACGGAGCCCTAACCATACTCGGGCAGAAGACCGGCAAGCCCCCGGTGGAAGTTTTTCAGAAGGCCCTGGATAACGCGCGTCCGCTCCTGGAGATAAAACCCAGAAGGATAGGCGGCGCCACATACCAGGTCCCTATTGACGTAAAGCCGGATCGCGGTGCGGCGATCGCCATGCGATGGATAAGAAATTTCGCCAGGACCAAAAAAGGCAAGCCGATGGAGATCAAGCTCGCCGACGAACTTTTGGAGGCCTTCAATGGCCAGGGGTCCGCTGTTAAGAAGCGCGACGATACTCACAAGATGGCTGAGGCTAACAAGGCCTTCGCTCACTACAGGTGGTAGTCTGAATGTCGGCAGATAAGCGTTTGGAAAATTTGAGGAATATAGGGATTATCGCTCATATCGACGCGGGCAAGACGACCACGACCGAGCGCATACTGTATTTCACCGGTAAGGTCTATAAGATAGGCACCGTGGACGAGGGTACCGCTGTTATGGACTGGATGGTGCAGGAGCAGGAGCGCGGCATCACGATCACCAGCGCGGCCACGACGAGCTTCTGGAAGGACAAGAATATTAACATAATAGACACGCCGGGGCACGTCGATTTCACCGTCGAGGTCGAGCGCTCACTTAAAGTCCTCGACGGTGCGGTCATAGTGCTGTGCGCCGTCGGAAGCGTTCAGCCTCAATCCGAGACCGTGTGGAGGCAGGCCGATAAGTATAAGGTGCCCAGAGTGGCTTTCATAAATAAGATGGACAGGACCGGCGCGAACTTCTTTAAGGTAATAGACGATATGCGTACGCGCCTTGGCGCAAACCCCATACCGGTGCAGATACCGGTCGGCGCCGAAGGCACCTTCCAGGGTATCATCGACCTCATAGAGATGAAGGCCATGCTGTACAAAGGGGACGAGGGTAAGTCCGGTTACGAGATAACTGATATCCCCGAAGATCTGAAGAAACTGGCGAGCCAGTACAGGCATGAGCTCATCGTGAAGCTCGGAGAAGTCGACGAGTCCGTGATGGAAAGATATATAAACGAAAAAGGCCTGTATCCGTACGAACTGCGCGAGACAATCAGGAAAGCGACTATAGGCGGCAAGATGATACCCGTACTTTGCGGCGCATCGGCGAAGAACAAGGGAGTGCAGCCGCTTCTTGACGCCGTAACGGATTACCTGCCGTCGCCGCTGGATCTGCCCCCGGTAAAAGGGATCAACCCGGATACCGAAGAGCAGATAAAGAGAGAGGTTTCGGAGTCGGAAAAGTTCTGCGCGCTGGTCTTCAAGATCAAGTCCGACCCGTTTGTGGGAAAATTGTCATACGCCAGAGTGTACTCAGGTGTATTGAAGCAGGGCGATACGGTCTTCAATTCGGTAAAGGGCGCCAGAGAGCGTATAGGCAAGATACTCAAGATGCACGCCAACAAACAGGAGATAGTCGATAAGGCTCTAGCCGGAGACATAGTGGCCCTGGTCGGGCTTAAGGACACCACCACCGGCGAGACGATCTGCGACGAGGAGAGCCCGATAATCCTCGAGACGATGAAGTTCCCGGAGCCGGTCATATCCATGGCGATAGAGCCCAAGACCAAGGCGGACCAGGAGAAGCTCGGGCTTGCCCTTAACAAGCTTGCCGAAGAGGATCCGACGTTCAAGGTCAACTACAATAAAGAGACCGGCCAGACGATCATAAGCGGCATGGGCGAGCTGCATCTTGAAATAATCATAGACCGCATGCTGCGCGAGTTCAGCGTTGCCGCAGGAGTGGACAAGCCTCAAGTGGCGTACAAAGAGACTATAACCAAAAACTCGAAGGCCGTCGGTAAATTTATACAGCAATCGGGCGGAAGGGGCCAGTACGGACACGTTGTTCTGGAGGTCGGCCCGGCCGCCAAAGGCGCCGGTATTCTATTCGAGAGCAAGATAATCGGCGGCGCGGTCCCGAAGGAATACGTAAAGTCCATAAAAGAAGGCGTGATCGAGGCGGCGCAGAGCGGCCAGCTCGCCGGCTACCCCGTTACCGATGTCGATGTAAAACTCATAGACGGCTCTTATCACGAAGTCGATTCGTCGGATCTGGCGTTCCATATGGCCGGCTCTATCGGGTTCAATGAGGGGATGAGGCAGGGGCACGCGATACTGCTTGAACCCATCATGAATCTGGAGGTCATAACGCCGGACAATTACATGGGCGACGTCATCGGCGATCTCAGCTCGAGGCGCGTGAAGATAGAAGAGATATCCGACAGGGGCAATACCAAAGTTATACGCGGATTAGCGCCGCTCAGCGAGATGTTCGGGTACGCAACGAGCGTCAGAAGCCTTACGCAGGGCAGGGCGTCTTATACTATGGAGCCTTCCTTCTATCAGGAAGTGCCTAAAAATATATCGGCCGAAATAATAGAGTCCAGCGGCAGAGCGAAAGTCACAAAATAAGATAACCGGAGGTTTTATGGCAAAGGAAGCGTTTGTCAGGAGCAAGCCCCACGTAAACATAGGCACGATAGGCCACATCGACCACGGCAAGACCACATTGACCGCCTCCATCCTGGCCACCCTCGCCGCCAAAGGCAAGGCCACGGTGAAGAGCTACGCGGATATCGCCAAGGGCGGCACCGTCCGCGATGAGACCAAGACGGTAACGATCGCGGTCGCGCACGTCGAATACGAGACGGACAAGCGCCACTACGCGCACATCGACTGCCCCGGACACGCCGACTACATCAAGAACATGATCACCGGCGCCGCCCAGATGGACGGGGCCATACTCGTAGTATCGGCCGTTGACGGCCCGATGCCGCAGACCAGGGAGCACATCCTCCTGGCCCGCCAGGTCAACGTGCCATCGATAGTCGTCTTCCTGAACAAGGTTGACCTCGTCGAGGATAAAGAGCTCGTAGACCTCGTAGAGCTCGAAGTCAGGGAGCTTCTGACCAAGTACAACTTCCCCGGCGACAAGACCCCCGTGATAAGAGGCAGCGCCCTCAAGGCGATGGCCAACCCCAACGACGACGCATCCACCAAGTCCATCATGGAGCTCATGAACGCCTGCGACACCTTCATACCGGAGCCCAAGAGGGATATCGATAAGCCGTTCCTCATGCCCATAGAAGACGTATTCTCGATCACGGGCCGCGGCACGGTAGGCACGGGCCGCGTCGAGAGGGGTGTGGTGAAGGTCGGCGAAGAGGTGGAGATAGTCGGCATAAAGCCCACGAAGAAGTCCGTAGTGACCGGCGTCGAGATGTTCCGCAAGCTTCTCGATTCGGGGCAGGCCGGAGACAACATCGGCGTACTGCTCAGGGGCATAGAGAAGACCGACCTCGAGAGGGGCCAGGTCCTCGCAAAGCCCGGCAGCATCACGCCGCATACCAAGTTCAAATCCGAAGTGTACATATTGTCGAAAGAGGAAGGCGGCAGGCACACGCCGTTCTTCAACGGTTACCGTCCTCAGTTCTACTTCAGGACTACGGACGTGACCGGGGTCGTAACGCTGGCGAAGGGCGTTGAGATGGTGATGCCCGGAGACAACGTGACGTTCGAGGTCCAGCTGATAACCCCCATAGCTATGGAGAAGGAATTGCGCTTCGCCATACGCGAAGGCGGTCATACGGTGGGCGCCGGCGTCGTAACCGAAGTGATAGAGTAAAACAATGGCACAGCAGGAACTACAGAAAATACGGATCAAGCTTATGGCGTACGACCATAGGCTGCTCGACGTGTCGACGGAAGAGATCGTTGACACCGCCAAGCGCACAGGCGCCGGCGTCGTCGGACCGATACCGCTTCCGACGAAGCGCGAGATCTTCACAGTCCTTAGAGGCCCGCATGTCGACAAGAAGTCGAGGGAGCAGTTCCAGATAAAGACTCATAAGCGAATACTGGACATTGTGAATCCGACTTCAAAGACTATCGACGCCTTGAAGAAACTGGATCTTCCGGCGGGCGTTTACGTCGAGATAAAATAAGGTTAAGCGAGTAAAAAAATAATACTATGCTAGGGATATTGGGTAAAAAAATAGGCATGACGAACATATTCGATGACGCCGGCAGGAACGTGCCGATCACGGTTATCGAGGCCGGACCCTGTTCGGTGCTCCAGGTCAAGACTAAGGCAACCGACGGATACGACGCTATCCAGATAGGGTTCGGGCAGCGGAAAGAGCGGCTCGTCAACAAACCGGACATGGCGCGGTTCAAGAAGGCGGGAGTCCCGGCTTCCAGGTTTGTAAGGGAGCTCAGGGTCAAGGACCCGGCGCAGTACAAGGCCGGCCAGCAGATATGCGCGGATATATTCGCGAAAGGCGACTACCTGGACATAGTCGGGACGTCGATCGGAAAGGGTTTCCAGGGCGGCGTCAAGAGATGGGGCTGGAAAGGCGGCAACGCCGGGCACGGATCTATGTTCGGGCGGGTCGTGGGCTCCATACAGTCCGGCGCCCGTCTCGGGCGTGTCACAAAAGGCCATAACCTTCCGGGGCATACCGGCGTCGAGAGGGTGTCGATACAGAACCTCGAAGTAATAGATGTTGACAAAGATAAAAATTTGATTATAGTAAGAGGTTCTGTTCCGGGGCATAAGAACAATTATCTTATAATAAAAGAGGCCCGGAAGAGACCCAAAGGTTCGGTGAAGAAGAAAGTCGTCGAGGTCGTCACGAAGAAGAAGAGCGTGAAGGCTACGGTGAAGAAATAGACCAAACGCGAAAGCAGAATCGAAGCATGGAAAAGAAAACTATAAAAAAGACGGTTAAGGCAAAAGCCTCCGGCGCCGCCGATGTTAAGGCGAAAAAACGGGCCTCGATCGCTACGGCCATACCGGTGTTCGACATCAAGGGCAAAGAGGTCGAAAAGTTCCAGCTGGATAAGGCCATCTTCACGGGAGACGTCCATAAGGGGGCTCTCTACCAGGCTGTCCTTATGTACAACGCCGCCAAGCGGCAGGGCAACTCCTCGACAAAGACCCGCGGAGACGTTTCCGGCGGCGGTAAGAAGCCGTGGAGACAGAAGGGGACCGGCCGGGCCCGCGCCGGGTCGACCCGCTCACCGCTATGGCGTCACGGCGGCAGCGTATTCGGACCGCACCCCAGGATATATCGGTACGACATACCCAAGAAGCTCAAGAGGCTGGCGTTCCTTTCCAGCATAAATTCGAAGCTGGGAGAGAATAAGATGATCGGCCTATCCGATATGAAACTGGCCGAGCCGAAGACGAAGGCGTTCAAGGCCGTGCTCGAAGCCCTTAAGCTCAGCGGAAAGAGCCTGTTCATTGTCGAGAGCGTCGATTCCAACGTTGAGCGCGCTTCAAACAATCTGCGGGAAGCGCGCGTCATGAATTACAAGGACTTTAACACGATGGATGTGCTCGGTTGCGACAATCTGGTGATATCCAAGATCGCCCTGCAGAAGCTGCCGGAGAGGTTTAAATAATATGAAGAATCCGCACGACATTGTCAAAGGATTGATCCGGACTGAAAAAGGTTCGGTCATGCTGCCGCTGAACAAGTATCTGTTTTGGGTCGGCCACGATTCCAATAAGATCGAGATCAAGCACGCGGTAGAGGAGATATATAAGGTAAAGGTCGATGCCGTCAATACCGTTATGATGCGCGGAAAACTTAAGAGGGTAAGGTACGCGGTGGGGAAGACATCCGACTGGAAGAAGGCTATAGTAACCCTTAAAGAAGGCAGTACGATAGACATAACGTAGACGGCGGCTTGCAGCGCCTAAAGAAGTAAACAGGAAAGAAAAGGTTATGGGAATAAGAAAGTTTCGGCCAACTACTGACGGATTGAGATGGACGGCGATATCGGACTTCTCGGAGCTCACAAAGTCGAAGCCCGAAAAGTCGCTTCTCGTCCCTCTGAAGAGAACGGGCGGCAGGAATAACCGCGGACGCATCACGTCGCGCCATCGCGGCGGCGGGCACAAGAAGATGCTCCGCATCGTGGATTTCAAGCGCGATAAGCTCGATATGGCGGCAAAGGTTCTCGCGATAGAGTACGATCCCAACAGGCCGGCAAGGCTTGCCCTGGTCGAGTATACGGACGGCGAGAAGCGTTATATAATCGCCCCTGCCGGATTGAGCGTTAATGACCAGGTCATGTCCGGCAAGGACGCCGAGATCAAGGTGGGCAACACGCTCCCGCTTGAGAACATCCCGGCCGGTATACCTATACACAATATCGAACTTCGCAAAGGGTCGGGAGCTACGATAGCCAGGTCTGCCGGAAATTCCTGCGTGATAATGGCCAAAGAGGGCGGGTACGCCCAGGTGAAGCTTCCCAGCGGGGAGATAAGGCTAATAAGCCTTGCCTGCATGGGAACGATAGGGCAGGTTGGAAACATAGAGAACGAGACGGTATCCATAGGAAAAGCGGGCAGGAACAGATGGAAAGGCTACAGGCCGTATTCGCGCGCGGTCGCCAAGAACCCGCACGACCACCCGATGGGCGGCGGTGAGGGAAAGGCCAGCGGAGGATTGCCGCGTTCACCGTGGGGACAGTACGCGAAAGGTCTGAAGACGAGAAAGACCAAGTCGTCCGACCGGTATATAGTTAAGCGGAGAAGATAAAAATGTCAAGGTCAATACATAAGGGTCCTTTTGTAGATGATAAGCTGCTTATCAAGGTGCAAAAGGCGGCTATGGCGGGAGACAAGAAGCCGATAAAGACATGGTCCAGAAGGTCTACCATCACTCCGGATTTTGTCGGTATAACATTGTCGGTCTACAACGGCAGGAAGTTCCTGCCGGTATATGTAACTGAAAATATGGTCGGTCACAAGGTCGGCGAATTCGCGCCGACGCGGACGTTCAAAAAACACGGCGCGGCAACCGAAATATCACTGGAAAAGACATAATATGCTAACTAGAGCCGTACTTAGATACGTAAGGATATCGCCGAGAAAAGTCAGGCCGGTCATTCCTCTGGTCAAGGGAAAGAGCACGGACGAGGCGATGGCGATATTGTTCAGCATCAAGAAAAAAGCTTCCCAGTACCTGATAGATCTCCTGAATTCGGCTGTGGCGAACGCCAAGCGCATGCAGGGCGTGGACGCCGGGAACCTGTATATATCGAACATCGTGGCATGCGGCGGTCCGCAGATGAAGAGATTCAGGGCGGCGTCCATGGGCCGCGCCGGCATGATACGCAAGCGCACGAGCCACATAACCGTGGAGCTCGATCAGCGCGAACCGGAAGGCGGAGCGGCGAAGCATTCGGCCGAACACGCGAAGACCAAAGGCATCTCCAAGGCAAAGAAGCCGGAAGCGGCGGCGGAGGCTCATAAAAAGACAAAAATTAAAGATCCGGCGAAGGCAGCGTCGGGCAAAAAAGGCAAGGAGTAAGATGGGTCAAAAAGTTCATCCGTATGGTTTCAGGGTAGGGTACATATACGACTGGAAGTCCCGCTGGTTCGCCAAAAAGTCCGACTTTCCGCGGCAGCTTCTCGAGGATATAAAGATTAAAAAGCACATAAAGAAGACCCTGTCTACCGCCGCAGTGTCGAAGATTGAGGTGGAACGCGCCAGCGAGAAGATACGGATACTCATATATTCGGCCAGACCCGGCCTAATCATAGGCAGGCGCGGCGCCGAGATAGAAAAGCTTAAAGAGGTCCTCCACGGCATAGCCGGCAAAGAGGTCATCATAGATATAAAAGAGATAAAGAACGCGAACGTCGACGCGCAGCTTGTGGCGGAAAATATAGCTTTCCAGATCGAGAAGCGCATCCCGCACAAGAGGGCCATGAAGAAGTCGATCCAGAGCGCCCTGGATAACGGCGCGCGCGGGGCCAAGATCATATGCGCGGGCAGGCTGGGCGGTTCCGAGATAGCGCGCGAGGAGAGCTATCGCATAGGCTCCATACCGGCGCAGACTTTGCGGGCGGATATAGATTACGGTTTTGCCGAGGCCTTCACGACCTACGGGCTTATAGGCGTAAAGGTCTGGATATATAAAGGTGACAAGGTTCTCGACAAGGCCAAAGACGAGTCGGCGGCGGCGTCTTCGTCGCACGACGAGAAAAAATAGGAAGAGGTAATTAATGGGTTTAATGCCTAAGAGGGTAAAATTCAGAAAGACGCAGCGCGGCCGGCGCCTGGGCACTTCGTTCAAGGGCGCGCGCCTTTCGTTCGGGGAGTTCGGCCTGAAGGCGCTCGAAAACGCATATTTCTCCGACCGGCAGATAGAAGCGGCGCGTGTCGCGCTTATGCGGAACCTCCGGGGCGGCGGCAAGGTCTGGATAAGGGTTTTTCCGGACAAGCAGATAACGAAGAAGCCCGCGGAAACGAGGATGGGCAAGGGTAAGGGTGACCCGGATCACTGGGTAGCCGTCGTGAAGAAGGGGCGTATCCTGTTCGAGATGGACGGAATACCGCTTGAGATAGCCAGGGAGTCTTTCCGCGTAGCGGCTTTCAAGATACCGCTGAGGACAAAATTTATCACAAGGACGATGCACGCATGATCAAGTCGAACGAACTGCGCAACATGACCGCTGACGAGATAAAGCAGAAGATGGATACTCTGAAGAAAGAGCTGTACAATCTCCGGACCGAAGCGGAAGCCGGCAGGGTCGAAAAACCGCATAAGATCAATGAGGCAAGGAAAGACATAGCAAGGTGCGAAACAATCTTAAGGGAGAAGTCTAATGCCAAGTAACGTTCGCGGCAACCGCAAGGAGAGGGTCGGCGTAGTTACGAGCGACAAGATGGACAAGACGATCACGGTAAAGTGTGATTGGGTCGGCCACCACCCTGTATACAAGAAACTTATGAGGCGCGCTACGAAATTCAAAGCGCATGACGAAACCAACAGCGCCAAGACCGGCGATACGGTAAAGATACGCGAGACTCGCCCGCTCTCCAAGACGAAGAGATGGACGCTTGTCGAGATAGTTAAAAAGGCCGCCGCAAACCAGGCGGCAAAGACCGTCGAAGAGACGGCCAAAAAATAAGGTTCAAGTCATGATAAGGATGCGATCGATACTGGATGTGGCCGATAATACGGGTGCCCGCAGGGCATCTATGATCGGAGTTCTCGGAAGAGGCAACAGAAGGGACGCCGACATAGGCGACATCATAACCTGCAACATAAAGGAGGCGTCGCCGGACGCTATCGTCAAGGACCACGAGGTCGTAAAGGCCGTGGTTGTGCGTACGGCTTTTTCGATAACAAGGCCTGACGGCACGAAGCTCCGCTTCGACCGTAACGCGGTAGTCGTTATCGATGATCAGAAAAACCCCAAAGGGACGAGAATTTTCGGCCCGGTCGCAAGGGAGCTGCGCGACAAGAACTTTATGAAGATAATCTCCCTGGCGCCGGAGGTTCTGTAAAGGAATGTATGAATAAGATAAAGAAGAACGATGTCGTATATGTTTTGGCCGGAAGGGACAAGGGTAAGACCGGCAAGGTTTTCCGCGTTATGCCGAAGTCTGACAAGGCGCTCGTCGAAGGGGTTAACTACGTAAAGAAACACGCCCGCAAGACAAAGGCCGATCAGCAGGGCGGGATAGTCCAGAAGGAGAGCCCTATACACCTTTCGAATATAGCCGTATACTGCAAAACCTGCAGCAAGCCGGCGCGTGTCGGAACAAACGTGCTTACAGATGGAACCAAGTCCAGATATTGCAAAAGATGTAAAGAGGTGGTCTAAGATGTCTACGCCAAACCAGCCGTCTAAAAGCGATCAGAAGCATCAGCACGCTCAAGCGAAAAGCGCGCCCAAGCAGCAGCCTGCCGCCGCGCCAAAGAAACCGGCAGAGAAGAAACCCCTGGTCGTTGTCACCCCCAGGCTCTTAGAGAGATACCGGAGCCAGATAGTGCCGGATATGATGAAGGCCTTCGGGTACAAGAACAGGCTCGAGGTTCCGCGCATAGAAAAGATAGTCGTAAATGTCGGTCTCGGGGAGGCGACGCAGGACATAAAGTTCCTTGACAGCGCCGCAAGCGAGATCGCGATGATAACCGGTCAGAAGCCGGTCATAACGAAGGCCAAAAAGGCCATAGCTAATTTTAAGATCCGCAGAGGGTCCTCTATAGGATGCAAGGTCACCTTGCGCCGGGCGATTATGTACGAATTCCTCGACCGGATGATCGCGGTTGCGATACCCAGGATAAGGGACTTCCGCGGATTGTCGCCCGATTCTTTTGACGGACAGGGCAACTACTCTTTCGGATTGAGCGAACAGGCGATATTTCCCGAGATCGATGCCGACAAGATAGTCAAGGTCCACGGTATGGACATAACGATAAAAACGACCGCCGGCACGGCGAAGGAGTCGTTCGAGCTCCTGAGGCTTTTCGGCATGCCGTTTGCGAAGAAGTAGGCCGTGGCATCTCTGCTGAAATGTCCGGCTGTCCGACGCCGCTGGCGCCGGATTGATAAGGAGAGTTAAATGGCGAAGACGTCGCTTATAGTCAAATCAAGAAGGACACCCAAGTTCAAGATCCGGCAGCATAACAGGTGCAAGCTCTGCGGACGGCCGAGAGGCTATATCCGCAGATTCCAGATATGCAGGATATGTTTCAGGGAACTGGCCTCGCGCGGCGAAATACCCGGCGTGGTTAAATCCAGCTGGTAAATCCGGGCATTTTCTCTTGAAAATGCCCGATTATCCGACGCCAATGGCGCAGGATAGGCTGGAGCGGGATAGGTTCGAATAGAATCAAAACTTAAAGCAACAGAAAAAGGAAAATCTAAATGGCATTGACAGATCCAATAGCAGACATGTTGACGGTGCTGAGGAACGCCAGCTCGACAAAAAAAGAGACAGCTGAGCTGAAGAACTCCGTATTATCGGAAAATATAGTAAAGATACTCCGGCGCGAAGGCTTCATAGCCAACTATAAGCTCATGAAGGACAATAAGCAGGGCGTATTAAGGGTCTATCTCAAATATCTTAAGAACGGGACTCCGGCCATCCTTGGGCTCAAGCGGATCTCGCGGCCGGGTCTGAGAACATACAAAAAAGCGGATGAATTGCCCAAAGTTTACGGCGGGCTTGGCGTCGCGATCATATCGACCTCGCAGGGTCTCCTGACCGATACCGAAGCTCGTGACCGTAAGGTCGGCGGCGAAGTAATCTGCTATGCATGGTGAGGATATATGTCACGTATAGGAAAAAAACCGATAGCGATACCGGCCGGAGTCAAGGCCTCTATCTCAGGAAGCGTTATAGCCATAGAGGGTAAGAACGGCAAATTTAGCTACACCGTGCCGAACCGCTTTAAGGCCGAGGTAAAAGACGGCATGATAACGGTTTCGCGCCCGTCCGATTCGAAGCAGGACAAGTCGACTCACGGCTTAATACGCAGCCTCATCAACAACATGATCATAGGCGTTATGACGGGATATCAGAAAGACCTGGAGATAACCGGAGTAGGGTTCAAGGCGCAGGTGCAGGGGAAGGTGTTGAATATAACGCTCAGCTATACTCACCCCATAAATTTTAACATACCGGACGGGATCACTGTCGAGACGCCGAAGCCGAACCTTATTACCGTCAAGGGCATAGACAAGGCCAAGGTCGGAGAGGTTGCGGCCGAGATAAGGGATTATTACAGGCCCGAGCCATATAAGGGCAAGGGTATAAAGTACGTCGGCGAACATGTCAGGCGCAAGGCCGGTAAGGCTGTGGCCGGTGCAGCGGGCGGTGGAGCATAAGATGAAGAACTGGATAAAGGTAGAAGGCCGCGAGAGACGGCATAAGATAATGCGCAAGAAGATAGTAGGGACCAAGGAACGGCCCAGGCTAAGCGTTTACAGGAGCCTGAGCCACTTTTACGCTCAGGTAATAGATGATATCGAAGGGAAGACCTTGATCTCATTATCGACTCTCTCACCGGACGTTAAAGACAGGGTAAAAAAGGATTCGGGCAACGTAAAAGGAGCCGAGGCTCTCGGTATCGCGCTGGCCGAATCCTGCAAAAGTAAGGGCGTTACCAAAGTGGTATTTGACCGTTCTGGATACAAATATCATGGTCGCGTAAAAGCCCTGGCCGAAGCCGCGCGCAAGGGCGGGCTTGAATTCTAGACAGACCTAAGGAGACATATAAATTGGCAAACGCTGAAAACGAAAAAGACAACAAAGAAACCGCTAAAAACGAAAACCCGGCTGCGCCTTCGTCCGCGCCGGCTCCCGAGGCCGCTGTAAAAGCGCCTGACGCCGCCGCGCCCGAGCAGGCAAAGGGCAAGCGCGGAGGACCCAGGGGCGGGCAGAGAGGCGGACAAAGAGGCGGGCAGCGCGGAGGGCAGAGGCGCGACCAGAAGACCGGTGAGGGCGACGGTCTTATCGAAAAGGTTATAACGATAAACAGGGTCGCCAAGGTTGTAAAGGGAGGCCGCAGGTTCTCATTTAATGCGCTCGTGGTTGCCGGGGACGGCAAAGGCAACGTCGGCCTGGGTTTTGGCAAGGGTAATGAGGTCGCCGAGGCCATCCGAAAAGGCCTTAACGATGCCAAGAAGAATTTCTTCCGAATACCTCTTAAAGGCACGACCATACCGCACGAGATGATAGGCCACTTCAAATCGGCGAAGGTGCTGATGAAGCCGGCCGTCGAGGGAACAGGAGTAATAGCCGGCGGCGCCGTAAGGGCGATATGCGAAGCCGGAGGTGTTAAAGACATACTTACAAAGAGCCTTGGCTCTGACAACGCCCTAAACGTATTGAAGGCGGCCATAGAAGGTCTTAAGCAGCTCAGGCTCACGCGTTTCATATCAGAAGAAGAGGGATTGAAGAGTGAAATTAAATGAGATCGGCGCACCGGCAGGTGCGAACAGAAAGACCAAGCGTCGCGGTAAAGGTTCGGGTTCGGGTCATGGTAAGACTTCGTGCAGGGGGCGTAAGGGCGCGCTGAAACGTTCGGGGCGCACCACCAGGCCCGGGTTCGAAGGAGGCCAGATGCCTCTAATAAGACGCATTCCGAAGAGAGGGTTCAGCTCCATGTTCAGGAAGGCGTACCAGGTCGTGAACGTCGGATCTCTCAACAGATTTGAGGCCAACGCGTCCGTGGGTCCGGCTGAGCTGAAAAGAGCGGGGCTCATAGGCAGTGAACAAGAACTTATAAAGATCCTCGGTGACGGCAAGCTCGAAAAGGTTTTGACGGTCAAGGCGCACAAGTTTTCGGCGAGCGCGAAGAAACAACTCGATTCAGCCGGCGCAAAAATGGAGATAATAGCCAGATAATATGCTGGAAGCTTTCGGCAACATACTTAAGATACCCGACCTTCGAAAGAAGGTCATGCTGACTCTCGGCATGATAGCGGTTTACCGGGTAGGCACCTACATACCGACCCCCGGCATCGACGGGGCCAAGCTGGCTCAGTTCTTCGCCCGCCTGGCTCAGTCACAGGGCGGGGCGCTCTTTGGCATAATGAACATGTTTTCCGGAGGCGCCATATCGCGCCTGACGATATTTGCCCTCGGTATAATGCCGTATATATCGGCTTCCATCATCATCCAGCTCCTCACGGCGGTTATACCCGCCCTCGAGAGGCTCGCCAAGGAAGGGGAGTCCGGACATAAGAAGATAGTCCAGTATACAAGATACGGAACCATAGCCCTGTCTATCGTCCAGTCATTCTTCATAGCCCTATGGCTTGAGAACCCGGCCAGGTTCCAGGGGCTGCAGATAGTGCAGTTTCCAGGCTGGTCGTTCAGGATACTCACGGTCATAACTCTCACAAGCGGCACCGCTTTCATCATGTGGCTCGGCGAGCAGATACAGGAATATGGCATAGGCAACGGGATGTCGCTGATAATCACCGCCGGCATAGTTTCCAGGATCCCGACGGCAATGTATCAGTTGTATTCCTTGTTCTCGCCGTTCGCGCCGGAAAAAGCGCAGCTCGATCCGTTTACGCTCGTACTGATGGTGGTCATGCTCGTAGCGGTTATCGTGGCCGTAATAGTGGTGACTCAAGGGCAGCGGAAGATACCGGTTCAATACGCCAAACGCGTCGTCGGACGGAAGATATACGGAGGGCAGTCCACCTTCCTGCCTCTGCGTGTCAACCAGGCCGGGGTCATACCAATCATATTCGCCCAAAGCATCATATTGTTCCCCGCAACAATAGCGGGTTTTATACCGCATCAGGGTTTTCAAAACTTTGCCATGATGCTGACAAAGGGTGAATGGCTTTACAATTCATTATACGCTCTCCTAATAATGTTCTTCGCGTATTTTTATACGGCCATAACGTTCAATCCCATAGACATATCCGACAACATGAAGAAGTACGGCGGTTTCGTACCCGGCATACGCCCGGGCAGGCAGACCGCGGAGTACCTGGATTTCATAATGACAAGGATCACGTTCCCGGGCGCTATCTTTCTGGCGGGGATAGCGGTATTCCCCAGCATAATATCCGGATGGCTTAAGATACCGTATCTGGTCGCGAGCTTCTTCGGTGGCACGGGATTGCTTATCATAGTCGGCGTTATGCTGGATACTATGAAGCAGATAGAATCGCACCTTTTGATGCGCCACTATGAAGGCTTCATGAAAAAAGGTAAGTTAAAAGCGCGTACATCATAAAGAGGGTCTTCGAATGAAGCTTGTGCTGCTGGGGCCGCCGGGAGCCGGCAAGGGAACTCAAAGCGTCGTTCTCGCAAAGAAATACAATATACCGCATATATCTACGGGCGATATCCTGCGCGAATCCGTCAAGAGCGGTCAGCCTCTGGGCCTCAAGGCGAAGTCTTTTATGGATAAAGGCGAGCTGGTGCCGGATGAAGTGGTGACCGGAATAGTAGCGGAGCGCCTGAAAAAGGACGACACCAAGAAAGGGTATATACTGGACGGTTTTCCCAGGACATTGAAGCAGGCCGAAGACCTGGAAGCGGCCCTGAAAAAAGCTTCGTCATCGATAGATATGGTTATATACTTCGCGACCTCTCCCGCCGTAGCCATAGAGCGCTTGACGGGCAGGCGCGTATGCAAGGCTTGCGGATTTAATTACCATGTAAAAAATATTCCGCCCAGGAAAGAGGGCGTATGCGACAAGTGCGGCGCGGCCCTCTTTCAGCGACCGGACGATACGGAAGATACGGTACGAAACAGACTTAAGGTTTACGAGGATCAGACCAAGCCGCTAATCGACTTTTATGTAAACAGGGGACTGCTTAAGAGGGTCTCGGGCGACATGGGAGTGGACGAGCTTTTCAAGGTTCTTTCTAAAATATTCGCGGACGCCAAGCTTGCATGATAGCGTTGCGTAGCGATGTTGAGATAGCGTCGATGCGCAAGGCCGGCTCGATACTGGCCCGGACACTGGAAAAGATAAAGCAAAATATCAGGGCCGGAGTTCGAACAAGGGAACTTGACAGCATAGCGCGCGGGGAGATCTTAAAGCTGGGCGGATATCCGGCTTTCAAAGGCGTTAAGGTAGGGCGTAACGAGTATCCCGCGAATATATGCGTCTCGATAAACGAGGTAGTGGTTCATGGCATACCGTCCGAGCGGAGACTTAGGGACGGGGACATAGTATCGGTGGACGTCGGCGTGAAGTTCCGCGACTATTTCGCGGATGCGGCCTTTACCGCCGGGGTCGGCAAGATAAGCGCTGAAGCCTCGAGACTGATAAGCGTCACAAAGCAGTCACTCGACATAGCGATAGATAACGCGTTGCCGGGGAGGAATCTGTCTGACGTCTCGGCGGCTATCCAGGGTTACGTAGAATCGAACGGTTACAGCGTAGTGCGGCAGTTGGTGGGGCACGGTATCGGGACGAAGCTGTGGGAAGAGCCGGAGGTCCCGAACTTCGGCAGGCCCGGCAGCGGTCCGAAACTGAAGCCCGGAATGGTCCTGGCGATAGAGCCCATGGTAAACCAGGGCGATTACGAGGTAGAAACGCTAGACGACGGTTGGACGGTCGTTACCGCGGATGGAAAATTGTCGGCCCATTTCGAACATACCATAGCCATACGCGATGGCGGCCCCGAGGTGCTTACGGTTTGACCGTGTGATTGAAAAGGTGCGATATGTGTCCAAAAGAAGAAGCCATAACAGTCGAAGGGAAGGTACTGGAAACTCTTCCGAACGCGATGTTCCGCGTCGAGTTGGCTAACGGGCATAAGGTATTGGCTCACGTCTCCGGCAAGATGAGGATGAACTTCATCAGGATACTCCCGGGGGACAGCGTTACGATCGAACTTTCCCCATACGATCTTTCGAGGGGAAGGATAATAAGAAGAGAGAAATAGGAAAATGAAAGTACGTTCAAGCATAAGAAAAATATGTCCGAAGTGCAAGATAGTGCGCCGCAAGGGTACGCTCATGGTCATATGCGCCAATCCCAAGCATAAGCAGCGCCAGGGTTGATTCAGTATAAGCGGCTCAGGTTTTTATCAAAATTTTATATTAGGAGGAAGATGTGCCGAGAATAGTAGGTGTTGATATCCCGAAGGAGAAGAGGGTTGAACTGGCGTTGACCTATGTTTACGGAATAGGGCGGACCCTCTCCAACAAGGTGCTTAAAATCGCCAATATAAGCCCTGATAAGAGAGCCAAGGATCTTACCGAGGAAGAGGTTGCCAAGCTTTCTTCGATAATACAGAAAGATTGCAAGGTTGAGGGAGATCTGAGAAGGGACGTCTCCGCAAATATAAAGAGGCTGATAGACATAGGCTCCTACAGAGGGTTCAGGCACAGAAGGGCCCTGCCTGTCCGGGGGCAGAGGACCAGGACCAACGCCAGGACGCGAAAAGGCCCCAGGAAGACGGTCGGTATCATAAGGGCTAAGGCAGCCGCCAAGCCCGCAGCCGGCGCTGACAAAAAGTGAAGCTCCATGGCCTTGCGGCCATGGCATCTTTTAACGCGGGATCCCGATCTCTTCCATGGAGCGGAATCCCGCCCGAAGGCCATTCATCCACACCCTCACGGGTATGGACTTCTGGCTGCGGGGTAAAAACAAGAGGATATAAAATAAGTGGAACAGAAAAAACCTAAAGCTAAAAAAAGTAAAAAGCTTTTAAGAACGGTCTCCAGCGGAGTCGCGCATATCCTGGCGTCCTTCAACAACACGATCGTGACGATAACGGACAAAGAAGGGAACACGCTGACGTGGGCGTCTACCGGCAGTTCCGGTTTTAAGGGGTCGAAAAAGTCTACGCCGTTCGCGGCTGGGGTAGCGGCCGAGACCGCGGCCAAAAAGGCCGTGGAGCGGGGCGTAAAAGAAGTGGAAGTGGTCGTGAAGGGGCCGGGAGCCGGCAGAGAGTCGGCCATACGGTCAATACAGGCGGCGGGGTTATCCGTAAGGTCCATCAAGGATGTTACTCCTATACCACATAACGGATGCCGTCCAGAGAAGCGAAGGAGAGTATAATGGCAAGGAATACCGGTCCATCGTGCAGGCTCTGCAGGCGGGAAGGTTTGAAGCTGTTCCTGAAGGGCTCCAGGTGCGTCAGCGATAAATGCGCGGTCTCGAGGCGCGGAACCGCTCCCGGACAACACGGGCAGATGAGAAAGAAGGAGTCAAACTACGGCATACAGCTGCGCGAGAAGCAGAAGGTGAAGAGGATATACGGCGTTCTCGAGAGGCAGTTCAGGCACTACTTCCAGATGGCCGAGCGCTCAAAGGGCGTCACGGGCGTTATGCTGCTGCAGCTTCTGGAGAGAAGGCTTGATAACGTGATATTCAGGATGAACCTGGCCGGCTCCCGGTCCGAGGCCAGGCAGCTGGTGCAGCATGGCCTGGTGCGCGTTAACAGTAAGCGCGTTGATATTCCCGCGTACACAGTCAGGGCGGGGCAGGAGATATCCGTAACGGTAAAAGACAAGGCCGCGAAGGCGCTGCGCGAAAGATTTGAATCGCTTAAGGACAGGGCTATACCGAAGTGGCTTGAAGTGGACCCGCAGAACCTTAAGGCCAAGGTCGCGGCCATGCCGACGAGGGAAGACGTCGGTTTCCCGATACAGGAACAGCTTATAGTCGAACTTTATTCCAAGTAATCTTACGACCCGCTTACGAATCTAATGCAAGGAGAAGTGACATGGGCATAAGCATGAAGAATTTTGAAATGCCGAAGAAGCTGGTTCTCGACGAGTCGACCGCTACGCCGACTTACGGGCGTTTCGTGGCTGAACCCTTCGAGCGCGGCTACGGCATGACTATAGGCAACAGCTTGCGGAGGGTGCTCATATCTTCGATAGAAGGCACTGCTGTAATGAGCATAAAGATAGACGGCGTCTCTCATGAGTTTTCGGCCATACCGGGCGTAGTAGAGGATGTCCCGCAGATAATAATGAACCTGAAGAAGCTGGTCCTGAAATCCCACTTCAAGATACCGAAGCCGATGCTGATAGAAGTCGATAAGAAGGGCGAGGTTACCGCCAAGGATATAAAAGCGGACGAAACAGTAGAGATACTGAACCCCGACCTGCACATAGCGACGCTCACCAAAAACGTACCGCTGCGGATAGAGATGGAGGTGGCGCGCGGGAGAGGGTATGTCCCGGCCGAGAGGAATAAAAAGGAAGGGCAGTCTATAGGCGTCATAGCGATAGACTCCATATTCACGCCTGTAAAAAAAGTGAATTTTTACGTCGAAAACACGAGGGTGGGACAGATAACGGATTACGACAAGCTGATCCTTGAGGTATGGACGAACGGCGCCATCGAACCCAAGGAAGCGCTTCTATACGCCTCGAACATACTGCAGAGGCACCTGGATATATTCGTAGGATTCGGCAAGCTCCCCGAAGAGGATGAGATGCCGGAAGAGACCGAAGAGCAGAGACTGATGAAGGAAAAGCTTAAAGTGCCCATATCGGAGCTTGAGCTTTCGGTGAGGAGCTCAAACTGCCTGAGAGAGGCGAGGATAAAGACGATAGGGGATCTGGTGAGACGCTCGGAGCTGGAGATGCTGAAATACCGCAACTTCGGCAAGAAGTCTCTCGCGGAGATAAACAAGATACTGGTTGAGATGGGCCTGTCGCTTGGCATGAAGCTGGAAGATTCCAAGAAAGAGTCGGAATAATATGAGACACAGAAAACGCCGAACACGATTAAGTATGATGGGCGCTCGCAGGAACGCCACCCTGAAGAACATGGTCAAGAGCCTGATAATACATCAGCGCATAGAGACCATACTGGCCAGGGCGAAAGAGGCCAGACGGGTCGCCGAGCCTCTGATAACGCTAAGCAAGACCGATACGGTGGCCGCGCGCCAGAAGGCCTTCTCCGTACTGACGGACCGTGACCTGGTATCCAAGCTTTTCAAAGAGATCGCGCCGCTATTCAAGAACAGGACCAGCGGGTATACCAGGATCATACCTCTTGGTTTCCGGCGCGGCGATGGCGCAACTATGGCCATACTCGAGCTTACCGAGAAGACTATAGTCGAGAAGAAGCCTAAAAAAGAGAAGAAGGCCAAGGCGGCCGAGGCCAAGCCGGAGATCGCGAAAGAGCCGGGCGCGGGTTCGCATGAAGAGCCCAGAAAGCCGGCCGCGAAGGAAGCCAGGAAAGAGGAGCCGAAACCGAAGCACAGGCCCACGCTCGAGGAAGAGAAGCGCCACGAAAAAGGAAAGAGCGAAGAGAAGAAGATGTCGGACCAGAAGGGCTTCATGAAGAATATAAGGGGCCTATTCCGCAAGCGCGGGGACAGATAGAGCGGGGAATCGCAAGGCATTAAAAGCGCGTAGTAGCGAAAGTTATTACGCGCTTTTTGTATAGTCCAAAAATTTCGCGTTGGAAATTTTTGGATGCCCATCCTGAAATTTTACCCCGCAGCCAGAAGGCCATACCCGTGAGGGTGTGGATGAATGGCCTTCGGGCGGGATTCCGCTCCATGGCAGAGATCGGGATCCCGCGTTAAATGATGCCATGGCCGTAAGGCCATGGAGCTTCACATAGAAAATTTCAGGTTTACCTTTGAGAAAACTCAATATCATAATATAATATCTATAAATACGGAGGACGTTGCATTATGAGATTAGCGCAAAGAGTGTCCGGCATAGA
>Ga0233425_10001965_pt1 | contig 42924 bp, 30 predicted proteins | sample Watercolumn_Towu_2_FD_181712 | JGI IMG/M metagenome (GOLD analysis project Ga0233425, IMG submission 181712) | Freshwater microbial communities from Lake Towuti, South Sulawesi, Indonesia - Watercolumn_Towuti2014_140_MG | ecosystem: Environmental > Aquatic > Freshwater > Lake | place...
CGAAGGTTGCCAAGACCAAGAAGAAGAGCGTGACGGCGGGCATCGCCTACATCGTCGCGAGTTTCAACAACACCACCGTCACGATCACCGACACCCGTGGCGACACGCTGTGTTGGGCGAGCGGTGGCACCTGCGGATTCAAGGGAAGCCGCAAGGGCACCCCCTTCGCCGGGCAGTGCGCCGCGCAGCAGGCCGCCGAAAAGGCCGCGAAGTACGGCGTGAAGGAGCTCGAAGTGCGGGTCAAGGGTCCTGGGAGCGGCCGAGAGAGTGCGATCACCGCGCTTCAGGCCGCCGGCATGAACGTCAAGAGCATCGAGGACATCACGCCGCTGCCCCACAACGGCTGCCGGCCGCCGAAGAAGCGCCGGGTGTGACCCGGCCGCCGTCGGTTCGGCGTGCGTCCTCGTCGTCATTCATTCATTACTTTCCGTTTTCCATCACCTGGTAGCGATCGCGAACTCGAATCATGGGACGAATCACCGGACCTGTCTGCCGCCTCTGTCGACGTGACGGCCTCAAGCTCTTTCTCAAGGGGAGCCGCTGTGACACGCCGAAGTGCGCCATCGAGCGCCGCCCCACGCCCCCGGGCATGGTGCAGAAGCGGCGAGGAAAGCCGACCGATTACGGCATCCACCTTCGCGAGAAGCAGAAGGTGAAGCACTACTACGGCGTCCTCGAGCGGCAGTTTCGCACCTACTTTGCCCGGGCCGAGCGAGGCAAGGGCAATACCGGTGAGACGCTGCTCTCGCTCCTCGAGCGACGGCTCGACAACGTCGTGCATCGCCTGGGGTTCGCTCCGTCGCGGGCCGCGGCCCGGCAGTTCGTGCTCCACGGTCACATCACGGTCAACGGCCGTCGCGTGGACGTGCCGAGCTATCTGGTGAAGGCGGGCGACCTTCTTCGGGTCAAGAACCGCGCCAAGAGCCTGCAGCTCGTCCATGCTGCGATGGCTGAGGTTCGTCGCGATGTGCCGGACTTCCTCTCGCGCTCCGAGGGGGGCATTCCCGAGGGTCGTGTCGATCGGCTGCCCGCCGCCGAGGACGTGTCGATCCCCGTGCAGGCCAATCTGATCATCGAACTTTGTTCCAAGTGATTTTCCAAGGAGTCTCGCATGCACATCCGCTGGCGTGGTCTCGAGCTGCCCGGTGCGGTCGTCGCCGATCCCAAGACGCTCTCGTCGACCTACGGCAAGTTCACCGCCGAGCCCTTTGAGCGGGGTTTCGGTACGACCGTGGGCAACAGTCTGCGTCGCGTGCTGCTCTCGAGTCTCGAGGGGAGCGCCGTCACGCAGATCAAGCTTGCCGGTGCCCTTCATGAGTTCACCACGATCAAGGGGGTGCTCGAGGACGTCACCGACATCGTGCTCGCGGTGAAGAGCCTCGTGGTCAAGAATCACAGCGATTCCACCCGGGTGCTTCGCGTCGAGAAGAGCACGCGTGGTCCGATCACCGGGGCCGACATCCAGACCGACGAGGCGGTCGAGATCGTCAACAAGGATCTCGTGATCGCGACCCTCACCGATGACGTTCCGTTTGAGCTCGAGATGGTGGTCGAGAACGGACGCGGCTACGTGCCCGCTGGTGACCAGGGGCAGGCCTCGCAGGAGATCGGGATCATCCCGGTCGATGCGGTGTTCAGCCCTGTGACGCGGGTGAAGTACGAGGTCGAGGAGACGCGCGTCGGTCAGAAGACGAACTACGACAAGCTGACGCTCGAGATCTGGACGAACGGCACCGTCGCGCCCGAGATGGCGCTCGTCGAGGCGGCGAAGATCCTGCGGAAGCATCTCAACCCGTTCGTCGGCTACACGAAGCCGGGGCCGGTGGTGTCGCTGCCTGCGGCGGCGAGCCTGTTCGCGGTCGAGGCTCCGCTCGAGAGCCGGCTCGGCATGCTGATCTCCGACCTTCGGCTTTCGATTCGGGCCAGCAACTGCCTGCACGAGGCGGGTGTCGAGTCGGTTCGGGATCTTGTGTCTCGGTCGCGCGACGAGGTGATGGAGTTCCGCAACGCCGGTGAGACAACCGTCCAGGAGATCGAGGAGAAGCTCCGTGAACTCGGGCTGCATCTCGGCATGGACGTGCCCGCGGGGGCTTCCGTCTGATTTCGTCGCCCGGGCCGACTTCGGGCCCGGCGATTCCACGCATACCAGGGTCATTAGAAGGATTTCGCCATGCGGCACCGTCGTAAAGGTCGTGTTCTCGGCAGGAGCCCGTCGCATCAGCGAGCGCTTCTTCGGAACCTCGCTTCCGCTCTCGTGCTCACCTCGCGGCCCGTCGAGGCTGACGAGGTCGGTGCCGCGAAGGTGCCCGGGCGCATCGTGACGACGCTGGCGAAGGCGAAGGAGGTTCGTCCGCTCGTCGAGCGGTGCGTCACGATCGCCAAGCACGGTCTGATGGCCGCCGAGCGGGCCAAGCCGTTCGCGACCACGGCCGCCCGCGACAGCGCCGCGTGGAAGCAGTGGCGGGAAGGTGACCAGTGGAGGCAGTGGGCGAAGGCGATGGCCCCGGCCGTCAAGGCCCGGCGGCGGGTCGTGACGCTCCTGGGGGACAAGCAGGCGGCGCGAATCCTGTTCGAGCAGGTCGCCCCGAAGTTCGCTGACCGGCCGGGTGGCTACACCCGCATCCTCAAACTCGCCACGCCTCGGCTTGGCGACGCCGGCCCGCGTGCGATTCTGGAGTTTGTCGGCGACGAGTCCGCCGCGAAGCGGCCGCAGAAGCCGCGAGTCGAGGCCGTCGGGCCGTCCGCCGGCTGAGCGGCGACGCCCGCCTTGCCCGGGAGGCCGGTCTCCGGGCGGGTGGGAATAGGCCTCGCCTCCGGAGCCGAATAGACTCTCGCTCGGTCGGGGTCTGCCGTTTCGCTCGCTTTCGGAGGTGGTCATGCGCGGTTGCCTGCCGTTGTTCGTGGCGTTGCTCGCCACAGTGGCGTCGTCGGTCGGCTTCTCGGCCGAGGGTGAGGTCGCCGATCATTTCGGCATCCCCCAGGTCAAGTACATCAACGAGCAGATGGCCGCCGGTTGGGCTGACTCCGGCCTTCACCCCTCGCCCGCCGCGACCGAGGGGGAGTGGTGTCGGCGGGTCCACCTCGACCTCATTGGCCGAATCCCCTCGATCGACGAGCTGCGGGCGTTTCTGGTGGACAAGTCTCCCACCAAGCGGGCCGACCTCGTCGCCCGGCTTCTCGGCGACGATTACGTCGATGAGTATGCGAGGCATTGGACCGACGTCTGGACGACGGTGCTCATCGGTCGCGACGTCACGAATGAGCGGGTCAATCGGCCCGGCATGCGGCAGTATCTCAGGCGGGCGTTCTCGAAGAACATTCCCTTCGACCGGTTCATGGAGGAGCTGGTTACCGCGACGGGCGTCAACGCGAACCGCAAGGACACCGAGGGTTTCAACGGTGCGACCAACTTCCTGAGCGGCAAGATGGAGGAGATGGGTGTCGAGAACGGGGTGCAGGCGACCGCCAAGACCGCCCAGATCTTCCTCGCACTGCAGGTGCAGTGCACGCAGTGCCACAATCACCCGTTCAACAAGGGCAAGCAGAACCAGTTCTGGGAGATGAATGCCTTCTTTCGTCAGACCCGCGCGCTGCGGCGGTTCGACGGATCGCGTGACATCCAGTGGGTCGAGCTCGTGGACGAGGACTTCGCGGGCGAGGGAGGCAATCCGGAGGAGGCGGAGCTGTACTACGAGCTCCGCAACGGCCTGATGAAGGTCGCGTATCCTGTCTTCATCGACGGCACCGAGATCTCGAAGTCGGGTTACCTGCCCGGGAAGATGGAGGATGGCACGTCGTATGGGGTGCATCGCCGCAAGGAGCTTGCCCAGTTGATCAAGGCGAGTCCTTACTTCCCCAAGGCGATCGTCAATCGGATGTGGGGCCACTTCTTCGGGTACGGCTTCACGAAGCCCGTGGACGATCTCGGGGAGCACAATCCGCCGTCGCATCCGGAGCTTCTCGACGGCCTTGCCGAACGCTTTCGCGAGCAGAGTTTCGACCTCAAGGAGCTCGCCCGGTGGCTCGTGCTGTCGAAGCCATACTCGCTCTCCAGCAAGACGACTCCCGGGAACGTGCGGGACGATCCTTCGCTGGGTGAGAAGCCGAAGTTCACGCACTTCTACCTGAGGCAGATGCAGGCCGAGGAGCTTTACGAATCGCTGCTCACCGCGACGCAGGCCGACAAGGCGGCGCGCGGCGAGGAAGCGGCGAAGAAGAAGGACGCTTGGATGTCGCAGTTCGTCATCGCGTTCGGCACGGACGAGGGCGATGACGCAACGACGTTCAACGGCTCGATTCCGCAGGTGCTCATGATGTTCAACAGTGATCTCATCAAGAACGCCGTGTCCACCGGCAAGGGCGGCTATCTCGACGCGATCGCCACGGGGCCGATGAACAGCGCCGCCAAGATCGAGACGCTCTACATGGCGGCGCTCGCCCGGAAGCCATCGACGTCGGAGTTGAACGTCGCGAACCGCATGGTGATGGCCCGCAAGGGCGACGTGGTGGGTGCCTTGCAGGACGTCTGGTGGGCCGTGTTGAACTCCAACGAGTTCATCATCAAGCACTGACGGCGATCCCCCCCAAAGCGGTGGTTTTGGGGGCGGTCGGCGCGATTATGGGCCGTCGCCCGCACTGTTCCTGGTTGGTGGGTCCGTTGGGAATAAAAGACACTGTCTGGCCGAACTATCCTTTCAGAACCATTCCGTCCTTCCATCTCTCCCCGGGGAGCCCTGTGATGTCCCGCTTGTTCGACGTTCCATCCGGCATGAGCCGTCGGCACTTCATGAACCACATGGCTGGTGCGGCAGCGCTCGCGGCCCCGGCGACGACGTTCACCAACTCGATCCTCGCCAACGCGACCGACATGCGGAAGCGCCACAAGGCGGCGATCCTGTTGTGGATGGGGGGCGGACCGAGCAGCATCGACATCTGGGACCTCAAGCCCGGCGCCCCGACGGGTGGCCCGTTCAAGCAGATCGGCACCAGCGCCGACGGTGTGGCCATCTGTGAGCACATGCCGCTCATGGCCAAGCAGATGCATCACATGGCCATCGTGCGGTCGATGAGCACCCGCGAAGCCGACCACATGCGTGGTCGCTACTACATGCATACCGGCTACGTGCCGAATCCGAATGTCGAGCACCCGAGCTACGGTGCGGTGATCGCCCATGAGTTGGCCGATCAGGTGCCGGATCTCGAGATTCCGCCGTTCGTGTCGGTGGGCGGCGGCAGCGTGGGTCCTGGCTTTCTCGGCATGACCTGGGCGCCGTTCGTGGTCGATTCCAACGGCAACGTTCGCAACCTCGACATGGGCGTCGATCCGTCTCGGCTGGCCCAGCGGATGGAGATGCTCGCGACGATCGAGAAGCGGTTCATCGGTGAGAAGCGGGGTTCTTCGGCCGACGACCACGCGAAGATTCTCGACAAGACGGTGCGGCTCATGACCAGCCCCCAGATGGAGGCGTTCAAGGTCATGAAGGAGTCGAAGGAGATTCAGGAGAAGTACGGCACCACCGGCTTCGGCCGAGGTTGCCTCATGGCCCGCCGGCTCGTGGAGATGGGCGTGCCCTTCGTGGAGGTCGATCTCGGTGGCTGGGACAACCATGCGAGCATCCATACGACCCTCGCGGACAACAAGCTGCCCGAGCTCGACAAGGCGATGAGCGCCCTCGTGTCCGATCTTGCCGATCGTGGAATGCTCGACGACACCGTCGTGATGTGGATGGGCGAGTTCAGCCGCACGCCGAACATCAACGGCGGCGGCGGCCGCGACCACTGGGCTCGGAGCTGGAGCGTGGTGGTGGGCGGCGGTGGCTTCAAGCGCGGCGTCGTCGTCGGTGAGACGAGCTCCGACGGCAAGGAAGTGGTCTCCGAGGCGTACACCTCGCAGGACCTCATGGCCAGCGTGCTCAAGGCTCTGGGCATCTCGCTCGAGACCACGTTCACCGCCAAGAACGGCCGGCCGATGAAGATCGCGAACTCCGGCAAGGTCATCAAGGAACTGTTCGCCTGAGCCGCGTCGCGGCAGGGCAGGATTCACCGCCGCCGCCGCCGGACCCGTCGCTCGCGGGTCCGGCGGGAGGCGTGGTGCGACAGTCCGGGACCGTTCGTCCGCTCGCCCGGCTCGTGCTCCCCGTGCTCGCCGAGCAGTTCCTCGGGCTCTCGGTGGGTTTCGTCGACAAGTGGCTTGCCGGCAATCTGTTCGTGATGGCGGCGCCGCTCGCCGCCGTCGGGCTCGTGGCGTACTGCCTTACGTTCATGCCGGTGCTGTTCGTCGTGCCGGCGGCGGGAGCGACAGCCATCGTGGCCCGTCACATCGGCGCGGGGGACGTGGCCGGGGCGCGGCGGACGCTCGCCCAGTGCTTCCTCGTGGCGGCGGTCGCGGCAGCCGCCATGCTGGCCGTGTCCCTTGCCTTCGGTCGTCATCTCGTGGCCGCCATGGGACTGCCTGACGAGAGCACTCGCCTCGCGAGCCGTTACCTCGCCATCGTGCTTCCCGCCGTGCCGGCGATGATGATCATCCACGTGGGGGTCGCCGGGCTGCGCGGTGCCGGGCACATGGTGGCGGGGTTGGCGGCCATGTCCGTCGTGAACCTCGTCAATGCGACGGCGAGCCTCGCCCTCGGGGCGGGGCTGTGGGGACTCCCGCGGCTCGGGTGGGACGGGCTGGCCTGGGGGACGTTCGCCGGCTATCTCTGCGGTGCGGCATGTGTGGTGGGGCTGCTGGCTGCGAACACGGGTGGCCTGCGGCCCACGTACCGTGACTGGCGTCCTGACCGCGAGTGGCTCGTGCGCATCACACGCGTGGGCGTGCCGGCCGGGGCCGATGCCGCCGCCAACGCGGCGTGCCACCTCACGTTTCTTTCGATCGTCAACCGTCTCGGCGATGTCGATGCCGCGGCGCACGCGGTGGCCGTCACGATCGAGTCGCTCGCCTTCCTGCCGGGCAGCGCCTTCCAGGTGGCCGCAGCCACGCTCGCCGGACAGTTTCTCGGTGGTCGCGACGAACGACGGGCGCGGGGAAGCGTCGGTCTGGCGGCGGTGGCGTGCTGCGGGCTCATGTCGGCCGCGGGAGCGGCGTTTTTCCTGTTCTCCGATCCGCTCGCGGCCTGGTTTGCCGGCGGGGCCGGATCGGGGTCCCCCGTGGCGGGACTGGCGGCCACGCTCGTGAGGATCGTGGCCTTCGCCCAGCCTCCGCTCGCCCTCCTCATGGTCCTCTCCGGGGGCCTGCGCGGGGCCGGGGCGACGCGGCCGCCGATGCTCGTCAACCTCGTCGGACTGGTGGCGATCCGCCTGCCGCTCGCCGCGCTGCTGGCGTGGCCGACGATCCCGCTGCCTGCAGGACTGGGCATGCTCGAGGGATGGGGCATGGGCGCCCGCGGAGCGTGGCTGGCGATGGCCGTTGATCTGACGGCGCGGGGCCTGGCGATGCTCGCCATTTTCTCACGTGTCGATTGGACGCGGGAGCGCGTCTGACATCCCGTGCGGCGACCGGATTGGCATGGCCACTCGCGCCGCCGACGCTACACTCTGTGATGGTTGAGCCGCCGTCGCCGGGTCGTGCCCGGCACGCGAGCGTCTTCCCCCAGCGAGGGCCCGGAATGGCGGCTGTCGATCTCGACCTCGAACACTGGCGCGCCGCGGACGGCGCCGACCTGTACGAAGTTGCTCGTTGGGGCAACGGATACTTTTCGGTTGGCCCGAACGGCCACCTGCTCGTCCATCCCGACAAGGATCCCACGAAGAGCATCGACCTGAAGCAGCTGGTGGATCGGCTGCAGGTTCGGGGGATCGACCTGCCGATCCTCCTCCGGTTCGCGGAGATCCTCCAGCACCGCCTCGGAGAGATTCACGGCGCGTTTGCCAACGCGATGAAGGAGAGCGGCTACCGCGGCGAATACTGCTGCGTCTACCCCGTGAAGGTGAACCAGCAGCGGCAGGTCGTGGAGGAGGTGCTCCGGTTCGGCAAGCCCTATCGGTTCGGGCTCGAAGCTGGCAGCAAGCCCGAACTGCTCGCGGTGATCGCACTTGCCGACAACGACACCCCGATCATCTGCAACGGCTTCAAGGACGCCGAGTTCATCGAGACGGCGATGCTTGCCCAGAAGATCGGCAGGACCATCATCCCGGTCGTGGAGCGGTTCTCCGAACTGCAGCTGATTCTCGACTATGCGGAGAAGCTCGGGGTTCGGCCGCGGATCGGAATGCGCGTGAAGCTCGCCACCCGGGGCAGCGGACGGTGGCAGTCTTCGGGCGGCTTCCGCAGCAAGTTCGGCCTCACCGCCAGCGAGATCGTCAAGGGGCTCGAGGTGCTCGCGGCCCGCGGCATGGAGGACTGCCTGCAGCTGCTCCATTTCCACCAGGGCAGCCAGATCACGAACATCCGTCACATCAAGGCGGCGCTCAACGAGGCCTCGCGGATCTACGCCGAGCTGGTGAAGCGCGGGGCGGGCCTCCGCTATCTCGACGTGGGTGGCGGGCTCGGTGTCGATTACGACGGCTCGCAGACGAACTTCGAGTCGAGCGTCAACTACAGCCTCCAGGAGTACGCCAACGACGTCGTCTATCACGTGCAGAACGCCTGCGACGAGGCGGGCGTGCCGCATCCGACAATCGTCTCGGAGAGCGGCCGGGCGGTCGTCGCCTATCACAGCATGCTGATCTTCGGCGTGCTCGGCGTGTCGGAGCAGGGGGGCATGGCGGAGGTGACCGAGCCCCCGGCCGATGCGGAGCAGCCGCTCCACGACCTCTGGGAGGCCTACCAGAACATCAACGTCCGGAACCTGCTCGAGAGTTACCACGACGCCCAGCAGGCGCTCGACACCGCGATGAATCTGTTCGCCAGCGGCTACCTGCCGCTCGACCAGCGGTCGGCCGTCGAGAACATCTACTGGGCCACGTGCCGCAGGATCCACAAGCTCTCGAAGACCCTCGAGTACGTTCCGGAAGAGCTCGAGGGACTGCAGGCGTCGCTCTCCGACACCTACTTCTGCAACTTTTCGTTGTTCCAGTCGATTCCCGACAGCTGGGCCATCAAGCAGCTCTTTCCGGTGATGCCCATTCACCGCCTCAACGAGCGGCCGACGCACGCGGCTGTTCTCGGCGACGTGACCTGCGATTCCGACGGGAAGATCGACCAGTTCATCGACCGTCGTGACGTGAAGCGCACGCTGCCGCTCCACTCCTGGCAGAACGAGCCCTATTACCTCGGTGCGTTCCTGATCGGTGCCTACCAGGAGATCCTCGGCGACCTCCACAACCTGTTCGGCGACACCAACGCCGTGCACGTGAGCACCGACGAGCGCGGCGAAGTGGTGGTCGATGCGGTGATCAAGGGGGACACGGTTCGTGAGGTGCTCGATTACGTCGAGTTCGACGCCAATCACCTCGTCCAGCGGTTACGCGACTCGATCGAGCAGGCCGTGCGCGAGGGACGCATCTGTGACGGCCAGGCCGGACGGTTCCTCAAGTTCTACGAGGAGGGGCTCGGCGGCTACACCTACCTCGAGGAGCCGGGCTGAGCGGCCTCGGCCGCCGTGCCGTCGCGTCCGTCCGGGGGCTCGCGTGTGGCCGCGTGATCGAGCGAGTTCGCCATGCATCTGATCCGCGTCGCCGGATGCGCCCTCAACCAGACGCCGCTCGATTGGGACGGCAATCGCGACCGCATCGTCACGGCGATCGCCTCGGCCCGCGACGCCGGGGCGGCGATCCTCTGCCTGCCTGAACTGGCCATCACGGGCTACGGCTGCGAGGACGCCTTCCAGTCGCCGGGCGTCCAGCGGACGGCGCTCGCGGTGCTCGAGGAGATCTCGCCCCACACCCTCGGCATCGCCGTGGCCGTCGGCCTGCCGGTGCGGTTCGAGAGCGGCCTCTACGATGCGGCCGCGCTCGTGGCCGACGGTCGGATCGAGGGGCTGGCCTGCAAGCAGCACCTGGCGGGGGACGGGATCCACTACGAGCCTCGCTGGTTTCGTCCCTGGGCGCGCGGGCGTCGCGGTAGCGTCACGATCGGCGGTCGTGACGTGCCGATGGGCGACCTGCGGTTCGACTGCGGCGGAGTCCGCGTGGGCTTCGAGATCTGCGAGGATGCCTGGGTGGCTGACCGTCCGGGCGCTGTGCTCACCGCGCGGGGCATCGACGTGATCCTCAACCCGTCGGCCAGCCACTTCGCCTTCGGGAAGGACGCGATCCGCCGCCGCTTCGTGCAGGATGGTTCGCGGGCCTTCGCGTCGGCCTATGTCTACGCGAATCTCGTGGGCAACGAAGCGGGCCGCGCCGTCTACGACGGTGGCGTCATCGTCGCGTCGGCCGGGCGCATGGTCACGGCAGGGCGGCGCTTCTCGTTCGCCGACGCCGCGCTCACCACAGCCGTCGTTGACCTCGATGAACTGCGGCTCGCGCAGTCGAGGCTGGGCGTGGAGCCGGTGGCCGACGCCGACGAGGGCGACCGCGTCGCCGTCGCATTCGTACCGCCCCGAATCGATGCGGGCCGCCCGTCGCCGCCGACGGACGACCGCGATGCGTGGGAGCACGGCGAGCGCGTCAAGGAGGAGGAGTTCGCACGCGCCGTGGCCCTCGGCCTCTTCGACTACATGCGCAAGAGCCGCTCGCGAGGCTTCGTCGTCTCGGCCAGTGGCGGCGCCGACTCGTCGGCCGTGGCCTGCCTCGTGGCGATCGCGCTCGAACTGGCCATCCGCGAACTCGGGCCGGCGGCCGCGGCGGCGCGGGCCGGGCTCGCGCCGCCTTCCGCCGACGCGGCCGACCCCGTTTCCGCGCTCGTCGCGGCGGCGCTTACGTGCGTCTACCAGTCCACCGCCAACTCCGGTCCCGTCACACGTCGGGCCGCGGCCGGTCTCGCCGCAGCGCTGGGGGCCGTGTTCCACGAGTTCGACGTCGAGTCGCTCGTGCGAGGCTACGAGGCCATCGTTTCCCGGGCGATCGGCCGGCCGCTGTCGTGGGAACGCGACGACATCGCCCTCCAGAACATCCAGGCCCGCGTCCGCTCTCCGGGCGTCTGGATGCTCGCCAACATTACCGGGGCCCTGCTCGTTTCGACGAGCAACCGCTCGGAGGCGGCCGTCGGCTATGCCACGATGGACGGCGACACGTCGGGGGGAATCGCGCCCATCGCCGGCATCGACAAGGCCTACCTGCGGCGCTGGCTCGTGTGGCTGGAACGCGAGGGGCCCGAGGGAATCGGCCCTGTGCCCGCCCTCGCGGCGGTGAACGTGCAGGCGCCGACGGCGGAACTGCGGCCCGCGGAGGCCGGCCAGACGGACGAGGCCGACCTCATGCCCTACGACGTGCTCGACGCCATCGAGCGGGCGGCCATCCGCGACAAGCAGACGCCCCTCGAGGCCTGGCATCGACTGCGGCACGAGTTCCCAGCGCACGCGCCGGCCACGCTCGCCGCCTGGACGGCCCGGTTCTTCACCCTCTGGAGCCGCAACCAGTGGAAACGGGAACGGTACGCGCCGTCGTTCCATCTCGACGACCAGAACCTCGACCCGAAGACCTGGTGCCGGTTCCCGATTCTCTCCGGCGGCTTTGCCCGCGAACTCGCTGATCTCCGGGCGGCGGCCGAGCGTGGGGGCTGAAGGCCCCGCATTCGCGGCCCGCCGGGCGGGTCCCACGGGCCCGGCACCGGGGCACCACGCCGGCGAAAACGCGGTCAGAACGGCCTCGCCCGCCGGCAACGGGGTTGCTAGAGTCCGCCGCCTTCCCGGCCTGCCACGCGGAGTGATTCCATGTCCCGTCGCCCCCGCCTCCGGTCCCGGTTCGTGATGCCCGTCGTGCTCGGGATCGCCGTCGTTGCGGTCACGGTTCGCCCGGTATCGGCGCAGGTCGGGGGTACCCCTGCCCCCGCTGCGATCGCGCCCGCGACCCCGCAGCCGGCCGGGCCCCAGACGCGGCAGCGCGTGGCGGTCGTCACCCCGCCCCAGGCCCAGCAGCCGCAGCCGCTCACGCCCGAGCAGCAGGCCGCACTCGATCAACTGCTCGCCGCCTGGGAGACCCGCAACGCCGCGATCACGACGTGGTCATGCACGTTCCACAAGTGGGAATACAACGCCTGGAATCCCGTCGGGCCGCAAGGTCAGCCGTTGGCGTTCGCCGAGAGCACGGGCGAGTTGAAGTACGCGAACCCCGACAAGGGCCTGTTTCGCGTCAAGGAGACGAAGCAGTGGGATCCGCAGACGCGACGGTACGAGGTTCGTGGCGGTGACACCGGCGAGCACTGGGTGTGCAACGGCGAGAGCATCTACGAGTTTCGTCATTCGGAGCGGCAGCTGCGGGAAACGAAACTGCCTCCGGAGATGCGCGGCAAGGCGATCAGCGACGGGCCTCTGCCGTTCGTGTTCGGGGCGAAGGCCGACACGCTCAAGAAGCGCTACTGGATGCGGATCATTACGCCGGCCGACGTGCGCGATCAGATCTGGCTCGAGGCCCTTCCCCGATATCAGGCCGATGCCGCCAACTTCTCGAAGGTCGAGCTCATTCTCCACTCCCGCGACCTGATGCCGTTCGCGATCCAGATCTACAAGCCGGGGGGCAACGACCGCGACGTGTACCAGTTCGATCCTCGCACGAACCTCATCGACAAGGGCCTCGACATGCTGCGCGACTTCGCGAAGCCGATGACGCCGTTCGGCTACAAGTACGTGCTCGAGGATCTCCAGGCGGCCCAGCCCGCGCCGCCGGCGCAGCCCTCCGCTCCGCCCGCCCTGCGCTGATCGCGGCCGCGGCGCTCGTTCCCGCTCGTCGCTGCCGGCTCCCGGGATATACTCGCCCGTCGCGACGTCTCCCGGAGTCCGCCGATGCCCCTCGTCGATCCCGCCCATCCGCTTTTTCAGCTGCTGCAGCGCGACCGCCGCTACACGCTCGACGCCTACCTGTTCGTGCTCGAGGCGCTGTCGTTCGCCCAGGAGTCGCTCGGCATGGGCCAGGAGCCGACCGCCGAGGAACTCGAGCCACCCCGGGGGGACGCCGCCGAGCCGGCCGGCGAGACCAAGGCGCGGGCGGGACGACGGCGTCGTCGTCAGGTCGAGCGACACGTCTCGGGACAGGAGCTGTGCGAGGCGGCCCGGCGCTACGGGATCCAGCAGTACGGCTACCTCGCCCCCAAGGTGCTGGCCACGTGGGGGATCCGTCGCACCGACGACATCGGCGAGATCGTGTTCAACATGATCGAGATCGGCCAGATGCGAAAAACCCGCGCCGACAAGCGGGAGGACTTTCACGGTGTCTACGACTTCGACGAGGCGTTCGCGCGAGACCTTGCCTTCGTCGTGCCCGACCCGGTCTGAACGAGGCGCCCGTGAACGATGGCCCGACCGACGGTGGCGGCCTGACAGCGGCCGGTGCCCGGTGGATGCTCGCCGTGGCCGCGGTGATCGAGGCGGCCTGGCTCGCAGGACTCCTCTGGCTGGTGTGTCGCCAATGAGTCTCGGCAGTTCGATCGGCCCCGCCGTGGGAACGGCCTCATGATCGTCGCCTTCGCCGCGGTGCCCCTGTGGGTCGCGCTCCTGCCGCTGGCCGCCTACTTCCTCGGTCTCGCGGTGCTGCACATGCGTCGCCGGCCCAGCGTCGTCTCGGGCCAGATCGACGCCCTGCTGCTGGTGGCCGCCGTCTCCGGGTTCGTCGTGGCCGGGCCGCTCGCCCTCCTTCAACCGGCGGCCGGCACGTCGGCCTTGACGGCGGTCATGCTCCTCGTGGGTTTCCTGCTCATGGTGGCGATGTGCCTGCTCGCCTCGCGGCCTCGCGTGGTTGTCTACAACGCGACCCTCGACCAGGTGCGGCCGCTCGTGGCCGAGGTGGTCGGCGGCCTCGACGCCTCGGCGCGATGGGCGGGTGAGACCGCCGCCCTGCCGGCGCGAGGACTGCAGATCCACCTCGATGCCCGCGGCCCCGCCCGCACGGTGAGCATCGTCGCCGGCGGCGGACGCGCGGCGGCGGAATCGTGGGCGGAGTTCAGCCGCCGACTGCGTCGCTCCGTGCGGTCGCTCCGGGTCCGGTCGAGCCCGTGGGCGTGGGGATTCGCCGCCCTTGGCGCCACGGTGTTTGCTGCGGCATCGTGGCTGGCGCTGCAGTCGCCCCCGCCGGCTCCAGCCGCGGCGCCCCGCCCCGAATCGTCCTCCCCAGGAGCCAGCCATGCCGGTCCACGTCGATCTTTCGACGCATGAAATCACCGTCCCCGTCGTGATCCGCAACGCTCCCCCGGGGCGGCTCTACGAGGACGCCGTGTCGCGGGAGCACGCCGCGATCGTGTCCTCGGGCGCGATCGCCATCCGCTCGGGAACGAAGACGGGCCGCAGCCCGGCCGACAAGCACGTCGTCCACCGTCCGGAGTCGGAAGGCGACGTGTGGTGGGGGCCGGTGAACCACTCCATCGACGAGCACACGTTTCTCCTCAACCGGCAGCGGGCGATCGACTATCTCAACACCCGCGACCAGATCTACGTGTGCGACGGCTATGCCGGCTGGGATCCCTCCTGCCGGATCAAGGTGCGGGTGCTCTGTGCCCGGGCCTACCACGCGCTCTACATGCACAACATGCTGATTCGCCCGTCACTCGACGAGCTGGAGCGGTTCGGCGCGCCCGACTACGTGATCTACAACGCGGGCCAGTTTCCGGCGAACCCGTACACGGCCCAGATGACGAGCCGCACCAGCATCGACATGTGCCTGGAACGCCGCGAGCAGGTGATCCTGGGCAGCGAGTACGCCGGCGAGATGAAGAAGGGCGTGTTCACCTACATGCACTGGGTGCTGCCGGGACGGGGCATCCTCTCGATGCACTGCTCGGCGAACGAGGGCATTCCGCCGGGCGGTGGCCCGGGTGACGTGTCGCTGTTCTTCGGCCTGTCGGGCACCGGCAAGACGACGCTCTCGGCCGATCCGGCGCGTCGGCTGATCGGTGACGACGAGCACGGCTGGGGCGATCGAGGCGTGTTCAACATCGAGGGAGGCTGCTACGCGAAGTGCATCCACCTCGCCGAAGCCAAGGAGCCGGAGATCTGGCGGGCGATCCGCTTCGGCACGGTGCTCGAGAACGTGGTGTACGACCCGCCGACGCGTGCCGTCGATTTCGAGTCGAGCGCGATCACGGAGAACACCCGCGCCGCCTATCCGATCGAATACATCGACAACGCGAAAGTGCCCTGTGTCGCCGGTCATCCGCGGAACGTGATCTTCCTCACCTGCGACGCCTCCGGCGTGCTGCCGCCGGTGAGCCGGCTGTCGCGCGAGCAGGCGATGTACCACTTCCTCTCGGGCTACACGGCCCGCGTGGCCGGCACCGAGATGGGGATCGTGGAGCCGCAGGTCGCGTTCTCGACCTGCTTCAGTGCCGCGTTCCTCGTCCGGCAGCCGGCCGTGTACGCCCGCCTGCTCGCCGAGAAGCTGCGACGGCACGAGGCCCGGGCCTGGCTCGTGAACACCGGCTGGACCGGGGGCGCGTACGGCGTCGGACGCAGGATCGACCTGGCAGTCACCCGCCGGATCATCGACGGCATCCACGCCGGGGCGCTCGACGACGCCCCGGTGAGCCGCGATCGCGTGTTCGGTCTCGATGCGGTGACGCGGGTGCCCGGGGTCGATGAGCGGGTGCTCGTCCCGCACCGCGCCTGGAGCGATCAGGCCGCGTGGGAACTGGCCGCGCGGAAACTCGCCGGGAGGTTTCGGGACAACTTCCGAAGTTACGCCGACACCGCCGGTGCCGACGTGGTGGCCGCTGGTCCGGTCGGCTAGACGATTCGACGGATCGAAACGGGCCGCACCCCCTCCTTCCTCCGCACCGAGCCGATCGCATGACCACGACCATCGAGCCCTGGGCGCGTCCCGAGTGGGTGACGCAGGCCACGCTTCTCATCGAGTCGTACGCACGGAGCGTCGGCCGTGACCTCGTCGATGGCGAGGGATCGCCGCTCGTGCGGGCGGAGCGGCTCTACCGGGCTCCGTTCGTCGTCGTCTCGCACGGCATCGAGGCGGACCCGATCCTCTCGTATGGCAATGCCGCGGCGCTCGCGCTGTGGGAGATGGAGCCCGACCGCTTCACCCGCACGCCGTCGCGGCTCACGGCGGAGCCCGTCCATCGGGCCGAGCGGGAGCGGCTGCTCGAACGAACCCTCCGCGAGGGATTCGTGGACGACTACGCCGGCATCCGCATCTCAAGGAACGGCAAACGCTTCCGCATCGAGCAGGCGATCATCTGGAACGTCGTGGACACGGCCGGCACCCGGCGCGGTCAGGCGGCGACGTTCGCACGGTGGACGCCCGTCGGCTGACCGCCTTTAATGCGGGAGTGTCCGAACCGCCCTCTGGAGCATCCGTCATGTCGCTCGTTGATGCGTTTTTGCCCTCCCTCGTGATCACCGCCCTTCTCTCAGCACCGGCCGGCGCCGCCTCGCCACTCTCCGGCGAGATGAAGACGATCGACGGCAAGCCGGTCGATCTCGCCTCCTACAAGGGCAAGGTCGTGCTGATCGTGAACGTCGCGAGCCGCTGCGGCGCCACGCCCCAGTACGCGGGCCTGCAGAAGCTGTACGACACCTACAAGGACAAGGGGCTCGTCGTGCTCGGTTTTCCCGCGAACGACTTCGGCGCCCAGGAGCCGGGGAGCGACGCGCAGATCGCGGAGTTCTGCTCGTCGAAGTACCAGGTCACGTTCCCGATGTTCTCGAAGATCACCGTGAAGGGGCCGAACAAGGCGTCGCTCTACAAGACGCTCACGGAGTCGGCCGACCCGCAGGGTGAGGTCGGCTGGAACTTCGAGAAGTTCCTCGTGGGCAAGGACGGCCTCATCGTCGGCCGGTTCAAGACGTCCGTGCAGCCGGACGACCAGAAACTCGTGGCCGCGATCGAGGCGGCGCTGGCCAAGTAGGTCTACGCGGCCCGCGACGTGGGCCGCGTCTGGGCGAGGCCGGGGCCGATCCGACGGCGGATGACCCACGTCGGACGGCCCTGAGCCTCGCGGTAGCCCCGGACGACGTATTCGCCAACGACGGCCACCGCTGCCGTCTGCACGGCGGCGACGAACGCCACGATCGCGGTGACGGCGGCGAGCGACACGCCGGCCTGCCGCCACTCCGCGGGCCAGACCGCCGCGAGCGTCATGGCGACGAGGCCAACGGCCGCCAGCGAGGCCGACGCGACCCACGTCAGCCGCACGGGCGCGTCCGACGAGAGCACGAGAGCGTCACCGGCGAGTTTGAGGAGTTTCCACGGCGAGTACTTCGTGACGCCACCGGCCCGAGGGTGGCGGTCGTACCACACGGGCTCGTGCCGGAATCCGGCCCAGGGAACGAGGCTCCGCAGGTAGCGTCGCTTCTCGGGCAGCGCGATCACCGCGTCGGCCACGGCCCGGTCGATGAGTTTGAAGTCGCCCGTATCGACGGGCATCGGATAGGGAATGAGCCGGGCGAACATCCGGTGGAACAGGCTCGCGGTCACCAGTTTGAACCGCGTTTCCCCCTTGCGGGAGCGGCGCCGGCCGTAGGCCACGTCGACGCCGTCGCGCCATGCCCGCACCATCTCAGGGATCACCTCGGGCGGATCCTGGAGGTCGGCATCGGTGATCACGATCGCGTCACCGCGGGCGGCCGCGAGCCCCGCCGACATCGCCGCCTGCTGCCCGAAGTTGCGGGTCAGTTCGATCACGGTCACCCGCGGGTCACGGGCCGCGATCGCCTCAAGCCGCGCGAGGGTGCCGTCGCGGCTTCCGTCATCGATGTAGATGACCTCGAAGTCCATCGCCGCCGCCGGAAGCACCTCGACGAGCCGGGCATGCGTCGCGTCGATCACCTCCTCCTCGTTGTGGCAGGGAATGACCACCGAGAGCAGACCCCGTGGCACCCGCGGTGGACCGGGACGGCGGAGGATCGCGGGGTGATCGAGCCCTGGAGACGGCGCGTCGTTCATCGGGTGGTCTCCCGGATGTCGGCCGTGCGCGCCGAGCCGTCGCGAATACGGCCGATGGCCACGACGTCGTGGCGGCGGAACACGGGCCGCGTGCGGGCCACCTCACCACAGCCCGGGGGCAGGTGAGGGGCGAGATCCGAAAGGTGCTGCGCCGGCACCAACAACACTGCGGACGGATCGGACTCGAGGAACTCCCTGGCTGCGTCGAGCGACGTGGAGCCGATCTGCATGACGGGATCGTCGGCGTAGAAGACGACGTTCGGGCTCGCCAGGAGGTACGTGCCCAGCGTGAGTCGTGCGTCGCGGGTGTGCAGGTCCCTGACAAGGCCCGGGAGCGTGTTGGCCGCCGCGATGCGCCAGCCTGCGGGGCCGACCGCGATCGCCGCGTACGCGAGCGACGCTGCGGTGAACGTCGCGACCGCGGTCCACGGGCGGCGCCTGGCGACGAGTCCGCACGCGATCGCGGCGACGACCGGAACGAGGCCGACCACCGCGGCCGGCTCGGCGCCGGGCACGCCGTAGCGGGCCGCCACGAGCACGGTGGCCGCCGTCGCGACGCCGCCGAAGGCGAGCGCCGCCAGGCCGGTCGTCAGCCAACGCGGATGCGGCCAAGCGCCCGCAGCGGCCCGTCGGGCGGCATCGACTCCAATCGCGGCGACGATCAGCGCCGCCGCCGGGTACGCGGGGAGGACGTAGTTGGGAAGCTTCGTGGCGGCCGCCGAGAACGCGCCGACCCAGACAACAAGCCACGTGAGCAGGAGCAGCAGCGAGTCCTCCGCGCGGCCCGCGGTCGGACGGCGCCACACCCGCCAGACGGCGATCACGATGGCCAGCGGCAGGTAGCACGACCACGGAAAGAATCCGACGAGCATCCCGAGCGGATGGAAGAGCACGCCACCGCTGTGCTTCTCCATCGGCGCGAGGAACCGGCCGACGTTGTGCACGAAGAAGAATCCCGCGGTCCACTCGCCGTGGGTGCGGAGATGCACGGCGAGGTACCACGGCGCCGCGGCGATGACGGCGCCGGCGGTGACCGCGAACGGCCGTACGCTCACGAGCACGTCGCCCACGGCAGGCAGTGTCTGCCGCAGAAGGCCGCCGAGCGATCGGCTCGCAGGCGTGGTCAGCCGGCGATCGACCGCCAGGCACCAGCCCCATGTGCCGATCACGGCCAGCGGACCGACGAAGCCCACCGGTCCCTTGCAGACCACCGCGAGTCCGAGCAGCAGGCCGACGGCGACCGCGCGGCCCGCTCCGATCTGCCCGAGGGATCCGCCCGCCGGCATCAACGCCTCCGCCATCAGCAGGGTGGCCCAGGCCGTGAGCGCGGTGAGGATCGCGTCGGGCGTCGCCGCATGGGACTCGATCGCCACGAGGATGCAGCCGACGTAGGCCAGGGCCGCGACCACGCCGGTGGCGTCATCGAACCAGCGGCGACCGGCACGGAGCAGGGCGAGCGCCGTGAGGAGCGTCGCAAGCACGGAGGGCAGTCGCGCCGCAAACTCATTGATTCCGAACACCGCCATGCACGCCGCCATGCACCAGTGCATCAGCACCGGCTTGTCGACCGCGAGCGTGCCGTTGAACATGGGAACGACCCAGTCGCCGGTCTCGACCATCGTGCGGGCGATGGCCGCGAAGCGGGCTTCGTCCTCGTCCCAGAGGGGCGTGGGCGAGATGCCAACCGCGAGCGCGACGGTCGCGGCGACGAGGACGACGAGCGTGGGACGGGGCACGGTCATGGGGCGTTCCTGGGTGAACGAGACGTGTTCAAGGCCATCTGGGTGTCGGAGGCCCGCTCTCGACAAGTCGCACGGTTTCGGGTCGTGGGCCGATCAAAAGGACGCGCTGCGACGATGGGAAGGACGTGACGGCATCGAGCACCCCGTAGTGGGAGGGCAGGTTCGCGAGCGCCGTCTCCTCGAAGCGGGCGTTGACGACGACGTGGCCGCCGGGGTTCGCGGCCACGAACGCCGCAGCCTGCGTGGGATGTTCCAGGGGCGTCACTCCGCGCGGGCCGGCGCGGCGGTTGGCGTAGAACGTCGCGCTCGCCGGGACACCGAACGACGCAAGCGGGGGCGCGTCCGTGTCGGAAAGCTTCGCGACGAGCCTGCGGGTTCCCCCGGCGTGCCCCATGCAGTGCGGGCCGACTGCGACGAGGATCGCGACCGTGCCGCACGCCGTCGCGGCCCACGCCGCCGAGGCCGGCAGCCGCGCCTCGGCCGACTGACACCTCCACGCGACCATGGCGCCGGACACGGGCAGGAGTCCGATGATGCCGAGCCACTCGGCGCCGGGGGCGAAGCGGCCCGCGACGATGGGCAGGCCGATCCCGATCGCGACGCCCGAGACGGCGAGGAAGCACCACGCGGCCCGCATCCATGTGTCGGTGGACGGGGAGGGCCGGCGGATCCAGTCCGCGATGAAGAGTCCCACGAGGGCGGCGATCGCCGGATACGCAGGCCAGACGTAGCCCGGCAGTTTCGTGCCGGAGAGTGAGAAGGGCACGATCCACGCCGCGATCCAACAGGCCGCCAGCCGCACGCCCACGGCGTCGGCAGCGGGCTCGATCACGCTGCGGACGGCATGTCGTGCGATGAGCGCCGACGCCATCGACCACGGGAACGTTCCGATGAGCACGACGACCGGGTAGTAGAGGAGGGCGGGGCCGGAGTGCCCCTCCATCGGCGCCGCGAAGCGCGAGACGTTGTGCACGAACAGGAAGTCGCGAAGCCACACGCCATCGGTGCGGAGCGTGACGAGCACGTACCAGGGCGCGGCCACGGCGCCTGCCGCGGCGAGGATGGTGAAGGGCCGCAGTCCGGTCCACGCCGATGTGAGGCCGCGGGTCAGCCGCCTGAAGGCGCCACCGCCGAGGTCCGGATCAGCGGCGGCCTGCCACCAGCAGAAGCCGCCGAGGCCCGCGAGCGGTAGCACCAGGCCGACGGGGCCCTTCGCGAGCACCGCGAGGCCGCACGCCACGCCGATGCCGCAGGCCGCGGTGAGCGAAAGCTGGACGTGGCCGTGCCCCCAGCCGTTTCCCTCGGGGGCCGCGCCCCGCACGCCGCGGACGAACACCCAGAGCGCGAGCGTGGTGCAGAAGGCGAGCAGGGCGTCGGGCGTGGCGGCCCGTCCGGCGACGCCCGTCCAGAGGCTCGTCGCCATGACGATCCCGGCCCAGAGCCCCGCGTCGCGATGGAAGATCAGCCGCGCGATGTGCATCGTGAGCAGCGCGGTGCCGATCGTGAGCAGCGCCGACCCGAGGCGGGCGCCGGTCTCGTTGACACCCACGGCTGCGAAGCCGACCAGATGCAGCCAGTTCACAAGCGCGGGCTTCTCGACCCGCAGCCGACCGTTGAACGTGGGCACGACCCAGTCGCCGCGCTGGAGCATCGCGAGCGAGCAGGCGGCGTTGCGCGGTTCATCGTCGTCCCAGAGTGGCGGCCCGCCGAGGTTCGGGAGCAGCACGAGGGCGGCTACCGCGGCGACGACCAGCGCGGGAGAGCGAAAGAACGACATGGCGATGACCCGAGGAAGGCGCGGACGGCCACCGCGCCCTGGCGGCATGAAAGGGGGCGGGAGAGTAGGAGGGCTGCCCGGCATGGGTCAAGCCGTCCGGCAGGTCGCGAAACGCCGCGAATTCACCGCGATCCGGGCCGGTTGACCGACCCCCGGGGCCGGGTATGTTCAAGCATCGCCGCAGGCCGCCACGGAGGGCCGGGGCGGAGGTCCGCAGGCGGCCGGAGAGACGATTCTTGGCAGATGAAGTGAATCCGTCGGCAGGTGACGGGACTCCCCGGGAGGAGTCCGACGGCGGGCTCCGCGACAACTCCGGTGGCCGGCTCATCGAGCTGCCGATCGAGCAGGAGCTCAAGGACAGTTACCTCACGTACGCGATGAGCGTGATCGTGAGCCGGGCCCTGCCCGACGTCCGCGACGGCCTCAAGCCGTCGCAGCGGCGAATCCTCGTCGCGATGAACGACCTCAATCTCTCGCCGGGCGCCGCCCGCGTGAAGTGCGCCAAGATCTCGGGCGACACGAGCGGCAACTACCACCCGCACGGCGAGAGCGTGATCTACCCCACGCTCGTGCGCATGGCCCAGGAATGGAACATGCGGCACGTGCTCGTGGACAAGCAGGGCAACTTCGGGTCGATCGCGGGCCTGCCCGCGGCCGCCATGCGATACACCGAGGCCCGGCTCTCGCCGATCGCGGCCCTCATGCTCGACGACCTCGAGCTCGACACGGTCGACTACGTGCCGAGCTACGACGAGCGGAACACCGAGCCCGTGGTGTTGCCCAGCCGGTTCCCGAACCTGCTCGTCAACGGCGCCGGCGGCATCGCCGTCGGCATGGCCACGAGCATCCCGCCGCATAACCTCGACGAGGTGTGCCGGGCCCTGATCGCGATGATCGACAACCCCGCCATCTCGATGGCCGAGTTGCTCGAGATCGTGCCCGGACCCGACTTCCCCACCGGCGGCATCGTGATGGGCCGCGAGAGCCTCGTGCGCGGCTACCTCACCGGGCGCAGCACCATCACGCTCCGGGCCCGGGCCCACGTCGAGGAGTTCGGCAAGAATCGCAGCCGGATCGTCGTCACCGAGATCCCCTATCAGCAGACCCGCGACGCGATCGAGGAGAAGATCGCGGAGCTCGTCAACGAGGACCGCATCAAGGGGATCTCCGCGATCCGCAACGAGAGCGACCTCAAGGAACCGGTGCGGCTGATCCTCGAGCTCAAGCGCGACGCCGATCCCGACGTCGTCCTCAACCAGCTCTACCAGTTCTCGCCGCTGCAGACCTCGTTCTCGCTCATCTTCCTCGCGCTCGTCGACGGCAAGCCGCGGATCCTGTCGTTCAAGATGATGCTGGAGGAGTTCCTCCGGCACCGGATGGCGGTGATCCGCCGTCGCACGCAGCATCTCCTGCAGAAGGCCCGCAGCCGCAAGCACACCCTCGAAGGGCTGCTTGTGGCGCTGGCGAACATCGAGGAGGTGATCCGCATCATCCGCAGCTCCAAGTCGCAGGCCGAGGCGAAGGAGCGGCTCTGCCAGATCGAGGCGCCTGCGGCGCTCCTCGAGCGGGCGCTCGGGGCCGAGGGCTTCACCGTGTTCCAGGAGGAGCGCGGGACGAGCGACACCTACGGCCTGTCGCCGGTGCAGGCCGACGCGATCCTCCGGCTCACGCTCGGTCAGCTCGTGAACCTCGAGCAGGAGAAGCTCGGCGGCGAGCACCGGGAGCTGCTCGCGAAGATCGGCGAGTTCCGCCGCATCCTCTCGAGCGACGCGAACATCAAGGCTCTGATCCGCGAGGAACTCGTCGAGATCGAGTCCAAGCACGGCGATCCGCGTCGCACCGAGATCAGCGGCGAGGTGGGGGACATCCGCGACATGGCGGAGCTGATCACCGAGGCCACGATGGTGGTCACGATCAGCCGTGCGGGCTACGTGAAGCGCACGCCCGCCGACACGTATCGGGCCCAGCGTCGCGGCGGCAAGGGCCTCACCGGCGCCCGCACCGACGAGGAAGACCCGATCGAGCACCTGTTCGTGGCCAGCACGCACGACTGGCTGCTCGTGTTCACGACGCTCGGCAAGGTGTTCTCGATGCGGGTGTTCGAGCTGCCGGAGCTGGCCCGTGACGCCAAGGGCCGGGCCCTCGTGAACCTCCTCGAGTTCGAGTCGGGGGAAAAGGTGGCCGACTGCCGTGCCGTCGGCGGCTTCGAGGATCCGAACCAGTTTCTGATGCTCGCGACCCGCAGCGGCGTGGTGAAGAAGACCGCGCTCGAGCAGTACCGCCGCCGGCGGACCAAGGGCCTGATCGCGGTCAAGCTCCGCGAGGGCGACGAGCTCGTTGACGCGGTGATCACGAAGCCCGGCGATGAGCTCGTGCTCGCCACGGCGAAGGGCATGGCGATCCGCTTCCCCGAGTCGGACGCGCGACCGATGGGTCGCGATACGAGCGGCGTGCGCGGCGTGAAGCTGGGCGCGGGCGACAGCCTCGTGGGGATGGTCGTGGCCGATCCCGAGGCCACGCTGCTCACGGTGTGCGAGAACGGGTACGGCAAGCGCACTCCCTTCGGTGCGGGCACGCCCGTGTCGGGGCCCGCGCCGGGCGAGGAGGGCGAGGAGGTTGCGGCCGACGCTTCCGACGCCGACGCGTCGGGCGACGACGCCGACGGTGACGCCGGGTCGAGCGGCATGCGGTACCGCACCCAGCGTCGCGGCGGCAAGGGCATCCGCGACATCAAGGCGACGGCGCGCAATGGTCGCGTCGTGTCGATCGTGTCGGTCCGCGACGACGACCAGGTGCTGATGATGACGGCGCGAGGCAAGATCCAGCGGGTCAATGTCCGGGAGATTCGCCCCATGGGCCGCAACACGCAGGGCGTGCGGATCATGCGCGTGGACGAGGGCGATTCGCTCGCGGCCGTGGTGCCGGTGCCCCCGAGCGAACAGGAGGAGGCCGACGCCCCGCTGGCCCCCGAGTCGCCCGCTGACCCGGGCTGATCGGCGCGGCCCGCCCATCGTCTGTTCCTTGTCGCGTCGTCCCTCACCGAGGCATCAGTCATGCGGATCGCGGTCGTCGGCACCGGCTACGTTGGGCTCGTCACCGGCACCTGTTTCGCCGACAGCGGCAACTCGGTGACCTGCCTCGACATCAACGCCGACAAGGTCGCCCGGCTCCGCCGGGGCGAGATTCCGATCTACGAGCCGGGGCTCGAGGAGCTCGTGGAGCGCAACGCCCGCGCGGGCCGTCTGCGGTTCACCACCGACACCGCCGAGGCCGTCGGTGGGGCCGAGGTCGTCTTTCTCGCGGTCGGCACGCCTCCCTCCGCCGACGGCTCGGCCGACCTGTCGGCGCTCTGGAAGGTGGTCGAATCGATCGCGCCGCATCTCGATGAGCACGCCGTCGTCGTCACGAAGAGCACCGTGCCCGTGGGCACGGCGGCCGGCATCGAGCGGCGGCTGAAGGAACGGCTCGGCCGCGACTGCCGCGTGGCGAGCAACCCCGAGTTCCTCAAGGAAGGCGCGGCGATCGACGACTTCCAGAAGCCCGACCGCGTGGTGGTGGGCGTGCGGTCGTCCGACGTCGCCGACGTGCTTCGCGCGCTGTACTCGCCGTTTCTCAGGACCGAGAATCCGTTTCTCGTGATGTCGCCCGAGAGTTCGGAGATGACGAAGTACGTGGCCAACGCGCTGTTGGCCACGAAGATCAGCTTCATCAACGAGGTGGCCAACCTCTGCGAGCGGATGGAGGCCGACATTGACGACGTGCGTCGCGGCATCGGCCACGACAGCCGGATCGGTTTCGCCTTTCTCTTTCCCGGCGCCGGCTACGGCGGCAGTTGCTTCCCGAAGGACGTGCAGGCCCTGGCCTCGATGGCCCGAAGCCGAGGCGTGGCCCCGCGCATCCTCACGGCGGTCCACGAGACGAACCTCGCCCAGAAGCAGGTGCTGGGCCAGAAGATCGACGCCCACTTCGGCGGCGACCTCGCGGGCCGGCGGATCGCCGTCTGGGGTCTCGCGTTCAAGCCACGCACCGACGACATCCGCGATGCCCCCGCGATCGACCTGATCGAGCGACTGCTCTCCGGCGGCGCGAAGGTCAGCGTGTACGACCCCGAGGCGATGGACAACGTGCGGGCGATCTACGGCGAACGCCTCACCTACGCCGCCGGCAGCCTCGACGCGCTCGACGGCGCCGAGTGTCTCGCCATCGTCACGGAGTGGGGTGACTTTCGTCGTCCCGACTTCGATGCGATGGCCGCGCGGATGAAGGCCCGCGTGATCATCGACGGCCGAAACCTCTACTCGCCCGCCGAGATGCGGGCCCGGGGATTCGTGTATCGCGCGATCGGCAAGTCGCCGGCGTAGGGTCGCGGCCCGCGTCGTTTCGCCGGTGCGCGACGGCGACGGCGATCCGCCGCGGCGGTTTGACACGCGCACGGTGACAGGGTTCAATCCTCGCACGTCGCGGGAGTTCAAGGGGGGCGCGATCCCGCGTCCCGGCCCCGCTCGTCGGCGAGTCATCCATCTTCGGAGCGCCCCCGATCGTGAACCGCACCGTCCACATCTCCGCCATCCTGCTCGGACTGGCCGCCCTTCTTCCGCTCGCGGGCTGCGGTGGCGCTCCGGCCGATCCGTCCGCCGCCCCCACTGCCCTCGGGCAGTTCTGGTTTTTCCTGTGGTGGCTCGTGGCGGTGGCGGGGTCGGTCGCGGCGCTCTACCAGGCGCTGCAGTTCTTCACGTGGATGGAGGCCCAGCCGGCCGGCACGCCGAAGATGATCGAGATCGCCGAGGACGTGCGCAAGGGGGCCTACGCCTATCTCCGCCAGCAGTACAAGGTGGTGGGCTGGGCGTTCCTCGCGATCTGCATCTTCCTGTTATGGATGGCGGTCGGCCTCGGCGTGCAGAGCCTGTGGGTGCCGTTCGCATTCCTCTCGGGCGGCCTGTTCTCCGGCCTCGCCGGCTGGTTCGGCATGAAGACGGCCACGCTCGCCAGCAACCGCACCGCCGCCGGCGCGGAGCGGTCGCTCAACGAGGGGCTCCAGATCGCGTTCCGCTCCGGTGCCGTCATGGGGCTCACGGTGGTGGGGCTCGGGCTCCTCGACATCACGCTCTGGTTCTTCATCCTCTACTGGCTCGTGCCGATGCTCGGTTTCGCGCCGCTGTCGCTCGAGGAGATCACCGTCACGATGCTCTGCTTCGGCATGGGGGCGAGCACCCAGGCCCTGTTTGCACGCGTCGGCGGTGGCATCTTTACGAAGGCGGCCGACGTCGGCGCCGACCTCGTCGGCAAGGTGGAGCACAGCATCCCCGAGGACAGCCCGCGGAACCCGGCCACGATCGCCGACAACGTGGGGGACAACGTGGGCGACGTCGCGGGCATGGGGGCCGACCTCTACGAGAGTTACTGCGGATCGATCCTCGCCACCGCGGCCCTCGGCGTGGCGGCGTTCCCGGAACGGCCCATGATGCAACTCGCGGCGATCTTTCTGCCGATGACGATCGCGGCGATCGGCACGATCCTCTCGATCTGGGGCATGTATCAGGTGCAGACCCAGGAGGACTCGTCGCAGAAGTCGCTCCTCGCCGCCCTCGCCAAGGGGATCAACTTCGCCACCATCGCGATCGTGGTCGCCTCGTTTGCGATCACGTTCTTCCTTCTCCCGAGCCACATGGGCGTGGCCGTTTCGGTGATCGTGGGTCTCGTGGCGGGCTGGTTGATCGGCAAGTGGACGGAGTATTCGACGAGCAACGAATACACGCCCACCAAGGAACTGGCCGATCAGGCTCTGACCGGCCCAGCCACGATCATCATCGGCGGTGTGGCGGAGGGGATGATCAGCACCTGGGCCCCGGTGCTCATCACCGGTGTGGCCACGCTCCTGTCGTTCGGTTTCGCGAACAACTTCGACTTCAAGGATCCGGCGGCGTTCGCCCTGGGCCTGTACGGCGTGGGCATCGCCGCGGTCGGCATGCTGGCCACGCTCGGCATCACGCTGGCCACCGACGCCTACGGTCCGATCGCTGACAACGCCGGCGGCAACGCCCAGATGGCCGGGCTCCCCGAGTTCGTGCGCGAGCGGACCGACGCCCTCGACGCGCTGGGCAACACCACCGCCGCCACGGGCAAGGGCTTCGCCATCGGCTCGGCGGCGCTCACGGCGCTGGCGCTGCTGGCCGCGTACGTCGAGGAGATCCGCATCGGCTTCGACCGCTGGGGGCATTCCGCGGTGTCGGCCAAGGGTGACGTGCAGTCGCTCGTGGCCGGCGGCAAGACGGTGGACGTCAAGCCGGGCGACTGGGTGAAACTCGCCGATCGCCTCGCGATCCAGGTTGGCGACAAGCCTTCAACGAACCGCACCTGGCTCATTCTCGACCCGGCCGTGCTCGACGGTCGCCGCGGCAAGGATGGCAAACTCAAGACCGAGCCCGCCATCAAGGGCCTGGCCGGGCCCGCGAGTTACCTCGTGAGCGACGTGGCCCCCGACGGGGCGCTCGTGGAGACGCTCGTGGACGAGGGCCGGATCGTGCCGGTGAAGGCGGCGACCATGGCGGACTTCATGCGGTTTTATGACGTCACGCTCATGAATCCCAAGGTGCTCGTGGGCATGTTCATCGGTGCCATGAGCGTGTTCGTGTTCTGCGCGTTGACGATGAAGGCCGTGGGGCGGGCGGCGAAGGGCATGGTCGAGGAGGTCCGTCGTCAGTTCCGGGAGAACCCCGGCATCATGGACGAGAACAATCCGCAGAAGCCCGATTACGAGGCGCCCGTCGCGATCAGCACGAAGGCGGCGCAGCGCGAGATGGTGCTGCCGTCGGTGCTCGCGCTCGTGGTGCCGCTGGCCACCGGGCTCGTGCTCGGCGTCGGTGGCGTCCTGGGCCTTCTCGTGGGCGGGCTTACCACCGGTTTCTGCGTCGCGGTGTTCATGGCCAACTCCGGTGGCGCCTGGGACAACGCCAAGAAGCACATCGAGGCCGGCGCGCACGGCGGCAAGGGCAGTGACGCCCACAAGGCGGCCGTCGTCGGCGACACCGTGGGCGATCCCTTCAAGGACACGAGCGGCCCGAGCCTCAACATCCTCGTCAAGCTCATGAGCATGGTGAGCGTGGTGGTGGCGGGGCTCGTCGTCCGGTATTCGCTCGAGGCGCTCGGTATCTTCTGATCCCCGGGGTGGCGGCGCATGCAGCCCGGGTTTGCGTTCTCGCTCGACGCCACCGACGGTGCCGCGCGGGCCGGCACGCTCACGACGCCGCACGGCAGCGTGCCCACACCGCTGTTCATGCCGGTGGGCACCGTCGCCACGGTGAAGGGCGTCGATGTCGGGCGGGTGCGCGAGACCGGCGCGGGGATGCTGCTGGCCAACGCCTACCACCTCCACCTTCGGCCGGGTGAGGCGCTCGTGGACGAGGCCGGCGGGCTGGCCGCGTTCATGGGATGGCACGGGCCCACGCTCACCGACTCCGGCGGGTTCCAGGTGTTCAGCCTCGCCCGGCAGGTGAAGGTGACCGAGGAGGGGGCGTTCTTTCGTTCACACATCGACGGCCGTGCCGTGGCCTTCACCCCCGAGAACTCGATGCGCATCCAGGAGCGCATCGGAGCCGACATCGCCATGCAGATGGATCACGTCGTGGCGTTGCCGGCCGAGCGACGGGTGGTGGAAGACGCCATGCGGCGGTCGCTTCGTTGGGCCGAGCGCTGCCGCGTGGCGCACACGCGCGGCGATCAGGCCCTGTTCGGGATCGTTCAGGGGGGACTCGATCCCGAACTTCGGCATGAGAGCGCCACGCGGCTGCAGGCCATCGGCTTTCCGGGCTACGCGGTGGGCGGGCTGTCGGTGGGCGAGGGCACCGAGGCGATGGTGGCCGCGCTCGACGTGACCGTGCGGCACCTGCCCGCGGACCGGCCGCGGTATCTCATGGGTGTCGGGCAGCCGGCTGACATCATCGCCGCGGTCGCGGCGGGCATCGACATGTTCGACTGCGTGCTGCCCACGCGCTGCGGCCGGAACTCGCTCGTGTACACGTTCGCGGGCCAGGTGCGACTCCGGAACGCCCGCCACGGCCGTGACGAGCGACCCCTCGAGGAGGGCTGCCCGTGCATCGCCTGCCGTCACTCCCGCGCCTACCTCCGCCACCTGTTCATGGCGGGTGAGATGCTCGGTCCCATCCTCGCGTCGATCCACAATCTCACGTTCTACCAGCGGCTCGTGGCCCGTCTGCGGAAGGCGATCGTGGATCGCCGGTTCGAGGTGGAGGCCGGCGAACTGTGCGCGGGCTTCGGGCCGACGTCGGGAGAGCCCGGGAGCGACGGCTGAGGGACACGGATCCTTCGTCCCTCCATCTGGAAGGGCGCCGCGGCGCCTCGTCCGCACGCGGCGCATCGGCCTTGTCGCTCGATCGCGGCGGCCACTACATTTGCGGTTTTTCCCGGCGGCCTCCGCGGCCGTCGGGCTGGCCCACGGCGGAAGTCCCATGCCCGATCTCGTTCCCGATGCCGCCGCGGTGTCCCCGTCTCGTGCGCTTGCCGCGTGTTTCGCGCAGGCTGCCGGCCAGACTGCGCCCGACGTGCCGTTCTTTCTCCAGTACCTGCCCCTCCTGGCCATCGCCGCCGCGGCGTATCTGCTGCTTTTCCGCCCCGAACAGGAGCGGATGAAGAAGCAGCGGGAACTGTTGGCGCATCTCAAGAAGAACGATCGCGTGGTGACGTCGTCGGGTATTTACGGAACGGTGGCGAACGTCGAGCGAGAGGCGGATCGAGTGACGCTCAAGATCGACGACGCCGCCAACGTGAAACTGACGGTCACGCTGTCGAGCGTCGCCCGCGTGCTTCGGGACGACGACGCGGCCTCGGCGCCGGCCGGAGGCGCGTGAGCCTTCGAACTGCCCGCCGCGCCGTCGCGGTGCGGGCCTTCCCCCTTCCAACGTCCATCTTCCCCTTGAGACCAGCATGAACATCCCGAACATGACCATGGGCCTCGTCGCGCAGATCGCCGCGACCGTTCCCGCAGCATCGGCGCCCATCGTCCCATGGTGGCGCGAGAACTGGGCGCTGTGGGGCATCGCCCTGCTCACGCTGGCCGTGCCCACGTTCATCGCCTGGATCCTCGCCGGTCGCCTCAGGGCCGCCGACATGTGGGGCCGCATCGCAACCGTGCTCGTGGCTCTCACGGCCGGCCTCGTGATCTGCGCGCTCGGCTGGCCGCCGCGGCTCGGCATCGACCTCAAGGGCGGCCTGATCCTCGTGTACGAGGTCGATTCGTCGAAGCAGGCCGCGTCGCGTGTGGACGACGCCGTGCGGCGGATCGAGGGGATCGCCTCGACGCAGGAGGGTGCGCAAGGGAGTGTCCGACGCCGATCGGGCGGAGGCGTCACGGTGCGACTGGCCACGGCCGACGCGACGGCCCGCGAGGCTTTCCTGGCCGCGGTGAAGCGGGCCGAGTTCGATCGCACCGCGGTGAGGGAGGTGGGCCGGCGGGCCACCGCCGACGACTTCGAGGTCGACTACGACATCGTGCCCGAGGCGGCGGCGGTGGCGATGGACAAACTCGTGGCGGCGGTGAGCCGCCGCGTGAATCCGGGCGGCCAGAAGGAGGTCACCGTCCGGCAGTACGGACTCGACCAGATCGAGGTGATCATTCCCGAGGTCGAGCAGTCGGAGGTGGACCTCATCAAGCGGATCGTGTCGAGTGCCGGCGTGCTCGAGTTCCGCATTCTGGCCAATCGTGAGGACTCCCGGCACGCCGCTGCGATCGCGCTGGCCGAGCGAACCGCCGGCAATACCGTTCGTCAGAAGGATGAGTCGGTCGCCCGCTGGGCGCAGGTCGATGCGGCGAAGTTCAATCCCGCCGGTGATCGGCGGCTGGTGACGCGGTCCACGCCCGACGGCGGCCTCGAGGTGCTCGTCATCACGGATCCGTTCAACGTGACGGGTGGCGACCTCGGTCGCGTGAATCCGAGCCTCGACGAGAGCCTCAATCCCTGCGTCAACTTCACGTTCAACTCGAGCGGTGCCGCGCGGTTCGGCCTGCTCACGGGCCGCAATCTGCCCAACCCGGCCAACGGCCTCAGGAGCCAGCTCGGCATCCTCCTCGACGATGTCGTGCAGTCGGCTGCGGAGATTCGCAGCACGATCACCTCGTCCGGGCAGATTACCGGAAACTTCAAGCAGCCCGAGGTCGACTTCCTCGTCGAGGTGCTCAATGCCGGCAGCCTGCCGGCGGCCCTTCGGAGCGAGCCGATCAGCGAGCAGCGGATCAGCTCGCAACTCGGCGACGACACGATCCGGTCCGCTCGGCTGGCCATGCTTCTGGCGACGCTGCTCGTGCTCACGTTCATGCTCGCCTACTACCGCTTCTCGGGCTTCGTGGCCGACCTCGCCGTGCTGCTCAACATCGTCCTCGTGGTCGCGGTGATGATCTCGTTCAAGGCGGCTTTCACGCTCGCGGGCCTCGCGGGCCTCGTGCTCTCGGTGGGCATGGCGGTGGACGCCAACGTGCTCATCTACGAGCGGATGCGCGAGGAGATCGACCGGGGCGCCGCGGTGCGCATGGCGATCCGCAACGGGTTCGCCCGTGCCTTTTCCACGATCGTCGACTCCAACCTCACCACGCTGATCACCGCCGTGGTGCTGTTCTTCATCGGCACCGACCAGCTCAAGGGCTTCGCGGTGACGCTCTTCTTCGGGCTCCTGCTCAACCTGTTCACGGCCGTGTTCTGCTCGCGGGTGATCTTCGATCTCGCCGAGCGCAACCGCTGGATCAAGTCGCTTTCGATGGCGCGGATCTTCGGCCAGCCCAACTTCCAGTTCGTGAAGTGGATGCGGCCGGCGATCATCGGGTCGCTGGTCTTCATCCTCGTCGGGCTCGCGGCGGCCTGGCAGCGTGGGCAGGGGCTCTTCGACATCGACTTCACCGGCGGCTCGAGCGTGCAGGTGGAGTTCAAGCCCGACCAGCCGCTCGGCATCGCAGCCGTCCGGCAGGCGGTGGCGGCGCTGCCCGACGCGGCCGTGAGCGCCGTGTCGACGGCGGCCGGTGACACCGATCTCCGCTACAAGATCGACACGTCACTTCGCGGCGACGGGGCGGAGGTCGAGGCGAAGATCCGGGATCTGTTCCCCGGTCGGCTTGCCACCTACGGCATGGAGATCGTCGAGGTCGTCGCGCCGGAGAAGCCCGCCGAGGAGAAGGACGCGAAGGAGAAGGCCGACGCCGAGACGGGCGGGTCGAAGGCGCCTCCGGCCACCGTCACCGCCCGGCTCCGTTTCCCGCAGAAGATCAGTCGGCCGACGCTGCGGGCCACCGTCAAGGAGGCGCTCGAGGCCGAGAAGATCGGCGACGCCGACTTCGACCTCACCTCGACCGAGCCGGGGGCCGCGGCGGGGCGTCCGTGCACCGACTGGACGCTCACGACGACGCTCGATCCTGCCTCCACCCGCGGCATCCTCGAGGCGGTGAAGACGAAGCTCGCCTCCACGCCCGTGTATCTCGCGGCCAACTCGATCGGCGGCAAGGTGGCGGGCAACACGCAGGTGACGGCGGTGTACGCGCTGCTCGCCAGCCTCGCCATGATCGTGCTGTACGTCTGGGTGCGCTTCCAGAACGTGGCCTTCGGCCTTGCGGCCGTGATCGCGCTGGCCCACGACGTGCTCGTCGCGGTCGCCTGCCTGGCGCTCAGTCGGTTCGTCGCCCCGTTCCTGGGCTGGGCGCTCGTCGATGACTTCAAGATCAGCCTCGACGTGGTGGCGGCCCTGCTCACGATCATCGGTTTCTCGATCAACGACACGATCGTGATCTTCGACCGGCTCCGCGAACTGCGTGGGAAGAGCCGCTTCGTGACGGCCGACATGGTGGACCGAGCGGTCAACCAGACGCTCAGCCGCACGATCCTCACGTCGGGCACGGCGTTTCTCGCGACGCTGATCCTCTACGCCTTCGGCGGACAGGGCATTCACGCCTTCGCATTCACGATGCTGGTCGGCATCGTGGTGGGGTCGTACAGCACGATCTATATCGCGTCGCCGATCGTCCTCTGGCTCCAGCACGCGTTCGCCGGAGGCGACGAACCCGCCCGCGTCGGTCGATCGCCACAGCCTGCCTGATCGGTTCGGGCATGCCGGAGGTCATGTGCCGGCGGCGCAAGGTCTGCCGGCCGTGACGACCATGCCGCGGAGCGGCGCCCCGATCGGTCGTGCGGCCCGTGGCCGATCGGCACCGGGGCGTCAGCCGCGGTGCATGCTTTCGTGAGCGATCGCCTCCGATTCGGCAGGCGGGCGCCCGCGGGAGTGACACGACCATGCGGCGACTGGCGAACGGGATGCGGTACCTCGTCGGCATGGCGATGGTGGCGGCAGGTGTGTCGCTGGCCGTGCCGCTGGGCCGACTCGCCGTCGAGGGCTGGACTTCCGCGCGCGCCGCCGGCGTCGTGGTGGGCGGGGGACCCGTCGTGGCGCGGCCGAGCGATCCCGTCTCCGAAGCCGCTGTCGTTCCGGCCATGCCCCCTGCGCCAGGCGAGTGGCTGGTCAGGGAGCAGGATCTCCCTCCCGCGGTTTCGCTTTCGACGGACTACGCGCCGCCCCCCACGCCGGATCGGCTTCCTCACCCTTCGGCCACGATGGCGGCCGAAGGGCCTGGGATGAACAGCACCTACCGTTCCACGCTGGCCGTTCCGCCCCCACCACTTCTCGACGCTCAATCGCCGCCCCCTGCCGTGGCATCGTGGGCGACGCCCGAGCCGTCGCGGCCCGTGCCGTTGCCCGTGGTCGCGCAGCCGGAGATGCCGCCGACGTACTGTGTGCGAGACGGCGATGACCTCACGGCCATCGCGCGACGGTTCTATGGTCACCCCGGTGCCGCGGACTCGCTGTGGGCCGCCAATCGCGACGTGATTCCCGATCCGAACGTGTTGCCGATCGGCGCCGAGCTCCGGCTGCCGCCGCCCTGGTCGGTCCAGGGCGTTCCCGCCACGGCTCACGGGGTTGGGCGTGCGATCGAGCCTCCCCGGACCGTCGCGGTGCCGCCCGTGCCGGTGCAGCCTCCGTCGATGTCGGCGACGGGATGGCTGGACCCGAGGCAGTCACGCGACACGCCGCCTCTACCGCCGCGTCCACCCGCTGCCGGTCCCACCGTTCGGGTTGCCCCCGGCGACACCCTCGAATCGATCGCCGCGCGGTTCTACGGTGACCGCGCCGCAGCGACCCGCATCTGGGACGCGAACCGCGACCGCCTCCGCAGTCCGGAGTTGGTCGTGGTGGGCATGGAACTGCGGCTTCCGTGACCCGGCCTATCGCTTCCGGCCCGAGGCCACGCGAAGGAAACCGAGGATGAGGCCGGCCGGATCGGCTGCCCGAGACTTGGCATCGGCCGACTGATGGGACGCGAGCGCGTCGCCACTCTTCGTGAGCGGCGATGTGACCAGGGTCAGGCTCGCGTCTGCGGCCGCCACCGGCGATGCATCCTTTTCACCGACCGTGGGGAATCGGCTGTCGAACCATTCCCGTGGCCGTTGCCGCTTGAGTTGGTCGAAGACCTTGGTCGCGTCGCGGTCGTCGGCGCCGGCGATGATCAGGAGCGGCACCTTCCGACGGATCGCCTCCGTCGCGAGCGTCGGCCCGATCGAGTAGCCCTTGGTCATGAACGTGGGGCTGACCATCACGACGCCGGACACGTCACGGCCCTGGTCGCCGGAGGCAATGGTCGGCCAGAGCGAGTCGGCCGCTGTCCACGCCGTTCCGACCGCCGCCCCGAGCCCCGAGCCGACGACGATCAGCGGCTTCATCCGCAGCAGGCCCTTGTCGGCCTGCGCCTTGATCCAGTTTCGCACGCATTCGACGTCGCCACGCACCCCCGATTGATCGCGGAGCTGTCCCCCTCGGGTCGCGGCCATCATTTCCAAGTCCGGCTTCTTGAGGAGCCGGGACTGATCCTCCTGGCTCGCGGGAAAGTTCTTCATCCGGCTCTCGCCGTGGCCGCGCAGGTCGGGCGCCACGACGGAACACCCTGCGGCCTGCAATGCTCTCGCAAGCGGTTCGACGGTGAGGTGCGAGCCCCCGAGCTCGTGGAGGAGGATGACCGTGCCAATCGTCTCGTCGCCTTCCGGCACGGCGTAGTACCACGCGGCGAGATCGACGCCGTCGGTCGTTTCGAGTGCCAGCCGGGACGGTGCGGCAGCCTCCGGCCGTGGGGGGGGGGCGGCCGGCTTCGCGGCGACGGGAGCGGCGGGGGCCTGTGCCGATGCAGGATCGACGAGCCAGAAACACGCCGCCAGCGCGACCACGCCACCGCGGAACAGCCGTGGCGGCATCACCTGAGAGAACATCGAAAATGCCGGCGAATCCGCCGGTCTCCGCTCGTTGAGGCAGGAAAGGCCCCGAGGGAATAGAATACCGCCGATTTGGCGAACTTCGCCATGGAGAATCGCGCTGCCGCGTCGAATGTCGGGCAGTGTCCACGTATTGAGGGGCGGGCATGTCATTCGTCGAATCAGCCAAGCGATGGTGGCAGGAATACACGGGCGAGGAGGAGACCCCCCTCGACGGTGACACGCCAGCCTGGGCCGTGAGCCTGGTGCTCCACGTGGTCGTGCTGCTGTCGATGGCGCTCATCGGCCTCGGGACGCTCGACTCCCAACAGACGAAGACGATCACGATCGTCGCCCCCACCCAGGTGGTCGAGGAAGACGTGCTGCTGGCGCCGGAGATGACCGTCTCCGTCGAACCGGAGTCGAGTTCGTCCCCGTCGAACGTCAACAACGTGGACATGGCGACCGCCGTGGCGCCGGTGCTGGCCGACGACCCCGTGGTGACGGTGGACGTCGCGACGGCGCTCGACGGTGAAGTGTCGGTCGCCGACATCGACCTGCCGCCGACCGGGGCGGAACTCGGCGAGTTCATCCAGACCGGCCGGATGGGTCAGGGTGACACCGGCGTTGGCACGGCCGGCACGGGCGGGGCGGTCGATCGTCTCACGCTGGAGATCGCAGCGTCGCTCCAGCAACGGTCCACCGTGGTGTGCTGGGTCTTCGATCAGTCGGTGAGCCTGGCCGGACAGCGAAAGGAGATCGCGAGCCGACTCGGGCGGGTATTCGACGAACTTGGCATGACCGGCGCCGAGTCCCACGGCCATGAACTGCTCAACATGGTGTTCGCCTACGGTCAGAAGGCGATGCCGGTGGTCAAGGATCCGACCCAGCAGACCGCGGTCGTCGTGAAGGCGATCGAATCGATACCGGTCGACGAGTCGGGCGTGGAGATGACGTTCACCGCGATCGCCGAGGCGGCCAAGCGGGCCAAGCAGGTGCGGATCTCGCCCGCAAAGCGGAACGTCATGATCATCGCGTTCACCGATGAGGTCGGGAACGATCAGCAGTACGCCGACCAGGTCGCGGCCTTCTGTCGGACGCAGGCCATGCGGGTGTATGTCGTGGGCGTTCCCGCTCCGTTCGGGATGCGGGAGGTGAAGATGAAGTTCAAGGAGTTCGACCCAAAGTACGCCGACGATGTCCAGTGGGCGGTGGTCGAGCAGGGACCTGAGACCCTCTATCCCGAGGTGGTCAAGGTGCGGTCAGGCCCCGATGCCGACGACCCGATCGACTCCGGTTTCGGCCCATTCAGTCTCTCGAAGATCTGCTCCGAGACGGGCGGCATCTATTTCTGCGTCCACGCCAACCGCAACGCCAGTGGCCGCGTCAACGACAGTCAGGTCGCCGACATGGCTTCCAATCTCCGGTACTTCTTTGATCCTGCGGTGATGCGTGCGTATCGCCCCGATTACCAGGCATCTGCGAAGATCGATCACATGCTTGCGGGGAATCGGGCCATGAAGTCGTTGGTCGATGCCGCCAGGAGTTCCGAGGTGGCGCCGATGGAGTCGCCGCAACTCGAGTTCCCGCGTGAAGATGACGGCAAGTTGGCCCTGCTTCTCGGCGAGGCTCAGAAGACGGCGGCCGTTCTCCAGCCCAAGATCGACTCGCTCTACGGAATCCTGGCGGCCGGGCTCGCCGACCGGGAGAAGATCAAGGAGAAGCGATGGCAGGCGGGTTATGACCTCGCGGTCGGTCGAGTGCTGGCCCTCAAGGTGCGCACCGACGCCTACAACATCATGCTCGCCCAGGCGAAGACGGGCATGAAGTTCAAGAATCCCAAGAACGACACGTGGCGACTCGTACTGTCCGACGACATCTCATCCGTCGGCTCTCAGACGGAGAAGCTCGCCACGCAGTCCCTTACCTTCCTGAAGCGGGTGGTCGAGGAGCATCCAGGCACTCCGTGGGCACAGATGGCGGCCGCCGAGCTCAAGAAGCCGCTCGGCTACAAGTGGGAAGAGACCTACACGGGTGTCAACGCTCGTCGGATGGACGGTGGCGGCAACGCCGCGAATCCGTCCGATGACAAGCGCCGCATGCTCGCGCCGCCCAAGCCGAAGCGGCCGCTGAAGAACGTCTGACCCCGTTGGTGGGGGCTCGGGGCCGCCCGTGCCCCGTCGCCGGACGTTCGCGTCGGCCATCCTGGCCTTCGCTCACTCGGGTGCCGCCTGCGCTTCGCCATCGTGGCTTCGCTTGTCGGCATACGCCGGCTCCCGGGCACTCGCGGCAACTCCGCCTGCCCAAGCCCGCCGGGGAGATATGCGATGCCGCGTGGCGGCACGATCGCCGCCCGGATGGCGGCGTGGCAGGCGAGTGCCGCGGAGCGGCAACTCCGCCTGCCCAAGCCCGCCGGGGAGATATGCGATGCCGCGTGGCGGCACGATCGCCGCCCGGATGGCGGCGTGGCAGGCGAGTGCCGCGGAGCGGCAACTCCGCCTGCCCAAGCCCGCCGGGGCCAGGATGGCCCGGCGGGCGTGAATTCAGAACGCCAAGCTGTCCTCTGCGAAGACCTCGCGGCTCTCGTACGCGTGGAAGCAGCGCGAAACCTTCTGGGACAGGATCTGGAGGAACATGGCGCGGAACTCGCCTTCCGTGCGGTCCGTCGCCGGGATCGCCGTGTGCGCCGGGAACGTGAAACCGTCGATCCGCTTCGAGAACACGACCTTCTTCTCGGCCACATCGAACACCCGCACATGGGCCGTCGCGCGGCCGCGGTACAGCGTGGAGCCCTCGTGGAGACGGAACTCCTCGAGGTCGATGCCCACCACGAGGTCGGCGTCGAGTGACTTTCCGAGCGTGGGGTAATCGACCCAGGAGTTCTCGTCGAGCCACCGGGCCACCTCCGGTTGGCCGATCACGCGCGCCCGTCGTACCTTGTCGTCGAGTTGCTGGCCGACGAGGTTTGCAAGTTCGCGAGATGATCCGGCGTCGCTGAACTCGAGCTCCACGATGGGCCGGCAGACGACTGCGACGTGCTTGCCGCGGAGTCCGTTGAACTCCGCCGGCACGTCGGCCGGCTGCAGCAGGTAGGCGGCCGTGAGGAGGGTCGAGCACCCGCCGGCGGACGCGATCGAGATCAGGGCGAGGGCGGCGAGGTGAAGCCGGCGCGGCACGGAGGCAACCATGGGGGTCGTTCCTCGGAGGGGCGGCCGGATATCGACCGCGGGGCCGGGAAGGTAGTTTCGTACGACGGCCCGCTCAATGCCGCTTCGACCGCAGTAAATCTGGCAGAATGGGCAGCGCAACGAGCCATGGGTGTCACGGCGATCACATCCGATGCGGAGCCGGCGGCCGCCGTCGCGTTCACAGCGGCCGTGCGGGATGCCCTCCCGGACCCTGGGTTCTGGACGATGCCGGTCCTCGCGGCGGTGTCCGGGGGGGGCGACAGCGTGGCCCTCGTGCTCGCGCTGCGCCGGCTTGTGCCGGCCGACGCCGTGCATCGGCTCGTCGTGGTGCATGCCGAGCACGATCTGCGGCCAGAGGCCGGCGACGATCGCCTGTTCGTCGAGCGGCTCGCGGCGAGGCTCGGTCTCGCGTGCGAGTCACGACGGCTGCCCGTGCGCCCCGCGCGTGGCGAGGGCGTCGAAGCCGCCGCGCGCCGGCTGCGATATGGGTTCATGATGGAGACGGCTGCCGCGATCGGGGCCCGTCACGTCGTGGTGGCCCACACGGCCGACGATCAGGCCGAGACGATTCTCCACCGGCTCCTGCGCGGCACCGGGGTGGCGGGGCTTGCCGGCATGAGCCGGGCCCGGGAACTCGCGCCCGGCACGTCCCTCCTCCGGCCGCTGCTCGGCATGCGCCGGGCGGCGGCCCGGGCGTTTCTCACGGCGATCGGCCAGCCGTGGCGCGAGGATGCGACGAACGCCGATGTTCGCCATGCCCGCAATTTCGTCCGCCATGAGATCCTGGCCCGGTGCGAGGAGGGGGCCTATCCGGCGTGCATCGAGTCGATCGTCCGTCTCGGTGGTCAGGCGGCGGTGCAGGCGGCGGCGCTTGCGAGCGCCGCCGACCGGCTGCTCGAGGAGCATGGTCGCCACGAGCGCCAGGGCGTGATCGCCCTCGATGCATCACGGCTGGCCGGGCTCGACCCACACCTCGTTGCCGAGGTGTTCGTGGCACTGTGGCGCCGAGAGGGTTGGCCCCAGCGAGCCATGTCCGCAGCCCACTATGCGTCGCTCGCGCGACTCACGGCTGGCGTCGGCACGACGGCGGTGCTGCCGGGGGCCGTCCACGTGGAGACCGACGGCCGCACGATGAGGCTCGAACGAAGATTCTGACGTCTGGGCTCGCCGCCGGCACCCCGGGGGTCAGGTCTTCATCTCCACCCGGCGGTAGCCCCCGATGCTCGCGAAATAGAGCATGAAACCGAGATAGATCACGGCCATGGTCGCGGGGATCGCCGAATCGGCCTTGAGCGTGTCGCGGTCTCCCTGTTGATCAGCCTGCACCGCGGCTTTCTGGGCGACCGTTGCGGCCCCGCCGGCGTCGCGTGCCTCGGCCACCTTCGTGCCGTCGAGACCGAAGGTCTGCGTGCTGGGGATGTTGAGGAATCGACTTGGTGTGGCCGCCCGGTACTGCTCGTAGACGGCGGCATCGGCCTTCTGGAGCGCCTCGCCGGCGAAGCGATCCTTGCAGTAGCCGAGGCCCGGGCCACCGATCAATCCGGCGGAGAGCATGCCGATGCCCCCCATGATCGACATCGCCACGGCGCCGGTCTGCGGGAACCGATCGCCGACGACAGCGAGCATCGTGGGCCAGAAAAACGTCTTGCCGACGGCGTAGATGCCGAGGGCCGCGAGCGCCGCCGGGAAACTGTCCATGCCGCTGGCGAACCGCAGGCCGATGAATGCCAGCACCGACGACACGAGCAGGAGGCCGATGGGAGAGAGGCCGAGGCGGGTCTCGATGAAGTGGGCGCAGAACCGCAGTCCGAACATGATCACCGACGTCCAGATGAAGAGGGCCTTGCCCTGCTGCGATGAGAACAGGTTGCCGGTGATGTTCTGGATCCAACTGTCGGTGCCCAGTTCCACCGCGCCCACGAGGGCGTGCGTCACGAAGAGGATGAAGAGCATCACCGAGCCCAGTGAGAACTTCGTCATCGCGGCCACCGCGAGCAGGAGCAGGCCGCCGAGGGCATAGCCCAGCGCGGCGGCGTTGTCGGGAATGAAGTTCTTGAGGATGTCCCCGAAGAACAGCGACAGGAGGTAGCAGGCCACCGCGGCACCGAGGATGCCCACGTCACGGAACATATCGACGAAGCTGGCCCCCTTTGCGGCGGCCTCCGACTTCGGGAACGACTGGCCGAGGAACATCAGGGCATAGATCGCCGTGGGGATCAGGTAGAGCGCGAGCTGCCACTTCCAGTCGATCGCGAGGCGGTCGTCGAGGATCCAGCCCGCGACGGTGCCGAGCACCATGCCCGCCGGCCAACTGGCGTGCAGGATGTTGAGGTAGTGGGTCCGGTTGTGCGGAAAGACCGTCGCCACCAGTGGGTTCGCGACCGCCTCGAGCGTGCCGTTGGCGAACGCGAAGATGAATGAGCCCCAGAACAGGAACTGGTAGGCGTTGTCGGCCGACGAAGCGCTGAAGGTGACGACCGCCGAGAGGATATGGCCGGCCAATGCCAGGGCCACGAGCTTGCCGTAGCCGATCTTGTCGACGATCACGCCGCCGATGATGATCCCGAAGCAGAAGCCCGTGAGTCCGGCACCGGTGATCTGCCCCACCTGCGACGCCGTGAAGCCGAACTGCTCCCGCCAGTTGTCGAGGATGCCGCCCCGGATGGCGAAGCCGACGCCCGCGGCGAGGATCGCCATGAAGCCGGCCCAGAGAAGCCGATGGGCATTCGGGTAGGCGCCAACGAGGTCGTCGTTGGAGTGGTCGGAAGTGCGGTTCGCTGCCATGCGGAGAAGCCTTCGTGGGGAGATAGGAGGTTCGGCGGTCCGTGTGCGGGTGCCCCGAGCCCCCAGGGAATCCGACGATCGGGTCGCACTATAGCAAGGGGCGGAGAGTGGTGAAACGGCGGGCTTTGCAGAGGGCTTCGGTCGCGGTCGCGGCTTGACCCCCCAGCGGCGCCGTCCTACCTTCCCGACCCGCTTTTCGAGACTCGGCCGCCCTGCGCGCGGCGCACCACGAGCGGCCGCCGGCCCCATGAGATCGCTCGCCGACTTCCTCTGGATGCTCGTCCGCTGGACGCTGCCGCTCGCGGCGGCGGCGGTGGTCGTGGCCGTGGTGCTGGGGTCGAACCGCATCGGGGAGGAGGTGCGGGCGCGGGTCGAGGCGCGGTTGCAGCGGATGTTTCCAACGCTCGCGGTGCGGGTGCGGGCGGCGAGCCTCGTGGAGGGCGAAGGCATCGTCGTGCGGGGCCTGTCGTTCCAGGACGCCTCGCTGCCGCGTGAGCACCGTGGGATCCTTTCGGTGGAGGAGGTGCGTGTCGCGTGCGGGACGTCGCTTCAGGATCTGCTCGGCGGCGAGCCCACGATCACGGGCGTCCGCGTGAGCCGACCGGTGATTCACGCCTGCCGCTCCAGCGATGGACGCTGGAGCGTGACAAAACTCCTCTCCGGAACCGGCGCCGGGCCACGCGTGCCCGTGATCGTGGACGATGCCACGGTCCTCGTCGAAGGCGCGGGGTTCGGCACGCGGCTCACGCTTCGAAACATCGGCGTCGAACTTCGGCCGGTGGCAGACGCCGACGGCGGTGCCGTGATGACCGTGCGGGGAACGGTGGCCGGCGACCTCTTCGACCGCGCGGGCTTCGAGGGGCGGGTATCGGCAGCGGGCGGATTCGAACTCGTTGGCCGTCTCGATTCGCTCGACCTTTCGCCGCGGTCGCTGTCGCTCGTCCCGCCGGCTTCCGGGGCAGCGCCCGACTGGCTCGCCGGCCTGCGTGGGCGGTTGCACCTGGATTGGCGGGCCTCGGGCGACATCGCCGCGATCGACGCGGCCACGTTCACGGCCCGCGGGCGGCTCGAATCGGGGCATTTCGAGCACGCTTCCATGCCCTTCGCCATGAGCGACGTGTCGGCGACGTTCACGGCCGATCGCACGGGCCTCGTGTGCGACGCGCTCGAGGCGCACTCGGGTTCGACCCTTCTTCGCGGCTCCGGGCGGCTCGCCGGCTGGAACC
>Ga0233425_10001966_pt1 | contig 42910 bp, 51 predicted proteins | sample Watercolumn_Towu_2_FD_181712 | JGI IMG/M metagenome (GOLD analysis project Ga0233425, IMG submission 181712) | Freshwater microbial communities from Lake Towuti, South Sulawesi, Indonesia - Watercolumn_Towuti2014_140_MG | ecosystem: Environmental > Aquatic > Freshwater > Lake | place...
ATTCTAATCTCTTTCAAAATTCAGCTAAAGGGATTTACCCGAAAATAAAATGTTATTCTATAAATTGTATCTTTTTATTTTCGCACGCAAATCCCGTAATGCCCGTTCACACCCAGCGAAATTTTAAACCAGCAGATTCAAATGCAGTCAACGGGATTTACCCGAAAATAAAATGTTATTCTATAAATTGTATCTTTTTATTTTCGCACGCAAATCCCGTAATGCCCGTTCACACCCAGCGAAATTTTAAACCAGCAGATTCAAATGCAGTCAACGGGATTTACCCGAAAGTCTGCACCTGTTTTTTATTCCTCTACTTTTTTGCCGTTTATTGCATGATAACAAAGCCCGTGGGGGAGTGTTGTTCCTGGTTTTAAGAAATAGCTTTTTGGCAGAAGCCTTTCAAGTGTTTCTTTTGTTGCAAATTTCGGCTCTGCGCCGATAATTATTTCAACACGATTGAATAACCAGCCCCACATTGAAGCAACTGTTGATAATACATATTCCTCTTTTTCTATCACCCTGCGTGTATGCCTGGTTATTCTGGATTCTGGTTTAAGGTAGTCGTGCTCAAGAACGCGCATTTTGTATGTTATCTCACACGGAGGAATAAACATATATCGTCTTTGTGATTTTATTTTTGTGAATTCGGTTAGCTTCATCTTTAGCTCTTCAGAGATGTCACTGCTTGTTTCAGTGTATTCTTCTTCTCTTACTGCTGTGATAAACCCGCAGCATACTTCTTTTACCGCTATATGCGTTAAGTCGCTGTTTTCTGTCTCTCGGAGGTATTCCTGTCCGCCCCGCATCAGCATTATTTTTTCAGTTGTTTTTTTTCTTAGTGGGTCCTGCAGAAATTGAACCAGTATTTCTCTTTCGCGGGCGCTTATTCTGTGAATTCCGTTTGAGATGTTGGTGCATCCTGCATTAAGCGCAGAGCTTACTGTTTCAAATTCATACGGCTCAAGCTGTGTGTCAAGAAGATTTGCATTGATTTGCGCTATCAGCGACTGCGGGTCAATCATTACAAATTGCGGCGGTGTTATTCGTTCTGCCATGAGCCTGTAAGTGCGCTTCAGGTTAAAAAGATTGCTGTTGGAGTTTTCACTATTGAGTGCAACGCCACAAGAAATGACGATAAGATTGTTATATTCTTCAAAATATATTTTGGAAGTTATAAATATTTAAAAATATTCCGGCGGGTTAAAAAACACAACATGTTGTGGTTTAATCAGTAAAAACCACAACCGCTTGTTATCACTAAAAAATGGAAATTTCAAAATGAAATGCCCTTACTGCCTTGCTGATGAAACAAAAGTTGTTGACAAAAGGAATGCGGAAATGTCAACGAGGAGGAGGCGCGAGTGCCTGAAATGCAGCAAACGCTTCACCACTTATGAGCGGGTGGAAGAAGTTGACTTGATGGTTGTGAAGCGTTCAGGCGCAAAAGAACGGTATTCAAGGGATAAAATAAAGTCGGGCCTTATCAAGGCTTGTGAAAAGCGGGGCATTGCCGGTGAACGGATTGAAGAAACGCTTGACAAAATTGAAACTGAACTCAGAAAACTGAACACTACAGAAATTCCATCCTCCAAAATAGGTGATACAGTTATGAAATATTTAAAAAAACTTGACAAGGTTGCATATATCAGGTTTGCATCAGTTTACAAGGAGTTTGCTGACATCGGCGAATTTAACGAGGAGCTTAAAAAATTGTTGAAAAGGTGAAAAAATGATTCCGGATGTTGTTGTAAAAAGAGACGGCACAAAACAGAAGTATGATTCAAGAAGAATTCTTACTGCAATGGCTAAAACTGGCAGGGCCATACGCCGTGAGCTTGAACTTGAGACTCTTAATTCATTGGTTACGACTGTTGAAAACGGATTAATCGGCAGTGAAGTTGCAAGAGATGAAATTGACAGGGCAGTAATAAGAGCTTTCAGGGATTCTGCTCTTTTTGACCATGCCGACGAGTATGAAACTTTCAGCAATAGAAGAAAACAGGTCGCTGAAATAAAGGTTGCTTCCGCAACAAGAACATCCAGCTCTACTGATATAGGCCTTTTAATTGAAGCAGACAGGGTTTCTTCCACAGGCCCTTTTGATATTGCAAAAATTACGCACTACCTTGAAAAATCTGAAATCGGGCTGTCTCAGGAACAGATTGATATGATTGCAAAAAGAACAGAAAACAAAGTATTTGCTATTTATGAAGCATATAAAACAAACGGCTCTCCTCTTATTCTTGACACCTCAATGATTAGGGCTTTGGTTGCAGCAAGCATGGCTGAGATTGCAGTCAGCCCTGAAAAAGTTTTGAAGGCAGGAAGCTACGGCCTCCCGAGGGAGGATTTGGAGCAGCTGATTTTCTCAAAGTCAAAAGAAAATGCTAATGTCGGCGCAAATAATCCTGAAGCAGTTGGTCTTTCTATCTGGGAAACTATTCTAAAAAAGTTTGCTTTGCACGAGGTTTTCAGCAAGGATGTGCGGGAAGCTCATTTAAGGGGGGCGATGCATCTCCATGATTTGGGTTATATTATCCGGGTTTATTGTTCAGCCCATTCTCCAGCATATCTTAAAAAATACGGCTTAAAGCTTGACAATTTGGACACTTCATCATCTCCGGCAAAACACGCCATTACTTTATCAGGGCACATCTCCACTTTTCTTGCAAGCATGCAGGCAAATTATGCGGGGGCTCTCGGCGAGTCGTATCTTAATCTGGAGTTTGCACCATTTTTAAGAGGAATGGCTAAAGAGGATGTAAAAAAAGTAAGAGAAGGGATATCTGCTGTTCTTAACGGGAGCCCTGAACTTGTTGAAGCTCTCGGCGCAGTTGAAGCAAACCAAGCAAAAATGCATGATGCAGTTAACGAAATGAGAAAACGAAAACTGCCTCCTGAATCTCTTGAATCAACAATTGCGGGCGTTAGGGAAGTAATAAAAGATACTGCTCTTTTGGGTGGATTTGAACTCTTTGTTGAAGACTATAAAATGATGGCTGCTTCAGGAGAAGCGTTTTCAAACCTTTTGATGAATGAAACTGCTTTAAGAAATGTTATTGCGCAGGCGTCTGCAAAGCTGTCAGCAAATCCTGAATTAAAGGCTGAGTTTGAGTATCTTATGGGCAATTATACTGATATGAAGCAGGTTGCCCAGAATTTAATATTCACTCACTCCCAAAGTGCATTTTCGCGGGGAGGCCAGACTTTGTTTATTGACTTTAATCTGCATACCGGTGTTCCTGCAATACTCGCAGACATTCCAATTATTCTGCCTGGCGGAACCTATGGAATAGTTGATAAAGACGGCAGTGTTGAAAAGCTCAAGCGCATAAAGGATTCTGAAAGCAGAGACGGCTTGGTTTTTAAAGACAGCGCAGGAAATCTTCTTGTTGATGCTGAAGGCAATTTTAATTACGGGCTTGTTCAGGCGCAGGGAAAACGGTTTGTTACTTACAAGGATTATGAAAAAGAAGCTCAGCAGTTTTTGGATGCACTGCTTGATGTTTATTATGAAGGCGATGAATTTGGAAAAATGTTTGCTTTCCCGAAATGCGACCTTCATGTCGGCAGGGACACTTTTGAAGACGAGGAGCAGATTCGCCTCCTAAAAAAGGGGTGCAGGGTTGCTGCAAAGAATTCCAGCACATATTTTATTTTTGACAGGGATGCTGTAACTCTTTCCGCCTGTTGCAGATTAAAGGCATCTATTGACCCGAAGGCGCTTGAGCATCCTGAATCATTAAGATTCTGCGGGTTTCAGAATGTTACCATTAATATTCCTCAGGCGGCTTACAGGGCTCTTGAAAAAGGAAGGCATGACCTGGATGGCTTGATGGAGGAAATCTGGAGCACAATGGACCTTGCTTACAAGGCGCATATCCAGAAAAAAGGATTCATCGGGTCAATTATGAATCCCAGCGGTCCTTTGCACCAAATCGGAAAAAAAGGCCTTGACGGAAAGGTTTATGTTGACTTGGATAAATCAACTTATATTATTGGAATGCTCGGCCTTAATGAAGCTGTTAAGATTTATTTTGGAAAAGAGCTTCATGAAAGCGAAGAAGCTTTGCAGTTCGGGTTAAAGATTATTGCGGGAATGAACCAGAGAGTTGGTAAGTATTCAAAACAAACAGGGTTGACATTTTCTCTTGAGGAAAGTCCTGCAGAAAGTGCTGCAAGAAATCTTGCCAAGAGAGATGTTCAGCACGCGGTTTTTGGTAGGTATGCAAAGCGTGTTGTCTGCGGGACAGAGGAAGACCCGTATTATACTAATTCGGTCCATATGCGGGCGGATGCGCCCATAAGCGGCATTGACCGGATAAAAATGCAGTCTTATTTTCATCCAGCCATAGAATCCGGTTCAATAATCCACTTGTTTACCGGAGAGGAAGAGCTTGACCCTGACGCATTATTTGAGCTTGTAAAGAATGTTTATGAAAAAACTCAATGTTCCCAGCTTACTGTTTCAGGGGCGCACTCTTTCTGCAAGACATGTGGCACGCAGATGCGCGGCTTAAAGGATTCCTGCACGCACTGCGGAAGCAGTGAAATAAGCCGTGTTGAAAAGGTTGTCGGTTATAACTCAAAGCTTGAGAACTGGAATCCTTCAAAAGTCAGGGAAGCTGAAGCAAGGGCCCGCGGAAATTATTCCATTGACTCTACTCTTTTAAGCGCGCCTGAAGTTTCGCTTGATAAAAACGCGCCTCTGGTCAGGGCGGTTGTTTATGGAAAGCATGACTGCTCTTTCTGTGATAAACTGAAAACCGATTTGGGGCTGGTTCTGAAAAGCGGCGGCTATGATGGAAAAGTTGTTGTTGATTTTGTTGACCTTTCTGCCAACGGCAGTCCGGGCATGGAAAACACTGCAAGAGCAATGAGAGCTGGAATGAATTTTAAAGCTATTCCCGGGATTGGTTTTGAGTATAATCTTACAGGCATTCATCGTCCTGTTGAAGGCGTTGAAACTCTTCTTCCTGTAAGTTATCTGAGAAGAGACTCTAAGACGAATGAGCTCGTAAGCAAGCTGAAGCTGCTCTCAGCAAGAGATATTAAAACCGGGCTTGATGCTGCTCTAAAATTGGCTGAAGGCTATGCTAAATAAAAATGAAATACGGCAACATATCGTCTGCTTTGGATGCTGAATCTTTTAATAATTCAGGGCATATTGCCTCAGCTTTTTTTTATTACGGCTGTAATTTCAGGTGCGGGTTCTGCCACAATCACCGACTTCTGGCTAATGTCGGAGATGTCATTTCTGAGGAAACCCTTTACGCTGTTTTAAGGCAGGCAAAAAGAAACTGGGTTTCAACGATTGTTGTTTCAGGAGGCGAGCCGACAATTGACCCGCATATTGAGAGTTTTCTTGCTCTTTTGAAAAAACATGCATTTCGAGTCAAGCTTGACACTAATGGAAGCCGGCCAGAGGTTATTGAAGCACTTTTGAGGAAAAAGCTTATTGATTATATTGCAATGGATATTAAGGGAACACTGGAACAATATCCGTTAATCAGTGGCTGGCATGATACAGCAAAAATCAGGCAGTCTGTTGAGCTTGTCCGTTCAATGCGTGAGTATGAGTTCAGGACAACAGTTGTTCCACGATATCATGGAGCTGATGAAATCAAGCAGATTGGAAAACTGCTTTACGGCTCAAGGCTTTATGTTCTTCAGCAGTTCCAGCCGAAGTTGGGCGCCGGCTGTCTGGACCATGGCTTGGAAGATGAAAAAACTTATGGCGAAGCTGAATTATTGGCGCTTGCTGAAACAGTAAGAGCGGATTTTGGTGAGGTGAAGATAAAATGCAGGTGAAAATTCAGAGATTGGAAAATATTGACCCGCTGGTTTACATCCATGAAGGTGATGCAGCTTTTGATTTAAGGTCTGCGGAAGAGCTTGTTGTTAAGCCGAATGAAACAAAGGTTGTCAGAACAGGAATAAAAATGGCGATTCCAAAAGGCTTTGTCGGGCTGATTTGGGACAGAAGCGGTCTTGCAGTAAAGAACAGCATTCACACTCTTGCAGGAGTTATTGATGCGGGCTACCGCGGAGAAGTTGGTGTTGTCCTGCGTAACTCTGGCTCTTCTGAGTTTCTTGTTGAAAAAAACATGCGCATAGCCCAGATGATAATTCAGCCCCATATAACTGCAAAGTTTGAAGAAGTTGATAATTTGGATGAAACAGAAAGAAACAGCGGAGGATTTGGAAGTTCGGGGACAAAATAAAAATCTTAATTCATAACCAAATATTTTTTCTGCCTCAGCAGAATAACTTTTGCTTTTTTTTCTTTTACTCTCGCTCTTAACGCCTTGTCCTGCGTGCATACTATTGTGTTCTCGTCAGCAAGCCGGTCTATTGCATAGTCCGCGCTTCCCTCGAAGGTTGTCTCAAGTTTTTTAACTCTTTCTGCCAGTTTTAATGCTATTTTCGCAGCTGTTTTTTCCTTTCCTCTTTGTTCAAGAATTATCTTTTTCATTTCTTCTATACTTTTGTCAAGCACGCACAATTCATACGGCTCGTCCATAATCCGTTTTATTTCTAAAAATATGTCTATGCGGAACTGTTCAGGTATCAAAAAAAAGTTTGTATCAATGATAACGCGCTTCATAATCAGAGAAATTGCATGGAATATTTAATGGTTTGGGTTGCTTCAAACGGTTTCTGTCTGGCCGAGCCTCAGCAGTCTCGCATCTTCGCATCTCATTCGCAGTGCAGTATAAAATTTAAGCGCATATGCTGAATACATTTTTCCGTCTTTTAAGAACTGTGCATCAGGAATGAAATCAGAAATTTCATATGCATTTGTATGATTGGGAACCGCGATTTCTTTTTCATCAATCATCCGCATTAATTCTGCGTGCGTGTCAATGCAGGGATTTAATTCTGCGTGCGTGTCAATGCAGGGATTTTTGATTACTACTATTCTAAGAGGGCCTCTTGGAATGAAGCGTCTATAAACCCGGGTATTTTCAACAACAGTATATCCGTTCACAAGCTCGCTCAGGGTTATTCTTTCAAGGTGAGTCTTTTTTTGCTGAATCTCTGCAGCGGATGTTAAATAATCTTGTGTCATGCCAAAAAGAAAATTCCTGCATTTTTAAAGCTTTGCCCAAAAAATTTTAATTTTCTTTCTCAAACCATTTCACTGTCTTTTTCAATCCTTCTCTTATCATTGTCTTCGGCTCCCACCCCAGCTCTTTTTTTGCAAGAGTAATGTCAAGATAACTATGTCTTACTTCACCTGCAACGGACAGAGTATGCTTCATCTTACCTTTTTTGATTAGTGCATTCATCTCTTTATACAGCTGGTTTACAGATGTCTGCTTTCCTGTGCCGATGTTTATTATTTTGTTAGCGCCGTTTTTCAGCGCAAGCAGATTTGCCTGCGCAACATCTTTGACATAAACAAAGTCTCTTGTCTGCTCTCCATCTCCAAATATGCTTACCTCCTCACCATTCAGCATCTTGTCTGAAAATATTGATATTACACCCGCCTCTCCTTTTGCATTTTGTCTCGGCCCGTAAACATTTGAGTAGCGGAGTATTGTATAATTTATTCCATGAATTATTCCATAAAATTTTATGTAGTACTCTGCAGCCAGCTTTGCGATTCCGTAAGGGCATATCGGATTTGTTGGGTGGTTTTCATTGCAGGGCAGTTTTATCGGCTCGCCATAGACTGCTCCTCCAGAGCTTGCAAAAACTATTTTTTTCACTCCATGTTTTTTGCAGCATTCCAGTATATTCAGCGTTCCAAGAATGTTATGCCTCATATCTTCGGCAGGGTTTTCTATGGAAGTGCGTATGTTTATCTGTGCTGCATGGTGTATAACAAATAAAGGTTTTTCGCGCGCAAAAACATCATCCAGCTTTTTCGCATCTGTAATGTCCACTACATGAAGCATTGCTTTTAAATTTACATTGCTCCTCTTGCCTTTTGTTAAGCTGTCAATTACACAAACTTCATAGCCGTTTTCGGCCAATACATCCGTTATGTGGCTTGCTATGAATCCTGCCCCGCCCGTTACGATAACTTTCATGGCTGTTTGTTTGGACAGCTCCTATTTAAAATTTATCAATATTTGCTAAACATACATCAGTCCGTATTTTCCGTTTATTGCTTTGACAAGCCCCTGCCCCGCCGCATAGTCCATCACTACGGTTGCGTTTGGATGCTGCTGTATTTTTGAAAGCGGTATGTTTTCTGAAACAGGTAACAACAACCCGGTTATTACTGCGCCTGCTTTTCCTGCCCCGTCTGCCAGCAGAATTATTTTTTTGGCCTTGAAAATAAGGTCTGCACCCATTGAAAGCGCGTATTTCGGCGCTTCTTCAACCGCTAAAAAGTGTTTGTCTTCTACTGCCTTTTCTCGCGTAGATTCTTCAAGCATCACCAGTAGCATGCTTAGGTCATTTTCCCTGTCCCCACACTTTACGCTGAACGGTATTCCTGATTCGTGAAATCCTACATGCCCGTTTATTCCGGTTCCTATCAGCTGTATATCTATTCCGCCGTAATTTTCTATTATTGCGCGGTATGCATCCAGTTCATACCTTATTCTTTTGAGGCAGGATTTTGCTATTTCAAGTTCATTGTCAAAAGGGTTTCTTGCTATCACTATTGCCTGCCCTTTTTTTCCTTTTACAGTATAGCTTCCTTTTTCATTTCTAAGGGCTTCTTCGAGCTCGATTGTTGAAAACTTGAATCCGGGCGGGATGTATGCTGCGTGTGGCTGCCTTTTGAGCTTGTTGTAAAAGTTTTCTCTCATGAAAAGCCAGTAGGATTCTCTGTGAAATTTTCTTTCTTCCTCTGTTTTTCCAGGGAGCCCAAGATATTCATCGAGGTTGAAACACACCACATCACTCATGTTTATTGCGCCATTGTTTTCAGCTTCGGCTATGCACTCGTAGGTTGTTATTGGAGAGCTTCCTGTTGGAAGCCCGAGGGCAAAATATTCTTTTTCGGTTTTTCCTTCTGACTTTTTTCTGCTGAACTCTGCGATTGCATCAACAACAATGCCTCCTGCTGTCTCTCCATTCTGTTCTTTTCCTGCAGTGATTATTATATCAGGGTTCATTTCTGCCTCCCCCAGAAGTGCATTTCATAGTCTGCTGAAGGATATGGCGCCACGATGTATTCTTGAAAGAATTCAAACGGGCCTCTGCCTTCAAGGGCGCGCACTATTGCTTTTACATGCATCTGGCTTTTGTATTCACGCACTGCCTTTACTTTTTTCATCAGCGCCTCTTCAGACATCCTGGCGCTGTGAGAAGGCATTCCCTTAAAAGGGCTCCATACTCCATATCTTAATATGGTGTCTCTTCTGCTGTTTTTTCCAAAATCCGGGACTATTGGCTCGCTTGCCTGTATTGCGCAGTAAAGCCCTGCTTCAAAAGTCACTTTATGGTCTATGTGGAAATCATTTTCATTTGGCAGAATAAATCTTGTTGCATTTATCTCCCGAAAATATTTTATCATCTGCGCGATTAATCCATCTTCCGCGCCCCTCACTGTTTCCCACTTCCATGCGTGCTGTTCAGTGTCTGAGTCAGGCAGTTCAAACCATTTTATATTGCTTTTTCCTATTCCAAGAGTTTCGTATGCGCTTTCTGTTTCCCTTTTTCTTATTGAAATAATTTCATTTTTCTGGCCGGCTCTGCAGTATCCTTTGCTTCCGTCGGTCATTATTGCAATGCGTATGTCTATGCCTTCCTGCCTCAGTGCGTAGATCAGCATTCCTGCACCTATAAGCGGGTCATCGTCATGCGGGCCGAGGATGATTATTTTTTCTTTCCGCCCTTTCCAGCCTTCGAACAAAAGACTTATGTCATTGTCGTAAATTATTCCTTCAACTCCTCTTTTAGCTATGTTTTTTATGTGTTTCATTTTTTCCTCGTGTTTTTTAGATTATTGTGCTTTACGCACGATTTTCCTCCAATTGGTTCATCTTTGCGCCTCGACATGTTCGATTTTTGTCAGAAAATCCTCTTTTTTTATCTCCTCAACTATGTTGTAATTGCTGAGCTCTATTATTCTGAAATTTTTGCACATTCCTTCAATGAATTTATGTAGCTCAAGAAAATTTTTGAAAAGGCATTCGGCCATAAAGTCATAGCTGCCGTTTCCTCTGTATAACGAGTTGACACATGCCTGCTCTTTCAGAAACTCCTCGATATGCTCTCTTTCATCGCTTTCCGCCTTTACAAGCAGGTGTGTTTTTACTAATAATCCAAGTTTTGTAAAATCAAGAAGCACTGTTTGTTTTTTTATCAGCTCTTTTCTGAACTCATTCATGCGGTCATAAATCGTTGTTACAGGTATTCCTGATTCTTTGCTTGCTTCTGTCAGGGGTCTGCCTGAATCTTTCCTCAGATGATGCAGTATTCGTAAGTCGCGTTTTTCCATTTTTCCCTCAGAAAGCCAGCCGGTCAGGGTCTGATGCTTCTCTTATTGCTTCTATGCTTTTTCTCAGCAGTATTCCTGCATACGCAAGATTTTCGGTTTCTTTTCTGTCCAGCGCCCGGCCGTATGCATTTTTCATTCCGTGGCATACTGGAATCATTGAAAAGCCGAGTTCGCCTGATACTTGCCTCATTATTTCTATTGCTCTCTGATTTTCTTTTTCACTTTCTTTTGCATAAGGCATTGCAGAAATTAATTGTGCAAGATTTTCGCACTCTTTTTGCAGTAAGTCCGATAGGCAGAGATGGATTTTTTTGGCTTTTCCGTTCACAAATCCGGCGATGTTCAACTGGCAGATTGAAACTCTGTCGGCTGCCAGATAAATTTCAGTGCACCATTTTTCAAGAGGACTGTTTGTTTTTGGATAAGGGTATTTTGCTTCGATTGCACTGTATGACATTCCCACCTTTTCAACAGCTTTTATCGGCGAGCATTCTTCAATTAACGCATCTATTCTGCGGATTCGTTCATGGTGATATTTTTGTGTGACCACTAAAAGCATAACCTCTTCAGGGCTCAGTCCGTTTTTCAGGCAGTTTTCTTTTATGTAACTTATTGTTTTCAAAATGTTTTCAAGAGTGTTTCTTGAGTGTGTTTCTCGATATATTCTCTCTTCAGGAAAGTCAACCCGTTCTTTGAGAAACTCTGCTCCAGCACAGGCTTCCGCAAGATGGCTTCCGTTGTTGCCTCCGCAGAACACCATTAAGTCGGGCCAGGGGTTTCTTTTCAGATAGTCTACTACGGCCACAACTCTCTGGGCGTATTCTTCTGTTATTCTGCCGTTTAGTAGCAGTTTTCCGAGCACAATAAGCACATTGAATTTCATTTTTTGTTCCTTCTATTTTTTCTTCCGGGCAAAACACGCAGAAAATTAAATCTCTGGGGCGTTTTCCCTTTTAACTTGGGAATTAGTCGTAATTTAATATATGCTTATTGCACACAATGTGTACAGAAGTGTTTACATGGTTACTTTTCAGAAAAATATTTATATTAAACATACTTTCCTGGCGGAATGAAGCGGAAAGTTGTAAGGCATGGCTCCAACACATTGACTGTTTCAATTCCTGCAAAATGGGCAAAATCCAACAGAATCAGCGCAGGCGATGAAATTGAGGTGCTTGACAAAAAGAACTTTCTTACAATATCTTCTCAGATGAAAGAAACGCACGAGAAAACAGTAATTGACACAAGAAAAATGAACAAGCGGGTTGCAGAAACATCGCTTACAGGTGCATATTCACGCGGTTATGACGAAGTTGAGATAATTTATGACAGCAAAGAGCTGATGGATTATCTGATAGTGGTAATGCACACAGCTCTTTTGGGGTATGAAGTTTTTTATCAGTCTGACAAGAGGTGCATTATAAAAGGCATTTCTGAAACACAGTCATCTCATTTTGATTCAATAATGCGCAAAAATTTTCAGATATTGGATCTTCTCGCAGAAGAAAGCCTCAGGCTGATTAAGGCAAAAAAGTTCAACGAACTTACGAGCCTTTTTGTTCTTGAGAGAACAAACAACAAGTTTACGAATTACCTTCACCGGGTGCTTTCCCGCAACGGAGCCGGCCAAAAAGATGATTTCTTTCTTTATGCAATAATACTTCTTCTTGAAAGAGTGGGTGATATTTACCGGGAAATCTGTGAATGCCTCCCCGATGTGCCTGCAAAAGATTTAAAGCTTGGGGAGCTTGCTGTTTCAGGAATCCTTGACAAGGAATCAGGCCCGGTCATCTTAAGAAAAGAAACTTTTGACATTTACAGCAGGACCAATGAAATGCTTAAAAAATATGAACATTACTTTTATTCTTTTGACATGGCGCTTGCGAATGAGATAGAAAGCTCTTGGAAGAATATTTTATTCAATGCACAGAAGATGTCAAAATCTTCAAACAATTCAGGAGAAATAAAAGTGCTGAGCGAACTTGCGATACTCGCAAACACATTTGATATGCTTCTCACACAGACTATTTCACTTTCAATAAAATAATTGCATCAAAAATCACGCACCAACAGCAAACTATATAAACATTCATCTTTTATTGTTCTTATGCCTTACAAATTTTTGGAGCACAAAGCTGATGTAAAGTTTTTGGCGAGCGGAAGCACGATTGAAAGGGCTTTCAAGGCGTCTGCAATGGCTTTGCAGGAGACAATGACAAAAGGCGCAGGGGTTAAATCAACTCAGGAAAGGGAGATTGATGTGCAGGGTGATGACTTTGAGTCTTTGCTTTATCACTTTCTTGAAGAATTTTTATTCCTGCTTGACGCAGAGTCTTTTTTGTTTTCAGAGGTTAAAGAAATAAAAATAAATCCAGTGGAATTTAAGCTTCATGCAGTTGTATCCGGGGATGACGCAGTTAATTATCAGATTTCAAATGATGTCAAGGCGATAACTTATAATGACATGTTTGTAAAGCATGACAAAAACGGCTGGCAGTGCCTGGTTGTCGTGGATGTGTAAGATGTCAGAGCTAAAAAAGGTTTCAGATTTTGAATGGGTTATTCCGAAAACTGGCGCTATGAAGGTTCCTGGAAAGATTTTTGCAAATGAAAAGCTCCTTGAGGGCATCGGGCAGGATATGACCTTAAAACAGATTATTAATGTCGCAACTCTTCCCGGAATTATCAGGGAAAGTGTTGCAATGCCCGACGCCCATCAGGGTTACGGCTTCAGTATCGGCGGTGTTGCCGCATTTGATATGGAAAAAGGGATTATCACCCCGGGCGGCGTTGGTTTTGACATAAATTGCGGCGTCCGCATTCTCGCAACAGACATTCCTATTGAGGAGATGAAAAAGAAAGTAAAAGAAGTTCTGCATGACATAACAAGAAGCGTTCCTTCTGGTGTCGGAAGAGGGCATAAGGAAAAGCTGACTGTTCAGGTGCTGGATGAAGTGTTAAAGAAAGGCGCCAAGTGGGCTGTTGAGCAGGGCTGTGGCGTTAAAGATGACTTGGAGCGCTGTGAAGAATATGGCTGTATTGAAAATGCCAATCCGGATTATGTTTCCCAGCGCGCTAAATCAAGGGGGCTTCCTCAGTTAGGCACTCTCGGCTCAGGCAATCACTTTCTTGAAATCCAGAATGTAACAGATGTTTTTGATGAGAAAATCGCGAAAATATTTGGAATTAAAAAAGGTCGTGCTGTTCTCATGATTCACTGCGGAAGCCGGGGCTTGGGCCATCAGGTTGCTTCTGACTACATTGAGTTAATGGAAAAAAAGTACGGCCATGCAAATCTTCCTGATAGGGAGCTGGTTAATGCTCCGGTTAATTCCGAGCTTGGAAAAAAGTATTTGAGCGCAATGAACTGTGCTGTTAATTTTGCTTTCTGCAACAGGCAGTTGATTACTCATTATGTTAGAGAAGTTCTCAAAAGTCATTTTCCGAATAATAAAAACAGCCTGGTTTATGATGTCTGCCATAATATTGCAAAAATAGAGGAGCACATTATCGAAGGAGTTAAGAAAACTGTCTGTGTTCACAGGAAAGGAGCAACCCGCTCTTTCGGCCCAGGCAGAATTGAAATCCCCGCAGTTTACAGGGAATTCGGCCAGCCGGTCATTATTCCCGGCAGTATGGGCACTGCAAGCTACCTTTTGGTCGGCACAAAACGCGCAGAAGAAATCGCTTTTGGAAGCACTGCCCACGGTGCAGGCAGGGTCATGTCAAGAACAGCGGCTCTTTCTGATTTAAGAGGGGAGCAGGTCAAGAAGATGCTTAATGATAAAGGCATTGATGTTGAAGCCGGCTCAATGAAGGGGCTGGCTGAGGAAGCTCCTGAAGTTTACAAGGATATTGATGAGGTTATAAAAGTCAGCGAGGCAGTTGGCTTGACGCGCAAGGTTGCGAGGCTAAAGCCTGTTGCAGTAATGAAAGGATAAAAAAATGGAAAGGCGGATAAAAGATAAAAACCTACTGAATGATTTCGCAGAACGGTTCTGCCGTGTTGTGGAAAAACATTCAAGATACATTATTGTTTCAGGTTTTGTTGCCATATCTTCAGGAAGGGTGAGAGGAACAGAAGATATTGACATGATTATAGAAAAGCTGGATGCACCAGGTTTTTTGGCGCTGCATAATGCACTAACAAAAGCGGGTTTTAAATGTATGCAGACAGATGATGCTGATGAAATTTTTGAGTATCTTGCTGAAAATGCAAGTGTCAGATACACTTTTGGCGATTCTCCGCTTCCTGAAATGGAGCTTAAATTTGCTAAAGATGAACTGGATGAGTATCAGCTTAGAACACGGACAAAGCTTCCTTTGACTGGCCTGGACATCTGGTTCAGCTCAATCAATATGAATATTGCTTTCAAAGAAGAGCTTTTGAGGTCAGACAAAGATATTGAAGATGCTGAACACTTGAGAAAGGTCTATTCCGAACTGATTGACGGGCAGGAAATCGAAAAAATTAAAAGCCTAATAAGAAAGACAAGGTTATGAGAGACAAATCCCATAAAGAGTTTATTGAGCGCTGGGCGTCTTTTGTTAAAAATAATCCCGGCAAGTGGCAGGAATATCACACAGCTTTCATAAATTCGCAGTTAAATAGCGCATTAGAATTTTACAAGAGATTGGGCAAAACAAAAGGCGGTAAAGAAAAGATTAAAAATATTTTTGGGATAAAAAACAGGCGCTGAGTGCAGGCATTTTTTTATTAATTAAGTTTATTAATAGAAAAATAAAAAAAATAATTTATTCCTCTTCTTCATTGTCATCCTTTTTTTTGCTGTGTTTTTTGTCTCCTGCGTCTTCTTCGTCTTCGTCATCTTCATTCTTTTCGTAGCCTTCGTCTTCTGCTTCTTCGTTTCCCTGCATGAACGCTGCTTCGCTGGCGCTCATTTCATCTCCCTCAATGTGCTCTTCTCTGCCTTCTTCAGAATAGTCGTCTTCCTCTATGTTGTCTGAACTGCTGTCTTCTTCAGTCATAACTTGCTGTTTTTCAGCACTTATTTAAAAAGGTTTTTAATATAGTGGGGAATTTTTCACAATCTTTTTATACTATTGAGTGATAAAAGAGTCATGAAGCTTGCTTTTTATCCGCTTGACATCGCATATAAAGTAATAGACGGCGCTCCGCTGATTCTTATTTTTGGCAGGACAGAAAAAGGCGAAAAAATATGTGTTGTTGACGGGTTTGAGCCATATTTCTATGCTGAAATTGAAAACTTTTCTGTTATTGAAAGCATAAAAAAGCTTGTTATTGACGACAATGGAAGAAGGCTCTCTGTCAAATCTGTTGAGCTTGTTGAAAAGAGCTTTTTGGGCACCAAAAAAAAGCTTGCTAAAATCCTATGCGCCCTTCCGCAGGATGTTCCGAAGCTCAGAGCCGCAGTAAAGAATGCTGTAAAAACCTACGAGTATGACATAAAGTTTACACGGCGCTATCTTGTCGACAAAAACATTATTCTTCTTGCAAGAACAGAAATAGAGGCAAAAGAGATCTCCTTGTTTCAGGGCATTCGGTGTTTCAGGCTGGAATTTATTGAGCAGAGCGACGAGCTCATCAAGGAAAAAATCGTTCTTGCCGTTGATATTGAAACATACAATCCTCTGGGCAAGCAGTTCATTCCTGAAGAGCATCCAATACTGATGATTGCGCTTTACTCAAAAAATTTCAGGAAGGTTCTCACCTGGAAGCGGTTCAACAGCGACGCCAATGTTGAGTTTCTTGAAGGAGAAGCAGACCTGCTTAGGCGTTTCGGAGAGATTGTTAAAGAAATTAACCCTGATTTCATCACAGGATATTATTCAGACGGCTTTGACCTGCCTTACATTAACACGCGGGCGAAGCACCACAAAATAAAGCTTAAGCTCGGCGCTGATGATTCTGAAATGCAGGCCGGCGATGAAAGCGTTTCAATAACCGGCATTCTTCACATTGATATTTTCAAGTTTGTGAAGCGCGTGTTCGGAAGGGCTTTAGGCTCTTCAACTTACAAACTTGATGATGTCGCCGAGGTCATTCTCGGGGAGAAAAAACATGCGGTTGATATAGAAAACCTTGCTAATACCTGGGACAATTCTCCTGAACTGCTGGCCGAATTCGCGAAGTATAACCTTCAGGATGCAAAAATAACCTATAACCTTTTTGAGAAAGTGCTCCCGAACATTGAAGAGCTTGTAAAAATAGTGGGGCTTTCGCCTTTTGACATAAGCAGAATCGGCTTTTCCCAGCTTGTTGAGTGGTTCATAATAAAACAGCTGAAGCAGTACAATGAGCTAATCCCAAACAAGCCGGTTGCCGGGCAGATTTCTGAGAGAATGAACATTAAATATAAAGGCGCTTTTGTTTTTGAGCCGGTTCCCGGAATTTATCATGACCTCGTAATTTTTGATTTCAGAAGCCTGTATCCGACAATAATAACTTCTCATAACATTTCGCCGGATGTTCTCGGGTGCTCCTGCTGCAGGGGGATGAAAAACCAGAATCCGGAGCTTGAAAAAATATGGTTCTGCACGAGCAGGCAGGGTTTTATTGCATCTGTCCTTGAGGATATAATACGGCGGAGGATGCGCATAAAGCCCCTCCTGAAGCAGTATCCGAATGATATCCTGCTAAAGGCGCGGGTTGACACTTTAAAGCTTCTTGCAAATTCGTTTTACGGCTATCTTGGATTTTATGCATCAAGGTGGTACTGCCTTGAATGCGCCGAGACTGTAACTGCCTTCGGAAGGCATTACATCAAAAAAGTGATAGATGAAGCATCAAACAACGGCTTCAGGATAGTTTATTCCGATACTGACTCAATATTTCTTACGCTTGATGGAAAAACAAAAGAGTCAGCATTAAAGCTTGTTGAGAACATAAACAAAGAACTTCCTGACCTGATGGAGCTTGAGTATGAAGGGTATTATCCTGCAGGAATTTTCGTTTCTGTCAAGGAGGGCGCTTACGGAGCCAAGAAAAAATATGCGCTGGTTAATGAGCAGGGAAAGCTGAAAATAGCGGGATTTGAAACAGTCAGGCGCAATGTTTCAATAATAGCGAAAGAGGCGCAGGAGAATGTTCTGGGAATAGTTCTGAAAGAAAACAACAAGGAAAAAGCAATCGAGTACATAAAATCGGTTTTGTCCGGCCTTAAGGAAAGAAAGGTTGAAAATGAAAAGGTGGTGATATACACAAAGCTTTCAAAGGAAATAGATGATTATGATTCAATCGGCCCGCATGTTGCTGTTGCAAAAAGAATGAAGGCAAAAGGCCTGCCAGCCGGTCCGGGAACATTAATCAAATTTATAGTTGGTGAGGGCGACGGCATAATAAGAGACAAGGCGCGCCTGCCTGAAGAGGTTGAGCCGGGAAAATATGACGGCGAGTATTACATAAATAACCAGGTTCTGCCTGCTGTTGAAAAAATATTTGAGATTCTCGGCTATAAAAAAGACGCCCTTTTGTCAGGTGCGCGGCAGAGCTACCTGAACAAGTTTTTTTGAGGAAAAAATTAGTTTTTTGGCGGATTTTGCATCAGCCAGGCGTATCCTGCTCCGAGAAGCCCAATATTTTCATCAGTTATTATTTCAACTTTTATTCCTTTTAGATAATGCCTGAACACACCCTTTTCAAGCTCTTTTCTGAACATCTTTCTTATTATCTCCGGATGGTTCAACGCTATGGCGCCTGTAACATAAATTTTTTGGCACAGAACCTCAAGGGCGAAATTCCTGCAGCACCTGCCGAAGAATTTTGAAAATATTTCAAAAGACTCTGCATTGTTTATTCTCGGTGCAGGAGTTTGCTTTTTCGTCAGGAACTCGTTTATGTCCTCAAGCCCTCTTCCTGAAAGCAGGTCTTCCCATGTCAGCCGTTCAAGCTTTCTTTTTTTCATTATGAATTTGAGAAGTTTTTTGTCCTCCTCATAAAAAGGCATTTCTGCATGCCCGCCTTCTGAGGCAAGAGGGGTGTAAAAATTTTCTTTTCTTACGAGGACTGCTTTTCCGAGGCCGGTTCCTGCACCTATAACAAGCGTCGTTTCCTTTCCCAGGTCAAACGAATTTACGCCGTAAGCAGACGCCTCAAAATCATTCATCAGGATTACATTTTTTATCGGAGTTTCGCGGAGTATTTCTTCTGAGCTTATCTTTCGGTCTATGTTTGTCAGCATTGCTTCATTGTTCTCAATTTTTCCTGCTGCACCTGCAGAAAGCCCGCTAAGCTCTATGCCGTATGTCTTTTTTGCATTCTCAACTATTTCAACCACTTTTGTGCAGAAATGAATCCATTTTGTTTTGAAGGAATATTTTGCAAGAAGCTCTGCAGTGTTGTTTCCGATTCCCATTATGCCGAAGCGCGTGTTTGTTCCGCCTATATCTGCAGAAAGTATGAACTGCCTGTATTTTTTTATGTTTGATGTCAGCGTCTGCTGAAGGTCCATTCACACATTATCAACATGATAAGTATAAATAATTTACGCACATACAGCCTCATTTTGCATAAATCTTTAAATAGTTAAGCCCATTTCCACAGCATGGTGGGAGGTTTAACATGAAAACAAGATTTAATAATGCGGTTGCTGTAGCCGTTGCAATAGCGGGGTTGTCTGTACCGCTTGCAGGATGCAAAAGCCCTTTTGCAGACATGCATCTTGATGAACACAGGATTGACTTGCATTTTAAGGATGGCAGGCCTTTAAGAGGAGTTTTTCCATATATCTGCTCGCCTGAACGCCATCATGCCTGTGAATATGAAAACCCGCAGATTGCAGGAACAGGTTGGGCTTTTGTGCATTTTGATTATTGATTCTGCCAGAAAACCGCCTGTGAAATCCATAGACTGGAAAACCAAAACATTTATATATGCGCACGCTGATTTTTAGCCCAAGAAGTTTTTGGCGCAAGGAGGATGAAAAAATGGGTTTTTTCTCGCAATTAAAGAGTAAGTTTAAGAAAGAAGGCACAGAGGAAGAGTTTATTGACAGCCCGCAGGGTGAATATGTTGAGTTGAAGACAGATGAAGGCAATGAAGTTGCCACAAAAGTTCTTGTAAGGCCTTTCACTCTTGATGATTTTGAAGACATTAAGATGGTTATTGATACCTTAAGGGACGGCAGGACAGTTGCTTTGATAAACATAAAGCCGCTAAAGGAAAAGGACATAAATGAGCTTAAAAGGGCGGTTGCCAAACTGCGTAAAACATGCGACGCCCTTGAAGGGGAAATTGCCGGCTTCACTGAGGATATTGTAATAGCAACTTCATCAAGTGCAAAAATCCACAAGACTAAGCAGGTAGAGCCCATAAAAGCAGAAGAGAAATTCTGAAAATGTTTGAAGACAGAACCATTATTGGTTTGGTTGAGGAAATTACGCTTTACGGCAGAACTAAAGAGTTTTCCTTAAAAGCGAGAGTGGACAGCGGAGCCACGCGGAGCTCTATTGATGAGTCCATTGCAGAAAAAATTGGGGCGTCTGATGCAGGCGCCACGATTGTCAAGTCAAGCCACGGCATGACAAAAAGAAAGCTTGTTGAGGCAACTCTCACTCTTGGCGGTAAAAAAATATGTGAGACATTCACAGTTATAAACAGGAAGCATATGACATATCCTGTGCTTATAGGGCAAAACATTTTAAAGCACGGCTTCCTGATTGACCCCAAAAAGGTGTAATGAATGCTCAAAGCGGCTTTATTCAGCATGGACAGCATATCTTCAAACAGGATATTCGCTGCAATGCAGAAATATTTTGGAAGTGTTGACCATTTTGACATAAGAAAGGTTGAAGTAAGAATCGGAAGCGGAACTCCGAGGATTCTCTATAAAGGCTGTGAAATAAAAAACAGCTATGACTGTGTTTACCTTAAAAGCTCTTTCAGATTTTCATTGATGCTTAAGACTCTTGCAACATTCTTTCAAGGAAAGGCGTATATGCCTTCTGACCCTGAGTCGTTCACAATAGTTAATGATAAAATATTCACGCATATTGCTCTTGAAAAAGCGGGTGTATCAAGCCCTGAGACATACATTACTTCAACTGTGAGCGAGGCAAAAAGGGTTCTTAAGGAGCTTAAATTTCCAATAATTATAAAAACTCCCGGAGGCACGCATGGAAAAGGCGTCATGTATGCTGAATCATTTGCAGCTGCTGCAAGCATTCTTGACACAATGTCTGAGTTAAGGCAGACTGTTCTCCTTCAGGAGTATATAGAAACAGGCGGATGTGATATACGGGCAATTGTTGTCGGAGACCGAGTTGCTGCTTCAATGGCAAGAAAAGCAGTAAAAGAGGAAAAGAGGGCGAATCTTCATGCTGGCGGGGTTGCTGAACCTGTTGAGCTTGACGCAAATACCAAAAAAATTGCTGTGCAGGCTGCCAAGGCGCTTAATTCAGAAATCTGCGGGATTGATATTCTTCAGGGTGTTAAGGGGCCACTTGTGATTGAAGCCAACTTATCTCCCGGAATGCAGGGCATTATGAAGGCGACAGGAAAAGATGTTGCAAACGAGATTGCAAAATTTCTTTTTAAAAAAAGCGAAGAATTCAGGAAAACAGGGCTGACAAATGCCGAGGCGATTGTAAAAGAAGTCAGCGCAAGGAGCGAACAGCAGATTATAACTTCTCTTGATTTCAGGGGCGAGCGCATTCTTCTTCCGGTTGTCGCGACAAAGCTTTCGGGGCTTGGCGAGCAGGATGTTGTTATAAGAATAAGCAAAGGCAGGGTTGAAATAGAAAAAAGCAGATAGTGTTTTAAGCCTGCCGAAGATAATGCTTAAGCATCAGTTCTGAAAACTCCTGCATGAGTATTTTGTCAACACTCTCGAGCGTCTGCCAGCCCGCGCCAAAAAACTGCCTTAATGAGTTTTCATAAGCCGGAAGCCTTCTCCGCATTCCTTTAAGTTTTAAAGCAAGAAAAGTATTTGGGGTGGATTCTGCAATTTTGATTCTATTTTTAAGAGCTCCTGCAATGCGGATTTCTCTTGAAACGCTCACTATATGTCTCATTTCCTTGTCTGAAACCCCTGTCGTATGAAGTTCCTGCTCCCAAAATTCATTTTCCTGGTCAGTCTGCATTCCACAGAAAAACCTGCAGTATGAAATAAAGTCTGCTGCGTCAATCAGGGGGCATCCTTCCGCTATCCTGCCGGTATCAATGATAAAAAATTCATTATATCCTTCGGGCCCTTTCACTATATTGTGCGCACAGCAGTCGCCGTGTATTAACATCGGGGTTGTGCTTAATATTCTTTTGACAAAAAGGTGAGAATAAAGAACAGAAAGCCTGGCTTTTATTTCTGCAGGCGCCTCTGCGAGTCTTGACAATGCAATCTCAAATTCATCGCGCAAATATGTTTCATTTTGCACAAGAACCTGCGAGCAGTCATACATTCCTTGTTCTTTCCAAAGAAGCAGTCTCCTTTGAAATTCCGTGACAAGCCCGAAAGCCGCTCTAAGGTCTTTTCTAAGCTCTAATTCTGTCGGGGCTATGCCCATGCCTTGTTTTTTTCTTTCAGCTGCGCGCCTTGCAAACTTTTCTTTAACTGCAATATAAGTGCCCATCCTTTCCTGGTTTCTGATTCTCTCAACCCGGTTATTTGCTTCAAGTGTTAAAAGAACATTCTGATCAATTGATGATTCTACAACTGGGCCATTGTGTGCGAGAATTTCTTCAAGCGCCCATTCAGCAGGGCTCATGACCGGATAAAGCTCAGCAAGCGTGTAGTCTCCGACATACTGCATGTAAAAAACAGTGTTTCTACCCTCGCCAGTTGAATGATAAACTGCAGGAAGTGCATTAAATCCCATTTTCCTGAACGCATCAGAAAGCACGCGGAATGTGCTTACTTCACTTCTGATTTTTGCATCGTCATAATTATCATATTTTTGTGCTGTGTACCCCCTGCTGATAAATCTTTTTGTATTGATTCTTTGTTCGGGGTCGGCATATTTTATTGTAATTAAACTAACACTTCCCCGCGAATCACTCAGAACCTCTGAACTTGCTTCTGTAACATAAGAAACCATTCTATGCAGTCCTTGCTGTTTAAAATATTCCTCCAGAAGCTGTGTATAAGCTTTCATCTCATCATTCATTGGAAGTGAAAACCCAACATAATTTAAAAAGATATTCCTAATCAGCTGTAAATGCGGTGGAGTATCTCGTGAAGCTCAAAATAGGCGTTTATCACCTGCTCAACAAGGAGTATTTCCTGTTTTGCCCCCCTGCTCAGTGACGAGCTTATTTTTTCAACTGCTTCATCTCTTATATGGGAAAAAGAATATGCCTTTTCAATATCCTGCGCGTAAAATGCTTTCATAACATTTATATAATAAGCATTAAGCTCCTTGAGCATCTCCCTCAGGTTCTGCCGATATTTTAAACTTGTGTCTGCGATATTTGAAGCTATAAATTGGATAAAACTTGCTGTTTTCTGCAGGGCTATGCACGCCCTGTAATAAGTTATTATTTCTTCCCCTTTAAGGTCAATTTTCTTCATCAGGGAGATATTGCTCAAAACTGCTTTCAAAAGCTTGAGTATCAGCAGATAAACTCTGTTGACACTATCCTTTCTTTCAGCTATGTTGCCGTAGCTTGTGAACTGCTCATCAATTAAATCTTTAATCATTGACCTGACAATAATGTCCGCCCTTCGGAAGTAATCCTTGATTATTATATCTCCAACCTTTAGGAAGTCTTTTGCAACAATTCTTGTGCCTGACTGCTCAATTATCTCAAATGCCATGAGGTTGTGTATTATTCTTTTGATGTCATCTGAAAAGCGGTGCATGTTTTTGCCTTCAATTACGAGATAATCATTATAATTCAGAAATGCGGAGATTATCTCTCTTCTAACCATTTTGGCGTCTTTTCCATCGGTGTTTATGAACGCCTTTTTTTCCTCCTTCTGCTCTTCTTTTTCCTTGGGCATGAGGACAAGCTTGTCTGACTCCTGCTCAAGGAATACAACATCTCCTCTTTTCAGCTTGTGGGTTTCAAGCCAGCTTTTTGGAAGTGAGATTACAAAAGAAGATTTGCCAAAAGCAATTATTTTTCTGAAATCCATTTTTCCCCCCGGAAAAAACATATGCGCACAATTCATTATAAAGCAGGGCATATATATGTTATATATTATATGAAATAACTATATATTAATAAATATTTCTATTATCTTATATAGCGCAGTTGCGCACAGGGGGGTAAAATGAAAAAGAAGTGCGCTTGTGAAGAGGACTTAAACAGTATATATGATGAAGATTATCAGGAAGAACTGGCAAAGTGCTGATGCAAAGAAAAATGCACGAGCACAAGAATAAATAAAAAATAACTAAGAGTTAGTTTTAACTACATTCTAAGGCGTTCTATCCTAAAAGGCGGAAAAATTTATAAAGCACTGAAATTTCGGTTTTTTAGAGGATAAATAGCACAAGATGAGCGAGGAGAAACAGCCTGAAAAACAGGAGTATGGCGCTGAGGAAATCCAGGTTCTGTCAGGCACCGCAGCAGTAAGGAAAAGGCCAGCCATGTACATAGGCAGTGTTGACTCAAGGGGCCTGCACCATCTTGTTAATGAAATTGTTGACAACAGCGTTGACGAAGCTCTTGGAGGATTCTGCACGAGGATAATTGTGAAAATAAATTCTGACGGCAGTATTTCTGTTGATGACAACGGCCGGGGGATTCCTGTTGCAGTGCATCCTAAATACAATGTTTCGGCTCTTGAGATTGTTATGACAAAGCTCCACGCAGGAGGCAAGTTTGACAAAAAGACTTACAAGGTTTCCGGCGGGCTTCATGGTGTTGGAATAAGCGTTGTAAACTCTCTTTCAAAAAAGCTTGTTGTCACAGTCAGAAGAGACGGCTTTACATGGTCCCAGCGGTTTGAGCAGGGCAATAAAGCATCTGAAGTTGAGAAAGGCGCTCCTGCAGTGGATACTGGGACAACAGTCACTTTTCTGCCGGATGATGAAATCTTTGAAACTGTTGTTTTTGACTATGATGTTATTGCTTCAAGGCTGAGGGAGCTGGCGTTTCTCAATAAAGGGCTTGAAATTGTCCTTCAGGACGAAAAAACAGGCAGGACAGACTCATTCAGGTATGATGGCGGAATAATCTCTTTTGTAAAATATCTCAACGAGCATGAGCAGGCCCTGCATGAGCCGATTTATTTTTCAAAAAAAGAGGATGATATTGAGCTTGAAATCGCAATGCAGTATAACAACTCGTATCAGGAGACTGTTTTTTCATTTGTCAATAACATAAACACCCATGAAGGAGGCACTCATCTTGTTGGATTTAAAACAGCTCTCACAAGAGTGTTTAATAAGTATGCAGAAAAAAACAAGCTTGACGCTGAAATTCAGGGCGAGGACAGCAGGGAGGGGCTTACCGCGATAATCTCTGTAAAAATTGCCGAGCCCCAGTTTGAGGGCCAGACAAAAACAAAGCTTGGAAACAGTGAGGTTAAAGGGCTTGTCGATTCAATTGTAAGCGAAAAGCTTATGGAATTTTTGGATGAAAATCCAAAAGTCGGAAGATTTATTGTTGATAAGATGATTAATGCCGCGAAGGCGAGGGAAGCAGCAAGAAAAGCAAGGGAGCTGACAAGAAGAAAAGGCCTTCTTGAGGGCAGTTCCCTTCCAGGAAAGCTTGCTGACTGCGCCTCAAAAGACCCTGCTGAATCCGAAATTTTTATTGTTGAGGGTGATTCTGCGGGCGGTTCTGCAAAACAGGGCAGGAACCGCGCATTTCAGGCGATTCTTCCGCTTAGGGGAAAAATACTTAATGTTGAAAAAGCCCGCCTGCACACGCTTTTGAAAAACAATGAGATTGTAACGCTTATAACGGCCATCGGCACAGGAATTGGCGATGAGTTTAATATTGAAAACGCGCGGTACCACAAAATTGTCATAATGACTGACGCAGATGTTGATGGCAACCATATCACAACGCTTTTGCTGACCTTCTTTTTCAGGTATATGACCCCGCTTATTGAAGCAGGATATATTTTCATTGCCCAGCCTCCGCTTTACAGGATAAGAAAAGGCAAAAAAGATTACTGGATTGAGAATGAAAAAACAAAGGACAGGATTCTTGCCGAAATAGGAAGCGACGGCGCAGTCATACAGCGCTACAAGGGCCTTGGAGAAATGAACCCCGAGCAGTTATGGACGACAACAATGAACCCTAAAAACAGGATGATGAAAAAAATAACAATAGAAGACGCCATTGAAGCCGACAAGATTTTCAGGGTTTTAATGGGTGATGATGTTGTTCCAAGAAAAGAGTTCATTGAAAAACATGCAAAAGAAGTGCAGGAGCTTGATATTTAGCCGGAAAAATAACAAGCTTTTTAAACCATCCTCCTTTTCGCTGAAAAAATGGTGCAGACAAGAAAAAAGGCGAATGTCATAAAAAAGAAAGTGTGGGTTACAATTTATTCTCCTGAAAAAAAAGAGCTTGGAGAATGTTATGTTGAAGACCCGTTAACTCTTGCGGGCAGGCGCATAAAAGTCAACCTGATGAGCCTGCATAATGACCCGAGAAAAAGAAAGTATAATGTTTCTTTTTATGTTGTTGATTCAGATAAAACTTCTGCAAGAACAAAAATATGCGGTTATGAAACACAGCCGACTGCAATAAAGATGGTCATCAAAAAGGGCCATGAGCGTGTTGATGACGTGATTTCCGTGAAAACTTCTGACGGAAAAGAGCTTATTGTAAAGCCCCTTTATATCACATTAAAAAATGCACCCAGGTCAATAACAACCGCCCTACGCATGAAAGGCAGGGGGGTTATAAAAGATGCTGCAAAAAAAGAGAGTTGTGATTCATTTTTTTCAAGCATTATATCCCAGAAGCTTCACAAGGACTTGAAAGCCGTCCTCGGAAAGATTTATCCTCTAAAGATTATTGAAGTCAAAAAATGCAGCCTGGTTATGGAACGCAGGCAGGAGGCGAAAAAAAACGCCGCTGCTGAAACTAAAGAGTCTGCTCCTGTAAAAGAGGAAAGCAAAGAACCTGCGGAAAAAGGCGGAGAAGCCCCGGGCGGGCAGTAAAATTTATAAATATCCGGTTTTTCATTGCATTTATACCCGCATCACTACTTCGGTAGGAGGGACAAATTGGACAAAAACTCATTTTTAAATGCATTGCAGGAAGCAAGAAAAAAGGCAGGAAAAAGAAATTTTTCTCAGACAATTGAGCTGATTATATCATTTAAGGGCATTAACCTCAAGAATGCTGACCACCAGATTGATTTTTTTATGCAGCTGAAGCACCCATGGAAAAAGCTGAAATTCTGCGGTTTTGTCGGAGCAGAACTTGTTGATCAGTCAAAAAAGGTTTTTGACAGGACTATTCTTGTTGATGATTTCGGAAAGTATAAGAATAAGAGAGAGATAAAAACCCTTGCAAGGGAAAATGACATTTTCATTGCTCAGGCGAACTTAATGCCTCAGGTTGCCGCGGTTTTTGGAAGATACCTCGGCCCTCTTGGAAAAATGCCGAATCCTAAAGCAGGATGTGTCGTTCCTTCTAATGCAAATCTTGATGCGCTAAAAGACCGCATTTCAAAGATGGTTAACATAAAAGTCAAGACAGTTCCTGTTCTCCAGCTCGGCATGGGAAAAGAAGAAAGCAAAGATGAAGACATTGCTGAGGATGCACTTTTGATATACGACCAGCTTATCCACCGCCTGCCGGGCGAGGTTCAAAACATTAAATCAATGTTTTTTAAGCTCACAATGGGCGGAACAGCGAGGATAAAATGAGTGGCGACAATAAAAAAAAGCTGGTAAAAAAAGTAAAAGAGCTCATTGCCGGCTCGCCTGTTGTCGGCATTGTGAATATGCATGCCCTCCCTGCAGCACAGCTTCAGAGGATGCGCCTCAAGCTTAGAGGCAGGGTGAATATTTTCATGGCTAAAAAAAGCGTGATAAGCCACGCTCTCGAAGAAATAGGAAAAGAAAAAAAAGGCGTTGAAAAACTGGCGGGATTTCTTAATGGCATGCCTGCGCTTCTGCTTTCCTCAGACAACCCTTTCCGCCTTTACTCATTTCTTCAGAAGAGCAAATCAAAGGCCGCTGCGAAAGCGGGCCAGAAAGCCCCCAAGGATATTGTTATATTTGCAGGCCCGACTCCCTTTGCTCCGGGGCCGATTATAAGCGAGCTTGGAAAATTCGGGCTGAGGACAAAGGTTAATGCAGGAAAGATTGAGATAACCCAGGATGCCATTGTTGCAAAAGAAGGCGCGCTCATATCAAACGAGCTGGCTTCACTGCTTCTCAGGCTTAGCATTGAACCTATGGAAATCGGGCTTGACCTTACGGCTGTTTATGAAAACGGCGGTGTTTTCACGAAAGACATTCTTGCTATCGATGAATCGCAGTATTCCGCAGACTTTGCATCTGCTTACAGAGAGTCATTTAATCTTTCAATTGAGGCGGGCATATTCAACTGTGTTACTGTTGAGTTTTTAATCCAAAAAGCATTTAAAGAAGCCAAGGTTGTTGCTGTTGATGCAGGCATTCTTGCTGAAGGAGCCAAGGAAGAAGTGCTTGCAAAAGCAGAGGCTGAAATGGCTTCGCTTATGAATGAAATTAAATTTTAATCGATGGAGGTAGGTAAGATGGAATATGTATATGCGGCAATGTTAATACACAAAGCTGGAAAAAAGGTGGATGAAGCAACAGTTAAGAAGGTACTTGAAGCAGCTGGAGTCTCTCCAAACGAGGCAAAAATAAAGGCATTGGTTGCTGCTCTTGAGAATGTGAATATTGATGAAGCAGTGAAGAAGGCTGCAGTTGTTCAGTCAGCTCCTGCCGTGTCTGCTTCAGCTCCTGCAGCACAGTCAAATAAGGAAGATGCTGCAAAGAAAGCTGCTGAAGACAAAAAGAAGGAGGAGGAGGCCGCGGCCGGTCTCGGCGCCCTTTTCGGGTGAGCTTTTTAATTTTTATTTATTTAGTTGTTTTAATTATTTGTGAGTGATGTAGCGTGGAACAACAAAAAGAAACAGGTATCGGCAGTTCTCAGGTTAATTCTCCGCCCGACATTGCAAAACTTAATTCTGAAGTCATGCAGCTCAGGCAGAAGCTTAATGGGCTGAATGAAGTCAAGGAAAGCTGGTTTCAGAAGAAAGAGGAGATTTCTAAAAGAATAATTGCGCTTATCGGCAGTGTCAGGTCTTCAAAAGAGGCGAGGAACATTAAGACAAAAGAGGCGAGGCAGACCAAAGATGAGCGCAACAGGATTAATGATATCATAAAACAGAAGATAGGTGAGCTTAACGCTCTTAACAGCGAAAAAGAAAAAGTTCTTTCAAAGCTCGGAATAAAGGCCGACCTCTCAAGAATAGCCTGCCAGATTGAGGCTCTCGAGCTTAAAATACAGACTGATGTCATGGATTTTGACAAGGAAAAGTCGCTTAACAAAAAAATTAAGGAGCTAAAAAAACAGATGGCTGAAGGAAAGGCTGTCAGCGCAGTCCTTGACAAAATCAGCGCTAAAAGAAAAGAGCTTGACGGGCTGAGGGAAAAAGCTGAGGAAAAGCACAAAATTGTTCAGGCTAAAGCTTCTGAGTCCCAGGAAAAGCATGAGAGCCTTCTCGGAGCTTCAAAAGAGATTGATGAATTAAAAACAAAAGAGGAAGAGGCGTATAAAGAGTTTTTCAAATACAAGGAGCAATTTGTCGCGCTTAACAATGAGCTTAAGGAAAAGCTAAAGCTTCTCGGGGAGGCGGGCTTTAAGGTTGAGGCGGAAAAGCGCGCGCGCAAAGCTAAAAAAGATGAGGAGATTAAAAAAACTCTCAAAGAAAAGGAGCGCGATGTTGAGGAAAAGATAAAAAAGAAGCAGAAGCTTACAACTGAGGACTTGCTGGTTTTTCAGGGAAATAATTAAGCATTATCTTAGAATCCGAACATTCCTTCAAATTCTTTCATCTCTCTTAATTTTTGCATGAACTTTAATCCTTCATCTGTAATCATTATGTATTCATTTTCTTTTCTGCTTATTTTCCTGACAATATTTTTTTCTATCAGCTCTTCAAGGTATGACTTGAGCTGTCTGTGCGCAAGATTCGCCTTATACATCAAATGAGTCGGCTTTATCTCGCCGCCCTTCGCTTGTATTGACATAAGCATGTCGCAGATTATGTCAAGCCGTTCTCTTTTTTTTGGGTCCAAAGCGGGTTACCTTAAGAAATGACAAAAGCACAAGAGAGTATCCTGCGAGCTGGATTATCTCTCCAGCCATATAGCTCTGCAGGTAATAAAGCGTGAGTATAAAGCATATCTGGCTTAAAAGTATCATGCTGAACCCGTATATGAGAAGTTTTGTTGTATGATAATTTTTTTCTTTGTACCTTGCTGAAAGGCGCAGTATTACTGCAAGAAGAACAAGCGAAAAGGTTATGTGATAAAGTGCATACTCAATATGCCCGAGATATCCTGAAAGCACGAGAAGGTATGCTGTTATGAAAAGATTTAGTTTGCTGGTTTTTTCAGTGTAAATCAGATAAAACAGGTAAAGCCCGATTATTGAGAGTATTCTGTATGCCAGCAAGCCCCAGAATATCAGCGCATATGACTGGCTTATTGTCTGGTATGTCACAGTTATTACACCCATCTGCTTTACGCCTGTATCCCTGTAATAAATTATGAAGTGGCTGAGTATTTTTGCAAGGAATGATATTGTTAGCGTGGAAAATGAAGCTATCAGGAGCGCATATTTCTTTTCTTTTTTATTTAGCGCATAATACCTTGCAGAGTAAATCAGTATGAACAAAAGCACAAGCACGCTGATAACATCGATTATTATGTCTTTTCCATAGAACCAATTGTCTGCTGACACAAGTATCATTCTGCCGGAGTGATAATGGCAGTATTTAAAACTTGTGGTATGCAGTCCTGCAACTGTTCTTCACAGGGTATTTATAAGAATACACTTTTCTAAGATTAACAATTATGGAGGTGGCAGGCATGGTGTGTAGACTACCGTCGGGCTAAAGCCCGAAGCGTTTTTTACGCGTTTGTAGTTTACATCCGAAAATTCGTTCATTCACTCTCTGAGCTTAAGCGTCAGAGTGTCTCTGGCGAATTTTCGTCATATGAAGATGATGAGGGAATGATTTGGATGGAGGATGAAGTTGAGGAGCTTTCGGCATGGGAGATAGAGTAAAAAAATATTCACCCGGTGAATATTGAGGCGGTTGTATGACTCTCAGCATGGAAAAAATAATCAGGAGAAGCGGGCTGTTGAAAAAGCAGGCGAATGTCTCATTTTGGGAGAAATATGGCTTTGTCCCGTCAAAATCAGAAATTGAATTTTTTATCAGGGAGGTGATAATATGAATGAATATGAATTTGGCATAGAGTTTAAGTCGTGGAATGCGCTTCTCGCAGAAAAACAGAAGAGAAGCGGCCATTGGGCGAAGAAATGTGCTGATTTCGCAAGCGCTTGAGATTTTTTATTTTTTTATTATTTTTTTATTACTAAATCTTTTCCATGTATCCGCAGCTTCCGCAGGTTCTTCGGTTTTTGTGCGATGCCAGGAATACTCCAGGCCCGCATTTCGGGCATGAAAGATTTTTTCTTTTAAGCATTCCGCCGGAAATTTCATATGCCTTGTATTTTCTGCTATGCTTCTTTTTTGATTTTACAGGCGCTTTTGCTGGTTTGTCCGCCATTTTTACTTTGCCTCTTGAGCCGGCGCGGTCTGTGCGCCTGCTTTTTTCTGCATTTTCTCAAGTATTTTGCTGTGCATTAAGTATCCTTCTATTCTTTTAAGCTCGTCTGCATTGCTGTAAACAAGAAAGTCCACTGACGCCCTGTCTGAGCCGAAGCCGGTTGTTATTTTTCTTACGACTGCAAGCTCTTCACTGCACCCGACCGCCCTGCTTAATTCTTTTTTTGTGTCTTCTTTTTTTGGCACCGGCCCGCTGAACTCGATTGTTATCTTGTATTCTTTTCTTGAAAGGAGCGCTTCGTTGTTTTTTTCTTTTTTTTCTATGACTTTCATTTTATGCCACCTTTATTGCATATTCGCCTTTTGCTGTTATGCCCATCTTTTTTGCTATTTCAGAATTTACAGGGTCTATCACAATTATTCTTCCTTTTATGCTTGATGAGAAATTTGTTCCTTTGCACAGGGGGCATTGCCCTCCTTCAACAAAAATTTTGCAGTGCTTGCATACCTTGCTTTTCATTTTCCTTTAACCGGCCTTTGGGGCTTTTTTTCTTCCGGTTTTGCCTCTTTGGTTTCTTTCGGCTCGTTCCACTCAACTTTTCCAAGGCCCTGCTGCCTCATTGTAAGACCTATTTTCGGGTTGGATGCGTCTTTGTAGCTTACCGCAATTATTCTTGCCCTGCACTCATCCCCTATTTTAAGGCTTCTTCCGGATTCTTTTCCAAGAAGGACCTTGTCTTTTCCGAAGCTTACGAAGTCGTCCATTGTCTGTGAAATATGAATCATTCCTTCTATTGGGCCGAGTGTTATGAATGCGCCGAAGTCTGCTATGTCTTTTATTTTTCCATCTATGACTTCCTGAAGTTCAGGCTTGAATGTAATCAGCCGGAACATTGTGTCAAAATATGATGCGCCGTCTCCCGGAATGATTATTCCTTCGCCTATTTCGTCAACATCAACAACATCAATCACTATGCCCATGTCAGGCGAGATAAATCCGTCGTATTTCTTCTTTATGCGCTGTATTAATGATGATTTTGTCGGCTGTCCGAATAGCTTCGGCGGAACTCGTATATGGTCTTTCAGCTGTATTTCGTAGTACATTATTAAAACCTCTTATCTGAGAGATAACTGGCTGTTTTTAAAGCTTTCCATTTTTTCAAATTCTTGCACTGGCATCAACACTTCTTTTGAATGCATTCACAATATTTCGCCGTAGAGGCAGTGCTTAGTGAACTTATGGACTTTTACTTTTACCTTATCTCCGAGATTAAAATTTCCTTTCTGGATTACAACTGGCTTGTAATATGCGTTTCTGCCTATCAGCACGCCGTCTTTTCCTTCTTCATCTATGAGAATTATTCCTTCCCATCCTTTCCATTTTCTGTTTACATATAGTGTCGCCCACTCAAATGCTGTGTGCAATACTCTGCTTCTGTTCTGGACTTTTTCTGAAGGCAGGGCTGTCAGTTTTGCCGCAGGGGTTCCGGGCCTTTTTCTAAATTTTGATATGTTAAGCGCAGACGGCAGTATATCTTTTACGAGTTTTGCTGACATCTCAAAATCCTCATCTGTCTCCCCTGGGAATCCTGCGATTATGTCTGTTGAAAGCGTGATTTCAGGGATTATTTTTCTGAATTTTTGCACGATTTCAGTGAATTCTTCTACGGTGTACTGCCTTCCCATTTCTTTCAGTATTCTGTTGCTTCCTGACTGTACCGGAATGTGAATAAACTTGAACATTTTTTTGTTTTTGTACACTTCAATGAGCTCGTCAATAAACTGCTTTATGCTGTTCGGATTCATCATTCCAAGGCGCACATAGAAATCACCTTCAACTGCTATGACTTTTTTGAGCAGTTCTGGAAGGTTTGTTCCTGTGTCAATGCCATAGCATCCATTGTCCTGTGATGTCAGCCAGATTTCACTGCACCCGTCTTTTACTGCTTTTTTTACCTCGTCCACTATTTTTTCCTCAGGGAATGAATAGAACTTTCCTTTAATGGGCCTTACACTGCAGTATGTGCATCTTCCGATGCAGGAATTTGAGACCGGGATTATGCCTACGACCTTGTTTTTTCTTATTCTTGGAAGGCCTGCCTTGATTATGCCTGTATGCGCCATCATCTCTATCGGGTTGTTATTCATGACTTCTTCTATTACCTGGTTGATTTGGTCAAGGTTGTGCGTATTCATCAATGCGCATTCAGGGGCAATTGCCCTTATCGCTTTTATTAAATGAATTGGAATGCATCCTGCCACGATTAACTGTTTGTATGGAAACTGCTCTCTTGCCTTCTTTACAAGGCTCAACGCCGAGTCGTCTCCTTTTACTGTGCAAATGTTCAGCACGATTACATCTGCTTCATCAGGTGTTTTTGCAATGAGAAATGCTGTTTTTGCTATTCCTTTCATCATTTCTGATTCTGCAAAATTGTTTGAGCATCCGGATGTTTTGAAATAAATCTTTTCCATAAAAGAAGAAAATATCGTATTTGTTTAAAAATATTTATCCTAACTTGCACAATGTTGTCCTTGTTGTTCCGCGGGCGGTTGTTTCCTCAACAAGCTCATACCTGCCGGGCTCCATCATGTAATCAACATAGGCAAGCGCTCTTGTGTCTCCTGTAACTGCCGCATATTTCTCAAGCTGCTGTGGTGAAAAATCAGCAGTTATTCTTGCCACTCCGCAGAATGAAAGCGCGTTCATTATCTGCATAAGCTCTGGATGCTCGCACAGCGCGGTTATGTCAATTATCGGTGCAACAGGGCTTTTTTTGGCGTCTTCTGTTTTTGGCTCAATGTGTTCGTCTATCATGGCGCCTGTAAAAAAGAGCGGTTATAAAAAGGTTTCGGATGGAAAAATCGCGGTGGATTAATGATTGCATGTAAGCTCTCAAGATGCCGGCTATTCCGCCTGAGGTTACAAAAGAGGCATGATGCGAAAACTTTAAATTCTCAGCAGCATTCCCCAGCTTAAAATGGATTATTCAGAATTTTATCATCGTGGCGTGAGAGCTGTGTTGAATCCTCTTTTTAACGCAATGTGCGCAAGAGCTGTTATGGAGCAGATGGCTTTTGAAACTAACACAAACTGGGTTAACGGGCATTATGTCCTTCTTCCGGAAGGCGACAGATTAGTCATTGCATATAATCAGTCAAGAAGATTGGCTGTTAAAGCAGAAGTTGCAACTGTCCAGACTCCAGAAGGATTGGAAGCAGCACTCGGCCGCGTCGGAGCAGAAAATCATGTTGTTGTTCCTGTAAAGCCGTTTCTTCCAAAGCATAAACAAAAGCTTGTTTACAGAGTTCATCCTGTGCAGTATGCCCCTTGAAACTTTGTTCTATCGTACATTAATTCATGTGCAAACCCCGTTCAACTGGCTTTGTGTAATATTGCGAGCTGTGTAAAAACATCCATTTCTGTGTAATATGTCGATAAATTCTTACACAAACCCCGTTCAACCGAAATCTTTATAAATAAGTTCACTTTAGCAACCGATATGTTGACTTTAAGTCAACAACTTATATTCAGTAAGCGCTCTGTGCAGAGCTGCTTTTTTGGAGCAAATATGACAAAAAAAGAACAAGTCAAGGAAGCTGTTGAGAAATGCAGGGATGAGCTGAAAGAAACAAAGCAGGACATTAAGGATGACAAGCTAATAATAAACGAGCTGACTGAGCTTGTCCAAAGGGTGCAGGCGGATTTTGATAATTACCGCAGGCATGTGGAAAAGTCCAAGAAGGATGCTGAGTTTTTTTTCAAAAAAGAGATAATAAGCGCTTTGCTTCCTGTGCTTGATATGTTTGAATTGGCGTTAAAATACACATCAAATAATGAGGAGTTTGTTAAAGGCGTTAAGATGATTTACGCCCAGTTCCTTGCAACATTGGAAAACGAGGGCCTGGCGCCGGTTAAAGATTTGAAGACATTTAACCCAGGCATTCATGAAGCGGTCATAAGCGAGGAAAGCCCGGAACCGGATGGAGCTATTTTGGAAGAGCTTCAGAAAGGATATATGCTAAACAACAAAGTGCTGAGATTTTCAAGAGTCAAGATTTCAAAGAAGCATGAAAAAGTGCAATGACTGCGGAAGGTGCTGCGAGTTTGGAAGCGGTTTTTTGGCGGAAGATGACAAAGAAAAAATTGCATCTTTCCTGAAAATAACCATAAAACAGCTTGAAGCAGGTTTCCTCGAGAAAACAATAATGTTCGGCACAGAGGCGTGGCGCCCGAAGTTTAGCAGGCCGTTCGGCAGGTGCATTTTTTTCAGTGAAGAAAAACACTGCACAATCCATGATGTAAAGCCGGCGTTATGCAGGCTTGCAAACTGCCGAGAGGATGCTACGGGCGCATTTTACAAAAAATATTTTGTTAAATCAGGAAAAGGAAAAGACAAATTTGAATCAGAAAGAATAAAACAGTCGCAGGATGAATGGAGCCTGCGGGAGAGGATTAAAAATGGCGAATAAAACTATGAAAGAAAAAATAATTGGAATTGATTTAGGCACATCGAACAGTGCAGCATCGGTTCTGCAGGGCGGAAAGCCGGTGATAGTTCCTTCTGCTGAAGGCACATCCCAATATGGAAAGGCATTTCCGAGTGTTGTTGCATTTACAAAAGAAAATCATCTGCTTGTTGGAGAGCCGGCAAGGCGCCAGGCTGTTTCCAATCCGAAGAACACGATTACTGCGGCGAAGAGAAAGATGGGAACTAATTTTAAGTATACGATAAATGCTAAGGATTACACTCCTCAGCAGATTTCTGCTTTTATTCTCCAAAAGATTAAGAAGGACTCTGAGGAGTTTTTGGGCGAGCCGGTTACAAAAGCAGTTATTACCTGCCCTGCTTATTTTGATGACAACCAAAGGCAGGCTACAAAAGATGCTGGAACAATTGCAGGCCTGGAGGTTGTAAGAATAATCAATGAGCCGACTGCTGCCTGCCTTGCCTACGGGCTTGACAAGGGCGACAAAGAGATGAAAATTCTTGTATTTGACCTTGGTGGCGGAACTCTTGATGTTACAATTATGGAATTTGGCGACGGCATTTTTGAGGTTAAGGCGACTTCAGGGGACACCCAGCTTGGCGGAACTGACATGGATGCATCTTTGATGAAATTTATCATTGATGATTTCAGGAAAAAGCACAGCATTGATTTAAGCGAGGATGATACTGCAGTTCAGAGATTAAGGGAGGCTGCTGAAAAAGCGAAGATTGAACTAAGCACCATGACTGAGACTGACATTAATCTGCCTTTCCTTACAGAACATGATGGCGCTCCGATTCATCTTCAGATGAAGCTAAACAGGGCGAAGCTTGAGGAATTGTTTGACCCAATAATTAAAAGGTGTGCAAAGCCATTGGAGCAGGCGATTAAGGATGCTAAGCTTCAGCCGGGCGAGATTGACAAGGTTATTCTTGTCGGAGGCCCTACAAGAATGCCGATGGTCAAGAAGTTTGTTGAGGATTTTGTCGGGAAAAAGGCTGAGCGCGGTGTTGACCCTATGGAGTGTGTTGCTCAGGGCGCTGCAATTCAGGGAGGTGTTCTTGCAGGCGAGGTTAAAGACATACTTCTGCTTGATGTAACTCCGCTGACTCTTGGCATTGAAACTCTTGGCGGTGTGAGAACTGCGCTTATTAACAGAAACACGACGATTCCTACAAAAAAATCTCAGGTTTTTTCAACAGCTGCAGACAATCAGCCGGCTGTTACAATTAATGTCCTGCAGGGCGAACGGCCGATGGCTTCTGACAACAAAAGCCTTGGAAGGTTTGACCTTGTTGGAATTCCGCCTGCGCCAAGAGGCATTCCACAGATAGAGGTTACTTTTGATATTGATGCGAGCGGAATAATGCATGTTAATGCAAAAGACCTGGGGACTGGAAAAGAGCAGGGAATAAAAATTACTGCGCCGAACAAGCTGAATGAAGAAGAAGTTGAAAAGATGAGGAAGGATGCAGAGGTGCATGCTGACGATGACAAGAAACGGCAGGAGGAGGTTGAAACTGTCAATAATGCAGATACGCTGGTTTACAGCTCAAGGAAGGTGTTTAAGGAGCTTGAGGGCAAAGCAGATTCAAAGGAACTTGAGACAGCCAAAGGCAGGGTCATTGAGCTTGAAGAAATGCTCAAGAAAGAGCCGAAAGACATTTCAGCAATAAAGGCGAAGAGCGACGAGATTAACGAGATTGTTCAGAAGATGTCAACAGAAATGTATCAGAAATCCTCTCAGGAATACGCCAAAACGCATCCGGACAGCAAAAAAAACGGGGGCGAAAGCAAAAAAGATAAAAAGGGGGGCAAAGTTGTTGATGCTGAGGTTGTAGATGAAGAAGAAAACAACTGAAGCATTATGGAGCTCGAACTAACAATTGCTGTAAGTATTTTGATTTTTTTTTATGTTTTTTCTAGGTTTTGGAGCGGCATCCGCCTCGGCTGGAAGCTGAGAAGGCAGTGGAAATATGAGCTGAACGACATTTTGACTAATGACAGGTATAAGGTGAAAGGCAGGAATGAGTAAGGATTATTACAGGATTTTGGGCATTGAAAAAAATGCGAGCAAAGAGGAGATAAAAAAAGCGTATAAGACTCTTGCGAAGAAATATCATCCTGACCTTAACAAGAGTTCAGATGCTTCTGAAAAGTTCAAGGAGATTAATGAGGCGGCTGCTGTTTTGGCTGATGACCAGAAGCGCGCGCAGTATGACCAGTTTGGCGAGGCGGGCGAGCAGTTTCAGGGCGGCGGTTTTTCTCAGGGTTTTGATTTTTCAAATATGGGGTTTGATTTTGATGATATTTTTGAAAATTTCGGCGGTATTTTTTCAGGCTTCGGCGGAGGAAGGCGGAGGGGCCCTAAACGAGGCTCTGATTTAAGGTATGATATTGAAGTTAGTTTAGAGGATGCTTCTGAGGGAATAAACAAAACAATAGTTATTCCAAAGTATGAAACCTGCAGCCAGTGCAGCGGCTCCGGCGCAGAAGGCGAAAGAGGGATTAAGGCATGCTCTGAATGCGGCGGCTCTGGCGCTGTGAGAAAGCATCACAGAACTCCTTTTGGTGTTGTGCAGATGCAGACAACATGCAGGAAATGCCGGGGAGCTGGTGAGGTGATTGATGTTCCGTGCAGGAGCTGCGGTGGTGCAGGCCGTGTTGAAATTGAAAAAAAGATTAATGTTAAAATTCCTGCAGGTGTAAGCACTGGAACCAAGCTCAGGATTGCCGGCGAGGGCGAGGCAGGTATGAATAACTCCCAGAAAGGCGACTTGTATTTGTTCATAACGGTCAGTGAGCATAAGATTTTCAGAAGAGAGGGTGATGACATAAACATTGAAGTGCCTGTAAGCTTTGCCGTTGCTGCTTTGGGCGGAGAGATAAAAGTTCCCACTCTTAAAGGCGATGCTGTTTTGAAGATTCCTGAAGGCACTCAATCCGAAACAATTTTTCAGATGAAAGGAAGAGGAATTCCTCACTTGCATGGAAGTGGTATTGGAAGCCAGAATGTAAAAATAACTGTTGAAGTGCCGAGAAAGCTAAGCAAAAAACAAAAAGAGCTTTTAAAAGAATTTGAGAAGTCGGGAAAAAAGGGATGGTTCTCGTCATAGTTCTTTATTCCACAAATCTTTTTAAATACGGCGCGGTTTCTTAATTAATTTTTGGAGGAGATTTATATGGCGGTTGATGAAAATTTTGGGAGGCTTGCTGTTGATTTGGGGCTTGAAGACCGGGTGCTGTCTGGCACGGTTCTTGCTGATAAAAGTATTTCCGAAAAGTCTGCCGTTGCTACAGGCATTGTAGACCGTATGCTGGAAAAAAATTGGCGGTTGGCTGTTGAGCTTCGTTTTGGAAAAGGCAGGCCTGCAAGAATATTGTATGATGGAAAAGATTTTGATGCAAGGCTTGCTGAGGCAATTCAGCCGAAAGATTTCAGCGAAAAACCTCAGTATGATACGGGCATTGCTCTTTTGGCTGAGAACGGAAAAACAGCAGTTATTCGTGCTGTTGCAATGAAAGAAGGCATGCCTGCTCGTTTTGCTTATGAACTGCTGGTTAAAGCCGGCCTTTCTGAGGATGCATTGATAGAAGATGTTGTCCTGCTCGGAAAAAGAGTTCAGCAGGAAAGCCCGCAGGATGCATATGAACTGTTCCAACGAGCAAATGCTAACGGCGCAATTGTAGCTCTTTATGAATGCCTGGCAAAAGATTTTAGGATTGAAAATGTAAAGCTTCTTATTGAAATTGCAAAATTGTATTTTCATTGGGATGAAAAATCAGAAAGGCTTCAGTCAGTTGTTTTAAATGCTCTGGAATATCCTGAAAAGGCGGCTGAATGTGCAAAGCTTCTTTATGACACTGTAAAAGATGAAAGGATTTCTCTTCCTAAAGATAAGATAAAAACGCTCAGGTATCTTACTGCAAAAAACTTAGGGCTACATGATCTCATGAAATATACGGATGATGACTTAAAGCTGGTTTGGGCGCAGGAGCATTGGACTGCCCTTCCTGATGAAGCTTATGGCATATTTGTTGGAAATGGCTATGAAGGAAGAGAAGTTATCCCGTGTGTCCGCAGGGTCTTATCAAAAAAGAAGGATTATATTCCAAGAAATATTACGCAGGAGCATTTAAAGAAGGCATTGAGCGGGCTTCCTGAAAAGGATTATGACTTAAGAGTTTGTGTTGCAAGGGCGGTTGGCGATAAAGTTGAGCTTGCGCGGGTTGGAAGAATTTTTGCAGGGCTTGTCGGAAAGGAAAGGCGGGCTTACGCTCTTCTTTTTGAAAGCGGAGCTAAAGAGAATGATGCTGATGTGAATGCTCTGCGTTTATCGCTGATTGAAGAGTCTTTGAAGGAGGCGCATGGTGGCAGGAATGCCTCTGTTGATTTTGGCTGGATTCACCCGCGCGATAATAAAGGATACGAACAAGCTTATACGATTTTGATACAGGATGGCGGAGCAAAGCATGCTTACTTGATTGCCGCTGAAAGGCATGATGCGCAAAAAATTGAAGAAGCAAGAAAAGCAATTCTTAGTATGAATACTCCGTTGGAATCGCTCCTATTTTTTCATCAAAGAGAGGATGCTGATGGGGTGGATAAAGCAGCAATTCAGGTAGCCGAAGAATATGGTATTACTGCTGATTTAGTGCACAGTCTTATGGCGGAAAGATAATAAACATTCACAACCGAAAAGCTTATATATACGATATACATACATCGTATGTATGACTGCAGAAATGATTTCATTGAAGCTTGACAGCAGTTTTCTTAAGGAAATAGATAAAACTGTCAAGGCAGAGAATTACGAAAGCAGGACCGAGTTTATTAGGTTTGCCTTGAGGGATAAGCTTAAAGAGCTTAGCAAAGATGAGTTAATCGCGGAATTTTTGAAATTCAGGGGAAAAGCAGATAAAAAAACAACATATGAAGAAAACAGAAAAACAAGAGAGGAAGTAAGTAGAGAGCTTATGGAAGAGCTGGATAAGAAATTTAGTCGATGAATTGTGGTCTTTTTGTTTCTACAGTATCACCTAACTTCTCAAAGAAGTGCACATCTTGAGACACCATGACTGCGTCATTGTTTCTTGCTTGAACAGCGTGCAAACAATCGATTAAAGAAATATTTTTGTCTTTTGACAGTTTTTTTGCTTCTATGTACTCTTCTTTAAGCGTATCTATTTTAATCAGAACATCTGTTTGAAACAAAAAATTCAGCATAAGATTTATTTCACTTTCAGCATAATCTTTTTTTAGTTCAAGTATAATTGAGTTAGAAAATAGTATTTTATCACCATTTTTAAGTATCTTCATAAACAACAAAGTCGCATATCTTCCGAGAGGGTTTCCCGCCTTGCTGAATCTGTCTTCATAAAAATCTCTCCAAATACAGGTGTCTAGATAATAAACGGTCATAAAACGATTGTCAGTTTTTTCCGTTAATAAATTTTGCCTGATTTTTTCCGGAAATATCGCGGCTTTCCAGTTTACCGCCACAAAAACTGTAGTATCCCGTAATTATTTCCCTTCGGTGAAATAATTAACCTTCTCATTTATTAAACCACCGCCTTCATCTTCCTAACAAACGCCTGCTGTGGCGTTTCCAACATCTCAAACCTCAAGCTCCTGTGAGGCCTTACCTCGTTGTACCAATGCAGAAACCCTTCCTTGGTTTTGAAAGCATGCCTGTGGTTTGCGTATGTGTCAAACCACTTCTCAATCTTCCCGTTGCTCTGGGGATGCTTAACCCTGCATAGTATCTGCTTTATCCCTTTCAAATCCAAGAATGCCTTAAACTTAGAATTGCCATCTGTGATATTGGATATGAACTGAGAGCCATGGTCGCTTATGCATTGCTTGATTGTGCCATGCTTCAATGCTTCTTCCATCCCTTCAATTGATTTTTCGGTGGTTGGGCTGGAACACTCTATCAAAGAGAGCATCTTCCTGCTAGCATCATCTATAACCCCGAATACCCATTGCTCATCTGCAGAATCATAGTGCCAATCTATGTGCACTGCCGTCAAGCTGTGCTTTCTCTCGTATCTTATCCATTGCTTTTTGCGTATGTTTTTCTTCTCCTTTTTCTTAGCATAACCTAAAGCAAGAAGGATAGTATGGATTTTCCTATGGCTTATGTGCTTGCCGTAATCCCTTTCTATCAGCTTCTCTAATGTCGAAGCTGATACCCTGTACTTGATATAAGCTTCCTTTACCATCTTGGTTTCCCACTCCTGAATTGGCTCCTTTGGCCTTCCATTGTTCTTTCCTATCTCTGGGATTTGCCCTGTTTTAGTGTAATTGCTCCATACTTGGTTAACCCTTCTTACAGATATTCTTGCTATCTTCCTTGCCTGGTAGGTTGTCCATCCCTCATTCTTTCGCTTCAATGTATCGAATAGCTTCCTTTGTGTAAGTTTCATACATAATGGAATCTTGTCGTAGGGAAATAGTTTTGGGATAACACAAAAATAACGAAATCTTTATATAATTCCTATTAATTTCTATTTTTAAATAGTGTAAGATGGTATTTGATGATTTCAGAAGAAAGCGAAGAAGAAAATCTACAGTTAGAAGAATAGAAAAAGAATTAAGAGAAAAAGGCATAGAGTTATCTTCTGCAATAAGGGAAACTGTTTCTGTTATTGGTGAAAGAACAGACCAAGAATATACTACATATTTAGAAGCTTTAAGAGATGGAGCAGTATTAATAGCGGAAGGCGGAATAAATCCACATGTTGCTCTTCTATGTGGAAATAGAATTTCAAGATTAATTGCTATGACGGAAACTCCTGAAACATTTTATCAATTTTTAGAAAAATTATCCCAATTAGGAACCAGATTAACAAGAGATTATGAAAATCCTGTTAACCCATTAATGGTTGCGTTAAATCATGTGCCGAAAAATGTAACAACAATAACTCAATTTGAAGAGCATCTTAGACAGTATGAAAGATATTTTAGATTAGTTGCAAAGCCCACTGATAAACCACCTTACCATTCTGATAAGTTTTATGATTTACAAAAAGCTGCAGAAAGTCTTGAAGAAATATGTCTAGGTGTTGATTGTCTTGAAATGGCTTCAAATGCTGGAATATATAATTATGTTGATCATTATGTGAATCACGAATTACCTTATTATTGTATCAAAGCTGCTAAAAGGCTGCCTTCATTAGGTCAATATAAGCAAAGATTTTCTAAATTAGTAGCTAGTCTAAATGGGAAATTTTTTCCTAGAGTGAAATCGTATGGTGCTCCAGTGGTTGCTTTAATTGCAGGAACTGATGATGAAATCGAAAGAGAATTTAATGTTTTAGAAAGATTTAAGGAAAGAGC
>Ga0233425_10001967_pt1 | contig 42905 bp, 27 predicted proteins | sample Watercolumn_Towu_2_FD_181712 | JGI IMG/M metagenome (GOLD analysis project Ga0233425, IMG submission 181712) | Freshwater microbial communities from Lake Towuti, South Sulawesi, Indonesia - Watercolumn_Towuti2014_140_MG | ecosystem: Environmental > Aquatic > Freshwater > Lake | place...
GCAGTGGAAGGAACTCCCCTTGCAACTGAAGATTCCGGCGACTGCCGAGAACGCCACGCTCCAGGTGGGCGTCCGCGGCAAGGGCAAAGTCTGGTTCGACCAGGTGAGCCTGATGGCCGCCTCGTCGTGGCAGACGGGCGGATTCCGGCCCGATCTCCTCAAGGCCGTCGCCGAACTGCGGCCACCGATCATCCGCTGGCCGGGCGGCTGCTACGCCGAGCACTACCGCTGGCAGCACGGCGTCGGCCCGCAGCACAAGCGGATCGCCTTTCCGTTGCGCATGTGGGACGACCGCGACGTGAACTCTTACGGCACCGACGAGTTCATCGCCATGTGCCGCAAGGTCGGGTCCGAACCGCTGCTGGTGATCAACATCGGCCGCCATGACAAGCCGGAGAAGCGGGCCGAGTACATTACTGAGGCATGCGCTTGGATCGAGTATTGCAACGGCCCGGCGACCTCGAAGTGGGGAAGCCTCCGCGCGGCAAACGGACACCCCGAGCCGTACAACGTCAAGTATTGGGAGATCGACAACGAAACCTGGGGCATGGGTGCGGAGAACTACGCAGCCGCCGTGCGGGACTTCGCGCCGGCCATGAGAAAGGCCGATTCGTCGATCAAGCTGTTGGCCTGCGGCAGCGGTGGACTAGGTGAAGGGCGCAACGGCCAGGCGTGGAACCGCATCGTGATCGAAGGTTGCGCCAAACACATCGATTACCTCAGCGTCCACCACTATGAGAACCCCAACAACTACCGCACGGGGCCGGACAAATCGGAAGCATTCATGCGCGAAACGGCCCGGCTCATCGCCGCTTCGCAGAACCCGAAGATGAAGGTCTATTGCTCGGAGTGGAATGCGCAATCGACCGACTGGCGCACGGGTCTTTACGCCGGCGGAGTGCTCTGCGCCTTCGAGCGATGCGGCGATTTCTTCGAGATCGGCGGCCCGGCCCTGTTCCTGCGGCACGTCTCGGCCACCGGTTGGGACAACGCCTTTGTGAACTTCGACCATCGCACCTGGTTCCCCGCGCCGAACTACGTGGTGATGAAGCTGTGGCGCGACTGCTACGCCCCGCACCGCATCGCAGCCACCGGCGAAACCGGCCCGCTCAACGCGGTGGCCACGAAATCGGCCGACGGCCGGACGCTGTACTACAAGGCCGTCAACACCACGGAGCAGGCCGTACCGCTGAAGTTGACCGTTGCTGCCGGCTTCGCGATCGTCAAGGCATCGCTGCAAGTCGTGGCCCCGGGCAAACTCGATGCTCGCAACATGCTCGACGCGCCCGACGCGGTACGCGTCGAGTCGGGCAGGGCCAAGGTCGCCGGCCAGACCGTTGAAGTAGAACTGCCGCCGCTTTCGGCCGGGGTGGTGGTGATAGATGTCCAAGTCAAGTAGACTACGGTGGGCGAGGGCCGGGCGGTATCAGCGGGTCTGCGACAACCGGCCCCACAACTGCCAAGACACTTCTTCAAGGAGATCTCCATGAACTGCCGTTTGGTTTGCACGATTCGGCTGGCTGGCCTTTGCTGGCTTCTTCTCAGTTGCTCATCCGCGAAGGCGGCCGATACGGCGGCCAAAGAGGAAGGCGAGAATCTCATCCCCAATGCCTCCTTCGAGACCGCGGCGAAGAACAACCAGCCGGCGCGCTGGAGGACGCAGCGGTGGGGCGGCGAGGCGACCACGGCCTACGCCGACGTTGCTCACACCGGCAAGCGCAGCGTACTGATCGCCTCGGAGAAAGGCGCCGACGAGAGCTGGGGAACCACGGTGCCTGTCGAGCCGCAGGCCAAGTATCGCCTCTCGGCATGGATTAAGACCGAGGACGTGAAGGCCGGATCGGGCCGCGGGGCGCTCTTGAACCTGCACAACCTCCAACCCGTTGCCACGAAGGCCCTGACCGGCACGAACGATTGGACCCGCGTGGAAGTCGAGTTCCAGACCGAGGACCACGACGCCCTGCAGATCAACTGCCTGCTGGGCGGCTGGGGCCTCTCGACCGGCAAGGCGTGGTTCGACGACGTGCGGCTGGAGCAGACCGGCAAGTCCAAGGCCGCCGGCCGGCAGCCGGGCATTGCCATCGACGCGGCCAAGACCGGCCAGCCGATCTCGAAGTACATCTACGGCCAGTTCATCGAGCACCTCGGCCGCTGCATCTACGGCGGCATCTGGGCCGAAATGCTCGAAGACCGCAAGTTCTTCTACCCGGTCGGCGCCAAGGAGTCGCCGTGGAAGATCATCGGCCCGGCGGACGCGGTGAAGATGGATCGTGAAAAGCCGTTCGTCGGCCAACACTCACCGCAGATCGCGCTGTCCGACGACCAGCCGCGTGGCATCGCCCAGAGCGGCTTGGGGCTGATTGCAGGCAAGGACTACGTCGGGCGAGTGCGGCTGGATCGATTACCAGATCTCAAAGTGGCCCTGGTTTGGGGCGATGGTCCGAAAGAACGCCAAGCGATTGCCCCCAGTCTGACGAAGAGCAGTACGGGCACGATGCGACTCAATGCAGCCGGATCGTACAATGGCCCGGCCGATGCCGAGAAGCGACAGTCCGACCCGGCACATGCCGATTACGGATGGATCGATCTCAAGTTCACGGCGGGTGCAACTACCGACAACGCGCGCCTGGAGATCACCGCCACCGGCAAGGGCAGTTTCCACGTCGGCCCCGTCTCTCTTATGCCGGCCGACAACGTCCACGGGATGCGGGCCGACACACTGGCCCTCTTGAAGGAACTCGATTCGCCCGTCTACCGTTGGCCGGGCGGTAACTTCGTCAGCGGCTACGACTGGCGGGACGGCATCGGCGATCCCGACCGCCGTCCGCCGCGGAAGAACCCCGCTTGGACCGGCATCGAGCACAACGATTTCGGCATCGACGAGTTCATGCTCTTCTGCAAGCTGCTCAAGACCGAGCCCTACATCGCGGTCAACAGCGGCCTGGGCGATGTGAAGAACGCCGTCGCCGAAATGGAATATGCCAACGGCGCGGCCGACACCCCGATGGGCAAGCTCCGCGCGAAGAACGGCCACCCCGAGCCCTACAAGGTAAAGTTCTGGGGGATCGGCAACGAGATGTACGGCAACTGGCAGCTCGGGCACATGCCGCTGGAGAAATACGTCGCCAAGCACAACGAGTTCGCCAAGGCCATGCGCGCCGTCGATCCGTCGGCCCAACTGGTGGCCGTCGGCGCGGTCGGCAAGTGGAGCGAGACGATGATGGCCCAGTGCGCCGACCACATGGACCTCGTGAGCGAGCACTTCTACTGCCAGGAGCAGCCGGGGATCGCCCAGCATACGCGACTGATTCCCAACGCCGTGCGGCGGATCGCCGAGGCCCACCGCAAGTACCGCCGCGAGATCGAGGCACTCAAGGGCAAGGACATCCGCATAGCGCTCGACGAGTGGAACTACTGGTACGGCCCGCACGTCTTCGGCGAACTGGGTACGCGGTATTTCGTCAAGGACGGCCTGGGCATCGCCGCGGGCCTCAACGAGTATGCCCGCCAGAGCGACATCTACTTCATGGCCAACTACGCGCAGACGGTTAACGTGATCGGCTGCATCAAGACCAACAAGACGGCGGCCGCCTTCGAGACTACGGGCCTGGTGCTGAAGCTTTATCGCCAGCACTTCGGTGTCGTGCCCGCGGCGACCGAGACCACCGGCACCATCGACGCGGTGGCCGCCTGGACCACCGACCGCAAGGCGCTGACGCTGGCGGTGGTCAACCCCGGCAAGGAAGCCACGCAGATTCCGCTGAAGATCGAGGGGGCCGCGCTCAGCGGCAAGGGCACTCGCTGGCAGATCGCCCACGGCGACCCGCTGGCCTACAACGACCCGGCGCAGCCGGCGAAGATCAAGATCGAGGAATCGCCCGTCACCGGCGTCGGCGACAAGATCACCGTCGCGCCGTATAGCGTGATGCTGCTGTCGTTGGAAGTGAAGTAGGCAGACCACACGCTACTTCCCCGCGCGATACACCGGCAGGATGATGTGCGAGGGGTGTTCCGGCGAGAGGTGCAGCGTGTTCGTGGCGATGCGAGGTTTGCCGCCGGCCCGCGGCGACTCGCCGGTGTTCCGATTGGGCTGGAACCGCGGGGCGTTCGACGAAGAGACGGCCACGCGGATGCGGTGCCCCTTGGGGAACGCGTAGGAAGTGCTCCACAGATCGACCACGAGCCGGTAGACCTTGCCCGGCTCCAGGAAGTTCTCCTCCTCGAACGACTTGTGGAAGCGGGCCCGCAGGATGCCGTCGCACAGCAGGATCGAACGGCCGTCGGGATAGACGTCGGTCAGCTTCACGGTGAAGTCGGTGTCGGGGCAATCGGACGACACGAACAATTCCGCCCGGATGCGGCCGGTGGCCTCCAGCGGCCGCTCGAGCGGCGCGGTCGTAAACAACAGCACGTCGGGCCGCGATTCCACCTTGCGTTGATCCAGCGGGCCGTAGGAACCGAACATATTGAGCCCGCCGACGGTCGGCACGGGTTCTTTCGGGTTGTACTCGTAGGTGCGCCGGCCATCGGCTTCTTGCGGAGTTTCGCGGTTAAGCGAGCCGTCGGCGTGGAAATAGAAGTTGGTCTCTTCGGCCTGCGGCGGCCAGTTGTCAGCGGTCCGCCAGTGGTTGCCCGGGGCCCGCGGTTCGCAGGCGCCCATCACGTAGTAATGCACGGGCCGGTCGCAGCCCGCGCCGTTGGCTTCGCCGCGGAGGTAGTACTCGAAGAAGCGGAAGGCGTCGCCCGCCGCCGGGAAGCAGCCGGCATTGCGAGGATCGGCCAGGCGTTCGGCGTCGTGGTGGTTCCACGGGCCGAGGATCAGCCGACACCTGCCCCGCGCGCCCGGACCGCCCTGATTGTGGATGGTGACGAATGAGTTGATCGTGCCTTGCAGGAAGATGTCGTACCAGCCGCCCCAGAAGACGGCCGGCGTATTGACCCGTGCGGCTTGGGTTTCGCAATTCAGACCTTCCCAGCGGGGGCCGTAGGTCGGATTGGCCAGCAACCGTTCGACATTGATGGGCGCGAAGCCCTTGCCTTTGAGCCAGCCATCGACCAGCGACTGCCGCAGCACGCCGCCTTGATAGGCGGCCTGCGAGTACATGTCGGAGAAGGCGAACATCACGTGCTGGGCCTTGAGATTCGTCGGCGCATCGGGGGCCAGCATGTTCTCCATCACGCCCATCGCCGAAACGCCCCACGTGGCGATCCGCCCGTTGCACCACGGTTGGCGGGCGATCCAGCGGAGCGTATCGTGGCCGTCGCGGTTGCGGCCCCAACCGTCGTCGAAGAAGACCACTACATTGCGGCCTCCCGAATCGTGGCGGCCGCGGACGTCCTGTACGACCAGCCCGCAACCCCGGCGGCACACGTAGCGGGCCATGAGCTTGGTCACCTGATCCTTGCCGTCGGTCGTGCGCACCAGAATGATCGGGTATGCCCCGCGCGGGAATCGCGGCACGTAGACGTCCGTCGCCAGGTGCGTCCCGTCGCGCATCGGCACCATGCAGGTGAAGTCGATCACGCCGCGGGCGACCGGCCGCGCATCGGCCGGCACGGCGTAGAACAGCCCCGCGGCCAGGACGATCCAGAAGCGTGTGCGCGAGACAACTCGTGAGAGGGGACGGTGGGGCACGTCGGCACGCTATTCGGGTGGGTGGCAGTCTATGATGGTGGAGGGGACGGAAAATTATAGGTTGTGGAGTAAGGCAAGGCGAGATCGTAGGACGGCCTTTCCAGGCCGTCATTGTCGGCCTGGAAAGGAGGTTTACGCAGCCTTGCGGGACGCTGTCGGCCGAAAATGCAGTTCGATCCGGCGGACCTGCCCGCGGCGCTCGATGGTCAGTTCCAGGAGATCGCCGGGGGCGGCGACCAATTCGGCGAAATGGGCCGCATTGCGGAAATCCTGGCCGTCCACTTGGTAGACACGGTCGCCGGCCCGCACTCCCGCAGCGGCCGCGGGCGAGCCGGGCACAACCTGACTCACGGTCACCACGCCCGGTTCAGCGTCATCAGTTCGCCAAACAAGCCCAGTCTTCAGCGGGGGGCCGTCGAGCGCGACTTTGATCTCCATCGGCTCCGGCTGTTCCCCGCGGCGGACAACGGCCAACGTCGGACTATCGGCGGCGCGCACGGCCGCCAGCAGATCGTCGAGCGTGCGGACTTCGCGGTCGTCGAAGCGGACGATGCGGTCGCCCGCGCGAAGGTTCGCCCGTTGGGCCGATGAACCGGCGATGACGCGCGTCACGCGCACGCCATCGTCCGACGGTTCGCCGGACTCCGCCGCCACGCCCAGCCGGTTGGGCAATCGCAGCGGCGCGGCGGCCTCAATCCGCCTGCGGGATTCTTCGGTCTCGCGGGCGGCCGCCTTGCGGACCGCCGGCACGGCCTCGCGCTGCGCCAAATCGTGCAGTAAGGCAAACGCCAAACGCACGACGCGGGTCTCGCCCGCCGTGTCGATGGTCTTCGCCGTGTCGCGGGGTGTGTGGTATTCGTCGTGCAGTCCGGTATGGAACATGAGCACCGGGACATTGCGGGCGAAGAACGGGTAGTGGTCCGCCTCGTCGTTGAGTTCCCAAGTGAAGTCAAGTTTCAGGCCGAACTCGTCGTTCTGCTCGCACACGACGCGGCGGAGCCCGAAGCCGGTGCGCGTCCCGTAGACCATCAGCCTGTCGTTGCGGAGCCGGCCGATCATGTCGATGTTGACCATCGCCACGATGCGGCTCAGCGGCACGGTAGGATGGGCGGCAAAATGCTTCGAACCGAAGAGCCCCTTTTCTTCGCCGTCGAAGGCGATGAACAGAATCGACCGCCGCGGCGGTTCGGGGAGCGCCGCGAATGCCCGAGCCAGTGCCAACAGCGCGGCCGTGCCGCTGGCGTTGTCGTCGGCCCCGGGATGGATGTAGCCGACCGGCCCGCGGCTGTTCTCGCTATTGCCGCGGCCCACGTGGTCGTAGTGCGCGCCGACGACGATGACTTGTGTCTTCCATTGCGCATCGCTGCCGTCGAGCATCGCCAGCACGTTGCGGAAATTGGGAGCGAACGGCTGGAAGTACCCGCCATCTTGCGGCGCGGCCGTCCCGGCTGCGCCGGCCGGGCGAAGGCCGAGCTTGCCGAACTCGTCGGCCACGTAGTTGGCCGCCGCGCGGCCGCCGCGCGTACCTCCTTCGCGGCCTTCCATCTTGTTGTCGGCTAGCCGGCCAACGTGCTCGCCCAAGTCGTCGGACTGGATCGACTCCATCGCCGCGCGGAAGCGCGCGCTGCGTTCGGCCGCCGGAGCGACGGCGATCCATAGGCCGCACAACAGCAGCGTGGCCGGCAGTACGAGCACGACGAGTCGTGGGGCAGGTTGCCAACCTGCCTGAGCGGACGCAGGTTGGCGACCAGCCCCACGGATGCGGCGAAACAGTGGGAGACTTCGTGTCCGGTGCATCGACGCTACACCGCTCCCACGCCGCGGTCAAAGGCGTCCTGGTCGCGCTGATAGAGGGCCAGGACCGACTCGAAGGTGCCGACTGAGATCTTCCACACCGGCTTCTCGTCGCTGTAGGCGTTGCAGTGCGTGGTGAACACGCGGTACAGGAACTTGAAGAGGTGCCGTGGCACGCGGAGCGTGGCGAAGGCCTGCATCAGCCGGCTGGTGTCGATGGCCGGCTCGAACAGGTCGGCCAGCGTGGGCGAACTGCCCTCCAGCGCACAGGCCGCCACGCGCGCGCCGGCCAGGTCGTAGAGCGATTGCCCGGTCCAGGCCAGCGAACGGATGAGGTTCTGTTTGTCGAGCCGCGCCCGCTGATGGAAATCGCGGTCCTCGCGGTCGACCATCCGTTCGACCTCGGCCGGCAGCAGCAACTTCACGCCGACCCCCGGGTGCTTGAGGAACTTGTTGTCCAACATCGGCCAGAGCAGGGCCTTCATCAGATCGGCTGAGCCGTTGATGAGGTACGGTTCGTCGATGCGGTCGACGAGCACCAAGATCCCCTCGAAGTGCAGCGAGCGGAGCACGCCCTGCAGCTTGGAGAGCATTTCGTAGCGGTCGTCGGTCCGCGGTTGGGCGGGGAGCGGCTGGCCCACCAGTTGCGAAGAACTGAAGTTCATCAGCACGCGGCGCAACAGGTTCGTGTCGTGGCTCAACACCCTAGTGCTGCGATTGATGCGCCACGCCTTCCAGTACCACTTGAGGAACCGCCACGCGCGGGGCGCCCAGCCGGCCAGGATCGCCAACAGGAAGTAAATCCACCAGGCCCATCGCCAGCCGATGACTAACCCAAGCAGCGAGACGGCCGTGACGCCGATACCCAGCGCCAAATCCCACTTCGAGAGCCACGTGCTGACGCCCAGCTTGCGGCACAGTTGATGGTGGCGCTCCTCGGGGTTGTCGCCGGTCGATTGGTCGTAGCAGGCGGCCAGGAGGAGGATGTCGCGGGCCTGCGCCCGGTCGAGGCCGGAAATGTCCAGCGCCTCGTCGCGCGCGGCCGGATGCCGGGCCTGCTTCACGCCCAGGATACGGTCGACCAACTGCGTGACCGCCAGCGACAGCACGGCGTCCATGTGGTCCCACAGGCGGAACTGGGCCAGCGTGCGGTCTGCGCGGCGACGACGGCGGCCGGAGAGCCGTTCGCGGAAGCGGTCGAGGAACGGATTGAAATCGTCGTACTGGACGACGAACACCTGGTGCTTGGGGTGATCGGCATTGTAGTCGGTCAGGTGCCGGGCGATTTGCAGGCGGATGGCCGTCTTGCCCGAACCCTTCTCGCCGAAGACCACCGAGGTGGCCGGTTCCGAGGGATCACCGTAGATCTTGTCCCAGGTGGGATGGAAGGTGTTGTTGATGCAGGTCGCTTTGAATACCAGGTCCGTCTGGGCATCCTCATCCGCAAACGGATTGGACGCAATTCCGTGGTGTTGAAGGAACTGCTGAATCTTCATGGTCACTCCTGCAAAGGGGCGGGCAATTCGCGGCGACGGACGGCTCGGACAACGGGCCGTTGCCCGCAGCCTTTTTGTCGCCGGATAGGAGTATCGCAACGAACACGATCAACAGGATCAGCACCGCCACGATCAGCACGCCGATGACGACCAGTTGCGTGGTCTTCGGCTTCCGCTTGGCGGCGGGACGATAGCCTACGGCGCTCATGGGGCCGGAGGACGCGGCTGCGAAGCCGATGCTTTGGAAGGCTTGTAGTCCTTGTCCAGCCAGTTGCGCAAACACTTGCGGGGCCGGCTGCCAATCGCGCCACCCCTCGCGCCACACGAGCGCGTCGGCGCTGATTCGCCCCTCGGCCAACCAGGTGCGCATGACGTCGCGGCCGGCCGGGCCAAATTGCCCGCCCGACGGCGGACGCACGTACCATACCGCGTCGCCGGCCTCGGTCAAGGGATCGGAAACACCCGGCGTCGCCGCTGCCAATGCAGCCGGCGCAGGCGTCGGGGCTGGTGCCGACTGGATCGGAATCGAGACAAGCGGCGCGGCCTGATAGGGCGCAGACAGCTCGGGCGACGCCGGAAATCCGCTCGGTTGGGGCGCGGGCTGTGGGGTCGGCTGGATGGGTGCCGAGGAAAGCGCCGGCGACGGAAAGGGCACTGGACCCAGCGGCGCCGCTTCAGCCGGACTCGGTTGAAAGGGCGCGGGAGCCGGCCACGCGCTGCCGCCGAAGGTGTCACCGGGGGCCAACGCCGTAGCCGCGCCGGCGCTCGGCATCGTGACCTCGGCTCCGCCCGCGACGTGATGGGCCGCCTTCTCCTCCTTGGAACTGCGACGCGTGCTTTGGGTGGGGATTTGGATTTTCGAGCCGCAGAAGGGACAAATCCCCTTCCGGCCGGCCTGAAACTCCTTGACGTTCAACTTGTGCCCGTTGGGACAGAAGAACCGAATGCCCATGTCTGCTCCACTCCCGCAAAATCGCTCCGGCCGCGGTATTAGTTACCGAGACAGGAATAATACCCCCGAGGCGATTATGCCCGACGCCTCCCTATGCCCACCCCTCCTAACTTCCTAATTATAGCTTCGCCAGCGATGTTGCGCAGCCCCCGAATGATGGAATCGAGAAACGGGAGAAACTTGGGGAATCGTAACGAATCTCTGGACCCCGAGCAGGCCGACTGCCGAAAAGCGAGGCAGGCAACTAGATTTCAGGGACGAAATCCATGCGGCACCGTTGGGCAAGTACCTCATCGTTGCTGACCCTAATACTAGGGGTATGTCTTCTTCATGTCTGGGCAGCTCCGGGCCGCGGGCAGACGGACGGTCTGGCTCACAATCCTCTCCGCGATTCGCCGGCTTCCGCCGAAAGCCTTCCGACGGACTCGCCGATGCAGGCACCATCCCAGATTGACGCCGAGCCATCGGCCGAGGCCATGGATGCCGAGGACATGGAAGCCAAAGCGGAAGAGGCGGAGGAAGAGGAGTCCGAAGACGAAGAAGAAGAACCCGGCACGTCCAAGACCATGGACATTGCCGGCGAGTTGGCGCGTCTGGGGGATCTGGCCGGCGCTGCCGCCGCCGCGAGCGCCGCCGATACGGCCTACGCCCAAGGCGACGGCTGCGCGCTGGTCAAAGTCTACTATGCCACCGACCGCGCGCGGGTCGACACCGCGGCAGCACGGGCAACCGCTTGGGTAATGTGGCTGATTGCCACACTCGGATGCGCGGTCGTGGCCGTCGTTTCTTCCTCGGTGGTACCGCGGTTAAGCAATCGCTGCCGTTGGCTCCGCCGTTTGCCCAGTCTGGTCGCGTGCTGTGCGGTAATGCTCGGCCTGTGGACCGGCTACGTCGTATGGCGCGACAAGCTGGCGGGGGAGCCGGCCGACGCCGAGGCCCTGGTCTCCTACGGCAACGAGCGCGGCCCGCTGGAACTGGGTACTTGCATGGTGGCCATCCCCAAGTCGCACGCGCTGGGGAAGATGGAACGCCCGTCGGTCTTGAAACTCGACTTCCGCGAAAACCCGGCCAAGCACGTGGTGCTGCTGGGCGTGAGCCCGCAGGAAAGCGACGATTTCTTCCAGGAGTTGAAGGCGGGCGTCGACGAGTCGCCGCGGAAGCGGGCCTTCGTTTTCATCCACGGATACAACGTGAAGTTCGCCGACGCCGCCCGCCGCGCCGCGCAGATCGCCTACGACTTGCGGTACGACGGCGTGCCCATTCTCTACACTTGGCCTTCGCAGGGAACGCTTTCGGGCTACACGATCGATGAAACGAACGTCGAGTGGACCGTGACGCACTTGAAGCACTTTCTGGGCCAGATCGCCAAGCGGTCGGGGGCGAGCCAGGTTCACCTCGTCGCGCACAGCATGGGCAATCGAGCGCTGGCCGCCGCCCTGCGCGAGATCTCGCACCAACCCGACGGCCAGCGGCCGATTTTCTCGGAAGTCGTGCTCACCGCGCCCGATATCGACGCCGACACGTTCAAACGCGAGTTGGCCCCGGCCATCGTCAAGACGGCCCAACGTGTGACGCTCTACGCCTCGTCGAACGACGAAGCCCTGCGCCTGTCGCAGAGCGTGCACGGTTATCCGCGCGCGGGCGATACTGACGACGACCTGGTCGTCGTGCCGGGCGTCGACACGATCGACGTCTCGGAGGTCGATACGAGCCTCGTGGGCCATTCCTACTACGGGGCCAACAGTTCGGTGTTGGCCGACCTGTTCGACCTGCTGCACCAGTCCAAGCCGCCCGAAGAGCGGCAATGGCTCCGCGAGGAGTACCTGGGCGACTCGCGGTACTGGGTGTTCCAGCGGTAAGGGGAATTGCTAATTGGGAATTTGCAATTCCTAATTGTCTCCTCTATGCCGTATGCGCCGTTTCATTGTTCTATCGTGCGAAAAAATGGCGGGCGGCATTTTTGCGCACGTCGGCTGGCAAAAACCCGGGGCACCGCCTGAGATTTCCGCGCCCGCCTCTTGGCGCACGCGGCAAACCGGCTATTCTGCTAATATTGTCCGGTTCTTGGTTTCAACTGCTTAGGAGAGAGTGTCAATGGCAGCCAAAGTCGATGCAGAGAAATGCACCGGGTGCGAGACGTGTGTCGAATCCTGCCCGCTGGAAGCGATTGCGATGAATGACGGCAAGGCCGTCATCGATGAGGAGACTTGCGGCGACTGCGGCGCCTGCATCGACGCCTGCCCCGTCGAGGCCATCAGCCTGTAACCGGTTCTTCACAGCGTCTTGTGGAACCGCCGCACGGCCGCCCATAGGGTAGCCGTGCCAATGGCGGCAAGCGCCAGCATCTGCGGCCAAAGGACGTCCAGGCCGACGCCCTTGAGGAAGACTCCGCGCACCACGATCAAGAAGTAGCGCATGGGATCGAGGTACGTCAGCCATTGTACCACCTCCGGCATGTTGGCGATCGGGAACGTGAACCCCGACAACAACATCGCCGGGAAGAAGAAAAAGAAGGTGGTCATCATCGCCTGCTGCTGCGTGTGGCTGACCGTCGAAATCAGCAACCCCATGCCCAGCATGGTCAGCAGGTAGAGCACGGTGGCCAACAGCAGCAGCGCCGGGTTGCCGCGGATCGGCACCTCGAACCAGAACACGCCGATCAGCGTGACGATGACCACGTCGATCATGCCGATCAGCGCGAATGGCACGGTCTTGCCCAGGATGAACTCGGCCGGCGTGATGGGTGTCACGGCGATCTGCTCCATCGTGCCGATCTCCTTCTCCCGCACCACGGCCATGCTCGTCAGCAGCAGCGTGACGATCGAGACCACGATCACCAGCACGCCGGGAACGTAGAAGTTGCGGCTTTCCAGGTTGTCGTTGAACCATGCCCGGGTCCGCAGGTCGACGCGGCCCGGCTGCCGCACGGCCCCGAATTGCCGCTCGAAGCGTTCGGCGAGGATCTGTTGCGAATACTCGCGCGCGATCTTCCCGACGTAGCTTTGCACGATGCCGGCCGTGTTCGAGTCGCTGCCGTCGATAATCACTTGCAGCGGCACGGTACGCCCGGCCTGCAAGTCTTCTGCGAATCCGCGGTTCATTTGCAGCACCACGCCCACCGTGCCGCGGTCGATTAGTTCGCGGACTTCCTCTTCGCGCTCGACGCGGGCCACCACGTCGAAGTAGCCCGAGTTGGCGAACCGCGCCGTCAGGTCGCGGCTCACCACGCTGTTGTCCAAATCGTAGACCGCCGTGGGCACGTCCTTCACGTCGGTCGTCACCGCGTAGCTGATGACGATCACCTGGAAACAGGGAATGACGAAGATCACGGTCCGCATCCGCGGGTCGCGGAAGACCTGGATGAACTCCTTAATCAGCATTTGCCGGATGCGCCCGAACATCGTCACACCAGCCTTTTCTTGGACTTTTCGCCGCACCAGCCTCTGTTTGAAGTCATCGTCACACCAGCTTCTTCTTGAATTTCAGGTTGGCCAAGGCGATCATCACCGTGCCGTACGCGGCCAGCAAGGCCGCCTCGCCGATGAGGATTTCCAGCCCCACGCCCTTGAGGTAAATGCCTTTCAACAGGGCGACGAAGTACCGCGCCGGCACGATGTAGGTCACGATCTGGATCGGCTTGGGCATATTGGCGATAGCGAACATGAACCCCGACATGACGAACGACGGCAGGAACGTCGAGACCATCGCCACCTGGCTGGCCAGCAATTGGCTCTTGGTGACGATGCTGATGACCATGCCCATCGCCAACGCGCCGGTCATGAACATCGCCGCCACGCCGAACAGCAGCGCTACATTACCGCGCAGCGGAACCTTGAAAAGGAACTCACCCATCAACACGGCCAGGAGCACGTCCAACATGCCGACCGTGAAGTAGGGGACCATCTTGCCGAAGATCAACTCCGGCCCCTTGACCGGCGTGGAAATGAGTTGCTCCATCGTGCCGCGTTCCCACTCGCGCGCCACCGTCAACGACGTGAGCATCGCCGAGATGACCATCATAATCACCGCGATCAGCCCGGGCACGATGTAGTTCCGCGACTCCAGGTCGGCGTTGAACCAGACGCGCGAACGCACGTCGACCGGAATCTCCAGTTCCGGTTGGCCGCGGCTGCGTAACTGGGCATTGACCGCCTCTTCCGAGAAGATTTGGGTGATGACTTCCGCGTAGCCGATGGCGATCGTGGCGGTGTTGGCGTCGCTGCCGTCCACGATGAATTGGATCGGCGCGTCACGCCCCACGGCCAGATTCTCAGCGAACTCGGCGGGAATCACCAGTGCGGCCATCGCCTGCCGGTTGTCGATGGCCCACTCCAGGTCGCGGTAGTTCTCGACGTATTCGATGACGGAAAAGTACGGCGAGCCGTCGAGGCGGGCCACCAGCGTGCGGCTCACCGCGGTCTGGCTCTGATCCCACACGACCACCGGCACGTTGTCCACGTCTAATGTCAGCGCGTAGCCGAACAACATCAACATCATCATCGGGATGCCGATGGCCATCAGCAGGCTCCGCGGATCGCGGAGCACGTGCAGAAACTCCTTGCGGGCCACAGCGCGGACGCGGCGGAGATTCATCGCTCGACCTCCTCCTGCGGCTGTTCGGCGCGGTCGCGGGCCTCGATCAGCGAGACGAACACGTCTTCCAGTGAAGGCACGATCTTCTCGATCCGTTCGATGGACCGGCCGTCGCGTTCGAGCAACGAACGAACGTCGGCGGCGGCCGTATCGCCCTTCTCGGCTACCACGTGCAGTCCGCGGCCGAACAGCGCGACCTCCTTCACGCTCGGCAGCCGCTCGATATCGGCCATCGCCGTCTCGGGGTTCTTACACAGGACTTCGAGTACATCCTCGCGCATGGATTCGGTTTTGAGCGCCTCGGGCGTGCCCAGGGCGATCAGCTCGCCGCGGTAGATCAGCCCCAGGCGGTCGCAGTATTCGGCCTCATCCATGTAGTGCGTGGTGACGAACACGGTGACGCCCTTGCCCGACAGGTCGTAGATCAAGTCCCAGAACTGCCGGCGGCTGATGGGATCGACGCCGGAAGTCGGCTCGTCCAAGAACACGATCGGCGGCCGGTGGATGATCGCGCAACCCAGCGCCAGCCGCTGTTTCCAGCCGCCCGAGAGGACCGACGTGGGGCGATGGCGATGCTCGGCCAGGCCCGACATCTCGATTACCCACTGCTTGCGGGCGCGGCGTTCCGCGGCCGGGATGCCGTAGATGCCGCTGTAGAAGTCGATATTCTCCTCGACCTTCAGATCCTGGTAGAGCGAGAACTTCTGGCTCATGTAACCGATGTTGGCCTTGATCCGCTCGGGCTCGGTGTGGATGTCGAAACCGGCGACCGTGCCTGTGCCGGCGGTCGGTTCGAGAATGCCGCATAACATGCGGATGGTGGTCGATTTACCGGCGCCGTTGGGCCCAAGGAAGCCGAAGACCTCGCCTGCGCGGACCGAGAAACTCACGCGGTCGACGGCCGTGAAGCCGCCGAAGCGCTTTTCGAGGTTGGTCACGGTCACGGCGTCGATGCGGATGGGAGAATCAGCGCTCACGGCAGACCTCCGCGAGCACAACACCTCCTCGTTTCCATGCTCTGCGTGGAAACGCACTGGCTGCCACGCTCTGCGTGGCCCGAAGCGATCTCCGGGACGCGGAGCGTCCAAGCGTGCGTTCCCACGCAGAGCGTGGGAACGAGGAGTGACGCAATCTGCAATCTTCCCTTCTCAATGTTCACCCCTCCATTCTGGCCAACACCGAGATGAACACATCTTCCAGCGACGGCGGAATCTGCCGCACGCCGGCCAGCGGCAGGCGGACGTCGCCGAGGATCGTCTGCACACTGGTGGCCGTCTCGTCCGGACGCTGGGTCACTACGTGAACGCGGTCGCCGAACAGCCCGACCGATGCGTCGGGCAGCCGCTCGCGGAGCAGCGCGGTCGCGCGCCGCGGGTCGAGCGAGCGGATTTCGAGGATCGTCCCGCACATAAGCCGCTTCACCTCGTCCGGCGTGCCGCAGGCCAGCAGCCGGCCACGGTGGATCAACGCCACGCGGTTGCAGCGTTCGGCCTCGTCGAGGTACGCGGTCGAGACGAAGATCGTCACCCGCTGCCGCAGCAACTGGTACAGAATCCGCCAGAAATCGCGGCGCGACACGGGATCGACGCCGTTCGTCGGCTCGTCGAGGAAGAGCACCTTGGGCGTGTGGATCAGGGCACATGCCAACCCCAGTTTCTGCTTCATGCCGCCCGACAGGTTGCCGGCCAGCCGCCGCTTGAAGGGCGTGAGATTGCTGAAGTTGAGCAATCGGTCGATCTTCTCGCCGCGGCCTCTACGTGGCTCGTCGTAGATGTCGGCGTAGAACTGGATGTTCTCCATAACGGTCAGGTCGGGGTAGAGCCCGAACCGCTGGCTCATGTAGCCGATGCTCTCCTTGATCGTCTCGGCTTCGCGCACGATGTGATAGCCGTCGACCCAGGCGTCGCCGGCTGTGGGCTCCATGATGCCCGCCAGCAGGCGCATGGTGGTCGTCTTGCCCGCCCCGTCGGGACCGACCAGGCCGAAGATCTCGCCTTCGCTCACTTCCAACGAAAGGCGATCGACGGCGGTCACGTCGCCGAAGCGTTTCGTCAGTTGATCGGTATGGATGGGAAGCATGGGGGAAGTTGTCAGTTGTCAGTAGGCAGTTGTCAGTGGGCAGTGGCGAGCTTGTTACTGACAACTGCCAACTGACCGCTGACTACTACTCGACCACAATCTCCGCGTCCGCCGGCATCCCGGGTTTCAACTCCAAACCCGGGTTATCGACGTTGATCTTGATGCGGAAGACGAGTTTCACGCGCTCTTTCTCGGTCTGTACGTTCTTAGGCGTGAACTCGGCCTTGTCGGCGATGAAGGCCACGACACCCTCGTGGGCCTTACCGCTGTCGGTCGTGACGCGGGCTCTTTGGCCAAGCTTCACGCGGTCGAGGTCGCGCTCGTTGATGTACGCCCGCAGCCAAGGCTGCCCGATTTTACCCACGGTAATTACGGGCGTGCCCGGCGAGACATATTCGCCCGACTCGATGGTCTTCGACAGCACCATGCCCGACAGGGGCGAACGGAGCGTGGCGTAGCCGAGTCGGGTTTCGGCCAGTTTCAGGGCGGCCTCGGCCTGTTGCAGCCGCGCGGCGGCCTGCCGGCGGACTTCGGCGCGGGCGCCCTCCTCGACCAGCTTGCACTGTTGGGCGGCCTCGCGATAGGCGGCCTCGGCCTGGAGAATTTGCTCGGGGCGCGTACCCTCTTCGGCCAGAGAAAGCTGCTCGACGGCCTGCCGCAGCCGCTGGGACGCGACTTCGTGAAACGACTTGGCGCGGTCGAAGTCCTCGACCGGAATGCTCGATTTCTCCAGCAGCTTGGCCGCGCGGGCCCGTTCGATGCGGAGCCGCGCTTCGTCCGACTCCGCGGCACTGACGGCGGCCTTGGCCGCGGCAATCTCCTGCTCGCGCGAGCCGGCCTTCAAGTCGCGCCAAGCATGCTCGGCCTTGTCCCGGACCGCCCGCGCCGCGGCGATTTCCTCGGGCCGCGGGCCGTGGTCGACCTCGTCCTTGGCGGCCTTGGCCAGGGCCACGTCCGCCCGGCGGAGTTCCACGTCGCAGAGAAGATCCGAGGTATCCAGCAGGGTGACAACCTGGCCCGCCTCGACCCACTCCCCCTCGTCCACCAGCCGCTTCTCGACGATTCCGGGAATCTTGAAGCTCACCTCGGCATCGGTGACCTCGATGTTGCCGGAGACACGTATCGATTGGGCGCTTTGGGAAAAGCGGGAAAGTCCAGTCAGCCGAAGGAGCGCAGCACCGAGCGGCGTGGCCGTAAGAACGATAGTGATCGCGGCAAGCGTGAGCAGCACGCCGGCCAGGATCAGTCGCTTTCGTCGCGGGATGCCCATCGAGTCGTTCCTTTGTGAATCACTGCTCACACTGGACGGCCGGCGATTGCCTTCTGAAACATAGGCCACACCCGCGCGGCGTGGCGGGTGACGTCGAAGCCACCGTCGGTCAAGTGCCAGAGGATGCCCGCCGGGGCGATCGTGCCCATGAACAGGAGAGACACGGTGTCGGGATCGAGTTCGCTGCAGATGGCGCCCTGTTGCTGCCCCTCCGCGACACATTGCCGGATTTGGCCGAGGTAGGCGGCGACGATCCGAGCGACGCGGGCCTTCCGCTCGGGGCTGCCGCTGTGCATGTCGTCGGAGAAGATGATTTGCGGAATCGCCCGCCCTTCGCGGATGAAACGGACATGGCGGATGAAGATCCCATGCAGCCGCTCCAGCGGGTCTTGGCTCTCGTCGCGCGCGGCCTGGACGTTGCTCAGCAGACGGCGCTCGATCAGGTCGAGCACCGCCGCGAGCATGGCGTCCTTGCTCTTGAAGTGCCGGTAGATGCCCGAAGGCACCAGGCCCACGCGGCGGGCAACCGCCGCCATGCTCAGCCGCCGCACGCCGTGGCTGGCCACCAGGCCCAATGCCGCTTCGGCGATCTGCTCCCGTCGGACTTGCGTATCGAGTTTCTCGTCGGCCACGACGTTCTCCTTAGCTCTATTGTGATTATATATTCACAACAGAGGGAGTCAAGGAGTGCCGGCTGAGAAGCATGGGAAGTATGGGAATAATGGGAGCAATAAGAGTTACGGAGTCCCATACGACCCATACGTCGTATACGCGCGATAGGTGTAGGGTGCGTGAAACGCACCAGCCAGCCGACGGCCATAAGAAATGGTGCGTTTCACGCACCCTACAAAAACAGCCCGGGGCGCTGGTCCGGGCTGGGAGAACGCTTGGCGGCAAACGGGCCGGCCTGCTCAGGCCGACGGCCGACGGTAGTGCTGGTAGGCCAGGAGAACCTCATAGAGGTCCATCGAGATGCTTACTTCATCGTCGCTGAAGTCCCGCAGCCAGGTGCGTTCCGACTGGACCGCGTCGGCTAGCAGGGGTAGCACCTCCATCAAGGGCACCGTCACGCTTTGACGGTGGACCTTGGTTTCAGTGGCGGTGGCGTTTTCGTCTTGGGGGCCGTAATAGACGCGGAGCTGATGTGCGTGCATGCGGGGTTCCTTCCTCGAGTGTGACGTCCTTGTCGTTGGATGACGGCTTCAGTTCCCCCCGGCTAGGGCCACGTGCGTCGGGTGGCGCGCGGACCCGCGTGCCCGCCCTCTGTGCTTCCTCCTGTATCGGCCGCAGGCGTCTTGCGGGTTTGATCTTTTTCGACGAAAATAGGGCTTTTGCCTGCCGGCACTGCTGGCGCGACCGTAACCAGGGAGCCGATCGTCGGCTTGCTGCCTCCTTGGCTCCCACATTCCGAGGCGAATCTCGACGAACATGTCCACCACTCCAACGATCGACTTGCGGCATGTGGCCCGGGGAATCAACATTCCGCTGCGGCAAGTTCAAGCCGTGGTCGAGTTGCTCGACGAGGGGAACACCGTCCCCTTCATCACCCGCTACCGCAAGGACCAGACGGGCGGCTTGGACGAAGAGCAGATTCGCTTGGTGCAAGGCCGGCTAACAAAGATGCGTCTGCTGGCCGACCGAAAGCAGACCATCCTGCGTTCCATCGAGGCTCAAGGCAAGTTGACCGAGGAACTGGCCCAGCAGATTCACGCAGCCGGCACCACCAAGCGGCTCGAAGACCTGTACCTCCCCTTCAAGCCGCACAAACAAACGTTGGCCACGCTGGCCCGTTCGCGCGGCCTCGAGGATCTCGCGCGGGAGATTCTTGCGGCCGATCCGCTGTGCGCCGACCTCGACGCCCGCGCGCGCGACTTCGGTAATCCCGACCGTCAGGTGCCCACCGGCGCCGACGCGCTGCTCGGCGCCGGACACATCCTGGCCGAGCAGTTCAGCGAGCGGGCCGATCTGCGCCAGGCGCTCCGCGAAATCCTGCAACGCACCGGCAAGTTCATCAGCGTGGCATCGCCGGAGATCAAGGAGAAGGCGGAAGCAGGGAAGGCGGAAGGCGGAGGGCGGAAGGCGGAGGGTGGCAAGGAGAAGGGAGAAGGGAGAGAGGATAAAAGAGAAGGGAAAGGGGAAAAGGAAAGCGGCGCTGCCGCCGCTGCTGACATTGTGCAACCGGCCGCTGTGACCGAGGTAATCGAGGCGTCGCAGTCCGCGCCGGTTGCCGAGCAAGCGACGGCGGCAGATCCGCCCCCCGATCCGTCCGATCCGCCGGGCAATCCTGCGCCGATTGACGTGGCGCCTGTACCGGCGGAAGCGGTTGCCGATGATGCGCCGAGCAGCGAGCCTTCGGCGGCGGCCGCAGAGTCGCCTGTCGAGGCAACGAGTGCGCCGGCGGAGGCCGTGGTTGTCGAAGCAGCAGAAGCTGCCCCCGCCGCGCCAGCAGCCGATGCGGCGCCTGTCGCACCTCCGCCTCCTCGCGCCGCGGCCCACCAAGTGAAAAAGAAGAAGCCCGATCAGCCCCGGCTCAACAAGAAGGAATTGAAGAAGAAGCACGCCGAAGAGCAGCGGATCAGGGCCTTCCGCGACTACTTCGACTACAGCGAAGAGATCAAGAAGATCCCGCCGCACCGGATTCTGGCCATCAACCGCGGCGAGCGGGCGAAAGTGTTGCGCGTCAAGCTCGAGTGCGACATCGAGGCGATGTACGCGAAGCTCGACGAAATGCTCGTGCCGCCCGGCCATCCGCACGCCGACTACCTCCGCGGGTGCGCCCGCGACGCCTTGACGCGGCTGATCCTCCCCGGTCTCGAACGCGAGGTCCGCCGCGAGTTGACGGACCGGGCGGAAACACACGCCGTCGAGGTATTCGCCAAGAATCTCCGCAATCTGCTGTTGCAGCCGCCGGTCCGCGACCGCCGCGTGCTGGCCATCGACCCGGGCTTCAAGAGCGGCTGCAAGTTGGCCGCGCTCGACCAGTTCGGCAACGTGCTCGACCACGGCGTTATCTTCCTGGTGGGCAAGCCGGACCGCAAACAGCAGGCCAAGGAGAAGGTGCTCGACCTGATCCAGCGGTTCCAGTTGTCGGCTATCGTGATCGGCAACGGCACGGCCTGCCGCGCGGTCGAAGATTTCGTGTCCGAGATGCTCGACGCGGACTTGAAAGCCCGCGGCGTGGCCTACGTCATCGTCAACGAGGCGGGAGCCAGCGTCTATTCCACCAGCCGCACCGGCCGCGAGGAGTTCCCCAACTACGACGCCACCCTCCGCGGCGCGATCTCCATCGGCCGCCGCCTGCAGGATCCGTTGAGCGAACTGGTGAAGATCGATCCGGCCAACATCGGCGTGGGCCTGTACCAGCACGACGTGAAGGGCAAGCACCTGCAATCGTCGCTCGACGAGGTGGTCGAGTCGTGTGTGAACTACGTGGGCGTGGACGTGAACACGGCCAGCCCCGCGCTGCTCCGCTACGTGTCGGGCCTGAACCAGTTGACCGCGCGGCGGGTGTACGAATACCGCTGCGAAAAAGGCCCGTTCCGCAGCCGCGAGCAGGTCCGCGATGTGCCCGGCTTTGGCGAGGCGACGTTCGTGCAAGCGGCTGGCTTCCTGAAGATCACCGACGGCAGCAACCCGCTGGACGCTACCTGGATTCACCCGGAGAGCTACGACGCAGCCGGCCGCGTGCTGGCAAAGCTCGGCTGCCAGGCGAGCGACCTGGCCGACAAGGCGACGGCCGCCGCGATGGCCGAACGCGTGGCGGGACTGAACCGCGAGGAGTTGGCCAAGGAGTTGGCGGTCGGCACGCACACGCTCAACGACATCCTCGCACAGTTGGCCCGCCCGGGCCGCGATCCGCGCGAAGACCTGCCCCCGCCCATCTTCAAGCAGGGCGTGCTGAAACTCGAAGACCTAACGCCCAACTTGGAACTGACCGGCACCGTGCTGAACGTGGTGGATTTCGGCGCGTTCGTCGACATCGGTATGCACGACAGCGGCCTGGTCCACGTCAGCCACCTGGCCGACAAGTTCGTCCGCGATCCGCACGAAGTGGTGGCCGTGGGCGACATCGTCAAGGTCTGGGTCTTGCAGGTCGATAAGGAGCGGCGGCGCGTGTCGCTGACGATGGTCAAGCCGGGGAGCGAGCGGCCGCGGCATCCGCCCCACGGCGCAAAGCCCGAAGGGCAAGCGACGGGCACGCCGCCGGCAGGCAGACCGCGGAGCGCCGAAGGCCGCGGCGGTCCGCCGCCCCGCACGCCACGGCCCGCAGGCCAACGGCCGCCACGTCCCGCCGGGGCACCCGTCGGCGGCCAGGGCGGGGATCGACCGCCGCGGGCCGGCGAACGTCCACCGCGCGGCGGCGACCGCGGGCACGGCCGGCCGCCGTATCGCGGCGGTCCCCCGCAGCGCACGCAGTACCAGCCGCCGAAGCCAAAGCCCAAGCCCATTATCCCCATCACCGAGGCGATGAAGGAAGGCAAGGAGCCGATGCGGACCTTCGGCGACCTCTTGCAGTTCTATGAAGTGAAGAAGACGCCCGAATCGCCCAAGAGGGTCGAAACGGCCGAGGCTGCCGAAGAGAAGAAGACAACGGCTGTCGAAGAGAAGCCTGCCGAAGGCGTTGCGCCGGTGGCGGTGTCGCCGCCAGTGGAGACGCCAACCGGGCCGTCATCGGCAGTCGGCGAGTCGCCGGCGGTGTCCGGAAACGAGCCATCGCCTGCCGTCAGCGAGCCTGCGGCCACCGGCGATCGGCCGCTACTGCAAGTCGACGAACCGAAGCCGCAATCGTAGTGCGATCAGCTTGGGTGGCATGCTCTCACGACGCGCAGCGTCGGGTGAGCATGTCGTTGGTGTCGTACGACATGCCTACTCGCGGCGACGCCGCGTGAAGGCATGCCACCCAGTGCGTGAAGGTATGCCACCGAACCGAGCAGAATTTGCGGCCGTAGCATCATGGACTTTCAACAACGGCTCGAAAGGGCGATCGAACGCGGTCAGCGGTTGGGCGACGCCCGGGCGCGGGCGGAGGCCGAGAAGGCCGTTTCCGAAAAGGAACTCCAGCGGCTACACTCGCAGTACCGTTTGGAGTTGTCGGAGCGGATCGAGCGCTGTCTGCGGCAGGTGGTCGATCACTTCCCCGGCTTCCGTTTCGAGACGGTCGTCGACGGGCGGGGTTGGGGCGCGGCCGTCAGCCGCGACAACCTGCAGGTGAAACCTAACCGCAATTCGACGAATTGCTACAGCCGCCTGGAAATGGTCATCCGGCCTGTGTCGCCGTATTTCGTCTTGGAGTTGGGGGCCAAGGCCACGGTTTGCAACAAGGAGACATTCAACCGCTCGCACTACCAGCGCGTGACTGAGGTCGATCCGACCTCGTTCATCGAACGCATCGACAACTGGGCGCTGGAATTCGCCGAACTCTACGCGGCGCAGGGATAGCGTCTACGCCGCCTTCTGCAACTGGTCGATGCGCGCAGCTTCCTGGTAGTCGTAGTCGGTGTTGACGGCCCACAGATTGTGGCCGGCGTGGTGCAAGATGTTCTCGGCGGCCAGGACGCCCATGAGGATGCTGTGGTCCTGGTTGTTGTACTTGAAGGCTCCGTAGCGGCCGATGGCCGTCAGTCCGTGGAAGGTGTCGAGGAAGGTCTCGATGCAAGCAAGGTGTTCCTTGTAACCCTGGCGATAGACGGGATAGGAGCGGCCGATCCGCACGACGTAGCCGTCGAGCACCGCGGCGTTGCCGATCAGCCCGGTGGAACGCATCTCGGCCGCCGCCCGCGCGGTCAGCGCGGCGTTCGGCTCATTCCACAAAGCGTCGTGGTCGTAGCACCAGTACTCCAGCGCGAGGATCGAGGTCTCCTTTTCACCGTACAGTTCGGGCACCCAATTGCGGAAGTTGGTTACCCGGCCCGTTGCCAGGTCGGGCGAATGCACGTAGAGCCACTGGTCGGGGAACAAGTCGGCGCCGTCGACGTGCAGATAGACGAGGATCGTGTTGCGGTAGGTGAGCGAGGCGACGGCGCGGACGACGTCGTCGGGTACCACGTCGAGCCCTTCGACCAGCAGTGTCAGCGGCATCGTGGAGACGACGTGATCGAACGTACCCATACGGCCGTCGGCCAATTGCAGGCCGCGGACGCGGCGGCCGTCGTGTAACACCCGGCGGACTGGAGAGCCGAGATGGACTTGTCCGCCGTGCTCGCGCACGAACTGGGCCATGCGTTCGTAGACCATGCCGGTCCCGCCCGTGGGATAGGCGAAGCGGTCGACGAGCGTCTTGTGCGCGCCGCGGCCGATGCCCAGGGCGCTCTTGATGGCCTCACCCATGCTGAACTTCTTGATTCGCTGCGTGGCGAAGTCGGCGTCGAGTTCCGCGCAGGGCATGCCCCACAGTTTCTCGGTGTACGACTTGAAGAACATCTCGAACAAGCGGCGGCCGAAACGGCCCACGACCCACGACTCGAACGTCGGCCGTTCATCGGCCGGATAGGATGGCGACACTTTCTCCTTGAAGTAGCTCAACATCGAGCGGGCCGCCTCGACGAAGCCCATGTTCCACAGGGCGTTGAGCGGTTGCAGCGGGTAGTAGAAGAACCGCCGCTTGTAGTGGATTCGCGTCAGGCGGTCGACCCAGCGGCAGTCGTCGCCGACGACTGCCTGCCAGACATCGTTGACCAACGGGTCTTTGCTGAAGAAGCGGTGCGGCCCGAGATCGACCTTCTGGCCCCACAGTTCGTGCGTGCGCGACAGCCCGCCGACGAACGGCGACGCCTCGAAGACTTCGACCTCGGCGCCCCCTTTGGTCAACTGATAGGCGGCCGTCATGCCTGCCGGGCCCGCGCCGATCACTGCCACTCGCATATCGAAGAGCCTCCTTGCTCTTTGTACTCGGCACACGCTGCAAGGGGGACAGCCCCATTTTCACGACCATGCTGCGCATGGTGCCCGCGGAAATTGGGACAGTCCCCTACAACGGCACGAACTTGTACACGTCGATGTAGTCGGTAAACTTCAACTCGTTCTCGCGCTTGTTGTAGAACGGCATGGGATACGTGTCTTTGCCCACGAGCCGGTACTTCTGCTGCATCTCGACCAGCCAGCGGGCGGTTCCTTCTTCGTCCGACTCGATCTGCGGCGAGCGGAACTGTACGCAGCGCAACGGCCAGTCGGCCGAAATGCGCTCCTCGTGCCACGGCTCGCCCCGGGCGTGACGCGGCGAATAAATCCGCTGGTTGCACAAGTAGACGGCCGAATTGCCGTGCTGAAACACCTCCGGCGCGGGGTGGGTCTTCAGGTCGGTGTGCATGCAGACGACCTCGCCGTTGTGCGACGCGCTGGTCCAAAACCATTGCGCAAACGCCCGCTCGCGCAAATCGTTGCTCGATTTGTAGGGGGACCAGAAGTCGCGCACGATCGACGAAGCGGCGACCAGCAGCAGGAGCGAAAGGACGACGGCGACCGGCCGGTTGTAGGACGGCCTTTCCAGGCCGTCACGGTCGCCTTTCGCTCCGCGAAAGCGGCGTTCTGTCGCGGAGGGAATAGTGCCGTCCGTTTCCGTTTGTTTCGCGGAGCGAAAGGCGACATTTCGCACGAGCACGGCCGCCAACCCGACAGCCGTGAGGATACAGAACATGGGCGCGAGGTACAGCGTCATGCGCATGTGCCCGCCGTAGGGGTAGCGTTGCAGGGCGGCGGCCACGAAGTTCAAAACCAGCGGCAGCATTGTTAGCCCCAAGAGCAGGAACTGCCGTCGCCGCCAGAATGTGACCACCCCGATTGCGCAGAGAATGAACGTCAGCGTGCTGCCAAATCCCGGGCCGCCGAACGGATAGGCCAACATGCTGCCCGTGTGCGTTTCGAGGAACCACCAGAGAAGCTTGAGCGGTTCGCCGATGGGCGGGAACGTGTCGAGCCAGTAGGAACTCATGGTCGTCAGTTGCGCATCGAGTTTCGGACGGATCGACACCGCGAACACGGCCGCGAAACTGCCCACGAGCGAGACGTTGTAAGCAATCCAGGGGAGCCAGCCATGGCCGGGGACTGTCCCAATTTTCGCCCCAGCGAAAATGGGACTGTCCCCTTCTTGCACCATTGAAGGGGACAGTCCCGTTTTTGCTGACACAAAAACTGGGACAGTCCCCTTCCACAATCGCGCGGCGATCAGCAGGCTCAAGCCGCCGCCCACGAACACGGCCGGATAGGAAAGCCCGATGGCCAGCGGCGCGAAGGCTGCCAGCAACCACAGCCAGCGGTTCTCGCCCGGTCGCCGCCACCACTCGACGAGTAAGGTCATCATCACCAGCGAAACGAACAGGTCGCAACAGTACGGTTTGGCCTCGGCCACGTAACGCATCACCGGATACGACGCCGCGAACATCGCCACGGCCAGCACCAACGCCGTCCCCTTCAACAACCGGCCGGCGAAATGGCGGAAAAGGAACAGGCTGCCGATTCCGCACGCGAACGAGAACAGCCGCAGCGAATACTCGTTGAATCCGAAGAGCTTGATGGCCGTCAACTGCATCCAGGAGAACAGCACGGGGCAGACCGTGTGATAGTTCAGCGGCTGGAGCATATCCAGGTAGCCGCCGTCGAGATAGTTGGCAGACAGGAAGGATTCATCTTCCCACAACGGAAACTTCAGCGCGAAGCGGACCACGCGCGCAACGACGCCAACGACGAGGATCGCCAGAATCCAGCGGGCCTGCTGACGTGTCGTGAGCGGATCGGCCGGTTCCGGTGTCTGGGCCGAAGGGCTCTTGGCGCCTCTGAACTGCCGCGAGGCTCGATCTTCCCTGATGGTGGCCTGACTCATGCTAGCATTGCTCGCGCGACATCGGCCCATTCTCCGTAGGACGCAGCTTCTGTTGCGTCCCGACAGGAACGAGCAGAAGCTCGGTCCTACATTGGAGAGAGCCGGCTGGAGAACAGAATCCCACGCCGCGGCAAGATAGTCAAAATCGGCCGTTTGGTCCAGAGCAATAGCGTGCGTCACTCCATGCCGTGAAGCAGGACGTCGCTGAGCGGCGGCAGGTCGGCAATTTGGCCGTGCTGGACCGTTTGTTCGTACTCGGCGGCCGATGCTAGCAGGCATTCGACCACCTCGGGGCAACGGATCGCCACGTCGTTCACTTCGCGGCGGTCGTCGGGTTTTGCGAACAGCTCGGGTGCATCGTCGATGCGGAGATACCAGGCCGGCGTGCGGATCGCCCGTTGGGTGGCGCTGCCCAAGAGGCACAGCCGGTCGCGCACGGCGTCGGTATCGCCACGGATGAGCGGCAGCAGGCTAGCGGCGGTCGGCGCGGCTGGCACGTCGATGATGCCGAGCCAATCCAAGCAGGTTGCCCAGAGATCGGCCGGCTCGACCAACGCGGAAGTGCGGACCGACGCCCCTTGCCCGTCGGGAAACCGCAGCAACAGCGGCACATGCACCAACTCGCCGTAGAGAGCCTCGTCGCAAGGCCCGACGCGGCCGTGCTCGCCCAGGGGAAAGCCGCGCGGCGACGTCAGCACCAACAGCGTTTCCTGCCCCACGGAACTGACCCGCAGATATTCCAGCAGCGCCCCGAGGCACGTATCAAACAGCGTGATCTGTCCGGCGTATGCCTGTGCGACGCTCAGTACTTCGTCCGGATCGGGATCGGCCGGCAGCCGGCGGTCGGGCACATCAGCCGCGTCGAGCGGATCCGGGTCACCTTCCTCCCAATACGCGCGGCGGAAGTCGAGCGGCGCGTCCCAAGAAGTCCCCAGTCCCGCCAGGTGGCACCACAAGAAGAACGGTTCGTCGGCGGCATCCAGCCAACCGATCATCTGGGCGAAGCACTTGGCCAGGTGCGTCTGCTCGATTTCGTCGGCCACCTGCGGCTGCCACGGTGGATCGATTTCGATGAGGTCGTCGAAATCGACCGCCAGCGGATGTTGCCCCACAAGCCGTTCGTCGGTCAGAAGGCCGGTCGTAATACCAGCGTTGCGGAGCAGCGCAGCCAACGACAGCCGGTCGTCCGGCGGCCGTTCGGACCGCAGCGCATGCCAGCCGTGCCAGTAGGAACGATAGAGGGACTCCAGACGCGGCGAGTCGATCAGCGCCTGATCGAAGACCGCCCCCTCGCTGGCCATTCGGTCTATAGCCGGAGTGTTGATCCAGGCGTTGCCGTAGGCCCCCAAGTGCCCCAGGTTCAGCCGGTCGATGGCCAGGCAGATGATGTTCATGTGGCGATTCTAGCGGAGCAGTGTAGGACGGGAAAGGAGTTCGGCGGGGCCCTGGCGAAGTTTTCGCAGTTTTGCTAAGATAGTCGGTTTGTCTTCTCGTTGCCGCTAGCAGCGGGATAGTATTTGTCCGTTTTGGGACCGGCCGGTGTTCGGTCCCGCAAGCACCTCAAGGAGCACTTCAGCATGGGCGGGCCTCAGGGCGGGCAGCAGCACGTTGTGAACCACGGTTGGCGGGTTACGTTCGCGGGCATGGGCATCAATCTGGCGCTGGGGGTACTTTATAGCTGGAGCGTCATCAAGAAGAACATCCCCGACGACTGGGAGTGGACCGATAAGGACAAGTCCTGGCCCTACGCCATCGCTTGTCTCGTGTTCGCCTTGGTGATGGTTCCCGGCGGCCGCTTGCAGGACAAAATGGGACCGCGACTGGCGGCCACCATCGGCGGAATCCTGGTAGGCGCGGGCATGATCGTTGCCAGCCTGACCGATATGCCGTTGTGGTATATCCTGGGCTTCGGGCTGCTGGCCGGGTCCGGTTTCGGCTTCGGCTACGCCTCGGCTACCCCGCCGGCCGTCAAGTGGTTTCCGGCCGCACGCACGGGCATGATTGCCGGTATCGTGGTCTCCGGCTTCGGCCTGGCCTCGGTCTACATCGCCCCGTTGACCAAATGGCTGATCGGCACCTACGGCATTCAACACGCGATGCTCGCATTGGGTATCGCGTTCCTGTTCGTGGTGGTGCTCTTGGCGCAACTGCTCACGCCTCCGCCGAAGGGATACGTTCCCGCGGGCGCAGCCCCCGCGAAGACGGGCGTCGCCAAGAAGGAGGACTTCGCCCCGACCGAAATGCTCCGCACGTCGCAGTTCTATTTGCTGTGGTTCATGTACTTCTGCGGCTCGGGCGCCGGACTGATGATCATCGGCAACCTCGACCCGATCGCCAAGAACCAAGCCGGACTGGACCTGGGATTTCTCTTGGTGGCCATGTTGGCCGTCGGCAATGGCGGCGGCCGGATTCTCGCGGGCACGCTCTCCGACAAGTTCGGCCGGCGACAGACCCTGTGCGCGGTGCTCGTCATCCAGGCGATACTGATGATTCTGCTTTCCTTCGCCGACAAGGAAACGACGCTGGCGACCGTGCCCGCAATGGCCGTCATCTCGGCGCTGATCGGCGCCAACTACGGCGCTAATCTCGCCTTGTTTCCTTCCGTCACCAAGGATTTCTACGGGCTGAAGAACTTCGGCGTGAATTACGGACTGGTCTTCACCGCCTGGGGCGTGGGTGGCTTCGCACTTTCCATGCTGGCCGCTGAGTTGAAAGACCAGTTGAACCATTACTATTACTCGTTCTACGCGGCTGCGGCCTTGCTGATTGTTGCCGCCGTTGCGACATTCATACTGAGACCGCCGCACGTGGTGCATCACGCCGCCGCGACGGACCGGGCGACCGAGAAACTGATTGCAGGAAGCACGCCGGCGGCGAATTGACAAACTCGCGGTGTGTGTGGGAGAATAGGGACTGGCGCCGGGCGGCCGAGCGCTTCCTACAAGCGCTCCGCTGCCGGTGCGATTAGCCCCCAGGACTTCACGCCTGCTTGCCGCCAAGTGGCGGGGCGCGGGAGACACACAGCCATGCGATGCCGGCTGCCGACCGTTTGCGGTTGTCTTCTCGTTCTGACGGTCACCGTCGATTCGCCCGTCGGCGAGACCGGCGCCGAGGGTGCGGCGGCTGACCGCGGCAAGCAATTGCAGCTCGCCCCTCTGATCGAGGCCGACTGCGCCGCCCGCGACGGCGCGTTCGGAGGTGAGCCGTTCGCATTGCCCAAGACCCGCGCCGTGATCGAGCGCGGCCGCGCGCTGTCGGAACGGTTGCGGCCCGCGGCCGATGCCCAGCGGCTTGCGCCGCTAGGAAAGGAACTGGATGCCCTCGAACGCCGCCTGGCAGGTCTGGAACAAGGCAACGCGACTGAGGACAGCCAGCGCAAGGCAATCTACCTCGACGCCCGTCGGCTGGTCCGCCGCATTGCCTTCTGCAATCCGCTCCTGAACTTCGACAAGCTGCTGTTCATCGAGCGACACGACGCTGGCGGCGTCTTTCACATGTGCGACCAGTTCTACGGCTGCAACGCCAAACCCGGCGGCGGACTGTTTGTGCTTCACGGGCCGTTTTCCGACAGCCCGCGGCTGGTGAACCTCTTGGAAGACGCCGTCGTCGAGAAGGGCCGGCTCAAGGGGCAGAAGCTCGCCGGCTCGGTCCTTTCGCCGGAGCTTTCGTTCGACGGCAAGACGGTTCTCTTCGCCCATAGCGAAGCGGCGGCCTACGAAAGGGCCCGCGGTAAGGAAGTTTATCTTTGGGGGCCGGAGATCAGCTATCACCTCTTCAAGATCAACGCCGACGGCACGGGCCTCGTGCAGTTGACCGACGGGCCGCAGAACGATTTCGACCCGTGCTTTCTCCCCAACGGCCGCGTGGCGTTCATCAGCGAGCGCCGGGGCGGCTATCTGCGTTGCGGGCGGCACTGTCCGGTCTACACGATGTTCTCGATGGCCGCCGACGGCAGCGACATTCGGCCGCTGAGCTACCACGAGACGCACGAGTGGCAGCCGAGCGTGACCAACGACGGGATGCTCGTCTATACGCGGTGGGACTACATCGATCGCGACACGAATATCGCCCACCACATCTGGACCTGTTATCCCGACGGCCGCGATCCGCGGAGCTTCCACGGCAACTACCCGCTGCGGCGCGAGACCCGGCCGTGGATGGAGATGAACATCCGCGCGGTCCCCGGCTCGCACAAGTTCGTGGCCACGACCGGGGCGCATCACGGCCACGCCTTCGGCTCGCTGGTGCTGATCGACCCGCGCGTGCCCGACGACAACGCCGCCGCCCAACTGACGCGGCTGACGCCCGAAGTGCCGTTCCCCGAGGCCGAGGGAAAGCCGGAAAAGAAGTACATGGTCTACGGCACGGCCTGGCCGCTCAGCGAGGACGACTACCTCTGCGCCTACGATCCGCAGGCGAAGAACCACGGCATCTACTGGATCGACCGCTTCGGCAACAAGGAGTTGCTCTACCGCAATCCGGCCGTCGCCAGCCTCGATCCGATCCCGCTGCGCCCACGGCCGCGTCCGCCGGTGATACCGGACAGGGGACAGTCCCAATTTTCGTCCGGGGGACTGTCCCAATTCTCGTTCCACGAAAATGGGACTGTCCCCCTTGATGCAGACAGTAAGAAGGGTGAACCGCGCCCCTCGACCATCGCCGTGATGAACGTCTACGACGCCGACTTTACATGGCCGGCGGAGACGAAGATCGCCGCCCTGCGCGTAATCCAGGTCTTGCCCAAGACGACGCCGCCGCCGAACGTGCCGCGGATCGGCGTGGCCGAGCAGACCAACGCCCGCTGCGTGTTGGGGACCGTGCCCGTCGAGGCCGACGGCAGCGCCTATTTCGAGGCCCCCGCCGGCAAGGCGATTTACTTCCAGGCGCTCGACGCGCAGGGGATGGCCGTGCAGTCGATGCGCTCCGGCACGTACTTGCACGCGGGCGAGCAACTCGCCTGCCAGGGTTGCCACGAATCGAAGAACCGCCCGCCGCGTCCGGCCGGACAGACGCCGCTGGCCCTTCGCCGCGCCCCGTCGCAACTGCGACCCGAGGCCTACGGCTCCAATCCGTTCAACTACGTGCGGCTCGTGCAGCCGGTGCTCGACCGGCACTGCGTGGCCTGTCACCAGGAGAAAGAGGCCGTTGATCTCGGTGGTACGGTCGAGGGAAAGCACGGCTGGACGCGGTCGTATACGAACCTGGCCAAGCAGTACGGCTTCTATTTTGACGTGACCAACGGCGCGATCAAATCGCCGCTGCACGGCGGCAGCCGCACCGTGGCCGGCAAGTTCGGCGCGCGGGCCGCGCCGTTGATGAAGTATCTCGATGAGAAGCACTACGGTGTGAAGTTACCGCCCGAGGACTTGCGGCGGCTGACCCTCTGGCTCGACTGCAACTCCGAGTTCTTCGGTTCCTACGAGAACACGGCTGCCCAATCCCGCGGCGAGATCGTGCGGCCGACGCTGGATTAGCGCCTTTGAGGTGCGGCCTTTGGAGTGCGGCGATTCATCGCCGCTTTTCATCAGAGCTTCCATTGCCGGCGCACACAGCATCGCCGACATACTCTGCCTGGGGAGTAGGAAGTCGCTGCAAAAACGCAAAGGTGTCGCAAGGCTTGGAGTATTGGTGACCGTAGTGAAAAACGGCGATGAATCGCCGCACTCCAAAGGCTGCTTGACCGCCGCGGTGCCGGAGCGTATAAGAGAGTTCGGCATCCACGCCGCACACGCATCCCGCCTTCCCCAGGAGAATCGAATATGGCCGACCTCGGCGGCTCCGCAGCGCAGAATACCCCGTCCCGACGCGATTTCCTCAAGCGTTCCACGGCGATGGCCGCCGGGGCCACGCTGGCCGGTGGCCTGACCGTCGCCCGCTCGGCCCACGCGGCCGGCAGCGATCTGGTCCGCATCGCGCTCATCGGCGCCGGCGGACGCGGCACGGGCGCGGCGGTCGAGGCGCTCAACAACAAATCTTATCCGAACGTCAAGCTCGTGGCCGTGGCCGACGCCTTCCAGAACCGCGCCCAGAACAGCCTCGGGCAAATCACCAGACGCTGCAAGGACAAGGTCGACGTGCCCGCGGAGCGGGTGTTCGTCGGCCTCGACTGCCACGAGAAGGCCATTGCCTGCGGCTGCGACATGGTGCTGTTGTGCGGGCCGCCCGGCTTCCGCCCCCAACAGTTCGAGGCCGCCGTGAAGGCCGGCAAGCACGTCTTCATGGAGAAACCGGTCTGCACCGACGGCCCCGGCTACCGCCGCATCGTGGCCGCCAATGCCGAGGCCAAGAAGAAGAATCTGCTGGTCGCCGTCGGTCATCACCTCCGCCACGAAGATAAGCACCGCGAAGTAATCAAGCGCATCCACGACGGCCTGATCGGCCGCGTCATGTACATGCTAGCGTACTTCAATTCAACCGGCGTGTGGAGCTTCGCCCGGCAGCCCAACGAACCCGAGTTGCAATACCAGGTCCGCAATTGGTACTACTACACGTGGCTCAGCGGCGACCACATCGTCGAGCAGCACGTCCATGACCTCGACGTCTGCAACTGGATGATGAAGGACCAGCACCCGGTCGAGGCCAACGGCATGGGCGGCCGCGAGGTCCGCAAGGGGCCGCAATACGGCGAGATCTTCGACCACCACGCCGTCGAATTCACCTACGCCGACGGCACCCGCATGTTCAGCCAGTGCCGCCACATCCCCGGCACGTGGCAGAGTTTTTCGGAACACGCCTACGGCACCAAGGGTTGCGCGAACATCGAAGGACACGGCGACAGCCAGATCTGCGTCACCGGCGAGAAGCCGTTGCGTTGGAAACGGACGGCCGACGGCCACCAGATCGAGCACGACGACCTCTTCGCCGCGCTGGCCGCCGGCAAACCCTACAACGAGGGCGACCACGGCGCCGACGCATCAATGACCGCCGTCCTCGGCCGCATGGCGACCTACTCGGGCAAGGTCGTGAAGTGGGACGAGGCCGTCAAGTCGGAACTCGACCTCTCGCCCAAAACCTTCGCCTGGAACGCCGAGACGCCGGTCAAGCCGCTGGCCGACGGAACGTACGCGTGTGCGGTTCCCGGGGTGACGAAGGCGTGGTGAACTGTACTACGTGATGTTCGCAAGGAAGAACAGCCAACAAGTCCCGTTCATTCGCGGACAAGCCGTGAACAGAGAAGAGGCATGGTACTTCCCCGGGGCCGAGCATGATGCCTCTTCTCTGTTCCGGCTGTTGACGAGACTTCGCTGTTCCGACCTCCGACGAAACTCCACTGTTCCGATGGTTGACGAAACTTCTTCGTGCCGATTGGCTACGAGCCCCGCATACTATCCTAGTAGGAGACCGTCAATGGCCCTCACTCGCCGCTGCTTCCTCAAGAGTTCCCTGGCCGCCGCTGGCACCGTCGGCCTGCCGCTGTTCGTGTCGTCCCGCGCGTTCGGGGCCAACGACCAAATCCGCGTCGGTATCGTCGGACTCGGCGTCCGCGGCGCGGGCGAGCATCTGCCCCGCTGGCAGAAGCAGAAGGGCGTCCGCGTGGCGGCCATCTGCGATCCCGACCGCGACCGGCTGGGAAAGTGCGGCGCGGCGATCGAGAAGAAGTACGGCCACAAGCCGGCCGAGCACGTCGACGTCCGCAAGCTGGTGGCGATGAAGGAACTCGACGCGGTCTCGATCGCCACCATGCAGTACTGGCACGCCCTGGGCACCGTCTGGGCGTGCCAGGCCGGCAAGCACGTCTATTGCGAGAAGCCGCTGTCGCACTTCATCTGGGAGGGTCAGCAGATGCTGAAGGCGGCCCGCAAGTACAACCGCCTGGTGCAGATCGGTACACAGCGCCGCTCGCAGAAGTCGGTCATCGACTCGATCGCCTACATCCGTTCCGGCAAGCTGGGCAAGATCAAGTACATCACGGCCTTCGCCAACAAGCCGCGGACCTCGATCGGCAAGCGGACCGAGCCGCTGCCGATCCCGGCGACGCTCGACTACGACCTGTGGTGCGGCCCGGCCCGCAAGGAGCCGGTCTACCGCGACCGGCTGCAATACGATTGCAGCTTCACGTGGAACATGGGCGACGGCGAGTCGTGCAACCAGGGCGTCCACGAGATCGACATGGCCCGCTGGTGCCTGGGCGAGACGGGGCTGCCGCGGCGGACGATGAGCATCGGCGGCCGCTTCACGTTCGACGACGTTGGCGACGTGCCCAACACGCAGATCATCTACTACGACTTCCCCACCGCGCCGGTCCTCTACGAGGTCCACAATCTCACGGCGGCCAAGGGCTCGAAGGACGTGCCCACGTTCCGCGGCGTGCGGACGGGTATCTGCGTCGAGTGCGAAGGGGGCTACGCCAACATCCCCGACGGCAACATCTTCGATTTGGCAGGCCGAAAGATCACGTCCTTCGGCGGCGGCGAGACGCATTTCGAGAACTTCATCGCCGCACTGCGCAGCGGCAAACGTGAAGACCTCAACGCCGACATCGCCGTCGGCCACGTTTCCACGGCGATCACGCACGTCGGCAACATCTCCTACCGCCTCGGCAAGCCGGCCACGAAGTCGGAGATGCAAGCGGCCGTGAAAGACACCCCGCTCTTCGCCGATATGTACGAGCGGCTGCTCGCACACCTGAAGGCCCACGAGATCGACGCCGACGCGAAGACCGTCACGCTCGGCCCGTGGCTGGAAATCGACCGCGAGAAAGAGCGCTTCAAGGACAACGCCGAAGCCGACAAGCTCGTCCGCGGCTTCTACCGCGCGCCGTACTTGCTGCCGGAGTTGGATGCGTAACGGCCATTGTGGTCGGGCTGCCGGGCCGCGTGAAATCGCTTGGCGCAGTTACTTCATTCCGCTATTCTGAGGTAGTCGGTTCCGCCGTGGCCGTCTCGACGACTTGCGACGGAGGCCCCCGCGGGTGTTTTCTCTTCCGGGGAATTCAGGAGGCCTGCAATGAGCCAACGCAATTGTGGTCGCGGCTTCACGCTAGTGGAACTGCTGGCAGTTCTGGCTATTCTGGCCATTGTGGTCGCATTGCTCGTGCCGGCAATTCTGAAAACGCGCGAGGCAGCGCGGTGTGCGACGTGCTCCGGCCGCCTGTGCCAACTTGCCATGGCATTCAGCAATTTCGAGTCAACGAACAAACACCTTCCGCCGTCTTCTGGGGTCACAAAGGACGCGACGGGCAAGATCACAGCCATTGACGGCTGGAGTTTCTACGTGCCTCTATTGCCACATTTGGAACTGAACACGCTGTATGGCACGTTGAACGCCGCGAACGGGCGTCCGCTGATCGAGCCTGTGGGCGCAGAAGGTACTCCCCATGCCACTGCGCTGGCCACTTCCTTCCACCAGTTTCTTTGTCCAAGCTCCGGCGTTGGGCCGTTCGTCGACTCGCAGACGAAGATGGAAGCGATCACCAACTACAAGGCGCTGGGCGCCACGCACATCGAGAGCCTAAGCGTGGCCTCCGCGGACGCGCAGAAGCCCAAATACAAACCCGACATCGCCGATGCGCATCCCGACGGTGTCTGTTTTCCGGGCTCGTCGTCAACAACGAGAGGCCTTCGCGACGGGCGCTCCAACACGATCCTCGTCGTCGAAACAACCGAGCCGCGATTTGCCCGCTGGACGGTCGGCGCCGAGGCCACTTTGGTCGGTTTGCCGTCGAACATCGAGTACGAAAGGCCTGCGAATGCGAACTACTTCGCGCCCAAAGGCTTCGATTTCGAGTCGGCGCAGAACGGCAAGAGCAAGATCGATCCAACGTATCGGACGTATTTGGCCTGGGACTACGAGAAGAAGCCCTACGACGGCGGCGATGGCACGAAGGGCGGCAAGTACGGCCCCAGCAGTCGGCACCCGGGCGTCGTGAACCACGCATTCCTCGACGGCAGCGTACATAGTATCGTCAGGGACGTGGACGTCGCTCTCTACATGTTCATCATCACCCGAGACGGCGGCGACCCCGCGAACCTGTTTTGGGAGCAACAAGGCCGGTGAGCGGGTTCCGGCGACTGCTCGTGGGGCAGGTTGCCAACCTGCCAGCGAGGTTCTGACAGGTTGGCAACTGCCCCACGTCGCGCGATTCACCGTACAGCAAGTTCCCACTTCACCGCGAATCCCGCGGCGTCGAGCCAAGCGGCCGTTTCCGCCGGCGTGCGCTGGTCGTGGACGGCGAATTGGCCGTTGGCGGTCGGTTCGGCGCCGGTTTCTTCGTAGCCGCCGGGCACGGTGGAACTGCCGGCGCTCATCTGCGTGATGCAGACGCCGGCCAGGCGGTTCCGCAAGTCGGCCGGCTCGCGCGTCGAAAGGACCAGTTCCGCGCGCGGAAAGGCCAGCCGCAGCGCGGCGTACATGCGAATGAAGAGTTCCTCGTCGACTCGATACGGCGGCTCGAAGCCCGGCGGGGCATCGTGGATCCTCGGCAGGCTGAAGGCCAGTGTGCAGTCGGGAAAGCGGTGCTGCAAGTAATGTCCGTGACGGACCAACGCCAACAGGTCCGCCCGCGGCTCGGCCAGTCCCAGCAGGATGCCCAGGCCCAGCCGCTTTATGCCGGCCTCGGCCGCCCGCTCGAGCCCTTCGAGCCGCCAGTCGTAGGAAATCTTGGTACCGCGGGGATGATAGAGGTCGTAGAGCCGCTCGTTGTAGGTTTCCTGATAGAGTGTCACGCCGCACGCGCCCGCGGCGGCGAGGGCGGCGTAAGAATCGGTCGTCTGCGGGGCGATCTCGACGGCGGCCGTGAACCCACGAGCGACCAGGGCACCGATAATCCCCGCGAAATATGGTGTGCTGCTGAGCCGCGGGAACTCGCCAGCCACCAACAGCAAGTGGCGGAAGCCGCGGCCGCCGAGAATCTCGGCCTGTCGCAGCGCGTCTTCGGCGCTCAAGTGCTTGCGTTCGATTTGGCTTGGGTAGCGGAAGCCGCAGTACATGCAGTGGTTCACGCAGTGGCTCGACAGATAGAGCGGGGCATAGAGCAGCATCCGCCGCCGCATCGCGTCGTCGTGGAAGTGCTCGCCCGTGATTTCCGCGGCCTGCTGCGTTACGTCATTCAGCGGAACCTGCGGATCGAGGGCGGCCGCGGCGTCCGAATCATAAGGGGACAGTCCCGTTTTCGCTGGGGCGAAAACTGGGACAGTCCCCTTGATCGCCTCGCGAGGGCAGCGCGGCCCACGCAGGGGACGCCCGGCCAGCCGGTTGGCCGCCACGTCGAGTTCGTCGGCCAGGCGGAGGCTTATGGCATCGAGGTTGCCGCGGCGTTCGTTGAGGTGTTGATACCGCCAGCGTTCCAGGGCCGCGGCCAGTTCCGCCCGCCGTTGGACGGTGGCTGCGGTCTCGCCAGCCGCAATCCGCTGGGCTTCGGCCAACAAAGGCAGGCGATGCGCGGCATGGACGTCGGTCGTGCGCAGCCACTCGGCCAGAAGGTCCAACGGCGGTCGTAAGTCAATTGTGCCGGCCAAGATACAACGCTCCGCAACAAGCCAGGAGGCCCTCACACACACTTCATCATACCCGCCAGGCCTCACTCCCGTGAAGTGGGGGGCGACCGTAGGTTCCGCCTGCCGGGCGGAATCAGGTTCCGCTCGGCAAGCGGAACCTACTCTCTAGCGGGTGGTCGCTTGATTATGGCTGGCGGTCGGGGTAAGGTGACGGGCGAGAGACGGTGCCCCGGTCGTCGATGTTGTTGGGGTGGCAGTTGTACTGCCACCCGCGGGACGGCAGTACAACTGCCATCCCAACATTGGGTTCCAACACCACCCACGAACACACGAAGGAGACCAGCCATGCGACGATGCGGCACTTTCGCATTTCTGCTCTTCCTTGCCGCCGCCATCGGCGGCGTCTTTCTCGATACGGCGCGTTCCGCCGAGTTGCGGGGCAGCGTCGAAGCCGTCCCCGGCGAGCCGTTCGGCGTGGGGCGGATTATTCTGGAAGTCCCCAGGGATTCGCTCCCCGAGCCGCTCGGTATCGAGGGGCTCGGGCTGACCGAGAAGGACGGACGCGTGCTGTTTCCCGTCTTCAGCACCCCGATTCTCGGGGCGTTGGCCAAGGAAGTGCTCGAGGGGACGCCGCTGTTGACCGGTGGTCCGGTGCGGCGCGAGGTTCGCGGTCTGTTGAGCGAGTTGCTCAACCAGCCGCCGCGCACCACGGCCTATTTTCTCTTCCGAGGCGCGGAACCACTGGAGTTGACGCTGCAAACCCGCGTGCCGCGCACCTTCACGGTCAAGCCCCTGAAGGCCGACCCGCAGGCGCACGGCCGGCTGCTGCAACTATGGTGGAGCGAGTACACGGCCCCGGCCGGCCTGCTGCAGAAGAAGCCCGATTATCCGCCGTTGGTCGAGAACTACCTGAAATCGACGCTCGCCCGCCGCATGAACCTGCGTTTGCCCAGGAAAGAGCAGACCGAATCGCCGCGGGAGTTGGTCATCAAGGAGTTGGGGCTGCTGCTGGGAAGCGAATCGATCCTGACGGCGATGGAGCAGGACCGCCTGCTGGGGTTGCACAACCTCGCGTTGGCCGCCGATCAGCCGCTGCCGGCGGCCATCGATCCGCCGCCGCTCGTGGTGCCCGAGCCGGCCGCGAAGGTCGAGGTCGAGCCACTCGCGCTCCGCGTACCGCCGGAGTGTTTCTACGTCCGTTTCGGCAGTTTCGGCAATTCGCTCTGGCTGCAGGACACGCTGACCACCTGGGGCGGCGATCTGCAGAACCTGGTGGCGTTGCGCGGACTCGACTACGGCATGAAGCCGCACATGGAGAAACAACTCGGCATGCGGATCACGCCCCTGGTGCGGTTGCTGGGTGACGCCGCCGTTGCCGACGTGGCGATCATCGGCACCGACACGTTTTTCCGCGAGGGTGCGGCCTACGGCTTTCTCTTCCAGGCCCGCAACAACGTGGCCGTGGCGGCCGGCATCGCCCAGCAGCGGGCCGAGCGCGTGCAGGCCGGCGGCGCGGCGGAAGCGAAGATCAAGATCGGCGAGCAAGAGGTTTCGTACTTGTCGGCGCCCGACGGCTCGGTGCGTTCGTACTACGCGGCCGTCGGCGACTACCACTTTGTCACCACCTCCAAGACGCTCATGCGGCGGTTCCTGGAGACGGCGGCCGTCGGCAAGGGGCTCGGCGCGTCGGAGGAGTTCCGCCACGCGCGCACGATCATGCCGCTTACGCGCAACGACACGGTGTGGATTTATCTTTCCGACGCCTTCTGGCGCAATCTTACCAGCCCGCAGTACCGCATCGAGATGGTACGGCGGTTGCAGGCCCAGGCTGATATTGAGGTCGTGCAACTTGCGGCGCTGGCCGCGGCTACGGAAGGGAAGGCGGGCGGGTTGATCGAAAAGCTCGTGGCCGGCGGGCTGCTGCCGCCCGACTTCGGCCCGCGCCCGGACGGCAGCCGGGCGATCCTGAAGGGTGGCGATGTCCACGACAGCCTCCGCGGCTGGCGGGGCTCGCTGCTGCCCGTGCCCGACGTGCCGGTGACCGCCGCCACCGCCGCCGAAATCACCGAGTACCGCAAGTTCGCCGAGTTCTATGGCGAGAACTGGGGCCGCATGGACCCGACGATCATCGGCCTGCGGCGGCAGACGCTCCCCGACAACCGCGAGCAGGTGACCATCGACCTGCAGATGAATCCGCTCCAGCCGAAGCACTTCGAGTTGCTCAGCCAGTTGGCCGGCCCGCCCGAGAAGACGCAGCTCGCGCCGATCGCCGGCGACATCGCGCGGCTCGACTTCGCAATGCCCGGGCAACGGATATTCGCCGGGCTCCGCGACGTGTCGTTGCCGCTGGACCTTACCGGCGGCAGGGTGGAACTCACGGGGCGGTTGCGCGACATCCTCGTCGGCTACGTGGGCACGAACGGTCCGGTAGGCGTGCTGGGCGTGCTCATGCAGCCGATCATCTTGCCGCCCGACGCCCGCGGCTACCCCGGGCTGCAACTCGGCCCGCTGTGGCAAAAGAAGGGCGAGTTCACCGTCTTCTCGCTGCAACCGGAGGTGCTCAAGACGGTCGTGCCGCAGTTGCGCTTCGTCGCATCGCCCAAGCCGGCACAACTCCGGGTGTGGGCCGGCGACGTGACCCAGGCGAAGATCGTGCCGCTGCTGAACAACATCGGCTACGTGCGGACCCGCGAGACGTCGCTGGGCAACCTGCGTCTGCTCCGCGACCTCGAACAGCAACTGCACGTCCCGCCGAAGACCTGCAAGGAGGCGGCCGAGTTCCTCTTGGGCGCGGAACTCGTCTGCCCGCTGGGAGGCGAGTACGTCTACCGCCAATCGCCCGGTGAAGCCGGACACTGGACCACGACCGCGCTGGTTGGCAGCGGCGAACGCAAGCTGCTCCTCGACCGCGCCCCCGACGGCTTCCAGTCGCCGCCGCTGAACTGGTTCCGCGGCCTGACGCTCGACGCCACGATGACGCAGAACGTCTTGTCCGCGCATGCCGAGGTCATCATGCAGTTGCCGGCGAAGAAGGTCGACGGCAAGTAGGGTGGGCTCCGCCCACCGAAGTGTCTTGCGAATCACTTCCCGACGGATTTTCCGGTTGGAGGACGTTTGCCCATGACCACATGGACGTTCTCTTGCGAAACGCGATCTGAGATTCCGCTTCCCCCAGAGTACACGTTCCCGCGAGCGTTCAACTACCTTAACCCTGAGAAGAACTCGTTCTACATCCTTGAGCGAGACAACGGAAACTACATCCAGTGCGGCGGGAGCAAGAAGGCATGTACCGTTGAAATGCGAATCTACCACTCAGATGGATCGTACAAGCATTATGTCGTCGGCCGCAAAGACAGTTCATCGGCTCCTGCCACCGTCCAAATGAGTGCGGGCGTTGTCAAAGTGCAGGAACGAGAGGTCTTGGATCACTGGCAGGCAATAAAGCTGTTCGAGCGCTTCTTCTCGGGGAACGAGACTGTTCCTTCGGAGTACGTGTTGCGAGAAGCCAGCCTTTGACGGGCAACTGCGGTCGTGGCCCGCGTGTGGGAACCAGGATGGCCTCCCGGTTCGCGAGAGCATTGCCAGTTTCCGCGAGGGAAAGGCGACGTTGACGGCTCGCAAACGCAAGTAGGTTCCGCCTGCCGGGCGGAAGTTCAGCCGACAAGTCCGGCTCGGCAAGCCGGACCTACGAAGGTCAATCGTTCACATACGTTTCCAAGAACCTTGCCAGCCGGTGGAAGTCGGAGTTGGGCTCGATGTAGCGGACGACCGTGACCAGCGTGGCCGGATCGACCAACTTGGTGAACGGCACGTAGTTGAGTTCCAACTGGCCGGAGACGGAGACCATCACGCCGTCGAGTTGCTTTTCGACCAGCGCGCGGTAGGCGCCCACGCCGAGTTGACTGCCGAGCATCACGTCGAAGGCCTGCGGCCGGGCACAGCGACTCTCGTAGCCCAGTTGCTGCCCGGTGATCTTCCGCTTCTTGCCGGTCTGCTTGTGATACTCGCGCGCGACCATTTCGGCGAACATGCGGCTCAAGTTGAGCTTCGAGATGGCAATGTGGCCGTGCTCGTCGCGGGGCACGCCTTCGATGTGCGAGTAAGGGAGATACTCGGCCAGCCCTTCGGCCAGCACAATCACGCCGAACTCCTTGCCTTCGGCCTCTTCGCGGACGCGCATCGTGGCCACGATGCGGTTGACGACTTGGTCGAGGTCCATCACGCGACGGAGTTCCTTCAGGCCGCTCTTCTCGTTGAGCGTTTCTTCGCTGGTTTCGTACTTGCCGGTGATGTCCTCGACGCTGATCACCAGGCTGGCCTCGCCGGCAATGGCCGCGCCGTAGGCCAGCCAGCCCGCGCTGCGACCCATGCACTCGACCATGAAGTAGGCGCGGTTGGCCTCGGCGTCGGCCAGCAAGTTGCGGATTTCCTCGGCCAGCACGTCGACGGCCGTGAAGTAGCCGAACGTGAAGTCGATGCCCGAGTAGTCGTTGTCGATCGTCTTGGGCAAATGCACGATGGGAATCCGCGGGCTGCCGGGGGGCAATTGTTCCTGGAAGAGTTTGAACTTGTTGGCCGTCTTCAGGGTGTCGTCGCCGCCGATGGAAATCAGGGCATCGACGCCGATCGAACGCAGGGCCTCGTAGACCGTCTTGAGTGCGGCCGTGCGGTGCGCGTCCTTCAAGTGCCCGGGATGCGACACGTCCTTTCCCGGGTTGGTCCGGGCCGTGCCGATCATGATCCCCTGGCTGTTGCGGCTCCGCTTGAGCACCTTGTGCGTGATCCGCATATAGTCGCGGCCCTCTTCCAGCGGATGGTCGGGGCCGAACTGCACGA
>Ga0233425_10001968_pt1 | contig 42900 bp, 38 predicted proteins | sample Watercolumn_Towu_2_FD_181712 | JGI IMG/M metagenome (GOLD analysis project Ga0233425, IMG submission 181712) | Freshwater microbial communities from Lake Towuti, South Sulawesi, Indonesia - Watercolumn_Towuti2014_140_MG | ecosystem: Environmental > Aquatic > Freshwater > Lake | place...
GACAATCGACTTCAACAGAGGGCTGCCGAAGAGGGTGTTACTTTTCTCCAAAATCCGCCGTTTGATCAAGGCCAACCCGGGGTCTGCCAGGTCATTGGGGGAAGAATTGCGGATTTCAAAGAGCACTAGGTCGCGAAAACGGTTGATGTGCCGCTCGACCAGAGTCTTCACGTGTTCGGTTTCCTTTTCGGGTGCCGTCCCGAAGAGATGAAAATCGACACGGAGGGCCGAGGCGCCATTCGGCTGGGTAACCGTCACGCTGTACTCCCCCAGGTCCACTTCCTCGACGGGCTCCAACATCGCTTGGTTCGGATCATCGGGGTGCGCATCGACCGCGGTAGGCAGTGTCTTCTGGATGTTCCTCTCGGCCAGCGCAGCCACTTCCTCGGGACTGGGAAACATAAAGTAGGCAACTATGCATTCCAACCCGACCACACCGGCCATGAAACCGGCCACGACCAGCTTGCCCCCCATGCCGCCTCGTTTTGCGGCGGGTGCCGTACCAGCGGCAGCCTCGGCTTGATTGTCAGCCATAACTTATTTCCTGAAAATTATTTACGAACATCAACCTGCACCTAGCCCACCGTCCGTGGGATGGGAGCGCCGAAGTGCGGAATATCTCCACGTGAAAGGATAGGTCACGCAAGCCATGCATCAAGGAAAACGGACCGAGGTCAATCACCCAACAAGCAAAAGACCCATCTTTCGAGTGGGTCTTTCGTGGAAATTCGGCCTCTTTCGTTGCCAGCCGTTCCGCATTCACTGGCGCGGAAACGCGGCTGGAGGGGATTAGCGTCGGAGGTTGAGCAGTTCGTCCAGCAACTGTTGCGCGGCGGCGATGACCCGGGTGTTGCCTCGATATTGGGTGGTGGCCAGCACCAGGTTGATGAGGTTCTGGCCAATGTCCGTATTGGACAGCTCAATGGCACCCGCCACCAACGTGGCGATGCCGTTCTGGCCGGGGTTGCCTTCGACCGCCAGGCCGGAGTTAGCGCCCACGCCGAACAGGTTCTGGCCACGTTGTTCCAGGCCCGCCGGGTTGGCGAAACGCGCCAGGCGGATCTGGCCCAGAGTCCGGGAGACACCGTTGCTGAACGCACCACGGATGACGCCGTCTTCACCGATCGTGAAGCTGGCCAGCGTTCCGGCGCTGGAACCGTCCTGCCGCGAGGCGGCCAGGGACGCGGTTTCAGCTGCCAGGCCACTGATAGCCGTGAAGTCGAGATCGAAGGTCAAGGGTGAGACCGCCGGCGAACTACGGCGTTCGATGGAAACCTCGGTGTTGGTAGCGCTGATGAAACTTCCCTGGCCATCGAACGTGACGAGTCCCGTACCGACAGCGATATCACTGCCGCTGAGCGGATCGTTGTCCGGGGAGTCGGCAAACCAGCGGTAGGTGGTGGCCGTGTTATCGCGCGATTGCATGACCGCGGTGATACGCACGTTGAGTGGTACGCCGAGCGAATCGTAGGCCAGGAAATCCGCGACGGCACTTTGTCCTGCAGCTCCTTGAATCGTGGCAAATCCCAGGTTGGGGGTCGTCAATTCACCGGTCTCGCTGGTGTTCGCGAACGCCGACAGGCCGATGGTGACGGCATTGTCGACCCCGTTGTTGGACACCAGCCGCACGCGACCTTCCGAGGTCAACGTGAGACCGGGCGCCAGTGCCGCGCTGTCGCCCGGAATATTGTTGACGGAGTTGGGAATCGGAAATGCCGGATCGTCCGCCGCGCGCTGGATGCCCATGGATTCCCGTATGAAATCCATGAGTTCCTGGAGGGTCGCGGTGTCCGTGACCTCGAACGTTTTGTCTTCCAGCAAGCGGCCTCCTTTGCGGCCGGCGAAGGAGAGCGTGCCCACCTGGAACAGCGACTCAAAGCTCAGTTCATCGCGTTTGATGACGTTGACCAGCCGGGTACTGGGGTCAACCTTGGGACCGTCGAGATCGATCTGGGGATTCAGAATCAGCGCCGCGTCCGATGTACTGTCCGTGTAATCGGACCCTGGCGCTAGTTCGTCGACCAGATAGAAAGTACTCTGATCCGTGGCCAGGTTGCGGTAGATGCGAATCCGGTCGTAGGCCGGAAACGTATCGTTGGGACCCGGTATGGGAGGTGTGGGCAGGTCGCGAAGGTGGATGCGGCCGCTGGCCACGTTGAAGGGACCTATGAGCGTGGAGGGACGGCTCTCTTCCTGACCGTCCTTGGCGTACGTGACGAGATAACTGTAGTTTCCGGTCAGTACGGTATCGTCCAGGGGAGCGGTCAGGTCCAGCGGTTGCGTGCCATCGTCCGCATAGCTGATCGGCGGTCCGCCGCTGATGTCCACTGTGTCGAGCAGGTAGTGGTCGGTGCCTCCCGCCGCCGTGCGATAGATCCGCAGCACGCTGTACTCATCGGACGTGGGGAGATCCTGCAAGGTGATGACATTGTCTGCGAGTCCATTACCGACCGGCACCTGTATTGAGATCTCATCCGAAATCGTCCCTTCGTAACCGAACGAATCGCTGAAAGCAAAACGATAGCGATAGACATCGCCTTCGGCGTGGGTGCCGCCACCCTCGCTATGTGCCGGAGTGATCGCGCCGTCGTTGGGAATCGGGCTGGCATTGCCGAAACTGGCCGACGTGTCGGGACGGGGAATTGCCCCGTCGCCCAGGACCGCACTCTCAATGACGCCGGCGGTGTCCGCCACGTCACCCGTCGGAGTCAGGGTTCCTTCCAGGTACACGTTCTGGGTGGCCTGGGCCACACGTACCGAGCCGACGGGAACGGAGAGGGCCGCGAGTTGCGTCGTCTGCAACTGGAATTCGTCATCCACCGCATAGCCGAGCAACCGTTGGCCGTTGACCGTCACCAGCTCGTTCTGCGAATTCGTCTTGAAGATGCCGCTGCGCGTGTAGATCACCTCTCCGGAAGAGTCCTGTACGATGAAGAAACCTTCACCCTGCAGCGCCACGTCCGAGGGAGCGGAGCTGGACTGAATGGTACCCTGCGTGAAATCCGGCGAGATTTCGGCGACTTTGGTACCCAAGCCGGTTTGGCGGGGATTCGTACCGCCCGTATCCTCGGTCGGCGCCGAGCCCAACCCCATGGTCTGCAGGAACTGGGTGGTGAAGCTAATGCCGGATTCCTTGAATCCGACGGTCTGCGAGTTGGCGAGGTTGTTTCCCACCACATCGATCTGCGTTTCGGCGGCCGTCAATCCGGTGAGCGCCGTGGAAAGTGCGGATGCTAGACCCATATCGTTACCCTCCCAGGGTTACCCTACGATTTCACGGATGTTTTCCAGCCGGATCTTGTTGTCGCCCACGTGGACGCGCAGGATCCGTTGAGTTTCATCATTCTCGTCTTGTGCAATGGACACGCGATCCACCATGCCTTCGATGCTGGTCGCCGCATCGGTGAGCGCCGAGACGCGTTTGCCGATCAGGCTGCTGGCCGTCGACATCTGCTGGCCGGAGAGGACCGAGGCCAGCGTGTCGGACAGCTGATTCGTAGCGCTGATCTGCCGAATCTGTCCGATCTGTTCCAGAATCTGGCTGTTGTCCATGGGATCCAGGGGATCCTGCTGCTGCAGTTCCGCAATGAGCAATTGCAGGAACTGGTCCATATCGACCTCGCGCAGGTCATTGGCTTCCCCGCGTGTGCTGACAGACCTCTGGAACGGGCTGCTGGTCGGCGAAACGTTGGACACTTGCGACTCCTTCTGCGGAAGCGTGAGGGTCAGACCATGACATCCAGCCGGCGGGCAGCGTGGCTCGCGGCAGACGGGACTTCAGGCACGGCCGTGGGAAGTTCTTCGTTGCGCTGCGACTCCCGTGCCGGCGTGGGCCGCTCCGATGGCTCGCGCTGGCTCTGCTGTTCCCGCGCACTGGCTCCTTCGCCTCCGTGACGGTCCCGCAGATCCACGTCGAACTGTTCGATGCGCACCCCCTGTTCGGCCAGACGCTCGCGCAAGACCGGCAAGTTGTCAACCAGCACCGCGCGGGCCTGCGGCGTATCGGCTTCGAGACGCGCGGTCAACACACCGGACTGAACGCGGACCTCCAATCGCAATGAACCCAGTTCCGGCGGATGCAGCCGGATGCGCATTAAGCCGTCGTGGCCTTCCGCCAGACGCACCGCGCGGGCAACGCGATCCAACAAGCGGGACTGATCCACATCCGTCAAGTGCACCGTCGGAGCCGTGGTTTCGGTGCCGCGCGGCAGCAGTTGCTGGCTGAATCGCGAGTGGGGTGATGGCGTCACCTGATCGCTTTCGGTCACGGCATCTTCGGCCGTGTCCCGCGCGGCGGCTTTGTCCTCCCGGCCCTCTTTGGATGTCCCCTCGGACGCCGCCAGGACCGCGGCATTGCTGAGCGGGTCGATGACTGCCGGACCGGATTGCACCGTCTTGTCCGCAGGGGCCTGACGTTCCGCGCGGCCCTCTGCGTCCTCGCGAGCCGTCAGCATCTCGGCCGGTTGTGCCGACTGCTGCGTCTCGGATACGGCTTGTTGCTCTGTCACCCGGGATTGGACGGGCGCTGCTTGCCGCTGATCGGCTGCCGGTTGCGACACGACGTCGGCTTGGGGCTTGTTGCTCTTGGCTCCCGTACGCGCAACGGGCATCGCAACTTCCTGCTCTCCGGATGCGGTCGGAGTTTCTCGCGACTCCACCACGTCGGTGACTGCTTCCGGCTTGCCGACATTGGCGCCCGTCGCCTTGGCCGGTTTCGGCGCCGCCTTCGTCTTTGACGCGGCATTCGCGGCTGCGACCGCCTCGATCAGCGTCTCTTCGCCGGACAGTTCGACGTCGACCGCGATGTCCGCAGGGGCGGCTTCCGAAGCGGCGGGTGCCAGCGCTTCCTCGGGCGCTGCTTCCGTGGCGTGAGGAGTGTTCTGGGCGTCACTCGGCGGACCATCTCCGGCGTTGGCGGATCCCTGTTGTTCTGCGTCTTTCTCCCGGTCGTCAGCCGCCTCGCGCTCGCCTTCGGCTTCAGCGGCGCTTGACCTGGGAGCCGGTTCCGCCTCGCGCAGATGCGCGGCGAACGACGATTCGTCGTCCCGGGGTTCATGCCCCTGGAAGCTGCTGGCGTTGACGGGTTCCGGCAACGCGGAGCGAGTGGGCCGGTCGATGGACAGTGGAACCATACGATCCTCCTTGACCCTCAGTTCGTGGCATTGGCGGCGGCGGGTGGCGCCGCGGCGGCCGCTGCGTTAGGCGTGGCGCCGTTGGCGGTGATTTCGCGAAGCTGCCGTCGCGTGTCCGCGACCAGTGACACCTCAGGGAGCGCGCGGCGCATTTCGCGCAGAATTCCGTAAAGGCGGTCGGTTTCATCCCCTTTGAATTCGCCGAGAATTTTCTTGCGTTTCTCCAGGGACATGGACTTCAACAACGTGATTACGAATTGCATGGTTTGCTTGGGATCCAGTTGCGGATCGTCTAGGATCCGGACCAGTTGGTCTTTGGCGGTCTTCGGTTGCGCGGATTCCAGTTGGCGTTGGACCTCTTGCAGCGACGGGTCCGTGGCGCCTTGGCTCAACAACGTCGATTGCTGGTCGAACACGGCCTTGAGCTGCATGTATTGCGTGTATTGCTCCTCGACCGACACGTCCATCTGCCGCATGTCGGTCAACCGGTTATCGACCGACATGTCTCGCAGGTCGCAATCCACGTTGGCCACCGCACGCGCCCTGACGAGTTCTTCGTACGCGAAATGCTCCACCGTGGCGGGGCGTGCCGCCCGTTGCACGGCCTCGTGGAGTGCTCCGAGGTCCACGTCTTGCGCCACGGCCGCCAGCTGCACAAGTCGCTCGGGCGACAAGACACCGCGGGCCCACAGCGCGGCGGCCAAGGCGGCCTCCGCCAAGACAGTAGCGACACCAAAGTAGAGCGTCGCAGCCAGCATTGTTCCTACCGGTTTCACGTACCTTGCCCCTCCGTGGTAACAGGCGCTAGTTTGCCAATGCTGGCCAGGATGCGGTGGAGCGAAACACGTTCCTCGTCGGTCTTGAATTCCGCCAGGATTTTCTTGATCCGGTCCGGTCCCATGGCGGTCAGCAGATCGCTGACTTCTTTGAGTGCTTCCTGCGGGGGAATCTCGGCGTCGTTCAGCATGTCGAGCAACAGGTCCTTGGCCTGCGCCGGCGGCAGCACACCCAGTGTCTCCTGGACGGCCAGCACCGCCGATCCTTCGGCCTCTGCCGCGAGTTGCGACAGCAGATCGTCGAGTGACTTCTGCACGTAGGTGTAACGCTGTGTGCGCGTCTGCAGATCGCGCTGCCGGTCGGCGACGGCCGCGATCTCCCGCGCCGTCGCCGCGGCTCGGTTCTGGAGCAGTGGGCTGCGCTGCGCCGCCATAGCCAACCGCTCGGGCCGCGGCAGCGACTCATCCTGTTCGTCTTTCGGCGGCGTCTCACCGCTGGCCGGAGCCGGCGCCGGCAATTCGACTCCGTACAGAACGGCGGCGTATTGCGTGAGCTTCTCCGGCCTCAATGCGCCGCGGGCATACAGCACGGCCACTCCGACCGCCTGCGCCGCAGCGGTCGCCGCGCTGAAATACACTGCGAACATCAGGATCGCATTCAGGGCTCGTCCCAACATGCTCAGGTCCCGTGTCGTACCGATCGTTGAGCCACTTCATCCATGTTCTTCACCTCGCGGCGCGACTCCGCCAGGCAGTATTCGTCCCACTGCCGCTCGCGCAATTTCTCCAGCACGCGGACCTGGCGGTCCGCTTCCACCAGCACTTGCCGCCGGCGTTCAATCTCGGTGCGCAGCCGCGCCAGTTGATCGCGCAGCAGTTGGACGCGCACCTTGAGAATGGCGGCGTAGCGGTGGATATCCAGCAGCGTATCGACATCGACGCGTCCCGGTCCGGCGGCCGCCTGGCAGCGGGTGCGTGTCTCCTGTTCTTCGGCCTCCAGTTGATGGATCTGTGTCTCGACGAGCTGTTCGGCCTGCAGTGCCTGGGCCAATTCCAGCCGGCGCTGCTGGCGTTCCGACTCGCGGATCTTCTTCAGCGTATCGAACCGGAATTGAAAGCGTCCCATGAACGTCATCCACCCGCTGAGGAAACTACCGGTCCACCCGCCGCCGAACCGCGCGGCAGGGAGGCCACCCGTGTCGCCAGCTTGCTCAGCCCTTCCCGGGCTTCCTCGATCGACGACGCCTCGGCCACGTCCTGCCGCAGGAAGCGATTCAGCTCCTCCTGCAAGGCAATGGCCGCATCGACTTTCGCGTTCGCGCCGCGGCGGTAGGCTCCAATCGAGATCAGGTCCTCGTGATCCGCATATGCGGCCAGCAACTCACGCATCATGCCGGCGGCCGCCAGATGGTCGCGCGTCACGACGGACGGCATCAATCGGCTGATGCTGGGCAGCACGTCGATGGCCGGATAGTGCCCGCGGCTGGCGATCTTGCGGGAGAGCCAGATGTGCCCGTCGAGCACGCCGCGAACCGCGTCGCAAATTGGTTCGTTCGGATCGTCGCCTTCGACCAGCACGGAATAGAATGCCGTGATGCTCCCCCGCTGACTGCGCCCCGTCCTTTCGGCAAGTTTCGGAATCAGGGCAAACACGGAGGGCGGATATCCGCGTGTGGTGGGAGGTTCGCCGGCCGCCAGACCGATCTCGCGCTGTGCCAGGGCAAACCGCGTGAGGGAGTCCATCAACAGCAGCACGTTCTGCCCCTGGTCGCGGAAGTACTCGGCCACCGCCGTAGCCGTCATTGCGGCCTGAATCCGCGCCAGAGCGGGTTCATCGCTGGTCGCCACCACCACCACGCTGCGCGTCAAACCGGCGGGTCCCAGGTCTCGCTCCAGGAACTCGTTCACTTCGCGGCCGCGTTCACCGATCAGCGCAATCACGTTGACGTCGGCCGAGGTGTAGCGCGCCATCATTCCCAGCAGCACGCTCTTGCCGACTCCGGAACCAGCGAAGATGCCCAGCCGCTGGCCGCGCCCGCAAGTGAGCAGCGCGTCAATGGCGCGCACGCCGGTTGACAGCGGCGTGTCAATGGGCGGCCGTTCCACCGCGAGCGGGCCGCGCCGGTCGAAGGGGACTCGTTCCGGGAGCGCGGGTTCCGCCAGTCCGTCGGTCGGCCGGCCTTGTGCATCGATCACCCGTCCCAGCAGCGGCTGGCCGACGCGCAGAAAGCGGGACGTCCGCTGCAGTCGCACGCAGTTCCCGTGGCGCACGCCGGCCACCTGACTGAACGGATAGATCAGCGTGAGTTCATCGCGGAATCCGACGACTTCTCCTGGGATCGGCCCACCTGCCTGGCGATCAATTTCCACCAGGGCCCCGACGGGAGCCGGAAATCCCGCCACGGCGGTCATGAGCCCCTCGGTGCGCACGACGCTGCCCGTCAGTGCGGTGGGCATGATGGCGCTCAGCTGTTGCAGAAATGTTTCCATGTGGTGATCTCGCCGGTTCCCGGCCGCCCGGGGACGGTTCAGGTCAGCTCCCGTTCGATGCGGGCCAATTGCGTCTCGAGTTGCTGATCGACACTGCCAAACTCCGTCACCACCCGGCAGCCGCCGCGGCTGATGGCCGGGTCGGGAGTGACTTCCGTAGGTGCCAGTTGTTCCATGTGCGACAGCAGCGCGGACAATTGTTCTCCCAGCGCAGCCTGATCATCCGGATGTAGGTGGAGGCGGATGCGCGAACTGCCCATCGCCAATTCCAGTGCCTCGCGCACCAGCGACAGGGTGATGGCAGGCGTCTGGGCCAGTTCACGGCGAATGATGCGTTCCGCAATCGCGCAGGCCAACTGCACGGTCCGGCACTCCCAGTGTTTCAACCAAGCCTGTTCCGATTGGCGCAGAGCGGCGATGGCCTTGTCCAAGGCGGGCCACAGTGACTGCAACTGCTCCTCCAATCTGACCTGCGAGGTTTGCTCGGCCTCGCGGAGAGCGGCCTGCCGGCCCTGCTCTTTGGCCCGCAATTCCGCCTCGGCCGCTTGCTGTTTGGCGTCGGTCAGGATCTTGGTAGCCTGGCGGCGTACGGCGTCCAGGTAGTGGTTGGCCTTGTCGGAAATATCCTCGAAGTTGAAAGCCGCCGACTGCAGGGCGTCGGTGTTGCTGTGATGCGTTCCTGCCTTGATGATGCCGGGCATAAGGCTTCCTGCCTTGCTGTGTTGAGGGTCCCTTGCGGCAGGGGACCATGTGTTCCAATTGGCGTCTCTCGTAATTCCCTTTACGCCGCGGCCGACCAACCTCGCGGCGTCGGCGCCACGAGGGCGCCCTCGGTGATCAATTCAGCGGCCAGTGCCGCAATTTGGCGCTGAGCATGTTCCACGTCCGACAAGCGCAGCGGGCCCAGCCGCTCCATGCTGCGGCGCACCAGGCGGGCCTGCCGGGCGGGCAGCTGCCGCATCAACCGCACCAGCAGCGACTCGCCGGCCCCGCTCAGCGCCACCAGTACCAGTTCGGAATCGGCGGTCGCGAACAAGGTGGCCAGTCCGCGGTCGTCGAGCAGTTCGAGGTCTGCGAAATCCAGGGTCAACTCAGGCTCCGCAGCGGGCGGCTGCGATGCCCGCGGCCGGCTTCCGGTCTCCGCCGGCGAGTCGGCAGCCGTATCCTGTGCGGGTGTGGAGGACACTCCCAACAACGATGAGAACTGTTCGTCGTGGCGCGATACTGAGCGGACGATAACCTCCCGATCGTTCCCCGCCGCCGCGAGAATGGAGGCCACCGCGGACAAACCGGCGGTGCGATTCCGGGCGGTGCGGATCTCGTCGGAGAGCCGTTGCTCCAACTCGAATTCCAGGTCGCGCAGTACCTGCGGGTCCGCACGGTCCAGCTCCGCCACGCGACGCAGCACGTCCACCTGCAGGCGTTCCGGGAGGCGTTTGACCACATCGGCCGAACGTGCCGGCGGCAGGTGCGCGAGGACCACGGCGATGATCTGCGGATGCTCTTGTTGCAGGTGTTGGGCCAGGGATTCCGGGGCGGCCAGTTGCAGAGTGCGGAACAACGGGGGCGCAGCTGCTTCGCGCCGCTCGGCGGGTGCCGCGGCGATCTTCTGGACGAGCGACTCGTCCAATTCCACGCCTTCGTCCGGACCCGGGGCAGGCGAGTTCCCCGCACGCAGGAACTCCCGCAGTACGATCTGCTGTTCCTCGTCGGACACGTCACTCAATTGCAGCACGGCATTGCGAATGCGCGTGGCCTGTTCTTCCGGTATCCGCTCCAGCAGCACGTCTGCGGTACGGTGGTCGAGCGCCGACACCAGGATGGCCGCTTTCCGCAACGCTGTCTGTGCCTTGAGACCTACCATCGTGTTTCGTCCCGGCTCTCCAGCCTTTGTGGTGCTCGTTTACGCCGCGTCGCCAATCCAGTTCTGCAGCACATTCGCCGCCGCGTCCGGATCTTCTTTGACCATTTCCGTCAATTCATCGCGCAGGTTGCGGCCCGCTACTCGGAATTTCCGCAGGGGGGTGACGGCCGGTTGTTCTTCCTCGGTGGACGCCGCCTGCAACCCTTCCGTGGCCGCGACGGGGACGGCCGGCTGATTGCCGGGAAACGGCGCCGGCTGTGCTGACCGCACCATGCCGCGGAGGAACAGGAAGCTGGCGGCGCCGAGCAGGAGCAGGCCGATCGTCTGCCAATTCATGCTCAACCAGGTAAACGCCGTATCGGCCATTTGGGGACCTTCAGGAATGGGCAGCGGCGCTTCGGTGTACGGGACCACTGAGACCCGGGGAAACGGATCCTCGCCCTGGGCGACCTTGGGGAGCAGCGTATTGACGGCCTCCTGAATGTCCTTGACGATCTCGTCTTCGATGGTCTTCAGTTCCGCCGGATCGGGCGTCTTGGCGGACTGGCCGGGGGTCGTCGGATTCCGTTGTTGCCAGACCCGCCCGAAGTGGCTGCGCGGGATACCCACCGACACACCGATCCACGTGGGGACAAACGGCACTTTCTCGGTGATGGTGGTGGTCTTGCCCGCCAGCGACTTCTGGTTCTCCCGCCGTTCCGTCGTGGAGTTCTGAGGGCCCGCGGAACTCACGACCTGCGCCGCCACGTTGCCGATGCCGGCATTGGGCACAACGCCGGGCCGTCCGCCGTTGTCAGGCATCGTGGCAGTCACTTCCTTGCTGTAGTCCGTAAGCTCCGTCGTCGTGGACTTGGGATCGTACTTGTCGCTCACCGTCTGGTTCACCATCTCCTTGTCCAACTCGACGTGGACCGCCACCTTGACTTCGCCATAGGTGCTGAGACGGTCAAGGATTTTGGCGCGATAGTACTCCTCCTGTTCGCGTTGATGCTTGACATAGACGCTGTCCGACAACACGCCATTCTCACCGGTACCGGGATAGGCCAGGCCCGTGTTCAGGTCCGTAATGGTTACGTCCTCGGATTTTGTCCCGCTGCCGCTGGCCACGGTGTTGCGGATCGATTCCACTTGTTTGACGGCCAGCGGAATATTCCCCGTCGCTTTCACCGAGGCGAGGCAGCGCCGCTCTCGCAGTCGAGGAAACTCCCCGGTTTCCACCTCCTGGATCTGCACGCGGGCGACGTCGATGCCGACCATCTCCTCGAGCGTCGATGCCAGGGAGCGTTCGAGCGCGCGGCGGGCCTCCAATTCGCGGATCTGCTGCGATTTGAGTGGATTGTCGCGGGTGAACATATTGTCCCAAGCCGTGTTGGGGGTCTCGGGCAGGGCCTGCGCCGCCTGGGCGGCGGCAATGTACAGGTGGCGCTGGCTGTGCGGAACGCGAATGCGATTGCCTGCTACTTCCCAGGCATTCAGACCTTTATCCGCGAAGGCGGCTTCCAGTGCCGCGACTTCGGCCGGGGAAAGGTCCTGCCCGCCGAACAGGTACTCATCGGCGCGGTCCGTCTTCTGCCGTACCAGAAACAGCAGGCTCATCACGATCACCGCCAGCAACAGGGCGGTCGTGATGCGCGCCGCCGGCGTCATCGACTTCAGCAAGTCGGCCGCTTGCGTGAATGATTTGTTGACGAAGTCCATGGCTATCTCACCACGTGGTCAATTAGATGCGGATGTCCTTGACTTCCTGGTAGGCCTGCAGCAGTTTGTTGCGGATCTGCATCATCATCCGGAACGAGAGGTCCGCCTTCTGCACCGCCGTCAAGACCTCCGCCGGATTCACTTCTCCCCCGGTCATCAGCTGTTCCACCGCCACATCGGCGTCCTGCTGCATCGAGTTCACATGGCCGAGCGCTTCGAGCAGAAAGTCCTTGAACGCCACCTGCCCGTCGGCCTGGGTGGTGGCAGGGGTGACTGCGGGAGTGATGTTGGGAACCTGAATGGTTCGCAGCGGCACGTTGGTCAGCGGTTGCATCATTGTCGGAATCTCCGCGAATCATGCGTGGGCGAGCAAACGACCCGTGAACCGGCACACCGGGAACTACACGAGGATTCGCAGGGTCTGCTGGCTCATGCTCTTGCTGATTTCGATCACTCCCACGTTCGCTTCATAGGCCCGCGTGGCTTCCAGGGCATCCACGAATTCGGCCGTCGTATTGATGTGCGGGTAGGCCACGTAGCCTTTCCACTTGCCCTCCTGGATGGCATGCGGGTGGTCGGGCTGATATTTGTAGTCCGGTTCGACCTGTTCGGTCTCGACGGAGGCAACCTTGACACCGGCGGCACCCTGCGCCGTCTGCAGTTCTTCATCCGTCTGGAAGACCGTGAAGCGCGCCTGGTAGGGACGGATCTCACCGTTCTCGTCGCGCGTGGTGGACATATTCGCCAGGTTGCTGGCGATGGCATTGAGACGAACACGTTGCGCCACCAGGGCACTGGTACTGATGTCGAGCGCGGTAATCATGCGGTTGACCTCCGTGTCACCCGAGGAGCAGACGAACCTGCGCCGCTAAACTCGTTCGGCGACAGCGGCCTGGAGCAGCCGGAACTGGCTACCCATGATCGAAATCGCCAGGTTGTGCAACATGTGGTTTTTCGACAGTTCCAACACCTGCTGTTCCATACCCACGTTACTGTCGTCGTGATAGAGAATGCTGGTCAGTGATTCGCGCACGCGGCGCATCGCCTCGTCCGGATCGGCCTGCAGGACCCCGGAGGAAATGTCCTCCTGATACTTGTCGCGTGCCTCGATTGCTTCTCGCAGGCGTTCCTGGAACGTCTCCGTGGACAGATCGCGCACGCGGTAGCCGGGCGTGTCCAGGTTGGCCACGTTGCCGGCCAATACGTTGTGGCGCGCTTCGGTGAAGCTGGCGACCTGTTCGAGAACGGGAATCGTGCTGGTTCCAAACATCGCTCGTTCCTGCCCGGGGCGTCCTTTTCGCGAACCCCCCGACTTGACTCATTTGCCAAATCCGGCTCCGTGCAATTCACGTGCCGGATGTTCTTCTGTGCCCTGAGCGTTGTACATCGCGTGTGCTAACTTGCAGCCATGTCAGCAGCTTGCAGACGTACGGCCGCGCGGGTTGGCTCTCCTGTGCGACGTCGCGGCCGTTGCCGCGCGTCGTGGACAGGCAATTGTTGCCGCAGTGTCCCCGCACATTCTGCCGTTCCTGCCGGCTGCCATTCGTCATTGTCTGCCGTCGGTGTTGTTTGGGGTCTCCCGTATTGAGCCACGCCATTCCCGCGGTTTCAGGCGGCACGCGCCGCGGTTTTCGCGCGGGGGGCGTAGCCGTAGGCGCGCAATTTATTGGTGAGTGTCCGCACGCCGATACCCAAGGCCTGCGCAGTTTGCACGCGGTGGCCGTGGTAGTGTTCCAGCGTGGATTCGATCAGCCGGCGTTCCATTTCCTGCAGGCTCGTGCCTGCCGGCATCAGTCCGCCGTGTGTGGTGCCGTCAGCGGGCAGTTGTCCGTGGGGATCGATGAGCCAGGGGCGCAATTGGTCGGCGGAGATCGTGGTATCGCCGAGGAACACACTTGCGCGCGTGATGAGGTTTTCCAGTTCGCGCACGTTGCCGGGCCAGTGATAGTGGATCAGGAGATCCAGGGCGGCCGGCCCCAGTCGGCCCGGTTGGCGGTGGAGTCGTTGGGCGGCTTGCCGCAGGAAGTACTCGGCCAGCGCCGGCACATCTTCGCGCCGTTCGCGGAGCGCCGGCACGGGGAGGGGCACGACGGCCAGACGGAAGTAGAGGTCTTCGCGGAACCGGCCCGTGGACACTTCGTGCCGCAGATCGCGGTTGCTGGTGGCCAGCACGCGCACGTCCACCACGTGTGTGTCGCTCGAGCCGACGCGTTCGAAGGTGCGTTCCTGCAGGACGCGGAGCAGTTTGGCCTGCAGCGGCAAGCCGATTTCGCTGATTTCGTCGAGCAGGATGGTGCCGCCGTCCGCCAGTTCGAAGCGTCCCACGCGCGGGGCGTCGGCGCTGGTGAAGGCACCCCGTTCATGGCCGAACAGTTCGCTTTCCATCAACTGCGGCGAGAGTGCCGGGCAGTTCAGGCTGACGAGGGAACGGGCTGCGCGGCGGCTAGCTGCGTGCAGCGCCCGCGCCACGAGTTCTTTTCCCACGCCGCTTTCGCCGGTGATCAACACGGTCTCGGTGGTGGGTGCCACCTGTTGGATCTTGTGCCGCAGCGACTGCAGGGCGGGACTCGCGCCGATCATGGCGGCCGCGGCCGGTTGATCCTCCGCCACCGCCGCGTGGAGTGTCGCGGAGTTGGCGGCGCGCAACGCCCGGCTGACCAGTTGTTCAATCTGGTCCACGTTGAACGGCTTTTCGATGTAGTCAAACGCCCCGCAGCGCATGGCTTCGACGGCGGAAGCCACGGACGCGTGGGCCGTCACCATGACGATCTGAGCGCCGTCGCCGCGCCGTTGCAGCGCTTTGATGAACTCCAGCCCGTTCATCCCCGGCATCTGCAGGTCGGTAATGATCACGTCGCACGGCGTATGGTCCAGCCGCCGCAGGGCCTCCATCGCGCTGGCGCAGCAGACCACCTGATGCCCCGCGCAGGTGAGTATGTCACCCATGGACTGTCGGGCACGGGCGTGATCGTCGACAATCAGGACGCGGCCGACCAGCGGACTATCTCCCGCGGTACTCATGCTGCTGCCTCCACCACCCGATCCGGAATGCGCAGGATGAATGCCGCGCCGCCTTCCGGGCAATTGACGGCGCGGACGTCGCCCTGATGGGCTTCGGCGATACGGTAGACGATCGCCAACCCCAGGCCGGTCCCTTCGGGCTTGGTTGTGAAGAACGGTTCGAATACGCGATTCAGCACGGAGGTCTCGATGCCGGGTCCGGTATCGGCGACCTCCAGTTCCCAGCCCCCTTCCCCGCGGCAGGCGGTTACGACCAGTTCGCCTCCGGCCGGCATGGCATCCAGGGCGTTGAACACGAGGTTCAACAGCGCGCGGCGGACCATGTCGCGGTCGGCCTGGACGTGCATGCCCAGCGGCACCTGCACGCAGGTCTCGATGCCTTGCGCGGCCAGTTGGGGAGCCAGCGAGTTGCAGACTTCGGTGACCAGTTCGTGCAGCTCGATGTCGCGCCAGATCGGGTCCCGATCCTGCGTGAAACTGAGCAGGTCACTGACGGTGCTGCCGAGCGAGGCGATGCCGGCCTCGATGTTATCCATGATCCGCAGGGACGCCACGTCTCCCTGCAGGCGGCGCCGCAGCAGGCTGAGGTACAGGGTGACCGGAGCCAAACCATTGCGGACTTCGTGCGCCACATGCGAGGCCATGTGCCCCAGATCAGCCAGCCGGTTCTTGCGCGCCAGCTCGCGGTTCTTGGCTTCGAGTTCGTTGGTCAGACGGTGCACTTCCTCCCGCAGCGACTCGTGCGTCTTCTGCAGTCGGTTCGTGGCCACGTTCCAGGCGTCCAGGACGCGGTCCAGTTCCAGACGCTGCTGCGAGGAGAGCGTCAGCGGGGACGGGGCAGGTCCCGCAGGGGCGGCCGACACATCGCGGGCGGTGGAGGGTCTCATGTTTCTGAGCTCACATCCAGTTGAGTGACGGGGGCGGCCGGCGCGGCGTAGGCCAGCGCGGCTTGCGTGGCGCCGTGTGCGCCGTGCAATTGCGCGGCGGCCGCGTCACGGCGGACCAGCAGTTCCTGTTCGCATCGGCGCTCCAGTTGCATGATGTCCGCCAGCACCGATTCGCACTCCGCCGCCACCGCGCGCACGCGCCCGCGTTCGGCGGCGGACTTCCAGCAGCGGCTTTCGGGGTCCTGACCGCGATACGGCTGCAGTTCCCGCTCAATGGCCTGCAAGTCGTGCAACAACCGCTGCTTGGCCGCCAGCACGCTGATCAACAGGCTCATCTCACCGTGGCAGACCATTTGCTGCTGCCGCTGGGAAAGCAGCTGGAGCTGCCGCAGCACTTCACGTTTTCGATCGATCAGTCGAGCCAACAGTTCCGTGTCCATCGATTCACTCGGAGGAATTCTCGGGTTAGAGCGTGCTGAGCCACTCGAGCACCTTGGTCCATTCATCCCGGTCGTGGCAGGTCGTGCGCGTGAAATCCGCCGCGGCGGGAATCTGGCGGAGCACCACTTTGGCCTGTTCCAACGTGCCACGTGCTTCCGGTGCACGATTCAGGCGGCGGAGGCAGTTGGCAATCTGCAAGTAAGCCTGGAGGCACTCCGGCTCGCGCTGATAACGGCTCGTCGCGGCCTGGAAGGCGCGAACGGCTTCTTCGTACCGTCCCAGATCGCTTAACGTATCGGCCTGGGCGAAGTAGCAATTCCGCAGGATGCGCTGTTCGAGGTCCGACAGCTCGATGGTCTCTTGCTTGTCATTCAGCCGTTTTTCGAGATCGCTGTAGTGTTCCAGGGCCGAGTTGCGTTCCTGCTGAACCTGCCGATTCAGAGCGGCACGCAGGGAGTCAATGGCAACGTCGGCGCTCTTCATCTGGGGCAGCACGGCCAGGCGGCGGTGAGCTTCGGCCACGAGGTAGCGTGTCTGCATCGTCTGTTCCGCCAGGTCCTCGGCGGACTGTGGCGTCACGCGGTTCACCGACTCCCGCAACCGGCGTTCGGCTTCCGCAAACGCCGCGTGGGCCAATTCCAGATCCTTCAGGCCCTTGTTGCGCACGGATGGTTCGGAACTGTGAAGGCCGTTCAGGCGGGCCTGCATTTCGTGTTCCAGCCCTTCCTGGTAGAGAATGTGTCCCAGCCGGTTGAGCGACTCGCGCCATTCGATGCTGCGCGGCGTGAGCGATTCCTGGTCGAGGTTCTGCCGGAGCATGGCCTTGGCTTCGTCCCATTTGCCCAGTTCGACGTAGGCATCGGCAGCGGCGATACGGGCGCGGTAGCAGTAGGGATCATCCGCGTGGAATTCGACGCATTCCAGCAGGTACTTCAGGGCCGTGTCCGGCTGGTTCAATGCCAGGTGGCAGGCACCGAGCGCAGCCAGAGCCGGCGGCGTCTTCTGCCGCTCGGCGTGATCCATGTACTTCTGCAGGACACGGATGGCGGTTGGGTAGGCGTTGCCGCGCCGGTAGTCTTCCGCCGCCGCCCAGAGCGCGTCGGGGTATGCGTGCGTCGCGAAGCGCAGCCGGGCCAAGTCCCGCCGCGCATCCCCGGCGCGGCGCCACGCGGCGCGGGCATCCGCCAGTAACGCGGCCCGCTCCGCCTGCGAACGGGTCTCGGCCAACTGCGTGAGTCGCTGCGCCCAGGCCACCTCTGCTTCGATCTGCAGTTCCACCGAGCGCTCGTCCCCCAGGATACCGCGCGCGGTGCGGGCGAGTTCCACGCCGGACTCGAAACGCCCGGCTTTGCGCCACAGCTGGCAGAGTATTTCCAGCCGCTGCTTCAGGTCGGGGAGCGCGAGCCAGGGGTTGCTGAACACGTGGACGCTGCCGACTTGCTGTACCACGTGATGGCAGGCTTCCAGCGCGGCGTCGACGTTACCCGACTTGGTCTGTAGTTCGGCTTCCTCCAACCCCGCCGCGAGTCCCTCGGGGGTCGCGTAGCCAGCCCTTCCCACCAGCGAGAATTCCGCCAGCGCCCCGGGATCGTCTCCCAGCCGCCGCCGCGCCAGGCCCAACAGGAGGTGAACCCGTCGGGTTGCGACCGAATTCAGGTCAGGCCACGACTGCGCCTTTTTCAATTCCTGGCAGGCCGTCGCGAATTTCTCCTGAGCGGCAGCCAGCTGGCTGCCGTCCTGCTCCGCCGCACGCGCCAGTTGGTCCCCCTCCACGAGCAGCAGCTGTCCCGACAAAAGCATGACGTCAACGTAGTCCGGGTGATCCTTGGGGATCTGCCGGAGGCACTCGCGCGCGCGGTCCGCGTCTCCCATGTCGAGCAGAATGCGCGCCTGCTGCAACAGTGCGTCTTGCCGCCGCGACACAGCCAGTTTCGGGTCCGCGAGGAATTGCTGGCTGTAACGCAGGGCCGCCTGCGGATTGGGGGCAGGGGTTCGCATATGAGCCACCGCCAGACGCTCACAGATTTCGGCCGCTTGCTCCGGGCACGATGCCAGCGCCGCTTCCAGGTCGTGAACGGCTTCCGCATACCGGCCGCATTCAAACCAGCAGCGTCCCAACTCCAAGTCGCAGATTCCTTGACGGCCGGCGGGGGGCTCGCGCTTGCGGCATTCCTCCAGATAGCGTGCTGCTAACAAGTAGAACACACGCCGTTCGTGTTCGTTGGGTTGCGCCGCGGCATCGTGCGCGGTCACGACTCCCAGCACGAAAGCCGTGGTGCTCACCACCGCCGGCTCGCTCCAGGAATTCCTTCGCAAGTCGAGCGCCAGTTGGCGCGCGTCGTCGAATCTCTGTTGATCCAGCGCGGCCAGCACGTCTTGCACCGTGGCGGCAGCCGGCACCGTCTGCACCTCGGGGGACAAGGCAGCCAAAGCCATTGCCATCGCTACGACCGACACCAGCACCAGACTGATGACGGTGAAGTTCTGTACCGGATGCCGGCGCACCCGGACCCAAACGTCGCGCAGCCACCGCGAAACCGCAGCCCAGTGCGACGGGCGCACGGGCGGCGATTCGGAAGGGTCGCCAGGACTTGCCACGGCCATCGGTGCACGCTGACTGTTGACGGAACGACACCAGGATCCCAGCGCGCAACGGCACGCCGGTCCGGAGAAAAGCCGCGAGGTTGTACTCGAAACGCCGCCGACGTGTCAATTCGCGTTTCGCGGAGCCACAAGACGTAAGCTCGCCCGGCGGAGCGGTTTTTGCCGGGATGAACAGCACTGCTGCCGGCGGCGACGCGCGGACAGGACCCCGCCCCAAAACGGCCGAGAAACGACGCCATGTCGGACCTTGCCCGGCTCGGCCTCTCAGTTCAGATCGAACTGTCCGGGATCGGCCGTCGTCGTTTCGGCCGGAATACCGGTCACCTGCTCCATGATCCAGACATCCATGTCGTGGAGCATTTGGGTGTTGAGTTCATCACCGCAGGGATATTGGCGCAAGGTCACGGACAGCCCGGCCGCGTGAAACAAGTGCAGTTCGCTGCACGTGCGGTCCAGGGAGTACTCCCGCGAGTCGCGCCCCTGGGCGATGAACAGCGGCAGGCGGCGGGCCTGCCGGATGCTCGCCAAGGGCTTGCCATCCGTGGGGAACGGTCCTCCCACGGAGAGCGCCCCGGCAAAGAAATGCGGATATTGCAGGGCGATGCGGAAGGCCATCGTGCCGCCGCATTCGAATCCGGCCAGGAACACGCGATGCGAGGCGATGTGGAAGCGCTCGCTGGCCGCATCGATGCTGTCGAACACGCGCTGGGTGGCGGCGGCCATGCCGGCCTCGCCGGCATCCCAGCAGAAGCCCCGCGACACGGTGCCCGGCCGCGTGCCCCGCGGTGCGACCGCCACGTAGTTCCGCAGACTGATCAGGGGCATGATACGGCGCAGTTGGCATTCATCGCCGCCTTGGCCATGCAACCAGATGATGAGCGGATAGGCGTAGTTGCGTTCGTAATGGAGGGGAGCAAACAGCGTATGGGGCCCTGCGGAGTCCCGCGCTGCCGTGAACAAGCCGCCCTCCAGTTCCACCTCCGGGACCTGGGATTGCACCGATGATCGGTTCTGAAGCTGAATGCGATTCATGGCCACCCTTACAGCAAGACGGATGGTTCCAGAACGAAAGACACGCCGAAGACCCGACTCCGTGACAAGTACGTCGAATGACTCGTGCGACAATTCTCGGTGGGCATCTGCTGCCTGCGAAGGAAAGGGTAGGCCAGCACCATCGTCCGAGACGTCAGCCTGCGGATTCGCCTGACGCGCTCCAAAGCGTCGGGTTGTAAATCACTCCTGGGTGACTGTCAACCGCAGTAAGGGTTTTCCCTACGGTGTGCTAGCAAACCTTGGCCACGGGGACCCGCACCGCTATCCGGCCAGCAGTTGGTTCATGGTCTGCACGAGTGACTTGACGGCCGCAACGCTCTCCTGAAAGGCGGCTTGCTCCTCCGGGCTGAGTTCGATTTCCACGATGCGTTCCACGCCTTGGGAGCCGAGAATCACGGGGACGCCGACATAGTAGCCCCCTACCCCGTATTCCCGATTGCAGTACGCCGCGCAGGGAATCAGGCGCTTCTTGTCGCGCACGATGGCTTCGACCATCTGCGTTGTGGCGGCAGCGGGCGCGTAGAACGCGCTGCCGGTCTTCAGCAGGCTGACAATTTCCCCGCCTCCGTTGCGCGTCCGCTGGATGATGGCCTCCAGACGTTCCTTGCTGAGCAGCCGCGTAATGGGAATGCCCCCGACGGACGTGCAACTCGGCATCGGCACCATGGTATCACCGTGCCCGCCGAGGAGCATACCGGTGATGTCTTCGACACTGACTCCCAATTCCATCGCGAGGAACGTGCGATAACGTGCCGTGTCGAGGACACCCGCCTGGCCCATGACGCGCTGGTGGGGGAAGCCGGTCACCTGCTGTGCGCACTGGACCATTGCATCCAGCGGATTGCTGACCACAATCACCATGGCCTGCGGGCTAGAGGATTTGACCTGTTCCGCCACGGCGGACACGATCTTGGCATTCGTGGTCAGCAGGTCATCGCGACTCATACCCGGCTTCCGCGGCACGCCGGCCGTGATCACCACCACGTCACTCCCCGCCGTCGGCCCGTAGTCGGTCGCGCCGGTGACGCGCACGTCGCAGCCGGCGATGGGCAGGGACTGCCAGAGGTCGAGCGCCTTGCCTTTCGGCATGTCGCCGGTCGCAGGAATGTCCACCAGGACGATGTCGCCCAACTCGGCTGCGGCACACCAATGAGCGGTGGTCGCACCCACATTGCCGGCTCCGACGATCGTAATCTTCGCGCGACGCATCTTTTTGACTCCCACAGGTGGTTCCAAGAAGCAGACAGGATAAGCGGCGGTTGTCGCCGAGCGACGGACAGCGACGATTGCCCGAATATCCGCCACGGCGCCGCGAAGTCAAGGGGGCGGCCGCTCCGGGGTGTCACCGTCCCGCACGTTGGAAGGACGGCGCCCCCGAAAGATCCGGCCGGCCGAAGGCGGTCGCGGGCCGTCAAGCGCGGGGATGAAACTGTCGGTGCACCTTCTTGAGGCGGGACTGTTCCACGTGGGTGTAGATCTGGGTCGTGGCGATACTGGCGTGGCCCAACATTTCCTGCACTTGCCGCAAGTCCGCACCGCCGGCCAGCAGATGTGTGGCAAAACTGTGGCGCAGCGTGTGCGGGCTGATGCTCGCCGGAGCGCCCGCTCGCAGAGCGTAGCGCTTGACCAGTTCCCAGATGGCCTCGCGGCGCAGTCGGCGGCCGCGGCGAGACAGAATCAGCCAGGGCGGTGGAGTCGGCGCGGCCGCGGCCAGCAGCGGCCGTTCCAAGTCCAGATAGTCCCGCACCGCGTCCGCTGCGGGGCGGCCCAGCGGCGCGATGCGCTGCTTGTCCCCCTTGCCCTGACACCGGCAATAGCCTTCCTCCAGATGCATGTCGCGCAACGTCAGTTGCGAGATTTCCGAGGCGCGACAGCCGGTCGCATACAGCAATTCCAGCAGCGCACGATCGCGTCGCCAATAAGCGTCGTACGCTTGCGGAGCGCGGAGGAACCGGTCGATCATAGCCGGAGACAGCACCGACGGGACCCGTTGCCAGAGTTTCTGACTGCCCAACAACTCCGCCAGATTGTCCCGGAGGATTCCTTCCAGCTGCAGATACCGGAAGAACATCCTCAATGCCACGATGTGCCGAGCTATGCTCGCCGGCGCGAGCGATTGATCGTGCAGCCAAGCCACGAAGTCCGACAGGTCCGCGATCAGCAGGGCGGTGACCGAGCGACCGGATAACCAGGTGCTGAAATGCCGCAGGTCGCGCTGATAGGCAGCCACCGTGTTGGCCGACAGACGACATTCGCTGCGCAGGTAATCCAGAAACGCTGTCAGCCAATGAGTGAAGTCCCCGCGCAGCGACTGCAGATGCGCCGTCATCTTACGGGGAGGCCGTACCATACTCTGTCTCCCGCGATCGACCCGGAAACGCGGTCCTGCCGGCAGCGGGGCTGCAACCGCCGTCACACTCTCGTAGCGGTGGCTTCAGCCGCCGCCGCACTTCACGCGGGCTAAAGCCCGCGCCACGATTGGGCTCACGCCGAATGTTCTTCGTGGCACCGGCGAAACCGCGGACCTCACTACCCGGACCTGTGCACAGCGATTATCTTCGTGAGCGTCGCCGCGGCACGTGGCCTTCCTCGCGCAGGCATTCCCGCGATGACCACTTCCATTCTTCGGCCTTCGGGAAGTCGGTTCGTCGCGCGAGGGCGCTGTGAACGGGAAATGCGGGCAGGATGGAATGTTCCTGCCGCGGCAGTTATGGCGATTGGCACGACTGATCTGGATCGCAAGCCATGCAGAACATCGTGATTGAGAAGCCTTACCGCTTCATTCCGCCCTACCGAGGGCACTGGTGGCCGAGCTTCATCCACTTCTGCCGCCTCTCGGACTGGTATTTGCGCCGCAACGAAGGTGTGGTTGCCTACGAGATTCGCGAACAGGCGCGACTGCAGCAGTCACTCGAGGCCGGGCACGGGATCCTGCTCACCCCCAACCACTGCCGCAATGGCGATCCGCTGGCCTTGGGCTGGCTCGCCCGCTCGCTCGGCTGCCACCTGTTTGCCATGGCCAGCTGGCACCTGTTCAATCAGAGCCGTTTCATGGCCTTCGCCATCCGGCGCATGGGAGCGTTCAGCATCTACCGTGAGGGGGTCGATCGCCAGGCCATCAACATGGCCATTCAGATCCTCGAAACCGCGGAACGACCGCTCATCATCTTTCCGGAGGGAGCAGTCAGCCGCACCAACGACCGCTTGAATGCGCTCCTGGACGGAGTGGCCTTCATCGCCCGCACAGCCGCCAAGCGTAGAGCCAAACAGGCGGCAGGCAAGGTGGTGATCCACCCGGTGGCGTTGAAGTACCGCTTCCTGGGTGATCTCCGCGCGGCCTGCGATGCGACGCTCAGCGACATCGAACACCGGTTCTCCTGGCAGCCACAGCGCCAGTCTTCCCTGTTCGATCGCATCCGCAAGCTGGGACGGGCCCTGTTGTGCCTGAAAGAAATCGAGTATTTCGGTTGCGAGCAGCCCGGGACGGTTGCGGAGCGACAACAGGGCCTGATCAACCGGCTGCTCCATCCGCTGGAAAAGGAATGGCACGGGGACACGAAATGCGGCCCCGTTGTGCCCCGCGTCAAAGCGCTGCGGATGAAGATCCTCCCGGACATGGTGGAGGGACGCTTGGACGCCGCCGAGCGTCAGCGCCGCTGGGGCCAACTGGCCGACATCTATCTTGCCCAGCAGGTCGCCAGCTATCCTCCGGACTACCTCGTATCGCGGCCCACGGTAGACCGTTTTCTGGAATTCATCCAGCGATTCGAAGAGGACCTGACTGACCGCGTCCACGTCTACGGAGCGCTCAAAGTCATCATCGAAGTCGGCGAGGCCATTGAGGTTCACCCGCAGCGGGATCGCCATGCCGAAGAGGACCCCCTGATGGCCGAAATAGAGCGACGGTTGCAGGGAATGCTGGATCGGCTCGCCCAGGAGTCCCCCCTTTACGACGATGGAGAGGCAGCCGCCGCATCTCCGCCCGCAAAGTAGACGTTCACGGGTCGGTGGGGGAGTGACGCATTTTTCGGTGTTGACGCCTCTCCATCCGCCCCAGACATCGACCAAAAACAACGGCGGGACGGTTCTTCTTGGCTTGGTGCATTATTCCGGGCTAAGCTTTCTCGAGTCACTTGTGGTGCGCGTCCGGTACGCGCTGCGTCATGTGAGCGTCACACCACCCCGGGCTCAGTCGGGGGTGGAGGTGGAGCGGAATGGTGCCCATGGCGGGTTGAGGGGCTACGGTGGCAGCACTTGTCTTGGCGCTGGGAATGGTGAATCTGGCGGTCGGTATCGCGCTGGCGCTGCTGGTGCAATCGCCGTTCTTCCGCGAGCACCTGCCCGGCCGATTGGACGGCTGGTTCCGCCGCGATCGGCCAAGCAACGCGGTGACGGTGGTCACGGTGGCCAGGGTCGCCGACCAGGCGACCTCGGTTCCGACAATACCCCAGGACCGTCCCGCGATCGCCTCGTCATTCCCAAGCCACTGGAAAGATGACTGCGCGCCCGAGGGACTGACGGTCACGGCTTTTGAAGAAGCGTTGTTGTGGTTGGTCTCGGCGAAGTTGACAGAATACCGCACGCACCTCTTGGCGTTCGATTCCGCCCACCGTGCCGGCTCCGATGTGTCGGTATCGTTGGCCGCTGTGCGGTCCGCCAGCGAGGACTGGCAGCAGAAGCTGTCGACCTGGGTGGCGGAGGTAGCAGCCTGCCCGAAATGGTGCGCTGCGGCGTCCCTCGAACCCTCGCTGGACGAACTGCTGCGGAATCACAGTTTCCAGATCAAGTCGGTCATGGACGCGCTGGCGGCTCTGGAGAAACCGCCGGGCGGCACGAGCAAGGGCTCGGAAGCTCGCCCCCAGATTCTCCGCGCTTTTGACGCGGTCAATGCCCTGCGCGATCGAACGCAGGTCGCGCTGATCGAAATGCTGCGGGCCGACGACCGCCTGGAGAGACTGCCGGCTTCGATCCAGACGAACGAGTCGTCGGCCACGCTCTCGCGCATGGGCTTGGAGTCGACGTGGAGAGAGTGGTTTCTGGCGAACTGCGAGCGTACACTGCTCGTCAGCGCGGTGTTGCTCGACGTGGACCGCACCGCCAAGTTGAATGACTGCTTTGGCCTGCAGGAGGTGGACGACGCGCTGGCAGCCTTTGGTTCCCTGTTGAAGGCGCAGGTCCGGCAACAGCGCGGTTTTGATCGGATCGTGCGGTTCACCGGGCAGTCGTTTCTTCTGTTTCTGGGAGACACTTCCGGGCGCGAAGCGGTCAGTGTGGCGGAGCGTGTACGGCGGACGGTGGAGGCCCTTTCATTCCGATCCGGGGAACAGCACTTGTCCCTGACGGCCAGCTGCGGCGTGGTGGAACTCGAGGCCATGGAGCCGCTGGCGGACTTTTTGGCCCGCGTCGTGAAGATGACGGCCGAGGCCAAACGTGCCGGGCGCAACCGCACCGTGCTGGAGGAGAACCAGCGACCGCAACTGGTGGAACTGCCGCACTTCATCCCCAAAAGCACCGTCCTGGAGGTGGCGCCTCCCGCGTCGAACCCCGCGGCGAACTGAATTCCGAGCCGGATCGGCCTCCCGAAGAACGTGCAGGGAGAGGCCGGCGGGCGGGTTTCGAACCTCTGGCACTACAACCGCCGCGCGGAGATCACGCGCGTGAGCCCCGCCAGGTCCTTGCGTGTCATGGCTGCCGCGAACCGCGTCTCGGCCGCAAGCAGTTCCCGCACCCGTTCCTCCAGCATCGGGCTGATTTCGCAGACGAACCAGCCTCCCGGCACCAGCCGCGCGGCGGCTTGTGGCACCAGGCGTTGGATGACCTCGTCGCCACGCGGGCCGGCAAGCAACGCTTCCCGCGGCTCATGGCCCTTGACTTCCGGTGCCACGTCCGCCAATTCCCGTTCGCTGACATAGGGCGGATTGGAGACCACGAAGTCGAAGACCGGGGCCTCCGGGAAACCGAGCAGCAGGTCGCCGGTCAGGCAATCGACTTGGGCTTCGACGGCATGGGCGGCGATGTTGCGCCGCGCCACGTCCAGGGCGGCAGGGCTGATATCCACGGCCGTGACGTGACAATCGGGAAGGTGGCGGGCAAGGCAGACGGCAATCACGCCGCTGCCCGTCCCCACGTCCACGATCCGCAGCGGCCGGTCCGTCACCGGATATTCTCGCGCGGCGTCCAAGACGCTGATGACGACGAATTCGGTTTCCGGCCGCGGAATCAAGACGGCCGGCGTGACGGCAAACGGCAGGGAGAAGAACTCCCGCTGCCCCACCAGATAGGCGACCGGTTCACCGGTGGCGCGGCGCCGGACGAGTTCGCGGAAGGCGGTTCGCGCGTCGTCGCCCGGGTCCTCATCAAACGACGTGTACAGCTGGATCCGTGGCTTCTTCAAGGTCTCCGCCAGCAAGACCTCGGCGTCCAGCCGTGGCGACGCGGAGCCGTGTTTGCGCAAGTACTCGCTGGTCCATTGGAGCAAGCGGCCAATCGTCCAGGGCTCGGTGGGCGGCATGGTCGGCGCCATCCGTGGTCAATCGAAGCCGCCCATCGCGCCACGCAGTTGCTCACGGTCATATTCAACCAGCGCGTCGGTGATGGGCTGCAGGTCGCCGGCGATTACCTGGTCGAGTTTGTAGAGCGTGAAATTGATGCGATGATCGGTGATGCGGTTCTCGGGGAAGTTGTAGGTGCGTATGCGTTGGCTCCGATCGCCCGAACCAACCAGCGTCTTGCGCTCCTGCGCGCGTTTTTCCTGCTCCTGGCTCTGGTAATGCTCGAACAGGCGCGATTTGAGGATGCGGAGCGCCTTGGCCAGGTTCTTGTGCTGGCTCTTTTCGTCCTGCATCGAGACCACAATATTCGTCTCGTAATGCGTCAGTCGCACGGCGCTGGCCGTCTTGTTGACGTGCTGCCCCCCGGGGCCACTGGCATGAAAGATGTCCTTGCGGTAGTCGTCCGGCTTGAGATTGATCTCCACGTCCTCGGGTTCCGGCAGCACGGCGACGGTGGCCGCGGAGGTATGGATCCGGCCTTTGGCTTCCGTTTCCGGCACTCGCTGGACGCGGTGACCACCGCTTTCATAGCGCATTTCGCGGAAGACGCCCTCCCCTCCCAGGGCGAGAGAGACCTCTTTGAAGCCACCTAGTTCCGTGGGACTGACACCCAGCACTTCCACTTTCCAGCCGCGGCTTTCGGCGTGGCGCTTATACATTTCGTAGAGATCGCGGGCGAACAGTGCCGCTTCTTCGCCCCCCGTACCGGCGCGGATTTCCATGACGCAGCGCGTGCGATTCGCGTCGTCTCCGCCGATGGTGGACTCCAGCAATTCGTCCCAGAGCCTCTCCCGTTCGACCTTCAGTCCCGGCAGTTCGGCGACGGCCATCTCCCGCTCTTCAACGTCGTCGCTCTGCGCCATCGCCTTGAGTTCCGCGATCTCGCCGGTCACCTGCTTGAAACGCCGGTAACGGAGGACCAGCTTCGCCAAGGCCCCGTGTTCGCGCGCGACGGCGGCCATGCGTGCAGACTCGGCCAGGACGGCAGGGTCGGACATCGACCGCTCGAGTTCCTCGAACCGAGCGAGCTTGCTTTCCAGCATCTCGCGCATTTTCATACGCAGTTTACCGCTTGCAGAAGAGCCCGCCGCAGCGCAGAGGAACGATAACGGCACCGGCAAAGTGAGAACCGTCTGCGCGCCGAACCACGCGGAAGTGGTGCAAGGTCAGGAGTCCACGCTGGGCGTTGCTGGCTTCGCCCTCTTGGCCTTGCGTTGCAGGCTGGCATAGCTTCCCGCCGCAAACTTGGTCTGGAACTTCTCGATGCGGCCAGCCGTGTCCACGTACTTCAGTCTGCCGGTAAAGAACGGGTGGCACTGGTTGCAGATATCCACCTTCAGCTCTTTGCGGGTGCTGCGCGTCTTGAAAGTGTTTCCGCAACCACAGGTTACGACTGTCTCGAAATACGTCGGGTGGATGCCGTCCTTCATGTCCCAGGTCCCTTGCCGGTCAATTAGCGATGCCCCGGCTCACGCGCCGGGCAATTTGTCACACCGCCAAACCCCAGATCCTAGCATCGGCAAGAGGGGGCGACAATGGCACACCGCCGCTCAGAGGGACGTGGCCGTTGACTCGGCCGGAGCCGCGTTGGCGGTCACCACGTCCAATCGGGTGACCTTTTCATACCCGAGGCCTCGGATGACCTCCAGAATCTCGCTGCAGGTGGGGAACATGCGGCCGCTGGCGCGCTTGTAGGCGTCCATGGCCTGCATGAATTCGATTTCCTCGGTCGAGTAGTCGCGTTCGCACGTCGTCGGATCGATCTGCCGCCGGCGCTGCACCTTCCGCCGCGGGCTGGTGCGGCGTTCCACCGCCACGGGCACGTCCTGTTTCCGGCGATCATTGCCGCGGCGGTCACGAGCGTTACGACGGTTCATGCTGATCTCCGAAACATGCGAATGTGCCACTCCAGGTTCCTCCCCTAATGGTTTGCCCGAGTTCCCTTGGTAAGTTCTCACGCACGCGAGTTGTCCTGCAATTCATCGGGAAACGGTAGGGAAAAATACACCGCGCAGAGAAAATGTGTGGTTGTGAGAATGATTGCGGAAGAACAAAAGACTGCCGATTGCACAAGAGTGCCGGATTTTCCGGATATTCCGGAACGGGCGCCCAGCAAAGATGACTGCCACAAGTCTCGGTCGCCCGTTGGGAGTTCACGGGTCGGTGGCGGATCTACCCTCTGGGGCAGACGCCGTCCGAGACCAGGGGCCGATCCCCGTCTCTGCACCCGCCCGCACCGGCCATCCGGGGAGCCGCCGCAACAAGAACCGAAGCCGGTCCCTGATCAGGCGGCGCTGGTCGAACCGGGTGTGGCAGCCGGTGGGGCCTTGGGAATCGTCTTCCAGATGGTCCCGATCGCCGCATTGACGGTGGTGGCGATGGGCTTCAGACCTCCCGTCAGTTCCTGGACGCTTTCCAGGCCCCGCTCCGGATCGAGTTCCCGATACCACCGGCGAACGGTGTGCTGCAGGCCGTCGGCAGGATCACTGCTCGCAAACCGAGCGGCGTACGCGCCGGTCAGTGCGTTGAAGGGCCAGGCTGCGGGCGGCTGGCGAACCGCTGCCACCGACGGCGCAACGGCGCCCGCTTCGGCGCCGATTGGCACGGAACTGACAGGGCTCTGCGTACCGCCGCCAGTGCGGTGCCAGAAGACCGGCACGACGGCGATCAGTACCACCGCGGCCATGGGAATCGTGAATGCCAACGCATTCAGGAACTGCCGGAACCGTTGCTGGTGCCGGGCCACTACGAAATGCCCCACGACAGCGGGCGCAACGCTCGGGCGCGGGCCGATCGGCCGGGATGCCTCCAGCCCGGCAAACAGTCGGCGCTGGCTACGGAACACCCGATCGCAGCGGTCACAGACGAGCGCATGGGCTTGCAGAGCAGCATCGTCGTCAGGACGCTGACGCCGATCGAGGATCTGCTGTAATCGCCGGTCAAACATCGCGCAGGACATGCTCGCTCTCCGGCACTACGTCGCGCTCGACCAGGTAGTCCATCAATTCCCGGCGGGCACGGTGGATCCACGTCTTAATCGTACCCAGCGGGCGTTGGTTCATTTCCGCAATCTGTTCGTAACTGAGACCGTGCTCGTGAAACAACACAAAGGCTTCCCGATGCTCGCACCGTAACCGCTGCAGACCCTTGGCTACTTCCTCTGCCAGATGCGAGGCGTCGGCGTCTTCGGCGGACGAATCCGCGGCCGAATTCTCTATCATGGACCGGCAATCGCGTCGCCGTTTGCGCGCCGATAGAGCCGTCCGGCAGCGGTTCGCGGCAATGGCCAATAGCCACGGTTCAAACTCCCGCGTGGCATCCCAGCAACCCAGGCTGTGAAGCACACGGATAAAGGTCTCTTGCGTGGCGTCCTCAGCGTCCTGGCGGTTTCCCAACATCCGGCAACACAGACCGAAGACACGTCCCTGGTACTGCTCCACCAAGGCATACATGGCTCGCTGGTCGCCACGAAGGCAACTACCCACCAGGTTGCGAACGGTGTCGAGCAAGTCGCTCATCTCCCGGCAAGAACTTGAACGCACTCTAAGATACCCCGGATTCCCGATCGAGGTTTCGGGCGGAGGGCAATCTCCCGGGTGCGTCACGCTACCTGGAAGAGGAAAAGCGGTCAGCCCGTTTTCCTGTTCCGCCCCTCTTCCCGTCAAATACGTGCGGGATCAGCGATTATTGAAGAACTTCTTCAACATATCCGCGGCAGCTTCGCGCGAGCTGCCCGGAGTGCTCGCGGGCTTCTGCGGCAGCTTGCCCGGAGCTTTCTTGGCCGGTCGCCCCGCCTTCTTGGTCGCCTCGTCCGCGACATCGTCCGCGTCCTGCTGGCCCTCCAGCGCGAGCCGATCGGTATCGTCCAGTTGAAACTGGCGCGTCTCCGGTTCGGATTGCCGTCGCGAGCGCGCGACAGCATCTGCTTCCTCGAGCCACTCGCTGACGTCGAAATCGATGGATCCCGAGTCGGCCTTCTGGCGTTCGGCCGTATCCGCAGTCGCCGGCGACTCTGCCGCCTGTTCCTGGGGCTTGGCCGACGGCGGCTTCTTCTTTTTGGGCGGCTTGATCACCGCTTCGAATTCCAGTTTGCCGACGCGAATCTTGTCACCCGCCTTCAGTTCGCAGTCACCCTGGATCCGTTCGTCGTTCACGTACGTCCCATTGCGGCTGTTGAGGTCACGAATCACGACAGTGTCTTCGTTGACCAGAATCGCACAGTGATTGCGGCTGATGGCATCGCTCTTGGGACGCATGTGACAGTCGTCCGCGCGGCCAATCAAAAAACGAGAGACGGGCACCGGAATCTCCTTGCCGGCACTGTTCCCGACCAGCACCTTCAGTTTGACTCGCATGATGGCTTTCCTTTACAGGTGGAACTTCACCACACGCCTGACCACAGGGTTCAACCCGTTCCGCCACCCACGGGCTGCCCCGACTGGCCCGGGAACGAGAATATACCAAAAACCAGGGATCGTCAAATTCTCCTGCCGCGCTGCGGCGCCTTCCGGGGACTGCCCCCGGTGCCCAGTTCTTGGGCAGCCTCTGCCTTCCATCAAATCGGGCCGCCTGCAACTCGCCGTACCTTGCTGGTCCTTTGGCGGCGGATGGCACACGCACGGACAACGTTCGCAACCGTTCCATATCGCGTTACTTAGGAAACGATGCGCGTGGCGGCCAACATCCTGGATCTTGAGATTTCTGCTTCCGTGCGGAGGTTTTGGCACAGCACTCGCATAGCAGCGTTCAGCAACACGAAGCTTGTGTACGTAGCGGCGTCCGCAGCGTCTCGACGTCCGTGAGTGTAGGACTCTGCGCGGAAACTGAGTTATTTCCCGTGGGGGTGCGCCGGCTGATTGTTGTCTGCGCCGTACCGGAAACTGATCAAAGCAACAGGCAGTGAGCAGGTAACGATGAAGAAAATCGAAGCGTTCATCCGTCACTTCAAACTTGAAGAAGTGAAAGAAGCACTCACGCAACACGGCGTGAAAGGCATGACCATCACCGAGGTTCGTGGGTTTGGCCGACAGAAGGGACACACGGAGGTTTATCGGGGTGCGGAGTACACCGTGGACTTCGTGCCCAAGATCAAGATCGAGCTGGCCGTTGCGGACGCGGATCTGGCGACCGTTGTGGAAACGATCGCGCAAGTCGCCAAGACGGGCAGCGTCGGTGACGGCAAGATCTTTGTGTCCAGTCTGGATAACGTAGTCCGCATTCGAACCGGCGAGACCGGCGAGAGTGCCCTTTAGTCGCATAGAGAGAGGCGAGGCATTTCGTACATGAACACGCTGAAGAGAATCCTGATGTTGAGTGTTTCGGTTCTGTGTCTGGCCATGGCCATCGCAGCGCACGATTTACAGGCAGAAGAGACAAGTCCGGCAACGGACACCGGTACAGCCGCGGCGGCGACAGATGCTGCCGCGCAGTCCGTTACGCTCGAACAGCGAATCGCTGGCCTCGAGGCGTATATTAACAACACCGATCCGAATGGTGCTTTGACGGAAGCTCAGGGAACAAAAGGGGTCTCCGGTCCGGGACACAATGCGTGGATCATGGCGAGCGCCGCGCTGGTGCTATTCATGACGCTGCCCGGATTGGCGCTGTTCTACGGCGGTCTGGTGAGGAAGAAGAATGTCCTGTCGGTAGTGGCCCAGTGCTTTGGCTGTGCCGGGTTGGTGACCATCTTGTGGGTTGTGTGCGGCTATACGCTGGTCTTCGGCGAACACAGCAGTGGTGCTCCAGGCAACCCGGTTCCTTGGCTGCTGGGAGATCTGAAGCACGTTTTCCTGTCGGGGGTAACTTCAGCGCCCGACTCCAACTACTGCTATTGGGTTTCTGAAAACGTCTTCAGCATGTACCAGATGATGTTTGCCATCATCACCCCGGCACTGATCGTGGGTGCCATCGCGGAGCGCATGAAGTTCTCGGCAATCATGCTATTCATCGGACTGTGGCTGTTTCTGGTCTACTTCCCGCTGGCTCACATGGTTTGGGGCTTGGATGGATTGATGAACGGTGTGTGGAATCCCAACGCCAAGATTCGGGCCATTGATTTTGCCGGTGGAACCGTAGTCCACATGAGTTCGGGTTGGTCAGCCTTGATTCTGTGCTTGATCTTGGGGCCGAGAAAGGGCTATGGCAAGCTTCCGATGCCGCCGCACAGTATGGTGCTCGTGTCCGTCGGGACTGGCATGTTGTGGGTCGGGTGGTATGGTTTCAACGCTGGGTCCGCACTCGCCGCGGACGGCGTCGCTGCTTCCGCGTTCACCACAACGACGATTTGTGCGGCGGTCGCCAGTTTCGTATGGCCTCTGATTGAGTATTTCCGAAACGGGCGTCCATCCGTTCTCGGGTTCTGTTCCGGCGCGGTCGCCGGCCTCGTCGTAATCACACCAGCCTGCGGTTTCGTGACGGTCCCCGCGGCCTTCTTCATGGGTATCATGGCTGGCGTCACAACCTACGTCTTCTGTACGGTGATCAAGAAAGCATTCGGCTACGACGACGCGCTGGACACGTTCGGCGTTCACGCGGCTGGCGGTTCCCTGGGCGCGTTATTGACCGGTTTCTTTGCGTCGAAGGCCGTAAACGCCAATCTCGGCGGGCCGGCTGCCATAGCCAACAAATTGAGTGAAGTCGTGGACGGCGGAACCCTGTGGATTGAGCAACTCAAGGCGATGGGCCTGACCGTTATCATGTCGGTCATTGCCACTGCCGTGATCGCTGCGATCGTGAAAAACGTTGTGGGCCTGCGGCCCTCCAGTGAACAGGAGGACGCCGGGTTGGATCTCACCGACCATGGTGAGACCAGCTACGAAATGTGAAGTGCAGGTGGCGGCGGGCTCGCGCGGAACGCGGATACGATGCAGGAGCAGGCCCAGACCGCCACCGTTTCCTCGTGCCCAGCGGAGGCCGCCCGTCAGCGCTTCGCGGTCCAGGCTGGGGACGCGAAGCGCTGATTGGTCCAGTACGAGGCACGCTCGCGCAGCCGGCCATCGATCTCCCAGGGGACGAACGACCACTCGAGGTGCCGGCCCAGGTGTGCGGCCCAGTTGCGCTGCAACTCGTCTGCAGTGATGGTTCGTCCGGCCAGGTCGCAGATCCCGGGCAGTACCGAGGCCGCGGGAGACCGTTCCAGCAGCACGCTGCCGTGCTGCAGCAGCGAGCCGCGCATCCGACGTTGTGCACTGCCGGCCACCTTGTCCTCGGCCAACAGCACGTCGCCGCACGCGCGCCGTTGAAAACACAGGAACGGTTCGCTCGAGCCGGGCACCGCGGATTGGGCTGCGCAGAGGCGGGCAGTGATCTCCCAATCGCTCAACGCGTGCACGAGGCAGCGATGGAATGCCGAGACCAAACACTGCGCATCCACTGCGGATGGGTTTGCGACCCCCAAGGCGAGACTGTAGGTCAACTCCCGATCGTGGACGATGGCGCCGCCGCCGCTGGCGCGGCGCACCACCGGCAGGTCCCGGCTTTCACGATGTTCCTCGCGCGCGCGGCAGGACTGGAAGTAGCCGAGGGACAGGGTAGCGGGCGACCACTCGTAGAAGCGCACCACGGCCGCCTCGTTTTCGGCCGCCCATTCCCGCAGCGCCTCATCGACCCCCATGTTCCACGCGCCGGTGGCGGGGAGGTCCGTAATCAGGTAGACGTCCATTTGAGTATCGTGCGGCGCGCGGCCTGCACTTCATCCGGGCGGCTGACCGGCGTGGTGTGGGGCGCATCGTGCAACAGGTCGGCCGCTTCTTCGGTAATCCGAAATAGTGCTTCCGCGAAGGCATCGAGCGTTTCCTTGCTCTCGCTCTCGGTCGGTTCGATCATGATGGCTTCCGGCACGGTCAACGGAAAATAGACGGTCGGCGCGTGGAATCCGTAGTCCAGCAGGCGTTTGGCAATGTCCATGGCCGAGAAGCCCCGGTCCTTCTTCAGCGACGAGGCACTCGCGACGAATTCATGCATGCACCGATTGCCGTGCGGCACGGGCAGAATGTGCCGCACGCGGCTGAGCAGGTAATTGGCGTTCAGCACGGCCTGCATCGAAGCCTGTTGCAGGCCCTCCGCGCCCAGGGTCAGCAAGTAGCAGTACGCGCGGACCAGCACGCCGACGTTGCCGAAGAAGGACCGCACACGTCCGATGGACCGCGGGCGGTCGTAATCGAGCGCAAAACGGTCGCCGTCGCGGCGGACAACGGGCACCGGCAGGAACGGCTCCAGCGCGGCGGCCACGCAGATCGGACCTGCGCCCGGGCCGCCACCGCCATGCGGCCCGCTGAACGTCTTGTGCGGATTGTAGTGCATCATGTCCGCGCCGAAGTCGCCGGGCCGCGTGATCCCGAGGATCGCATTCATGTTGGCGCCGTCGAGATAGATCAGCCCTCCCCAGGCGTGCACTTCGCGCGCGATCTGCAACACTTGACCGTCGAACACACCCAGGGTGTTCGGATTGGTGATCATGAAGACGCCCACTTGAGCATCCAACTTGGCGCGCAGGTCATCCAGGTCCACCAATCCCGCGCCGGTACTCTTGACCGTCACCGTTTCGAAACCCGCCATGCGAGCACTGGCAGGATTCGTTCCGTGGGCCGTGTCAGGCGCCAGGACTTTGGTCCGCTGCTCCCCTCGCTCACGAAAGTACGCGGCGGCCACCATCAAGGCCGCCAATTCCCCGTGCGCGCCGGCGGCCGGCTGCAGCGATACCGCTGGCAGCCCGGAAATCTCCGCCAGCATGGCCTGCAATTCAAAGAGCAACTGCAGCAATCCCTGCAGGGACTCGTCGGGCTGGTACGGATGCAAGTCGGCGATCCCCGGCAGCGCCGCCAGCCGCTCATTCCGCTTGGGATTGTGTTTCATCGTGCAGGATCCCAGCGGATAGAAATGCGTATCGACCGACATGTTCAGGGTCGAGAGATTAGTGAAGTGCCGCACAACGTCCGGCTCCGCGACCTCCGGCAACGGCGGCGCGTTCGCCGCGAGCTGTTCGGCCGGCAACAGCTCCTGCACCGGAATGACGGGCACGTCGCACTCCGGCAGTCGCGCTGCGCGTCGCCCCGGCCGGGAGAGTTCGAAGATCAGTTGTGTCGCTCGAGTATTTCTCATAGCAGTCTCTAGTCCGCAGTCGGCAGACTGCAGTCTCTAGTCTTCCGTCTGAAGGAGACAGTCGCTCCAGCGGTCGATCTCCTCGCGGGTCCGTTTTTCCGTGACGGCTACCAGGAAACAGTCGTGCAATTCCGGGTACCAACGTCCCAGCGGGATGCCGGCCAGGAATCCGGCTTCGTAGGCGCGCTGCAGGAGTTCCCGAACTTCACCGTCGCCGTCACGCACCACGAACTCCTTGAAGACCGGCTGCGCGAAGGCACGCGTCAGGCGCTTGCCGGCGGTGATGCGCGTACACGCGTAGTGTGCCTTCTGCAGGCAAAGTTCCGCTGTTTCCCGCAGGCCCTGAGGACCGAGAACTGCCAGGTGGATGGCGGTCCGCAGCGCGAAAAGGCCCTGGTTGGTGCAGATGTTGCTGGTCGCTTTCTCGCGCCGGATGTGCTGTTCGCGTGTCTGGAGCGTCAGCACCCAGCAGCGTTTTCCGCGGCGATCGACCGTCTGGCCGGCGATCCGACCGGGCATCCGCCGCAGAAACTGTTCCCGGCAGGCCATAATCCCCAGGTAGGGACCGCCGAAGAGCAGCGGCGTGCCCAGGCCCTGCCCTTCGGCCACCACCACATCGACTCCCAGGTCACCGGGTCGCTTGAGCAGTCCGAGGCTGACCGGATCCACGGCCAGCGCCAGCAGCGCACCGTGACGGTGAGCCAGTTCCGCCGCGGCGGCCACGTCTTCGAGGCAGCCAAAGAAGTTCGGCTGCTGCAGCAACACGCACGCCGTCTGTTCGTCCACCGCCCCGGCCAATTCGTCGAGCGAGACAACACCGTCCGGCGTTCCCACCGTGACCAATTCCGCGTCCAGGTGGGCGAAGTAAGTGGCAATGATCTGCCGGTATTCGGGATGCACGCTCGCCGCCGTCACCACCTTGCACGGCCGTTTGGTGACGCTCATGCACAGCAGCACGGCCTCCGCCGCAGCGCTGCCGCCGTCGTAGAGGCTCGCGTTGGAGACGTCCATGCCGGTCAGCTGGCAGATCATCGTCTGGTACTCGAACATCACCTGCAGATTGCCCTGGCTGACCTCCGGTTGATAGGGCGTGTACGAGGTGTAGAACTCGCCGCGGGACGCCAGGGCATCCACGACCGCAGGCACGAAATGGTCGTAGCTGCCTCCGCCCAGAAAGCAGACCTTCTGTCCCGCGCTCGCATTCCGGGCAGCCAATTCGGACAGGTGCCGCGTCAATTCCAGCTCGCTCATCGCCGGCGGCAGCGCCAGACTTCGGCCGAGGCGGATCTCGGCGGGAATGCCGGCAAACAGGTCGTCGACCGACGCCGCGCCGATCGCCTCCAGCATCATGCGCTGGTCTTGGGACGTGTGGAATGTGTAGGACATGGCGACTTGGGTACGTGACGGACAAACAACAGCGGGCGAGCGGCCCGCAGAGAACACACGATCGGCACGGCAGCGACCCTGCGGTGCGCTAATGACCTTCCTCGGCGCACTGCTGTTGGTAGGCCGCAAAACTCATGAGCTTTCCCAGGGCCGCTTCCTCGGTCAGCCGTACGCGCACCAGCCAGCCGTCGCCGTAGGGATCCCGGCTCAAGGACTCCAGCCGGTCCGGCAACTCGGCATTCACGTCGACGACCTCACCGTCCACCGGACTGTACAGCGGACTGACCGCCTTCACCGATTCCACCTCACCGATCTCACCGCCGGCGGTCACCAGCCGCCCCACTTCGGGCAGTTCCATGTAGACGAGATCCGTGAGTTGCTCCACGGCAAACGCCGTGATACCGATGGTGGCGATCTTCTGACCACCGGTCTGCTCCACGCGCACCCATTCGTGCGTGTCGCTGTACAACAAGTCCTCGGGTTTCACCATGGCAATCCTCGCGATGCTGGTCCCAGTCAGATTCAGGTTGCCGGCCGGACGTAAAACGGCAGTTTGACCACCGTTGCCGCCTCGAGCCGGCCGCGGATATCAACGTGGAGCGGGCGGCCGACGTAGGAGGCGTGAGGCCGGACGTAGGCCATCGCTATCGGTCGCTCCAGAGTCGGCGAATACGTGCCGCTGGTCACCTCGCCGACCAGTACATCTCCGTCCCGTACGGGGCAGTGCTCGCGCGGGACGCGTTTTCCTTCCAGTTCGAGCCCGATTCGTGTCCGTGCCGGCTCGGCCTGACGCAACGCGCGCAACGTATCGCCCCCAATGAAGTCGTGGCCTTCCAGGTCAACCGCAAAGGCCAGGCCGGCCTGGAACGGATCGAGGTCCTCGCGCAGTTCATGGCCATAGAGCGGCATGGCCGCCTCCAACCGCAGCGTGTCGCGTGCTCCGAGCCCCACCGGCCGCGCGCCGCAGGAACGGCCTTGCGCCAGAATCGCTTCCCAGACGCGGCAGGCCACAGCGCGGTCCACGATCAGCTCACAGCCGTCTTCGCCCGTATATCCCGTGCGGCTGGCCACACAAGGGTATCCGCAAATCGTGGTCACGGTGCCGCTGTAGTAACTCAGACGCTGCAGATCAGCAGCCACCAGAGCCCTGGTCACCGCCAGCGCCTGCGGTCCTTGCACGGCAATCATGGCGGAGTCGAGCGTCTGGTCGGCGAAAGCCACTCCCGCCGCCGAATCCAGGTGCGACGAGATCCAGCGCACGATCTTCTCGCGGTTACCGGCATTAACCACCATTTGATAGAACGACTGGCCGCGGGCATCGGTCAAGTGGTACACGAGAACGTCGTCGAGGATCCCCCCCTGCTCATTCGTCACCAGCCCGTAACGGATCTTCCCCGGCCGAAGCCGGGCCACGTTTCGCGTGACGAGTCGATCGAGAAAGCCCGCAGCTCCGGGACCCTCGAAATGCAATCGCCCCATGTGCGAGATGTCAAACAGCCCCACAGCGCGCCGCGTGCAATGATGCTCCTCCACGATGGACGAATACTGGACGGGCATCGACCAGCCGGCAAAATCCACCATGCGCGCGTGTTGTGCCACGTGCCAGTCGTACAACGGCGTCTGCCAGGAAGTGCGTGTCATGCTGCCCAATCGCACGGGAGAAGGTCCAGACCTCGCAGCATTGTAGCCAATCGCGAAGTCACTTCCAGTGCCGGCCGATCACCGTGCGCGGATGTCAGCGTGGGAGAAGTGCATGCCCGATGCACCGATCAATGGGAGCCTCACCCAAAGCCTACGCCGCAGCTGGAGCGAGGCTTTCCCCATGTGCTGGCCCGCGGCGGCGCGGGTGTCTGGAAATGCGTGAGCACGTTGACCGGAGCCGGCCCCTCCGCGGCCGCGATCTGGGAGTCCGCCATTGCCGGTGACACGGCGTGGGGTCCCCGCGCAAGGCTCAGTGAATCGCGCCAGGTCGTCGAGGGAGCGGAGCACCCCGAGGCGATCGAGGCCGCCAACAGGGCAAGAGGGCAGAGACAGTGGAGATAGCCAAGGGGCCGCGGCATGCGCAAGGTCTCCGGCAAAATGAAGTGCGCATTGTGTTTCGGCCGTTCGGCGGCGGATCTTGAAGCGGACTGCTGCGGCACGCGGCAATCGCGCGGATCATTGGCGACGCTTGCGTCGCACGCCCTTCGCGCGCCTCGTTGTCTTGCCCTGTTTGCCGGGGCGCGCACGTTTGTCCGTGGCCGTTCGCGCGCGCGGTGCCGGGGCCGCATGCGCCTTGCGTGTGACAATACGCAGATCGAGTTGACGCCGGTCCACGTCAACGTTCACAACTTCCACGCGCACCAGATCACCCAGCCGATACGCGTTTCCCTCGCGATGGCCGGTCAGGCTATGGGTCCGCGGATCGTAGTGATAGTAGTCATCGACCAGCGAATTCACGTGCACCAGCCCTTCGGCCGGCAAGGAGATGCCTTGGGCGAAGAGCCCGAACCGTTCCACGCCCGTAATGACCGCGTCGAGCTGTTGACCGATCTGTTTGCTGAGCAGGCTGAGGAGTTTCACTTTCGTCAATTCGCGTTCGGCCCGTTCGGCCCGCTGTTCGCGGGCGGAACAGTGTTCACCCAAGAGCACCAGGTGCTCAAACGATTCCGCGGGCCGCTGGTTGCGCAGCAAGGCCTCCACCATGCGGTGAGTCACCAGGTCCGGGTAGCGCCGAATGGGAGAAGTAAAATGGCAGTAGTGCGGACTGTGCAGCGCGTAGTGGCCCTCGACTACCGGGCTGTAGACGGCCTTCTGCATGCTCCGCAGCACGGCGAAGTTCACGGCCCGCTCCTGCGGTTTGCCGGCGGCGGCCGCGATCACACGCTTGATTTCGAACCGGCTCTCCAGCGTCTCGCAAGGGATTCCCAGCTCGCGTACGAATTCCGTCAGCGCTCGCAACTTGCGCGGGTCCGGCGGTTCGTGAATCCGCCGTAGGAAGTCGACCTCGCGCTGTTGCAGCGTGCGGGCCACCGCCTCGTTGGCCGCCAGCATGAACTCTTCGATGATCTGGTGGCTCTCGGTGTTCTCGACCAGGTGAGCGCCCTGGACTTCGCCGTGCTTGTTCAGGTCGATCTTGAGTTCCGGCAACGTGAGTTCGATCGCGCCCCGATCCAGGCGCCGGCGGCGCAAGATCCGGGCCAGTTCGCTCATGCGGCCGAGCAGGTCGAATACGGCGGGCGTCAACTGCCCGCGCCATCGCTGGGGATCGGCCAGATAGTCGTCCACCTCCTCGTAGGTGAAACGGCGGGCACTGCGGATGGCGCCCTCGTGCAGGTCCGAGCCGAGCGGAACGCCACTCGGATCGAATTCGATGAAGACAGTCTTGCTGAAGCGCAGCCGCCCCGGCTGCAGACTGGCCAGGTGATTGGAGATCATCTCGGGCAGCATGGGGAGCACGCGATCGGGCAAGTAAACGCTGGTCGCGCGCTGCCGGGCTTCCTGGTCCAACGGCGAATGCAGGGGCACGAAGTGCGCGACATCGGCAATGTGCACTCCCAGCCGCCAATGGCCGTTGTCCTGCTTTTCCAGGGAGATGGCGTCGTCGAAGTCCCGTGCGTCGACCGGGTCGATAGTGACGATCGTCAGGTCCGTGAAATCGCGCCGCTCGGCGGGAATGTCCTCCGTGAAGCGATCCGCCACGTCGCGCGCCGCTTGCAGCACGTCTTCGGGAAAGGCCTCGGGCAGGTCGAATTCGCGCATGATCGACTGCGTGTCCACGCCGGGTTGGCCGCGGGCTCCGAGCACCTCGATGATAACCGCCTCACCGTCGTGAGCCGCTGACGGGAACCGCACCATCTCCATGACGACCTTGTCGCCGGGCACGGCGTTCTTCGCACCCGGATCGCCCACGGCGATGGGTTGGGCAAAGACCGTCCCGTCCACCTGCACCCAGCCGCTGCCGGCGGATTCGGAATACAGTCCGACGAAGCGGTGCGACTCCCGCTCGAGAACTTCGACGACTTCCCCGCGCAGCCGTGCGTCATCGTGCGGTTGACGTTTCTTCAGCCGGACAGCCACGAGATCGCCGTCGGCCGCATCGCGGGCCTTGTCGGCGGGAATGTAGATGTCCTGGCTTCGGTCGGCAGTCCTGCGCGTCGACCGAGGCGACACGAAACCGTAACCGGCGGACGTGCGCCGATAGATGCCGGTGAGGGTCGGTTTCGGCTTGCGCGCGGCCACTGTCGCCGAGCGGACCAGGTGTTTCGCGCCATACTCCAGTTGGCCGGCCTTGATGAGTTGCTTGATCGCCTTCTTGACGGAGTCGACGTCCTCTTTCGGCAGGCCCAGCTTCTTCGCCAGCACGCGCGGCTTCACCGGTTGGTAGTTCAGCCGGTTCACGAACGCCAGGACTTGCGCGGCGAGTTCATTTCTCTCCGGGAGGTCTCGCGTCATCGGCGGCATCCCCTTTCTAGTCACGATCGGCCAGGGCGGCCCACAAGCCACCGCTCCCAGCCATAATAGTCGGCCGCCACACGATTATCTCGTCTCCCGGCCGTTGCCGGTCGGCCGAGATCCGCCTTTGAAGAATTTGCGCTGGAAATCCGCCTGGAACGGCGTCCAGTTGCTGTCCGTGTTGGCGTCTTCCCGCACCAGTTGGCCGACGGCGTGCATCTTAGCGTCGAGATTGTCCAGGAAGTGCAGCGCGATGGCTTCCAGCGTCATCGGCAGACGCGGGCTGCCGAATTCGTATTGGCCATGATGACTGACGATCAGGTGCTTGAGAACGATAATCAGCTCCTCCGGAATCGGTTCGCCGCAAAATCGTTCCACCTCGCGCAGCTTCTCGTCCAACTGGGAGACGGCCAGGACCACGTGCCCGATCAACTGCCCCGCGTCACTGTAGGCCAGATCCCGTTCATAGGTCAGCTCGTCGATCTTGCCGATGTCATGCAGAAAGCAGCCGATCAGCAACAGATCGCGGTCCAAGTCGCGATAGCAGGGAGCGACCGCGTTGGCCACTTCCATCAGGCTGACGATGTGCTCGATCAACCCGCCCCGGTAGGCATGGTGTTTCTTGACTCCCGCCGGCGCCGTGGTCAACCGCGCCATGAAGGCCTCGTCGACCAGGAAGCACTCCGCCAGATTCCGCAGGTGAATGTCCTGGATCGACCGCAACAGTTCGCCCAGTCGCAGGGAGAGGCGGTCCACGTCGGCCGCTTTGAGCGTGAGAAAATCGGATTCGTCAACCTTATTGAGGTCCTCGGTCTCCAGTTGGCTGACGATCAATTGCAGCGAACCGTTGTAGAACTGCGTGGTGCCCCGGACGCGCAAGAAGTCGCCGTTATCGAAGCTGGCATACAGCTGTTCGTTGGCATTCCAGAACATGGCCGTCAGCGATCCCGTGCGGTCAGCTAGCCGGATTTGCAGATAAAGATTGCCATTCCGATTGGTGCGCAGTTGCTTATCGGCGGCAAGAAAGACCTCGTCGATGGACTCGTGTTCGCCCAACTGGCTGATGAAACGGCGGGGCATAAGGGAACTCTCACTGTTTGAGGCGACCTTTAAGGAACTCAGGATTCTAGGAGTCGTCCCCGCGCGGTGCAAGTCGCAGCCGACCCGGCTCCAGTCGGCTGACCGCCGCGATCGCGGCGCAGGCCGCGGCATTTGCCCTGGCCTCCCGGCGCTTTTTCTGCGAGAAATCCAGGTTAGAATGCGACCGCGCAGAAGTGACCCGTACGACTTTTGTGTGGGACGGATTGCCAATCCGTCCGGTTTTCATGCGGCCGGATTGGCAATCCGGCTTTCGAATGTGTACACCTTATTCCCGCGCGGAGTCTAACTGCCCGTCAACGAGGATCCTCATGGGAAAGCAGAAGCAAAACGCCGTTAGTCCAACACGCGAAGAGGATTATCCGG